>Ga0196962_10000600_pt1 | contig 13785 bp, 12 predicted proteins | sample S3v_20metaG_FD_183186 | JGI IMG/M metagenome (GOLD analysis project Ga0196962, IMG submission 183186) | Soil microbial communities from Anza Borrego desert, Southern California, United States - S3+v_20 | ecosystem: Environmental > Terrestrial > Soil > Desert | place: USA: California | collected... | reverse complement strand
CGCAGCTTCTGCGCCCGGATCCGCTCGGACGCGGGATGGACGGGGACGAGCCCGGTGGTGTGGAGACCGGCCGGCGTCGGTCCGTCGTCACGATCGAGGAACTCCTGCTCGGAGACGGTGAACCCGCGCTTGTCGAGCTTTCCTCGCAGCAGCAGCCGTACCCCCGGCTGCAGCCTCTCCGCGAGCCAGGCGCGGTTGAACCAGACCGCCTTCGCGCTTCCGCTCGCGTCGCCGACTTCGGCTTCGAGCACGGTCAGCCGGCGGCGGCGCGTCGGCCGCGCCCGCCCCGGCTTCAGGACCTCGACCTCGACCGTCGCCTCCTCCCCGAGCCGGAGCTCGCCGAGCCCGACCGGCGTCGCGCGATCGCGGTAGCCGTGCGGGAGGTGGCGGAGGAGGTCCCCGAGCGTGGAGATCCCGATCTCGGCTGCCGCCTCGGACAGCTTCGGCCCGGCGCCGCGCAGCTTCGTCAGCGGCGCGTCGAGGACCCCAGCGCGCGGAATGCGCACCGGGGCCGCGAGCAGGGTCTTGCGGTCGAGCTCGTCGCCGGATCCGACCGCCCGCGGGCGGAACGGCTCCGCCGCCGCCTCCCCGGCTGCGATCGCGGCCTCCATCCCGACAAGGCTAGGCGCGGAGGCCGATGCTCCGCCGTCGCGCGAGTCCGGGCGCGCCTATTGCGCCGCCAGCAGCCACCAGTAGTGGCGCTGGCCGCCCTCGTGGAGCTCGAGCTCGACGCCCTCGGGCACGTGCTCGGAGACCTCGGCGAGCGCGATCGGCGCTGCCTCGCCGCCGATCACGGTGACGATCTCGGCGCCGTCTCCGAGCCGGCCGAGAGTCTCGGCGAGGGTCGATCCCGCCCCGCCCCAGGCGACGATCTCGTCCTCGATGAAGCCGACCGCGTCGCCGGTGACGAAGCGACCGTTCGCATCGTCGCGCGCGGCGGGAGCGACGGAGCCGATCCGGACGTCGGCGAGCGCGCCCTCGAGACGCTCGGCGTTGGTCCCCAGACCTTCGTTCGGGTCGAGTTCGACGAGGGCGACGAGGCCGGCCTGGGGCGAGGTGCAGTCGAGCACGCGCGCCTGCTTGTCCGAGAGCTCGGCGGCGCGCTCGGCCGCCATCACCACGTTCGGGTTGTTGGGGAGGACGAGCACCTCCTCGGCGGGAAGCTCGTGGATCGCCGCGAGCAGGTCGTAGATCGAGGGGTTGAACGTCTCGCCGCCGTCGACGACGAACGCCCCCATCCCCTCGTAGAGCTCGCGCATCCCAGCGCCGGAGACGACGGCGACGACGGCGCAGCGGCCGGCCTGGAGCCGGGCCCGCCGCTCGGCGATCTGCTCACGCATGTCGGCGACGTCGAGCTGGGAGACCTCGCCGGCGTCCTCGAACAGCGCCACCGCGCGCTGGGGCTCGTCGGTGTGGACGTGGACCTTCAGCGTCGCCTCGTCGCCGACGACGAGGACGGAGTCGCCGATCTCCTCCAGCCGGGGGACCGAACCGCGGGTGTCGAGACCCGAGCCGGTGACGATGAAGTTCGTGCAGTAGCGGAAGCGGCTGTCCTCGTGGTGCGGGCGGGTGTCGCCCGCGGGCGCATAGCGCGGCAACTCCGGCGCCTCGATCTCCCCGCGCAGCCCGGCGACGATCCCGGCCATGATCACGACGAGGCCGTGGGCGCCCGCGTCGACGACGCCGGACTCGCGGAGGACCTCGAGCTGCTCGGGAGTTCGGGCAACTGCCCGCTCGCCGTCGCGGACGACCTCCTCGAGGAGGTCGGCGAGCATCCGGTCCTGGACCTCGGCCGGCGTCGCCGGATCGAGCCGCACGTCCTCCATGTGAGCGAGGCGCTGTGCGACGGAGTGGGCCATCTCCCGGAACACCGTCAGCATCGTCCCCTCGGCCGGCTCGCGCACAGACTCGTAGGCGGCGTCTGCCGCACGCGCCATCGAAGCCGCAACCAGCATCGGGTCGATCAGCTCCCCGGGACGGCTCGCGAGCTCCTCGGCGGCGCCGCGGACGATCTGGCTGAGGATCACGCCGGAGTTGCCGCGGGCGCCCATCAGCGCCGCCCGCGCGAGCGCGTTCACGAGCTCGGTCCGCCCGATCTCGTCGACCATCTGGCCGTCGAGGCGATCCAGCTCCTCGCTCACCGCGCGCAGCGTCAGCGCCATGTTGTCGCCGGTGTCCCCGTCGGCGACCGGGAAGACGTTGAGGTCGTTGACCTCCTTGCGCCGCTCGTCGAGGTAGGCACTCGCGGCGCTGACCACGCGCCGGAATCTCTCTATTGAGGGATCAGCCAAGGCGGGCAAACGTTAACCCGACCCGGCCCGCGCGTCAGGGCGCGGAATCCCTAGAGAGCCTTGGTGACCTTGTTGCTCTTCAGGCAGCGCGTGCAGACGTAGACGCGGCGGCTGCGCTGGCCGTCCTGGATCCGGACCTTCTGCAGGTTCGGGTTGAACCGCCGCCGAGTTGCGGTCATCGAGTGGCTGCGCGAGTTCCCGAACGCCGGTCGCTTGCCGCAGCTGTGGCAGACCTGGGCCATCAGGCGCGGGATGGTAGCGGCCTAGGTGAGCGCGGAGCGCAGCAGCGCCATCCGCATCGCGACGACCGCGGCGCCCCGGCCCTGGTCGCGCTTGTCGCCTCCCGAGCGCGCCTCGGCCTGGTCCATGTTCTCGGCGGTGATCACGCCGAACGCGACCGGGACCCCGGTGTCGAGCTGGACGCGCTGGATCCCCGCCGACGTCTGCTCGCAGACGTGGTCGTAGTGGCTCGTCTCGCCGCGGACGACGACGCCGAGGCAGGCGATCGCCGCGAACCGACCGGACTCGGCGCAGAGCTTCGCCGCGAACGGAAGCTCGAACGCCCCCGGGACGCGGTAGGTGTGGACCGACGCCTCGCTGACGTCGCCGAGCGCGAATCCCTCGGCGGCGCCGTTGAGGAGCCGCTCGGCGATCTCTTCGTAGAAGGTGGCGACGCAGACGGCGAACTCGCTGTCGCGGAGCGCCTCGCGCTCGGCGTCGCTGAACTCCTCGTAGGCCTCAGTCACCCGGCGGATAATCGCGGCTACGCCGCCGCGATGCTTCGCCGCCGCCGGCCTCGCCACGGCGCTCGGCGTCCTTGCGCTGCTCCTCGTGAATCAGCTGCTCGTCGAGCGGCAGGCCCTGATGGTGGAGCGTGTGGCCGAGCCGGGCGCGCTTCGCCTCGAGGTAGGCCTCGTTATGCGGGTTCGGGACCGACTGGATCGGGACCTGCTCGGTTACCGAGAGGCCGTAGCCCTCGAGCCCGATGATCTTCTTCGGGTTGTTGGTGAGGATGCGGATGCTGGTGAGCCCGAGGTCGCCGAGGATCTGGGCTCCGATCCCGTAGTCGCGCAGGTCGGCCGGTAGCCCGAGCTGGAGGTTGGCCTCGACCGTGTCCAGCCCCTCTTCCTGGAGCCGGTAGGCGCGGAGCTTGTTCAGGAGCCCGATCCCCCGCCCCTCCTGGGAGAGATAGAGCAGGACTCCGCAGCCCTCGCGCTCGATCTGGGCGAGCGCCGCCTCGAGCTGCTCGCCGCAGTCGCAGCGCAATGAGTGGAAGACGTCGCCCGTGAGGCACTCGGAGTGGACGCGGACGAGTACGTCATCGGCGCCGGCGACGTCGCCCTTGACCATCGCGACGTGGTGCTTGTCGTCGATCAGCGACCGATACCCGACCGCGGTGAACTCGCCGAACTTCGTCGGCAGCTTCGTCGAGACGATCCGCTCCACGAGCCGCTCGGTCCGCCGCCGATAGGCGACGAGCTCGGCGACGGTGATCATCTTCAGCCCGTGACGCTCGGCGTAGCCGGCGAGGTCCGGGACGCGGGCCATCGTCCCGTCCTCGTTCATGATCTCGCAGATGACGCCGGCCGGGATCAGGCCGGCGAGCCGGGCGAGGTCGATGCTGGCCTCGGTGTGGCCGGTGCGCTCCAGCACCCCTCCGGCCCGCGCCTTCAGCGGGAACACGTGGCCGGGCTGGCGCAGATCAGCCGGCCGCGTGTGCGGGTCGATCGCGACCTGGATCGTGTGCGCGCGGTCGTGCGCCGAGATCCCGGTCGAGACTCCCTCGCCGGCCTCGATCGTGACCGTGAACGCGGTCTTCATCTGATCCTCGTTCTTCGCCGCCATCAGGTCGAGGCCCAGCTCGTCGCAGCGGTCGGGAGTGAGCGCGAGGCAGATCAGTCCCCGCCCGTGCATCGCCATGAAGTTGATCGCGTCGGGGGTCGCGAACTGTGCCGCGATCACGAGGTCGCCCTCGTTCTCGCGGTCCTCGTCGTCGCAGACGATCAGCATCCGCCCCGCCCGGATCTCCTCGATCGCCTCCTCGATCGTGCAGAAGGGCGAGTCGGCGGCGCGTCCCCGCGGCGCCTGCTTCTCGGTCGGCTCAGCCATCAGTCACTCCGTTCCTCGGCAAAGGGTGTCACGCCGCCGATCGCCTTCCGCACGTACCGGGCCAGGACGTCGCACTCGACGTTGACGCGATCGCCCTCGCCGAGGCTCCCCAGCGTCGTCCGCTCGAGCGTCTCCGGGATCAGCGAAACCTCGGCGGTCGTCCCGTCGATCACGGCGACGGTGAGGCTGACGCCCTCGACCGCGAGCGACCCCCGCTCGACGACGAGCGGCGCGAGATCGTCCGGGAGCTCGATCGCAACGCGGCGCGCGAACCCGTCCTCGGAGACCGAGCCGATCGTCCCGACGCCGTCGACGTGCCCCTGGACGATGTGGCCGCCGAGGCGGTCGCCGGCGCGCAGGGGCAGCTCGATGTTCACCTCGTCGCCGGCGGCGAGGTCGCCGATCGTCGTCAGGGACAGGGTCTGGTGCATAGCGTCGGCGGCGAACTCGCGCTCGCCGACCTCGGTCGCTGTCAGGCAGGCGCCGTTGACGGCGACGGAGTCGCCCTCGGCGAGCTCCGCGGCGAGCGTGGTCTCGACCCGGATCCTCGCTCCATCGGCGCCCCGATCGACCGCGCCCACCCTGCCCTTGTCTGCGACGAGCCCGGTGAACATCACCACTCCCTCAGCCGGGCGTCGATCAGGATGTCCTCGCCGACGGCGCGGTGCTCGACCGCGAGCGGTCGGAGGCCGTCGGCGATCCGGCGCGCACCCTCGCCCTCCAGCAGCGCCCGAGCCTCTCCGGCGCCGAGCAGGAGAGGGGCGACGAACAACCGCAGCCGATCGATCTCGCCCGCGTCGAACAAGGCGCCGGCGAGCGTCGGACCGCCCTCGAGCAGCAGGTCCTGGATCTCGCGGTTGCCGAGTTCGACCAGGGCGGCGCCGAGCCGGGCGGCGCGATCGGAGCCGCCGGCGACGATCACCTGCGCGCCCTCAGCTTCGAGCGCGTCGCGGGCGGCACTGGGGGCTTCAGGTGCGCAGACGACGAGCAGCGGCGCCTCGTCGATCGATCCCACCAGCGCGGAGTCGCGGGGGAGCCGCGCCTGCGAGTCGAACACGACCCGCGTCGGCTGCCGTCCCGCCGCCTCCTCGCCGATGCGGGCGGTGAGCAGAGGATCGTCGGCGAGCGCGGTCCCGATCCCGACCGCGACCGCGTCGCACTCGGCGCGCCAGCGGTGGACGAGCTCGCGGCTCTCGCCGGCGGAGATCCAGCGCGAGTCTCCGCCGGGTGCGGCGATGCGCCCGTCCAGGGTCATCGCCGCCTTGTAGGTGACGAGCGGACGGCCCGTGCGAGCGCGCTTCCGGAACGGCTGGTTCAGCAGCCGCGCCGCCGCCGCCTCGGGGCCCTGGGCGAGCTCGACCTCGACCCCGCCGTCGCGGAGGACGCCGGGCCCTCGCCCAGACGCCTTCTCGCTCGGATCGTCGGCTGCGTAGACGACGCGCGCGACCTCGGCGGCGAGAATCGCCTCGGTACAAGGAGGCTGGCGGCCGTGATGGGCGCAGGGCTCCTGCGTCACGAACAGCGTCGCGCCCGCGGCGTCGTTGCCGCGCTCGGCGGCGTCGGCGAGCGACGCGCGCTCGGCGTGAAGCCCGCCGAGCTCGGCGTGGAATCCCTCGCCGATCACCTCACCGTCGCGGACGAGGACGGCGCCGACGAGCGGATTCGGGCTGACTCGGCCGCGGCCGCCTTCGGCCAGCTCCAGCGCCCGGCGCAGGTGGGAGGAATCGAGTTCGGTCGCTGCGTTGGCCATGCGGCCCCCCGATTGACTGGTCAGTCAGCCAAGAGTTTACCCCGTAGTCTCTCGCGCCCATGGCGGGCGCGGATCCGGGCACGAGCGAGGCACGCAGCTACGGCCGCCGCGCGAGCCTGCTCTCGATCGGCGTCGGGCTCACCGGACTGATCACCTATCTGTTCTTCGCGATCGCCTCGCACGAGCTCTCGCGGGAGGAGTACGGGCAGGTGGCGGTCCTGTGGTCGGCGGTGTTCATCGTCGTCTCGGTCCTGCAGCGGCCGGTCGAGCAGCTTCTGTCGCGGACCGTCTCCGAGCACCTCGAGACCGGTCAGTCAATCGCGCGCACGGTCCGGGTCGCGGCGACGATCCAGGGAGCTGTCGCGGTCGCCTTCCTCGCGCTCGCGTTCGCCCTCCGCGACCCGATCGAGAACGGCCTCCTGGATGGGAACGAAACCCTGTATTGGATCGGGGTGAGCGCGATCGCGGCCTACGGGGTCAGCTACTTCGCGCGCGGCTACCTCGCCGGCAGTCACCGGCTGACGATCTACGCGCTGCTGATCATCTCCGAGTCGGTCTCCCGGACCGCGTTCCCGCTCGCCGTCGCGCTCGGGATCGCGAGCGGTCAGGACGCAGTCGCGCTCGGGATCGTCGCCGCCCCCACCCTGTCGCTGATCGTCGTCCCGTTCGCTTTTCTGCGGCGGGCGCCGCGCGAGCTCCAGGGCGCACCCGGCTCGACCGCGGCCGGGGCCGAGTCCGCCGCCGCCGAGCCCGCCGCCTCGCAGCCCGAGGGCGAGTTCACCCTCGCCCGCGGCGGCGGGTTCGCAGCCGCCGTGTTCCTGATCATGCTCAGCGAGCAGACCTTCCTGAACGCGGGGCCGCTGCTGGTCAAGGGCAGCGCCGGGGCGGCGGCCGCGGGGTTCATCTTCAACGTCCTGATGATCGCCCGCGCTCCGCTGCAGCTGTTCCAGGCGGTGTCGACCAGCCTTCTCCCCCACCTAACGCGACTCCGCTCGCAGGGTGCCAGCGACGACTTCGCCGCCTCGGTGCGGCTGACGATCGCTGGGATCGCCGGATTCGCCGCGGTCGTCGCGCTCGCGATGGCGATCGCCGGACCCGAGCTGATGCAGATCGCCTTCGGCGAGAAGTTCACCTACGAGCGCAGCGACCTGCTGATCGTCACCGCGGGGATGGGCCTTTACCTGACCGCGGCGACCCTCAACCAGGCCGCCCTCGCCCAGGGCCAGGTCCGGCGGGCGGCGGCGTGCTGGATCGCGTGCGCGGTCGCGTTCGTCGTCTGGACGGCGCTGCCTCTGGTCGAGGACGAGTTCCACCGCGTCGAGATCGGCTACCTCGGCGCCGCCGCAGCGCTCTGCGCCCTCCTCTACCTGATCTACCGGCGCCCGCACCCGCGCGAGGAGGACACGTTCGCGCCCGGCTCACCCGAGGAGACCGGCTTGCGGCTGGCGGCCGGCGACGAGGGCTCGTGAGCGACACCGAGCTGATCCTGATCGCCGGCATCGTGCTGGCCCTCGGGATCGCCGCCGCCCTGATCGCCGAGCGCGTCCAGGTGCCCGGGCTGCTGCTGTTCCTCGGGCTCGGGATGCTGGTCGGCTCCGAGGGGATCGGCGGGGTCGAGTTCGACGACGCCGAGCTCACGCGGACGCTGGGGACGATCGGCCTCGTGCTGATCCTGTTCGAGGGCGGGCTGAGCGCCGGCTGGGGGCAGATCCGCCCGGTGCTCCCGACCGCGATCTCGCTCGCGACCGTCGGCACGATCCTGACGGCGCTGATCGCCGGCTTCACCGCCGCGTGGGTGTTCGACCTCGGGACGCTCGAGGGGCTGATCATCGGCGCCGCGGTCGCGGCGAGCGACTCGGCCGCGATCTTCGCCGTCCTCCGCGGGTCGAAGCTGCGACGCAACATCGCCCGTTCGCTCGAGGGCGAGTCGGGGATGAACGACCCGGTCGCGCTCCTGCTCGTCACCGGCTTCATCGCCCTGATCGAGGAGCCCGGATTCACGGTCCCCGAGATGGCGCTCGAGCTGGTCGGCAAGCTCGCGCTTGGCGCCGCGCTCGGTGTCGGTATCGGCGTCGCCACCCGGGCGACGTTCCGGGGGCTGCGCTACCCGACGCCCGGGCTCTACCCGGTCGCCTCGCTCGCCGGCGCCGCCGTCTCCTACGGATTCACCGAGTCCGTCGGCGGGTCGGGGTTCCTCGCCGTCTACCTGACGGCGCTCGTCCTCGGCACCGGGCCGGTTCCGGGACAGCGCACGGTCGCGGCCTTCCACCAGGGACTCGCCTGGATCTCGCAGATCGCCCTCTTCTTCCTTCTCGGGCTGCTCGTGTTTCCCAGCGAGCTCGGCGGCGTCGCAGGCGAGGGCCTGCTGATCTCGGCCGTACTCATCTTCGTCGCCCGGCCGGTCGCCGCGTTCGTCGCCAGCCTCGTCGGCGACTTCTCGCTGCGCGGCCGGGTGATGCTCGGATGGGCCGGACTGCGCGGTGCCGTTCCGGTGTGGCTGGCGACGTTTCCCGTGATCGCCGGGGTCGAGGGAAGCGATGACATCTTCAACATCGTCTTCTTCGTCGTCGTCACCTCGACCCTGATCCAGGGGGCGACGTTCGAGCCGCTCGCGAAGCGCCTCGGTCTGACGACGACCGAGCCCGCGCTGCCGCAGCCGCTGGTGGAGAGCGGGACGATCCGTCGCCTCGGCGGCGACGTCTTCGCCTATCGCGTCGAAGACGACGCCGCGATCGCGGGGCGCCCGGTCCGCGACCTCGGGCTGCCGCGAGAGGCGCTGGTGAACGTGATCGTCCGCGGCACCGAGGCGATCCCGCCGCGCGGTTCGACCGAGATCGAGCCCGGGGACGAGCTCCACATCCTGATCCGGGCCGCAGCCCGCTCAGACGTGGAGGCGCTGATGCGGCGCTGGCGCGAGGGGCCGATCGACCGCCCGCCGCGGCCCCGCCTGCAGCCCCGGGGGTCGCCCCAGATCTTCAACGTCCGACCCTGGCGGGACGAGGACGGCGACCCGGCCCGCCCCGGGGAGATCGCCGGAGTCGAGGTCGTGCAGCGGCTGCGCACCCGCCGCGACAGCGCCGGCGCTCTGATGACGCTCGCCGACGGGCGCTACGCCGTCACCGGCGACGACCTGCTCGCCGTCGGCGGTCGCAACCAGCTCGCCGACTGGGCCGCGCGCCGCGTCCGCGGCGCCGAGGGTGGCGCGGCCCGAGCCTGGTGGCAGGAGGTCGCCGGCGTCCTCAACGCCCCCGCGGCCGAGTAGCCGCGGTCCGGCGGCGGCCTATTCGGCCCCCGCCGCCGAGGCGATCTCGCGGTAGGCCTGTGCCGGATCGTCGGCCCCGAACACGGCGGACCCCGCGACGAACAGCGTCGCCCCGGCCTCGGCCACGAGCGGAGCCGTCCCCGCGTCGACGCCGCCGTCGACTTCGATCGCGGCGTCACCGGCGAGCGCGCGCAGGCGCGTCACCTTGTCCGGCGAGGAGGCGATGAACGGCTGCCCGCCCCAGCCCGGGTTCACGGTCATGCACAGGATCAAGTCGGCGTAGGCGCCGAGCTCGCGGATCGCGTCGGCGGCGGTTCCGGGGTTGATCGCGATCCCGGCGAGGCAGCCGAGCTCGCGGATCGCGGTCAGGGTCCGGTTCGCGTGCGCGGTCGCCTCGTAGTGGATGCTGATCGAGTCGGCCCCGGCCTTCGCGAATTCCTCGATCTGCTGCTCTGGGCGCTCGATCATCAGGTGGACATCGACGGCGCCGCCGGCGTCGTGGACCTGGTCGGCGATCGATCCGGCGACGAGCGGCCCGATCGTGATCGGGGGGACGAAGTGCCCGTCCATGACGTCGACGTGGATCAGCCGCGCGCCCGCGTCCATCACCTCGGCGACCTGGGCACCGAGGCGGGAGAAGTCCGCGGAGAGGATCGAGGGCGCGACCCGCGAGGAGCGGTAGAGCTCGCGTCGACCCGTTGATCCGGCCGCGGTGTTTGTGGCGGCCGTTGATGCTGGTGTCGCGACTTCCATGGGCGGGACTGTAGAGGGGCCGTCGGCGTGGGGCGCGAAGGCGCGTGCGCTAGATCGTGCGCAGCATCGAATGGCCGCACTGCTGGCAGCGCATGTCCTCGCTGCGGCTCATCCTGCTGATCGTTCCGTGTTCGCCGCAGTTCGGACACTGCGACACGAGCTCGTAGCGCTTCAGGCAGTAGACGCAGACGAAGCGCCCGGGGAGCTGCGCGGGTCGAAGCCATGGCTCGCCGCACCCGGGGCAGTTCGGTCGCTTCAGCGTCCCCTCGGTCACCTCGGGGGTCTCGGCGGGGCCTCCCAGGCCGCCGTCTGCTCTCTCGGCTGCCATTCCGACCACAGTAGCGGCCGCGCTCGTCGCGGTCAGGCCGCCCAATCCGGCAGCGGATGTCCTCGAGCGTAGTCGGCGGCGGCCATCTCCCGGGCCCCCGGCGGCTGCACCGCCAGCAGCTCGAGGGCGCCGTCGGCGGTGCCGAGCAGGATTCGATCGCCGGCCCGCTCGATCGCACCCTGCGGCGGCCCATCCGGTAGCGCGACCGCGGCGCGGATGCCCAGGCGTCCGCCGCCCGCGAGCTCGATGTGGGTGCCGACTCGCGGGTTGAGCGCGCGCACCGCTCGCGCGAGCTCCTGCGCGGGTCGGGCCGGATCGAGCCGGCGCTCCTCCGGCGACACCTTCTCGGCATAAGTCGCCTCGGACTCGTCCTGGTCGGTGAACTCGAGCTCGCCGCCTGCGGCGCGGTCGAGGGCCTCGACCAGCGCCTCGCCGCCGAGCTCGGCGAGCCGCCCCGCGACCGATTCGTAGCCCTCCCCAGGCTCCATCTCGAGCTCGCGCCGGAGCGCGACCGGGCCCGAGTCGAGTCCGGCGGTGACGCGCATGATCGTCACCCCGGTGCGCTCGTCGCCGGCGAGGATCGCGCGCTCGATCGGGGCGGCACCGCGCCAGCGCGGGATCAGCGAGGGATGGACGTTGAGCATCAAATGCTCGCTCAGAAGCGGCTCGCGGATCAGCTGACCGAAGGCGCAGACGGCGATCACGTCGGGATTCGCCGCTTCGATCGCGGCGACCGACTCGGGCGCGTTCACGTCGGCGGTCTGATGGACGCTGAGCCCGAGCTCGCGCGCCGTATCGGCGGCGGGAGGTGATGCGAGCCGTCGCCCACGGCCGCGGCGGGCGTCCGCGGGCGTGACGACGAGCGCCGGGCGGTGAGGGCTGGCGGCGAGGCGGCGGAGGACCGCCGCCGCGAACTCCGAGGTGCCGAGGTAGGCGGTCCTCAACCCCCGCCCACGCCGGGCGTCCCGTTCGCTGCGGCGCCGTTCGTCGACTGGGCCGCGGTCGGCTCCTCCTCCTCGGGGCGGGGCGGCGCGTAGGTCCCGCCCTCTCGCAGTGCCCGCAGCGCCCCGCGGCGCTGCTCCTTCGGCGCCCGCTGGAGGATGAGGACACCGTCGAGATGGTCGATCTCGTGCTGGAGGACGCGCGCCTCGAGACCCGCCGCCTCGATCGTCACCGGGGAGCCGCTGACATCGGCGCCGGTGACGAGCACGTGCAGCGGCCGCTCAACGTCGAGGACGATCCCAGGAAGGCTGAGGCAGCCCTCCTCGGCGCTGATGAGCTCGCGCTCGGAGCTCCACTCGATCTCGGGGTTGACGAGCGCGGTCGCGGGAGCGTCCGCCCCCGCCTGGAAGACGAGGATCCGGCGCAGGACGCCGAGCTGAGTCGCGGCGAGCCCGACCCCCATCCCGTCGCGCATGATCGCGATCATCCGCTCGGCCTCGGCGGCGAGGGCGTCGTCGAACTCGGTCACCGGCGAGGCCTTCGAGCGCAGAACCGGATCGCCGAACTTGACGACCTGGGCGAGCGCGGCGGCGCGGCGCTCGAGCGCCTCCTCATCGAGTCCCTCGGGCGAGCCCGCCTCGAGCGGTGCGTCGTCCTCGAGCTCGGGTGTGGTCTCGAGCTGGTCGGACATAGGCGCCGAGTCTAGCCCCGGGTCATTGCGGGTCGACGTCCACCGAGACGGCGACGTCGCGCAGGCGCCGCCCCGAGACGGCGGCGGCGACGGCCTCGCGAACGGCCTCGACGGCGGGGCGCCGGACCGGCGCCTTCACGATCAGGCGCCGGCGATGCCGGCGCCGAAGGCGGAACAGCTTCGCCGGGCCGAGCAGCGCCGCGTCGGCGGGCAGCCGTTCGCCGACGAGCTCGGCGATCGCGTCGGCGGCGGCGACCGCCAGCTCCTCGGACTCGGCCGCGAGCACGACCTCGATCAGATGCGAGAACGGAGGCCAAGCCAGAGCCGCCCGCCGCCCGAGCTCATCGGCGAGGAACCCGGCGGCGTCGTGCTCGGCAGCGCGGCGGATGCTCGTCGCGCTTGGTGCGAGTGTCTGCACGAGGACCTCCCCACCCCGTGCCCCGCGGCCGCTGCGGCCGGCGAGCTGGGTGATCAGCGCGAACGTCCGCTCCTCGGCGCGGAAGTCGGGCAGCCGCAGGCTGCCGTCGGCGTCGAGGACGACGCCGAGTGTGACGTCGGGGAAGTCGTGCCCCTTCGCGACCATCTGGGTGCCGACGAGGACGCCGGATTCCGCGGCCTCGAACCGGGCGAGGAGCTCGGCATGGTCGCGGGCGCCGGCGCTGTCGGAGTCGAGCCGGAACACCTCGAGCGGCTCGAGCATCGCGGTGAGCTCGCGCTCGATCCGCTGCGTCCCCGAGCCGACCCGCGCGATCGTCACCGACGCGCACTCGGGACAGGACTCCGGGACGGGCTCGGCATGGCCGCAGTGGTGGCAGCTGAGGACGCCGCGGCGCCGGCCGGGTCCGCTGCCGCCGTCGCCGTCGCCGTCGCCGGAATGAAGGATCAACGAGACGTCGCAGTCCGGGCACTGCCACCCGTGCCCGCAGGAGCGGCAGGCGAGATGGACCGCGTAGCCGCGTCGGTTGATGAGGACGATCGCCTTGCCGCCCTCGGCCCGGACCCGGTCCAGCGCGGCGACGGTGTCCTCGTGCAGGGCGCCTCGCCTCTCGCGCATGTCGAGGACGCGGACGGGCGGCAGCCTGCGGCCGTCGATTCGCTCCGGCAACGACAGTCGCTCGAGCTCGCGCCAGCTCTCGGGCCGCGGAGTCGCGGTCCCGGCGACGAGCACGGCGCCGGACTCGGCGGCGCGGCGGCGCGCGACCTCGCGGGCGTCGTAGCGCGGGTCCGACTCCTGCTTGTAGGAGGAGTCGTGCTCCTCGTCGATCACGATCAGGCCGAGATCCGCGACCGGGGCGAACACGGCGGAGCGGGGCCCCACGCAGATCCGGGCGTCGCCCGAGCGCAGCCGGCGCCACTCGTCGTAGCGGGCGCCGGCGGGCAGCTGAGAGTGAAGGAGCGCGACCGCGTCGCCGAAGCGGCGCTTGAATCGCCCGACCGTCTGCGGGGTCAGCGCGATCTCGGGGACGAGCACGATCGCGCCGCGGTCCCGCTCGAGCGCCGCCCGCGCCGCCTCTAGGTAGACCTCGGTCTTTCCCGACCCGGTGACGCCGTGAAGTAGGAAGCTGCACCCGTCAGCGCCGGCCCCAGACACCGCCGGCGAATCAAGTACGCCGGCGATTCGCTCAGCAGCGGCTGTCTGCGCTTCATTCAGGGTCACCC
>Ga0196962_10000599_pt1 | contig 13791 bp, 13 predicted proteins | sample S3v_20metaG_FD_183186 | JGI IMG/M metagenome (GOLD analysis project Ga0196962, IMG submission 183186) | Soil microbial communities from Anza Borrego desert, Southern California, United States - S3+v_20 | ecosystem: Environmental > Terrestrial > Soil > Desert | place: USA: California | collected... | reverse complement strand
GGCGCCGCCGGGATCGCCGACGAGTTCCCGCCGCGGCAGCGCCGCCTGCGCCGCTCGCTCCTCCCCACCCGCACCGCCTACAACGTGATCGCCGAGCTCGGCGACCCCGACGCCGAGCGCACCGTCGTCGTCACCGCCCACCACGACGCCGCCCACTCGGGCCTCGTCTTCCACCCGGCGCTGCCGAAGATCGCTGACCGCCTGGGGATGATCGAGCGGGTCGAGACCAGCCCGGCGCTGATGGCGCCGGTCGTCGGCGGGCCGCTGCTGGCCGCGCTCGGCGCCGCCACCGGCGCGCGCGCCCTCGCCAAGCTCGGGCTCGGTCTCAGCGCCGGGACGATCGCGGCGATGGCCGAGATCGGCCTCCGCGGCGTCGTCCCCGGCGCCAACGACAACGGCACCGCGGTCGTCGCCCTGCTCGAGCTCGCCCGGCGGTTCCGGGCCGAGCCGCCGCGCGGGGTCCGCGTCCTGCTCGTCTCGATGGGGGCCGAGGAGTCCTTCAGCGAGGGGATCAAGGGGTTCGGCGAGCGCCACTTCGACCAGCTGCCGCGCGAGAGCACCTTCTTCCTCTGCCTCGAGTCGATCGGCTCGCCGCACCTGCTCGTCCTCCGCGGCGAGGGCTTCCTTCGGATGCACGACTACCCGCCGCGCTCCCTCGCCTTCTTCGACTCGCTCGCCGAGGAGCTCGGCATCTGGCTCTTTCCCAACCTGCGCCTCCACAACGGCACCGACGGGCTCGAGCCGCTGGCGGCCGGCTACGAGACCGTGGCGCTCTGCTCCTGCACCGACCTCAAGCAGGCGGCCAACTACCACTGGCCCAACGACCTCGCCGAGAACGTCGACTTCGACACCCTGGCCGACGGCGTCCGCCTCTCAGAGACCGCCGTCCGCCGCCTCGGCGAGCGCTGGCTCTAGCCCCGGCTGACTGTGTGACGAATCCCGACTACGCGCTCGGGTTTGCGCTGTATAGCATCCGCGCTCGTGCCCACCCATGACGTTCTCGTAATCGGCGCCGGACTGGCCGGCCAGCGCGCCGCCCTTGCAGCCGCCGAGGAGGGTGTCTCGGTCGGGATCATCAGCAAGGTCCACCCGGTCCGGTCCCACTCCAACGCCGCCCAGGGCGGCATCAACGCCGCGCTCAACCCGGACGACACCTGGGAGTCGCACGCCTTCGACACGGTCAAGGGCTCCGACTATCTCGGCGACCAGGACGCGATCGAAATCATGGCCCGCGAGGCGCCGGAAGAAATCCTCGAGATGGAGCATCTCGGCGTCACCTTCCACCGCAACGAGGAGGGCCGGCTCGGGACCCGCGCCTTCGGCGGCGCCTCCGCCGCCCGCACCTACTACGTCGCCGACATCACCGGGCAGGCGATCATGCACGTGCTCTACGAGCAGCTGATGAAATACAGCGAGCAGGTCGCCCGCTACGAGGAGTGGTTCTGCACCTCGCTCGCCCTCGACGAAGCCGGCGAGTGCTGCGGCGTCGTCACCCGCAACATCGCCAACGGCGAGATGGAGCTGTTCCAGGCGAAGGCGGTGATCCTCGCCTGCGGCGGCAACGGCCAGGTCTGGAAGCCGACCACCAACGCCCTGATCTGCACCGGCGACGGGATCGCGATGGCCTACCGGGCCGGCGCCAAGCTGATGGACATGGAGATGATCCAGTACCACCCGACGACGCTGGCGGGCAAGGGCTTCCTGATCACCGAGGGCGCCCGCGGCGAGGGCGCGCACCTCCTGAACAAGAACGGCGAACGCTTCATGGAGAAGTACGCGCCGAACAAAATGGAGCTGGCCTCGCGCGACGTCGTCTCCCGCGCCGAGCAGACCGAGATCAACGAGGGTCGCGGCTTCCCCGACGGCACCGTCGCGCTCGACATCACCGTGGTGCCGAAAAAGCGCGTCCACGAGGCCCTTCGCGAGATCGTCCTCGTCGGCCGCGACTTCGCCGGCGTCGACATCACCCGCGAACCGATCCACATCAAGCCCGGCAACCACTACACGATGGGCGGGGTGAAGACCGACGTCGAGGGCCGCACCGACATCCCCGGCCTCTACGCCGCCGGCGAGACCGCCTGTGTCTCGGTCCACGGCGGCAACCGGCTCGGCGCCAACTCGCTGCTAGACACGCTGATCTTCGGCCGCCACTCCGGCGTCGACGCCGCCCACCGCGCCAAGCGCCTCGAGGGCTCGAAACCCTCGAAGAAGGTGCTCGAGGACGAGGAGGCGATGATCGCCGACATCAACTCGCGCGCCAAGGGCTCCGGCCGCCGCGTCTCCGAGATCAAATTCGAGCTCGGCCAGACGATGGACAAATACGTCGCCGTCTTCCGCGACGAGGCCGGGATCCAGCAGGCGCTGGAGACCGTCCGCCGTCTTAAGGAGGAGGCGCAGAGCGCCTACATCGACGACCACGGGCAGGTCTTCAACCAGGACCTGATCGCGGCGATCGAGTTGGGGTACATGCTCGACAACGCCGAGTGCACCTGCATCGCCGCGCTCGAGCGCAAGGAGAGCCGCGGCGCCCAGTACCGCACCGACTACCCCGAGCGAAACGACGAGGAGTGGCTCAAACACATCGACATCGAGCGCACCGACGACGGCCCCGAGCTCTCCTACTCCGAGGTCACGATCACCCAGTGGCAACCTGAAGCGAGGACCTACTAGTGCCCCCCGTCGCGAATTACGCCGTGGCTGGCGGCTGCAAGTCTTCGCCTGGCGGTGTCCTCGGTCGGCGGAGTAGCGCCGCTACTCCGCCTCCCTGCGTCCTTGCCAGACTCGACTTTCGCTCGCCAAACCACGACGTAACCCACAACGGGGGGCACTGATGGCCGAGTACACGATCAAAGTCCGCAGGTTCCAGCCGGAGAGCGGCGAGGGCCCCTACTGGGAGGAATTCGGGGTCGATCTCGAGCCCTCACTCTCGGTCCTCGACGCGCTGCTGCAGGCGAAGGACCGCGAGGACGGCTCGCTCGCCGTCCGCTGCTCCTGCCGGGCCGCGATCTGCGGCTCCTGCGGGATGAAGATCAACGGCCAGTCGACGCTCGGCTGCAAGACCCAGATCGGCGAGGCCCAGGAGCAAGCCGACAAGATGGTCGCCGCCACCGGCGTCACCGCGGCCGTCGCCGACAGCCCGATCCGCGGCGTCGGCGGCGGGATCATGGGCACCGAGAGCGGGCCCGACATCGAGGCCACGCCGCCGGAGCCCGACGGCGCCGCGCCGATCATCATCGAGCCGATGGGGAACATGCCGGTGGTCAAGGACCTGGTCACCGACATGGAGTCGACGCACTGGAAGAAGATCCGCCGCGTCACCCCGTGGCTCCTGCCGCACGGCGAGGCGCCGGAGCGCGAGTACGTCGTCGAGCCGGAGTCGATGATCGACATCACCCAGTCGATGGCCTGCATCCAGTGCGGCGCCTGCGTCTCCTCCTGCCTCTCGATGGAAGCCGACCCGGAGTTCATCGGCCCGGCGGCGCTGGCCAAGGCCTACCGCTTCGTCGGCGACCCGCGCGACGCCGAGACCCACGAGCGGCTCCACGACCTGGCGCTCGACCCGCACGGGATCTACGACTGCACCCACTGCTTCAGCTGCATCGACGCCTGCCCGAAGGGTGTGGCGCCGATGGACCAGATCATGCGCCTGCGCCGCAAAGCCGGCGAGGAGGGGATCTCGGACCCCAACAGCGGCCACGACCACGAGATGGCCTTCGTCAAGATCATCAAGAAGAAGGGCACGCTCGACGAGTCGCTGCTCCTGCAGGAGTCCTTCGCGCCGGGGCTGATCGGCAAGCTGAAACCGAACAAACGGGCGATCCGCGAAATGCTCGGCTCGCTGCCGACCGCGATCCGCGGGATCAAGACCGGCAAGATGCGCTCGCTGCCGAAGCTGATCCCGGGTGTCCACCACAAGCTGCCGGGCGGCGCCCAGGACGAGGTCAAGGCGATCTACGAGCACGCCGAGAACCACAGCGAGGAATTCAACCTGTACATCAAGGGCGAGGAGGGCGAGCTGGCCGAGGAGCCGGACGTCGAGAAGGGCGCCGAGCGCTCCACCTCCCCCGAGAACCCGGAGGCGAAATAGTGGCCGACCCGATCAAAGTCGCCTACTGGCCCGGCTGCGTCTCGCGCGGCTTCACCCCCGAGCTGCACGGCTCGATGGCGCTGGTCGCGCAGAAGCTGGGGATCGAGCTGGTCGAACTGGACCGCGCCAACTGCTGCGGCGCCGGCGTGATCGCCGAGCACAACCAGGAGCTCGCCGACACCCTCAACGCCCGCACCTTCGCGCTCGCCCAGCAGACGGGGCTCTCGATGATGAACATCTGCTCGACCTGCCAGGGCGCCCAGTCGGAGTGCCAGCAGCGACTCGACGCCGACTCCGCCTACCGCGCCCACATCAACGACACCCTCTCCGGCCAGGGCCTCGCCTACGAGCGCTCCGAGGACGGCTCCTGGAACAACAAAAACTTCCTCTGGCTGCTGGTCGAGGACTACGGTCTCGACCGCCTCGCCGCGCAGGTGACGCGGCCGCTCTCGGGCCTCCGCGTCGGCCCCTTCTACGGCTGCTACATCGTGCGGCCGAAGGAACGGCTCGGCTACGCCGAGTTCCCCGACCGCGACATCTACCTCGAGCAGGTGATCAAAGTGCTGGGCGGCGAGGTCGTCGAGTACGACGGCGCCCGCCGTTGCTGCGGCTTCCCGGTGATCACGATGAACCGCGAGACCTCGCTGCGCCAGGCCGGCACCCACGTCGGCGACGCGATCGACGCCGGCGCCGACTGCCTCGTCACCCCCTGCCCGCTCTGCCACCTGAACCTCGACATGCAGCAGCCGGAGGCGGCAAAGGTCGTCAACCGCGACCTCGGCCTCTCGATCCTCCACCTGCCGCAGCTCGTCGGCCTCGCGCTCGGCGCCAGCCCGAAGGAGCTGGGGATGCCGAAGCACATCGCCTCGACCAAGTGGGTCGAGGAGCGACTGACCGCGGTTCCGGCTTAGCCGGAGGCCGGCCGTGCCCGCGCCAGCAGCCCCGTCCACCGGCGACGTCGGGCTGCGCGAGAAGGCGCGCGAGTGGCTCGGCTTCTTCGAGCGGCACCGGCGCCGGGTCGCCGACGACGAGATCCCGACGCTGCTCTCCGACGTCGAGGAATACGACTCCCTCCTGCAGCGCTTCTGCGGTCGTGAGCTGCGCGGCGCCGAGATGCTCGAGATCGGCTTCGGCGTCCAGGCCGAGCGGATGGCGATCCTCCACGCCGCCGGCGCCCGGGCGGTCGGGGTCGACATCGAGGTGCCGATGTTCGACTTCCGGCCCCGAACCCTGCGCGAGGTCCAGCGTCGCAACGGGTTCGAGCGCCTGGTCAAGTCCGCTGGCCGCCACCTGCTCTTCGACCGCGCCGCCAAGCGCCGACTCGAGGCGGCGATCGCCGAGAAGTACCCCGGCTCGCAGTTCGGCTACGGCAAGCTGGTGATCGGCGACGCCGCCGACCTCGACCTGCCGGACGCCTCGCTCGACCTGGTCACCTCCGAGGACGTCTTCGAGCACATGACCCCCGACAGCATCTCCCGCGCCGTGGCCAAGATCCATCGCTGGCTGCGGCCGGGCGCGGTCGCCCTGATCCGGCCCAATATCTACACCGGGATCAGCGGCGGCCACCTGCGCGAGTGGAGCGTCAACGCCGTTCGCGACCGTCCCGAGGAGCCGCGCGAGAGCGCTCCCTGGGACCATCTGCGCGGCGCCCACTTCCGGCCCAACACCTTCCTCAACGAACTGACCCGTGCCGACTACCGCACGGCCTTCACCGATGCGGGGTTCGAGATCCTCGAGGAGCGGCCGCGCTACCCGGAGCTCGGCGCCAGCCTGATGACGCCCGAGATCCGCGCCGAGCTCTCCCAGTGGCCGGACGAGGAGCTGTTCAGCAACCAGACGCTGTTCGTGCTGCGGCCGGCCGCGAGCGCCGGTTAGCTCGGACGACGGGCGGCCGGCAACCTCTGTAGCCTCAATCGCGGTGAGCCGGGAAGCCTGGTCGGCAGTAAGTCGTCGACCCCGAAAGGCTCCATGGCAATCGCCGTCGCCACTTTTCTGATCGCCCTCGCGGTGATCGCCAGCGAGAAGCTGCACCGCACCAACGTCGCCCTGCTCGGGGCGGCGATCGTCGTCCTCTTCGTCGGCGACTTCTCGCAGGAGCAGGCGATCGAGTCGGTCGACTTCAACACGATCGGCCTCCTGGTGGGGATGATGATCCTCGTCTACCTGACCCAGCAGACCGGCGTCTACGACTTCCTCGCGATCCGCGCCGGCCAGATCTCGGGCGGGCGTTCCTTCGCGCTGACCATGAGCCTCGCCGGGATCACCGCGCTGCTCTCGGCCTTCCTCGACAACCTGACGACGATCCTGCTGATCGCGCCGATCACCTTCCTGCTCGCCGACGCGCTCGATATCGAGGCGGTGCCGCTCCTGATCATCGAGGTGATCGCCTCGAACATCGGCGGCACCGCGACCCTGATCGGCGACCCGCCGAACATCATCATCGCCGGCGCCACCGGGCTCAGCTTCAACTCCTTCATCGTCAACCTGGCGCCGATCGTGATCGTCACGCTGGCCGTCGTCGTGCCGCTTCTCTATCTCGTCTTCCGACGGCGGCTGCAGATCGAGGAGAAAGACCGACGCTCGGTGATGGAGCTGGATGCCGCCGCGTCTATCCGCGACCACACCGAGCTGCGCCGGACCGGTCCGGTGCTCCTCCTCACGATCCTCGCTTTCTTCGCCCACCAGGCGCTCCACGTCGAGCCCGCGACCGTCGCTCTGACCGGCGCCGCGATCGGGCTGCTGGTCACCAGGTCAAAGCTCGAGGACACCCTCGCGCACATCGAGTGGACGACGCTTTTCTTCTTCATCGGCCTCTTCGTGATGGTCGGCGCGCTGGAGGCGACCGGGGCGATCGGCCACGTCGCCGACGCGGTCAAGGACGTGACCGGCGGTGAGCGCACGGCCGAGCTGCTGGGAATCGTCTGGGTCGCTGCGCTTGGCTCCGCCGTCGTCGACAACATCCCCTTCACGACGGCGATGATCCCGGTCGTCAAGGAGCTGCAGCACGCGGCCCATGCCGGTGGCGACGATGCCTACTGGTGGTCGCTCGCCCTCGGCGCCTGCTTCGGCGGCAACGCGACGATGATCGCCGCCGCCGCCAACGTCGCCGCCGCCGGCCTCGCCGAGCGGGCCGGGACGCCGATCGGGTTCATGACCTTCCTGCGCATCGGCGTGCCGGTTACGGTGATCTCGATCGTCATGGCCTCCGGCTACGTCGTCATCCGCTACATCGCACTCTGAGGAGGGTCGATGCCCGACGCAATCGTCAAAGAGATCCTGCAGGAGATCGAGCCCCTGAAAGCCAACGACTTGATCGGCCCCGCGGCGCGACGGGTGATCGACGCCGGGCTCCCGGCCCTCCCCGCCGTCGAGGAGGACGGCAGCTTCGCCGGCATCTTCGGCGAGCGCGAGTTCATGACCGCGCTCTTTCCCGGCTACGTCGCCGAGCTCGCGTCCGCGGCGATGGTGTCTCGCTCGGTCGACGAGACGATCGAGCGGCGCAGCGACTGCGCCTTCGAGCCGATCCGCCGCTACCTGACCACCGATCACGTCCTCGTCGAGGACAACTACTCCGACACGCAGCTGGTCGAGATCTTCCTGCACCACCGGGTGCTGATCGTCCCGATCGCGACCGAGGGGAAGGTCCACGCCATCGTCCCCCGCCACGCCTTCTTCCGCCTGCTCGCGGAGCGCTTCGGCCAAATCGCCGAGGACCGCGACTAGGCGGGAACGCCGACGAGGCCGCGCTCGTGCAGCAGCTCGGCCAGCTGCACGGTGTTGGTCGCGGCGCCCTTGCGGAGGTTGTCGGCGACGATCCACATGTCGAGGGCCCGCTCGTTGCCGGGGTCGCGGCGAATCCTGCCGACGAGGACCTCGTCGCGGCCGGCGGCCTCGATCGCCATCGGGAAGCGGGCCGCGCCGGGCTCGTCGACGACCTTTACCCCGGGCGCCGCGGCCAGGAGCTCGCGGGCCCGCTCGGGCGCGAGCGGCTCGCGGGTCTCGACGTTGACCGCCTCGGAGTGGCCGGTGACGACGGGGACGCGGATGCAGGTGGCGGAGACGCGGATCGACTGGTCGCCGAGGATCTTCCGCGTCTCGTTGATCAGCTTGCGCTCCTCGTCGGTGTGGTCGTCTCCCGCGGCGAAGCTGCCGGCCTGGGCGAGGACGTTGAAGGCGATCTGGTGCGGGTAGATCGAGGCCTCCGCCTCGCGCCCCTCGAGCACCGCGCGGCTCTGCTCGGTCAGCTCGTCGACCGCCGCCTTGCCGGTGCCGGAGACCGCCTGGTAGGTGGAGACGACGAGGCGCTCGATCCCGGCCGCGTCGAAGAGCGGCTTCAGCGCGACGACCATCTGCATCGTCGAGCAGTTGGGGTTGGCGATGATCCCGCGGTGGCCGTCGAGCGCCTCCGGGTTGACCTCGGAGACGACCAGCGGCACGTCGTCGCGCATCCGCCAGTAGCTGGTGTTGTCGACCACGGTGGCGCCGGCCGCGACGATCTTCGGCGTCCACTCGGCGCTGACCTTGCCGCCGGCCGAGGAGAGGACGACGTCGAGTCCCTGGATCGTCTCCTCGCCGAGCTCCTGCACGGTCACCGGCTCGCCGTTCCACTCGATCTCCTTGCCGGCCGAGCGGGCCGAGGCGAGCGGCCGCAGCTCCGCGACCGGAAACGAGCGTTCGGCGAGGATCTCGAGGATTCGCGTCCCGACCAGCCCGGTCGCGCCGAGCACCCCGACCCGGTAGCCGTCACCGCTCACCTGGCGACCTCCTCTTCGGGGCGGATCGCGTCGGCACCGAGCTCGAAGGCGCTGTGCAGGGCGTTGACCGCATCGGCGACGCGGTCGGCGGCGATGACGCAGCTGATCTTGATCGGCGAGGTCGAGATCATCTCGATGTTGATCCGGTTCTCGCCGAGGACGCGGAAGACGGTGGCGGCGACGCCAGGGTGCGAGCGCATCCCGGCACCGACGATCGAGACCTTGCCGATCCGCTCGTCGGTCCGCACCTCGAGTGAGACGCCGCCGAGCTTTTCGATCACCTCGATCGCGACCGGCAGGTCGGCGCGGTCGACGGTGAACGAGAGGTCGGCGAGCTCGTCGTCCCCGACCGGCTCGTTCTGGATGATCACGTCGACGTTGACGTTGGCGTCGGCGAGGGCGCCGAAGATGCGGCCGGCGACGCCGGGCTCGTCGCGCACCCCGTGCAGGGTGACGCGGGCCTCCGCGTTGGAGTGGGTGACGGCGGTGACGAAAGGTTGCTCCATGGTCTCTTCCTCCGAGACGACGAGGGTACCGGGGCCGTCCTCGAAGCTCGAGCGGCAGTGGATCCGGACTCCGTGGTTGCGGGCGTACTCGACCGAGCGCAGCTGCAGCACTCCGGCCCCCGAGGCCGACATCTCGAGCATCTCCTCGAAGGAGACGACCGCCGGGTCGGCGCTGTAGACGCCGGCGACGTCGGTGTAGATCTCGCAGACGCTGGCGGTGAGCGCGGCGGCGAGCGCCACCGCGGTCGTGTCGGAGCCGCCGCGGCCGAGCGTGGTGACGTCGCGGCTCTCGGTCGAGACTCCCTGGAAGCCGGCGACGAGGACGATCCGGTCCTCCTCGAGGGCGGCGCGGATGCGGTCGGCGCGGACGTCGATGATGCGCGCCTTGGTGTGGGTCGAGTCGGTGACGATGCCGGCCTGCGAGCCGGTCAGCGAGATCGCCTCGTGGCCCATGTCGTGGATCGCCATCGCGCAGAGCGCGCAGGAGATCCGCTCGCCGGTCGAGAGCAGCATGTCCATCTCGCGGGCGACCGGGCGCTCGGAGATCTCGTGCGCCTGCTCGACCAGCTGGTCGGTCGTCTTGCCCCGGGCCGAGAGCACCGCGACGACCCGGTTGCCGGCCTCGCGGGCGGCGACGATCCGCGCCGCGGCACGCTTGATCTGCTCGGCGCCGGCGACCGAGGTGCCGCCGAACTTCATCACCACGATGTCGGAAGCAGCTCCGCTCACGATCTCCCGAGGATAGAGACCGACCCCCCGAGCTGTTCCTTATGTCGGGATAGCCGACAAAGAGGAACAGCTCGCTAGCCTTGGCTGCCGCCGCCGCCGAGGTTGCCGAGCATCGCCTGTTCGGCCATCCGGATCAGGCCGAGGCCGCTGTGCGGGCGCATGTCGCTGGAACGCACGCGGACGTGGGAGCCGTGCGGCCCGACCACCTCGACGATCGTGCAGACGTCGCCGATTTCGCAGTCGTCGCCGTAGTCGCCTTCGATCGCCTCCATCTGCTCGGCGACCACCCTTCCCACCTTGCTCTGGTCGAGCGCCATGCCTCCCGTCCCTTCTTCGATGTCACGCGGCAAACGTCCACTGACTGTATGGGATCGGGATCTTGACGCGGGATATATCTGCTTGATATATTTCCGCGAGACATGGAGTCGCTGAGCCCCACCGCCTACGTGATCCTCGGGATGCTCCGCCGCGAGCCGCTCTCGGGCTACGAGATCAAAGCCCTGGTCGACAACTCGACCCGCTTCTTCTGGGCGGCCAGCTACGGCCAGATCTATCCGGAGCTGAAACGCCTCTCCGAGGGCGGCCTGGTCGAAGGGGCCGACTCCCCCACCGGCGGCCGCAAACGGACCGTCTACTCGATCACCGCCGCGGGCGAGCAGGAGCTGGTGGCCTGGCTGCGGCAGCCGCCCGAGGTCTTCGAGATGCGCGACGAGGGATTGCTGAAGCTGTTCTTCGCGGAAGCGCTGCCGCCGCGGGAGGCGGTCGAGATCGTGCGCGAGATGCGCCGCCGCCGCGAAGCCGTCAACGCGCGCCTGCGCGAGCTCGAGCCCGAAAAAGACGAGGACAAGGCGCGCTATCCGCTGATCGTCCTGCGCTGCGGGATCGAGTTCACCGACTGGTTCGTCGATTGGTGCCGGCGGGTCGAGGAGCAGATCCTCGCCGCCGCGCCCGAGCAAAAGGAGTAGCCGATGTTCGACGCCCTCGCCCGCCTCGCCGACCGCCGCGCTCGCCGCCTGGTGATCGGCGCGGTCGTCTTCTTCGTCCTCGCCGGCGTGCTCGGCGGCTCGGTCGCCAGCCGCCTCGATCCCTACGGCGCCGCCGACCCGGCGACCGAGGCGGTGAAGGCGAAGGACCAGCTCGAGGCGGCCGGATACCGCTCGCCGGCGGTCCTCGTCGTGGTCGAAGGCGCGCCGGTCGCCGCGCCGGCGAGCCGGGCCCGGGTCACCGCGCTCGAACGCCAGATCCGCGCCAACCCCGAGGTAGCCGCGGTCACCGGTTACTACGACACCCGCTCCCCCGCCTTCGTCTCCGCCGACGGCGACTCCACCTACTTCGTCGTCAGCCTCGTGCCGACCGGCGACAAAGCGATGCAGGACGTCGCCGGCGAAATCGACGACGAGCTCTCGGGCAAGCCCGGGGTCGTGGTCGGCGGGCCGGCGGTCGCCCAGGAACAGGTAAACCACCAGGTCGAGGAAGACCTGAAAAAGGCCGAGCTCTTGGCCTTCCCGCTGCTCTTCCTGCTCACCCTGCTCTTCTTCCGCAGCCTCGTCGCGGCGCTGCTGCCGCTCCTGATCGGTGGCCTGGCGATCGTCGGCACCTTCCTGATCCTCCGAGTCGCCAGCGAATTCGGCTCGATCTCGGTCTTCGCGCTGAACCTGACGACGGCGCTCGGGCTCGGGCTGGCGATCGACTACAGCCTCTTCATCGTCTCCCGCTACCGCGAGGAGATCGCCCGCTCGGGACCGGGGCTGGCGGCGATGAAGCGGGTGCTGGCGACCTCCGGCCGGACCGTCTTCTTCTCCTCGCTGACCGTCGCCGCGGCGCTCGCCTCGCTGCTCGTCTTCCCGCAGCGCTTCCTCTACTCGATGGGGCTCGGCGGCGCCTTGGTGGCGCTGTTCGCGGCGCTGATCTCGCTGACCGTGCTGCCGGCGATCCTCACCCTGCTCGGCGACCGCGTCAACGCCCTCTCCCCCGGGTTCCTGCGGCGCCGCGCCGAGGCCGACGCGCGGCCGGCCTCCTCGGGCTTCTGGTACCGGCTCTCGCGCTTCGTGATGCGCCGGCCGATCCCGGTGGCGACCCTCTCCGCCGCCTTCCTCATCCTCCTCGGCCTGCCCTTCCTCGGGATCAAGTTCAACACCGTCGACGCGACCGTGCTGCCACAGGACGCCAGCGCCCGCGAGGCCTACGAAATCGTCAGCGAAGAGTTCCCGCCCTACCGCGAATCGCCGATCGTCGTCTCCTTCACCGGTGGCGGACCGGGCGAGGCGCGCCAGTTCGCGCGTGAGGTCGCCGCGGTACCCGGGGTCAGCGAAGTGCTGCCGCCGCGGCCGCTCGCCGACGGCGTCACCGCGGTCGAAGCGATCTCGACCCAGCCCTTCGCCTCCGACGCCAGCCAGAGGACGGTGGAAGAGATCCGCGACCTGCCGACCCCGCCCGGCGCCACGGCGCTGGTCGCCGGTGGCACCGCCGATTTCGTCGACTTCCAGTCGAGCCTCGAGAGCCACCTGCCGATCGCCCTGGCGATCATCGTCGTCGCGACGCTGGTGATCCTCTTCCTGATGACCGGCTCGGTCGTGCTGCCGATCAAGTCGCTGCTGATGAACGTCCTCAACCTCAGCGCCGTCTTCGGTCTGCTGGTCCTGATCTTCCAGGACGGCCGGCTCGAGGGACTGCTCGGCTACTCGAGCCCCGGGGCGATCGAGCAGACGATGCCGATCCTGATGTTCGCCGTCGCCTTCGGCCTCTCGACCGACTACGCGGTCTTCCTTCTCTCGCGGATCAAGGAGGCGCGCGACGGCGGCGCCTCGGACTCCGAGTCGGTGGCGATCGGGCTCGAGCGGACGGGGCGGATAGTCACCGCCGCGGCGCTGCTGTTCGCCGTCGCGATGCTCGCCTTCGCCACCTCGGAGATCATCTTCATCAAGGAGAACGGCGTCGGCACGGCGCTGGCGGTGCTGATCGACGCCAGCATCGTGCGAGCGCTGCTGGTCCCGGCGCTGATGGAGCTGCTGGGGAAGTGGAACTGGTGGGCGCCGAAGCCGCTGCGGCGGGTCTACGCGCGCTGGGGTATCAGCGAGGCTGAGGCGGCGCCGGCGCCGGGGCGAGCGGGTTGACGCCCGGCGAATGCCTACCCGATCTCGACGTTCACGTACGCGATCGTGCCGCATGACGCGCCGCAGAAGCAGTTCCTGCAGCAGTTCATCAACTACGCGATCACCAAGGGTCAGGCCTACGGCGCCGCGCTCGACTTCGCGCCGCTCCCGAAGGTCGTCCTCACCGCCGCCAAAAAAGCGCTCTCCTCGCTCTAGGCGAGCAAGCGGAAAGGCCGCCCGGGCCCAGGCTCGGGCGGCCTACCGCCCCTCGCCCGCGCCGAGGGCGTGGGCGAGCGCGTCGAGCGCCGGCGCCTGATCGGCGCGCTCGACGCCGATCCGCAGCAGGCGCGAGTGCGGCTGGTAGTCGAAGCGGAAGAAGGGGCAGCAGTCGGTCTCGATCGCGATCGTTTCCCGCAGGAGGTCGGCGTCCAACCCGGTCGCGAAGCGCACGTTTAGGGTCCCTTCCTCGCGCTCGATCGCCTCAGCGCTCAGCCCCAGCTGCCGATAGCGGTCCCGCTGCAGGCGCAGGCCGTTCGCGTCGAGGCGGCAGCCGACGATCGGGAGCTCCATCCCCCCATGGTAGGCGCCGGGCGCTTACGCGTAGGCCGCGGCGGCGCGGCGGC
>Ga0196962_10000598_pt1 | contig 13796 bp, 12 predicted proteins | sample S3v_20metaG_FD_183186 | JGI IMG/M metagenome (GOLD analysis project Ga0196962, IMG submission 183186) | Soil microbial communities from Anza Borrego desert, Southern California, United States - S3+v_20 | ecosystem: Environmental > Terrestrial > Soil > Desert | place: USA: California | collected... | reverse complement strand
AGATCGGTGGGGTAGGGGTGATGCCGGGAGACATTGTCTTTGGTGACCTTGATGGGGTATGCCTGATCCCGCGCGCTGCTGAAGAGGAGGTATTCCGCAGGGCTCTGGAGAAGGTGCAAAAGGAGGACTTGGTGGAGCGGGCCATCGAGGACGGCATGAGTGCGCAAGAGGCGTTCAAGAAGTTCGGCGTGATGTAGTCCGGAACTGAAGCGGTGCCGCAAATAGGTAAGATCGCAGCGGGACCGCGTAGAAATACCTGCATTTGTAGGACTTTCGGGAGCACGCTCGGGAGGACTCGAACCTGCGACCCTTCTGATTCGTAGTCAACTTACGTAGGTGACTCTAAATCCTCAGGTACCCCCATACACCTCCGTAGAAAGCCGATTTCCCCTCTTTCGTAGCTCGGTGAATCCGCATGGTACCCCATGGACACCCACGGATAAGTGGTCAAATATCAGTGGGGAGAGGAGCTGCTCTATCTTCGAGCCTTATCTCGTTGAGCTGCGGGGTGTCCTCGCTGAACCTACAAGAGTAGAGGCTCGACCGACTCTGCGGGATCTCCGCTCGAATCAGTTCGTGCCCCCACTTTCGCTGTTTGCCGGACCAGGCCAAGGGTCGAAGGAATGTCCTTCCACTGGAACCCAGCGCTCATGAGGTGGGCCAGGCTCGCGATTCGAGAATATTAGTTACGGAGACCAGGTTCGCTTCGAGGGCTGGATATTGGGCATCTCGTAGGTAGACAGACAAAGCATGCACGGGGGCCCTCGCTAACCTCAGTTAGATCGTCAGTTTCTAGTTCTTTGTTCCAATCCTTTGCCCGCAAATGAAACCAGAGCACCCAACATAGCGCTAATTACACTCGGGAGCAGTAAAGAACTGCAACGAGCCTGATTCAACATGAGGGTGATTCGCAAGGTACGAACAGTGGCGCAGAACGCTTGTCTTGATAAGGAATCCCCTCCAAAGCACTCACATTGACGAATGTTTCACAGATTTGAGCGTTACCGTTTTGATCAGCGTCTCTCAAAGGTCAAGAAGTGACAACAAGGCCGGTCTCCTCGCCAACCCTTTTTTCCAACCAGGCTCTCTAAGATACCGTGCGTCGGAACGTTCCTGTTTATCGTCATCCGTGCCTCCAGTCTCGGTGCGTGTGTTCTGATCCGGGCGTACAATTCCGTCCCATGATGAACCAGAAGAAGTTGGCCATCTTTACGGAGATCTCTTTGGGGCTGGCCGCCGTCTTCTGGGGCGCCAACTACGCAGCGACGAAATACGCGGCCGAGTTTATGCCTCCTCTGCTCATCGTGGCACTTCGCTTCACGGCGGGCGGTATCCTGATGTATTGCCTTCTCCGTATCGTGGAGCCGGCCGACAGGCTCAAACCGAGAGACCTTCTCCCTGTGGCGGGCTTGGGGTGCCTCGGGGTAGCGATCGGCCAGACGGCCTTCACCTTTGGTGTGAGCATGACCAGCGCCGCCAACACCGGTCTCATCTTCGCTACAGCCCCTATCTGGGGACTGCTCCTCGGCCTGATGCTCGGGCTGGAGAGGCCCGCATGGAGGGGCGTTGTAGGTGTGGGGCTCTCGATCCTCGGCGTTTTTATCGTCTTTTTCGAGGGCCTCGGGTCCCGGGGGACAAGCCTGGCCGGGGACCTCTTCGTGTTCCTGGCGGCGATGGCGTTTGGCAGCTACACCGTGCTGTCGATGCTCGCGCTGGAGCGTCACTCGCCACTGACGGTGGCGACTTACTCCCTGCTCTTCGGGGGCTGGTCCTCCTACTGCTCTCTTCCCCTTACCTTACCAGTTTGGAGTGGGAAAGCGTCGGGACCGGAGCATGGGCAGCCGTGGCCTTCTCCGCGGTCTTCGCCACTGCTTTCTCTTTCTCGGCATGGCAAACAGGCGTCTCCCGCATCGGGGCCAATCGGGTTCTGGTCTACCAGTACCTGATCACCGTCACGGGGGTTGCCTCGGGCATAGTTTTCTTTGGAGAGAGCCTTGGGATTGAGAAGATCATCGGCGGTGCGGTTATCCTCCTTGGCGTGTATCTTGCCAGGAGAAGCGGTTGATTCTCCGAGCAGGGTCGGGGTGCAGACATCGTGACGCACAGTGGTTTCATGGCTTCCGCTGTCTCACAACGCGCATGCCGTTGGCCGACCGTCTCGGCTCTGGAACTAAAAAACTTAGCGAGATAAGCGGCCCTCGCTCCTGTTCTCGCCCGCCGGATCGAGCGGTGGTCCGTAAGGGGCATTTTCCAAACCGAAGCTGAAGATGTAGGCACGCCTCGGACCTTCGCCCGCCGGCTTGCTGGCCCGGGTCCCGCCGGTACTCGCTCTCGACACGGCTTCGGACCACTGCCCGGCGAAGACCGCACAGACGCCACAGACCGCGATGACCGCGACGATCGAAACGACGGTGGCCATGCCCAGTAACCCCCTGTTGGTGAACGTCCCCCGGCGCTTGTGGCGCAGGATGTCCAGCGCCGCCGCAGCCCAGAGGGCCACTATTGCGAGGGTCAGCAAGGGCCACAGGACGTACGCGAGAACCGGGGTTGCCAGCTCTTCCACGGTCATCCTGGCTGGGTCAACGCAAAGTAAGTGCCGAGAGCCTTACGAATCCCTCGTTCGGGCCCCGGGGTCGGAGGCTGATAAGTTGGGTATGGCGTCCGTGCTTTGCGCAAACTCGTCCTCTCCCTTGCGTGCCGCTACCGCAGCCGACGATCAAGTCGGCCTATGTCGGCGCGCATCTCCTGCCGGTAGTTGCTCGCCGATTCCGTCCGACGATCCTTTCTTGGGCATGGCCTGCTCGTAGACGGCGAAAGACAGCTGTAAGTGCTCCCGCATGCGAGATGCGGCCAGGGCCGCGTCCTGCTCGGAGATGGCCTCGCAGATGAGGCGATGCTGTTGCCGGGAGATTCGCTTGACCTCGGTCAAGACGTCTTCTGGTATGACGTAGCGTTCGGCCAGCGTCCTCAAGGTCATGTGGATAGAACCCGCGAACAGGCTCAGCATCCTGTTCTTGGAGGCTTCCGCGACGGCCCTGTGGAAGGAGATATCCGAGACTATGGCGACGCCCTCCTTGAGCTCGTCCATCTCTACGGTCCTTTCGATTACGAACATATCTTGCTCCGTACGTCGGGCGGCGGCCAGCTCCGCCGCCGGCACGTCCGTAACCTCACGGACCTCCCACAACTCTTCGAGCGTAAGCTCGTCCACGTCCAGCAGTAGAGATATGGAGTCTGTTAGGTACACTGCTACGCCCGTCCCATCTATAGCTTCGACGAACGTCCCGCCCGTAGGGCCCGTCGAGCTCCTCAGAACGTTCTGCGACTCCAGTACCTTGAGCGCCTCCCGCACCGTCGGCCGGCTGACCCCGAGGTATCGGGCCAGATCCGCCTCAGGCGGCAGTCTATCGCCCGGGCGCAGCTTCCTAGAAGAGATCTCACCCCGAATGTGCTTGATTATCCGTTCGTAGGTCTTCCCGGTTTTCCGCGGTTCACCCAAACCATCTCCTGTCATATCACAACTCCCTTTGGAGTAGCTGCAATACTATATCCGAGATAAGCACCCCCTCACTGTGAGTGCGACAGCATTTCGGTCTGCGGAGCTTTTCATCGCTCCCGATCTACAAGCACCTACAGAGTACCAAGTGGCGATGAAACGCAGATGAACCCGCCAGGAACCTCTCGCATAGAGTGGCCCGATACCTGCCGCCGAGGACGGGCATGGGCCTGCGAGATCGTGGGCGAACACCTCGGCTAGATCGCACAGCCCGCCACTGGAGCAGCGTCGTTCTTGGCTTCTGCCCGATCTTTCCTGTCGTGACGTGAGGGTCGCCGATTCCGATACGGGGGACAAGCATCCGACAACATTTGTTTGACAAATTATCCTGGTTTGGCTATCTTGCCTCCAGGGGTGTGCTTCGTTTAGCGCAGTCGAGGGCGCGGAGCGTTGGATCATCGGGTCGTAAGGACCCTTGAGCGGACAAGGAGGTTGGCTCAGATGGCTGAACGACCAGATCAAGGGGGCGAGGGCTCTGCCGGGCAGTCGATAGAGGGTATACGGACTACCTTCACTACGCGTGAGCTGATCTACCCTTCAATCGTGGCTTTCCTCGCCTGGGTTGTCTGCGTCTACGACTACATAATGTTCGGGACGCTACTCCCCAAGATGGCGGATGACTTCGGGTGGGCCACCGCGACGAGTACCGCAATCGCGACCATAGTGTCGGTCGGAACCTTCTTCGTGGCCATCTTGGTGGGGCCATTGATCGACTACGTGGGCCGCAAGAGGTCGCTGATCATCACCACCGCCGGTACGGGCCTAAGCTCCCTCCTGACGGGGTTGACCCCCGCGGCGCTAGCTGCGCCTTTCCTGTCGATCGTTCGGGCCATCTCCGGTCTCGGCTACTCTGAGCAGGCCGTAAATACCACCTACCTCAACGAGCTTTACGGTAACCGGAAAAGCCGGGGGTTTGTGTATGCCTTCGTGCAAGGTGGGTGGCCGATAGGCGTGCTGCTCGCTTCGGCCTTTACGGCGCTGTTGCTGGGGACCGTCGGATGGCGAGGCGTGTTCATGCTCGCCACCATACCGGCGCTCATAGTCGCCGCTCTCGGCTTCGGGCTCAGAGAGTCGCCGAGGTTCCTGGCCATGCAGCGGGTCAGACAGCTCGAAAAGGAGAGCCAGCACGAAGAGGCCGTTGAGTTCGGTCGGCATTTCGACATAGATGTGCATCACGTGGAAGAGACCACCCTGCAGCAGATCTTCGAGCCCGATATCAGGTGGCACACGATCTTTCTCGCCCTGGCCTTCCTGACGAACTGGATCGGCATCCAGGTCTTCGCCGTCCTCGGGACCACCGTGCTCACCGAGGGCAAGGGGGTCTCGTTCGGTAGCGCGCTGACCGTTCTCATAGTCTCCAACGCGGCCGCTTACATCGGCTACCTCTGCCACGGATTCGTAGGAGACCGCATCGGCCGGCGTCTGACCATCGCCGGAGGCTGGGTGATATCTGGTCTCGCCTACACGCTCATGCTCTTCGGGCCGAGTTCGCAAGGCTTCGTGCTGACCATGTACACGATCGGGCTCTTCTTCATAATCGGACCCTACGCGGCCCTACTGTTCTTCATGGGTGAGTCGTTCCCGACGCGAGTGCGCGGCACGGGCGCGTCTTTCGTCAACGCTATGGGTCCGATCGGGGCGATTTCCGGAGGGGCTTTGCTCACCGCGTTCCTTACTTTGACCGGCGACAATATGGTGCTCGCCGCGTTTCTCAGCGGCGCGCTCGCGACGATTCTCTCCGGATTACTCATGCTGGGCACCCGCGACGTAAAAGATCCGAGCGAGGCCGAGGCAACGGAAGGGTCCACCGCCTAGCCACGCGTTGAGCGATGCCACGAACGTCGGACAGAAGTATCGGGGCCGGGGCGAGCCGGATACGGCTTGCCCCGCCGTAGTGGTGGGACAGGAAAGGAGGACGCCGATGACCCCCGAACGCTCCCGGGTAGCTCTGGTCACCGGGGCGGGAAGCGGGATCGGACGCGCCATCGCCGAGAGGCTCGCCAAAAACGGCGAGCAGGTCGTCGTCAACGACCTGAAAGGCGAAGCCGCCGAGGAGGTCGTCGCCCGGATAAAGGGGTCGGGCGGGGAAGCGGCCACCGCTCCCGGCGACGTTTCCGATCCAGAAGCAGTAGAACAGATTATGGCAGCCGTTCGAGAGGCTTACGGTCCTCCGGAGATCCTGGTGAACAACGCCGGATTTCTGCAGCAGAAGCGGTTCGTCGACCTGACGATTGAGGACTTCGACCGCATGATCGCCGTACACCTGCGCGGAACCTTCCTGTGCACCCGCGCCGCGTTGCCCGAAATGCTCTCGCAGGGCCGCGGCATCGTAGTCAACGTTGCGTCGCAGCTGGGTCAGATCGGCGGCATCGAGTTGTGCCACTACAGCGCCGCCAAGGCGGGGATCATCGGCCTTACGAAGTCGTTGGCCCGGGAGGTGTCGGCGCAGGGCGTGAGGGTGAACGCGGTCGCGCCAGGCCCCATCAACACCGAGCTCGTCCTCGGCCTCTCCGAAGAGTGGCGCGACGTCAAGGCCTCCGAGCTACCGCTCGGACGCTTCGGGGAGCCTGCGGAGGTGGCCGAGACGGTCGCCTTCCTCGCCTCCGAAGGGGCCAAGCTCTACGTCGGGCAGACGCTCGGCCCCAACTCGGGTGACGTGATGCTGTGAGTGCGCCAGAGAACCCGGAGAAGCCCACGGCCCTGATCACCGGCGCCGGTATAGGCATCGGAGCGGCCACTGCCCGCGCGTTCGCAGCGGCAGGCTACCGCGTCATCGTGACGGACATACTGGAGGAGGAAGGTAGGTCGGTCGCCGACGACATCGGATCGGGCGAGGTCGAGTACCAGCGGCTGGACGTCATGGACACTGAGGAGACCAATTCTGTAGTGTCTGCGGTCCAGGATCGGTACGGGCCGATCGACACTGTGGTGGCCAACGCAGGCATCGCTCATCGGGTGCCGCTCGGGGAGCTAAGCGACGAGAAGTGGGACCATACGCACGAGATAGACCTCAAAGGGGTGATGAGGGTGTGCCGGGCCGCGGCCCCCGCCATGCAAGAGACGGGACGCGGAAACATGATAGCCCTGTCCTCCATCATGGGCGTCGCCTACGGATGGGACCAGCACGTCCAGTACTCGGCGGCCAAAGCCGGCGTGGTGGGCCTCGTGCGCGGCCTGGCCGTGGAGTTGGCCCGGGATGGGATACGTGTCAACGGCATCGCACCAGGCTACATAAGGACAGCTCAGGCGCTCTCCGAGGAGCACTCGCTAGGACCCGAGGGACTGGAGAGAGCCGCAGAGTTCATTCCGATGGGCAGGGTGGGGGAGCCCGAGGATATCGCCGATGTGAGCGTATTTCTGGCTTCTGAGGGGGCCCGCTACATTACCGGCCAGGTACTCGTGGTGGACGGCGGGTTGCTCGTTGGCCGCTACTAATCAAGTCGAGATCATCTTCTTCTCGACGCCGACTCCCGCGGCGAGTGCCCGCTCGTACTCCAGCGGTACGGTCGCCGAGTCCTGCAGCGCGAATCCCGTCGAGTCGAAGACGGTGATGTCGGTCTCCGAGGTGCGTCCTTCGAGCTTCCCAGCGACGACCTGACCGATCTCGCCCACGATGTCGTCTTCGGAGATCACGCCTTCCCGAAGTGGGACATTGATCTCCCCGTCCGTCCGGCACTGGCGGATGTCGTCGACGAAGATGCGTGCCCGCTCGAGTATCTCGGGGTCCAACTCCTGATCACCCTCCTTGTCCGCCCCCACGGCGGCGATGTGGGTGCCCTCCGAGATCCAACCGTTCTCGACGATCGGACCCCTTGCCGGGGTAACGGTGACGACGACGTCCGCCCCGCGCACGACCTCTTCAAGGTCTGTCGAAGCCCGGATTTCGAACCGCTCGTATTTCGGCTGCTGGTTGCGAACGAACTCGTCGAGGCTTTCTCGCGAGCGGCTCCAGACGCGCACATCCTCCCACCGGAAGATTTCATTGCAGGTTGCTAGAGTCCCTTCCGCCATGTTCCCGGCGCCGACGATGGCGAGCACCTTGCTGTCTTCGCGTGCCAGGTGCTTCGCGGAAACCGCCGCCGCGGAACCGGTGCGCATCACGGTGTGGTAGCTGCCATCGCAGATCGCCAGCGGGAAACCGGTCTCGGGGTGGGTGTAGATCAGGATGGAGAAGACAGTCGGGAGGTCGAACCTGGCGCGGTTCTCCTCGCGGATAGAGACCCACTTGCAGGCCGCCGCCTCCGGCTCCTCGATATAGGAGGGCATCACTTCCCATTCACCCGGGTACTTGTCGAGCACGATGTGGCCCTTCGGCTCCATGTAGTAGCGGCCCTCGCCGTGCATCCTGTAGGCGTGCTCGACGCAGGTGTTGTACTCGTCGGGCGTCAGTAGTCCCATCATGTCAGTGCGGCTCAGGATCAAGGTCTTTCGGTTCTTCCAGCTCTCCATCATCTACCTCTCTATCGACTTATACGCCTGCATCGAGTTCCCGTTGCACGCGCTCGGCCGCCTCCCGCAAGGCGGCGATGTCTTCGGCGCTCCACTGGCGGGGTCCCGGGACGTAGTGGACCGAGATTACACCTACCAGACGACCCTCGCGCACGATTGGCGCGAGCATTTGCGCCCTCACGCCGTAGAGCTCTATCAGCTCTGGCGGCGGGGCTAGATCGTCCGCCAGGCAGTCGTTCTGCACGAGCGGCCTTCTCTGCTCCTCCAAGAACCTGACCGTCGAGGTACTGCGCAGGTTGCGTATCGAGGTATCGTCACTAATCGACCGAACTCCAGGCGCAAGGGCTTCCGCTGCGACCACGTCGAACCCGTCGTCCTGATCCGGCAGGTCCAGGCGCAGCGTCGTCCGGCTCGCGTCCGTCGACCCGAGCAGATCCTCCATCATCTCCTGAAACGGCGTCCGCTTGTCCACAACGCGTTCCGTCTCTATGTAAGGGCCGGGGTCACTACACCGACGCGCCGGACTTCCGGGCCACGCTCTCGATGTAGGCCGAGGCTTCTTCAGCGGAGACGACATCGGCGTACTTGGCCTGGATGTCGAACAGGTTGGCCTCGTGCGGCTCCTGCGCCCGGTCGCCGACGCACTCGCGCGGGACGAGCGTCGGATAGCCGTACTGGAGGAGGTCTATCGCCGTCGCCCGGATGCAGCCGCTCGTCGTCGCGCCGCACATGATGATTGTGTCAACGTGCTGAGAGACGAGGATCGAGGGTAGGTTCGTGCCGAAGAAGGCCGAGGCGCCCTTCTTGAGGATTACTGTCTCTTCTTCCCTGCGTCCGAGACGCGGGTCTATCTCGACCCATTTGCCCCCGACCTGGAGTTCGGCAAGGCCGGGAGCCTTCTCGAGCCAGAGGGAGCCGTCTTTGAGGTTCTCCTCGAAGCCGATGGTGGTGAAGATGACCGGAAGTTCAGCCTCGCGCGCCACGTCGAGGAGGCCCCTCGCCGCTTCGACCTCTTTTGTGAGGTCCGCTCCCATGGCGCACTCGGGATCGGTGAAGCCACGGCTGAAGTCGACCACGAGCACAGCCGGGCGCGCGCCGAGCGTCACGCTCTGCCCGAGCCGGGCGCGCTCGTAGACCTCGCGCGTCTGTTCGCTGCTCATGTGATCACCCCGTCCTTCCGGGACCGCCGGGAAGCTCTTCACCGAAACGGGCGCGCCTCACGAACTTGCCGGCGCCGGGCTTCCCGACTAGCCTGTCGCCTTCGACTATGACCTGTCCCCGAACGAGCACCACCTCCGGGGCGCCGCTCACCTCCGTCCCCTCGAAGAGGTTGTAGTCTATGTTCGAGTGGTGCGTCTCGGCGGAGATCTTCACGCGCTTCTCGGGGTCGAAGACGACGATGTCGGCGTCGCTCCCGACCGCGATGGTGCCTTTGCGGGGGTACATACCGAAGAACTTCGCCGGGTTGGTAGAGACGAGCTCGACGAAGCGGTTCATCGAGAGGCGGCCTTGCCGCACGCCAAAGTGGTGGAGCATGTGCAGGCGGTTCTCGATCCCCGGTCCGCCGTTCGGTATCTTGGAGAAGTCGTTTCTGCCGAGCGTCTTCTGGCCGTCCCAGTTGAACGGGCAATGGTCGGTGGAGACTACCGAGAGGACGTCGGTGGCAAGCGCGTGCCAGAGGTGCTCCTGGTTCTCCTTCGGCCGCGGCGGCGGCGTGTAGACGTACTTGGCTCCTTCAAAGTCCGGCTGATCTAGTGCCGTCTCGTCGATGAAGAGGTACTGAGTGCAGGTCTCGCCCCAGGCGTGCCAGCCGTTCGTGCGCGCCTGCGCGATCGGGTCGATCGCCTCCTTGCAGGAGACGTGGACGACGTAGAGTGGGGAGCCGGCGATCCGCGCGAGTTGTATAGCCCGGTTCGTGGCTTCGCCCTCCGTAATGGGAGGACGCGTCGCGGCGTGCCACTTCGGCTCGGTCTTCCCCTCCGCGAGTGCCTGCTTGACGAGGACGTCTATGGCGTCGCCGTTCTCGGCGTGCACCATCACGAGGGCTCCCGTCTCGGAGGCGACCTGCATCGTCTTGAAAAGCGTCTCGTCGTCGACCATGATCGCACCCTTGTAGGCCATGAAGAGCTTGTAGCTCGTCACCCCCTCGTCCGGCGCCTTCCTGAGGTCTTCGAGCGTCCCGCCATCTTCGAGGTCGGTGACCGCGAGGTGGAAGCCGACGTCGATCACCGGCTTTGCGCGTTCGATCTTCTCGTGCCACGTCGCGAGCGCCCCCGGGAGGCTCTGCCCCGGCTCCTGCAAACAGAAGTCGACGTGGCTCGTTGTGCCGCCGAAGGCCGCAGAGATCGTCCCCGAGGTGAAGTCGTCGCAGGAGACCGTCCCGCCGAACGGCATCTCCATGTGGGTGTGCGGGTCGATCGCGCCCGGGATGACGTACTTGCCGCTCGCGTCGATCACCTTCTCGGCCTGCATGTCGAGCGACTCCCCGATGAAGGAGACCCTCTCGTCCTCAATGAATATGTCCCCCACGTAGTCGTCGGCGACGGTAACGATACGGCCGCCCTTGATCAGTACGGACATATGCTCCTTGCACTCCTTTCTACAAACAACCCCGAGTTCTCTCCCTGACGAAGATATGCCTCAGGGACCGTCCGCGGTAAACGTCCTTATGGCGTTGAGCATGATCTCTGCCCCGAGAGCCGCGTCCGCCGGCTCCGCGTCCTCCTCTGGCGAGTGGCTAATGCCATCCTTGCACGGGACGAAGACCATGGCGCTCGGGACGCGGTCCGCGATGCTCATCGTGTCGTGAGCCGCGCCCGAGTGCATCGCCCTGTACGGCTCGCTGCTCGCCTCCGCCGCCTCCTCGAGCGCGGCCACCACGCGCCCGTCCAGCGGCGTCGCCGACAGGGTCTGGCGCTGCACGTACCCGGCGCTCATGCCGCGCCTCTCGGCGGCTTCTTTCGCGAAGGCGGCGATGTCGCGCGCGACGCCGCGGAAGCCGTCTTCGTCAACGCCCCGGATGTCGAGCGAGAAGCGGGCCCGGCCTGGAACGGCGTTTATGAGGTTCGGGCGAAGCTCGATCTCCCCGACCGTCCCGACCGTCCCTTTCCCGGCCTCCTTCGCGAGGCGCTCCAGCTCGAGCATGCACTCTGCCATAACGATGCCGGCGTCCTGGCGGAAGTCCATGGGTGTCGCCCCGGCGTGATCGCCGCGCCCGTGGACCGTGATGTCGGCGTGAACGTAGCCTGCTATGGCGTTGACCACGCCTATCCGATTCTGCGTGTCCTGGAGCACGCGCGCCTGCTCGATGTGAAGCTCGATCCAACCGATGAGGTCGTCGAGCATGCGGATCGAGTCTTGCCAACGCTCCGGTTCGTAGCCGGCCTCTTCGGCGTGCTCCCAGAAGCTGCGGCCGTCGTCTACGGCGCGAAACTTCTCGCGCAGCTCCTCCTCTGTCACCCTCTGCGCGATGATGCGGCTCCCCAGCAGCATCTGGCCGAAGCCCGAGCCTTCTTCTTCGAGAAAAGAGATGAGTTGAAGCGGAAGACCGAGCCCAAGTTCCTCATTGAGGCGGCAGACCTCAAGCGCGGTTACGACGCCCATCGTGCCGTCGTACTTGCCGCCGTTGCGGTTCGAGTCGCAGTGCGAGCCGACGCCGAATACCTTCTCGGCCGCCGGGCGGTTCCGGGCGACGAGCGTCCCCACGGGATCCTCGTAGTGCTCAAAACCCAGCGTTTCCAGCTCCCCGATAAAGTAGTCCAAAGTCTTGCGGTACTCGGGCGTGTAAGCGTAGCGCATGATGGACTCGGAGGAGCGCGTGTAATCGGGGCCCGCGAGGGTCTCTATGTCGCGCTCTATCCGCTCCGCGCTCTTCTTGCGATCTATGGTCATCGGTTGGGGCGCCATAAACTTCTCCCTATCTCATCTGCCTACGATGACACCGGAACGTCGAGCCAGGATTCGAAAGAATTCCGGATCTCCTCCCTAGTCGCCCCGGCTCTGAGGAGCAGGGTCAAGTAGAGCCGAGCCTTCAGACCGTCCAATGGACCGGCGTAGATGAGTCCGCGCTCAAGCAGGTCCATCTCGGAGCCGATGAACCCGTAGGTAGAGCGGAGGACCTCGCCGCCCCCGGTTCGCGAGGCCAGGATTACCGGCATCTTCACGGCGAGATCTTCGAGAGCATCCACCGTGATAGAGGGAACGTGCCCGCCGCCAAGGGCCTCTACCACGAGCCCGGCGTATCCCTGCCGTTCTATCTCGGGAAGCAGCCTCCCATCGTCGCCCAGAGTGAAGGTGTGCAGCGCCACGGGACGGTCCTGTGCGTCTCCGGGCAGCGTTATCTTGTGCCGTCCGACCGGGCGTAAAACCACCCTGGGAATGTCCTCGGAAACCCAGCCTACCGGCCCGACCGGTTCGGAGCGGAAGGTCGCCGGGTTCGAGGTGTGCGTCTTGCGCACGAACCGCGCCGCGTGGATCTCGTCGTTCAGGACGACTACTGCGCCAAGCTCCCGAGCCGCCTCGCTCACCGCGACCTGAATTGAAGCCAGCAGGTTGGCCGGGCCGTCGGCGCCGGGGAGCGTGGGGTTGCGCATCGCCCCCGTGACCACCACGGGAGCGTTGCGATCCACCAGAAGGTCCAACACGAAAGCTGTCTCCTCTATGGTATCGGTGCCCTGCGTGACGACGGCTCCGCTCGCCCCCTCGTCGATGCGGTCCTCGATCTCCGAGGCGAGCTCGACGAGATCATCAACCGTCAACTCACCGGACGCAGCCTGACGGAACGAGATCGCCGAGACCTCGGCAACCTCCGCTATCTTGGGCACGTCCGAGACCAACGCCTCCCCGGTCAGCGTCGGCTCTACACCTTTCCCCCCGGAATCGGTCGAAGAGATGGTTCCTCCCATGGAGAAAACCGCCACCCGCGGAAGTGCCAAAGCTCCTCCTCTCGTCTCCACTTTACCCCATTAGTCTGACAAATATATTAACGGGGCTGGAAGCGCCGATCAAACGCCGGGCGGGTACGCGAGCGACCGTATCTCAGGTTGAGCGTGAACGTCGGTCTCTTGTACAATAACTTTGGTCAGACAAAAGGGGAAGACGAAAGGGAAAGGTGGGGTGTATGGCCGAGAAGGAAATCTTTTGCTCCATCGGCATCGACATCGACGCCGTTGCAGGCTGGCTCGGGTCCTACGGTGGTGAAGACTCGCCCGACGACATCTCGAGAGGCATGTTCTCTGGCGAGGTAGGTACGCCGCGGTTGCTCAAGCTCTTCGAGAAGTACGACCTCAGGACGACCTGGTTCATCCCGGGGCACTCCATCGAGACGTTCCCGGATCAGGTAAAGATGGTCGTTGACGCTGGGCACGAGGTCGGGAGCCACGGCTACTCCCACGAGAACCCGGTGGCGATGACACCGCAGCAGGAGAGGGACGTACTGGAGAAGTGCCTGGAGCTGATCGAGAACGTGGCAGGCAGGAAGCCGGTCGGCAACGTGGCGCCGTGGTGGGAGGTCTCCGCCACGACCAACGAGCTTCTCCTCGAGTACGACTACAAGTACGACCACAGTCTCCAGCACCGCGACTTCACCCCGTACTACGCGCGGGTGGGCGACTCGTGGACCAAGATCGACTACTCCAAGACGGCCGCGGAGTGGATGAAGCCGCTCGTGCGTGGCGAGGAGATAGACCTCGTCAAGATCGGGGGCAACTGGTACCTCGACGACCTGCCGCCGATGATGTTCATTAAGGGCTCTCCGAACAGCCACGGCTTCGTCAATCCGGGGGACACCGAG
>Ga0196962_10000597_pt1 | contig 13799 bp, 11 predicted proteins | sample S3v_20metaG_FD_183186 | JGI IMG/M metagenome (GOLD analysis project Ga0196962, IMG submission 183186) | Soil microbial communities from Anza Borrego desert, Southern California, United States - S3+v_20 | ecosystem: Environmental > Terrestrial > Soil > Desert | place: USA: California | collected... | reverse complement strand
GTCATGGCTACGAACACGCTGGTGGTGTACGGCATGATCATGTCCTACCTCAACCTCAGGCCCCAGAGCGGCTTTCTGGGGCCCGCGCTCGTTATCGGCCTGATCTCCATACTCGGCGCCACCTGGCAGGGCGTCCTGAATTACTTTCTGGACTTCTTGCTGCTGATCGGTACGTTCTTCGTGCCGGTCTTCGCCATAATGCTCGCGGATTACTACATCCTGCGCCGCGGCGAGTACTCGGTTCGGGACGTCCTAGAGAGGCGCGGCGGCCGTTACTGGTTCACGGGCGGGTTCAATCTGCCTGCGTGGGCGGCGTACGTTGTAGGAGCGGGGCTCGCGTTGTACTGGACCAGGATCAGCCCCCTCTCCTTCGGTGCGACCGTCCCCGTCTTTGCTCTGACTTTCGTCCTCTACCTGATCCTCCGCTTCGCCGCAGACCGCACGAAGGGGAGGGCCGCCGAAACCGACCGGGTGCCGGGTTAGGCCCGTGCTCCAGAGGATCGGCCGCATCGTCGACCTCTCCCGCCGGATGGACGCACAGACCCAGGTCTATCCCGGCGACCCTCACGTTCGCCTGGAGCCCGCGACGACCCTGGCGGCGGATGGAGTCAACGTCCTTGCCGTCCACCTGGGGAGCCACTCCGGCACCCACGCCGACGCCCCCTACCACTTCGTCGAGGGCGGCGCGCGCATAGACCAGCTAGACCCGCGCCTGTTCGTCGGCCCCGCTGTAGTAATGGACGTGCGGGGCAAGGGGGCGAGGGAGAGGATCACGGTGGAGGACCTAAGGCCCTACGAGGGCCGGCTCCACGAGGGCGCCGTGGCCGTCGTGCGGACCGGCTGGGAGGAGCGCTACGGCACACCGGACTATTACGACCATCCCTTCCTCGACCGGCGGGCGGCACGGTTGATACTGGACGCCGGCGTAATGACCGTCGCGATAGACGCCCTGAACGTGGACGAGACCGCCGTCGAAGGGGGAAACCCGGAGGGCTACCCGGTCCACCACGCCATATTGGGCGCGGGGGGTGTGATCGCCGAGAACCTCGCCAACCTCGCCGCCCTGAATTTTCCGAACCCCCTGCTGAGCCTCCTGCCCATCAAGCTCGGCGGCTCCGACGGCGCGCCGGTTCGGGCCGTGGCGATGGAGGTCATCTGCTGAAAACCAAGGTAGCGGTCTTCGGGTCGCAGCGGGGCTGTAGCCGAACGTACAGTACGAAACGAGGAGGCAGGCATGACCGGGACGGTACACGCACCCAGGCCGGACGTAGAGCGGCAAATTCTCGAGGCGGCAGATCGGTTGGTCGAGGCGTTTGGCGGTAGACGCGTGGATGAATACTTCGCCTGCTTCCATCCGCGGGCGACATTCGTCTTCTACACGACGGATCGCCGTCTGGAGTCCACCGCCGAGTGGCGCGAGCTGTGGGAGTCGCTGGAGCGCGACGATGGCTTCAGGGTTCTCGAGTGCCGCTCCCGCAGGAGGCGGGTTCAGGATCTCGGTGAGACCGCTGTGTTTACGCACGACGTGGAGACGAGGGTGAGCACCCACGCCGGAGAAGAGACCCTGCACGAGCGAGAAACCATTGTGTTCGCCCGGGGAGAAGAAAGAGGCTGGCTCGCGGTACACGAGCACCTCTCCCCCGCCGCGGAAGCTTAAGATCTCCGCAAGTCGTCCTCAAAGGTGGGCGGCTCCCCGGCGGTCGCCCTCTCATAGGCGCTTCCGAACTTGTACAGGGTCGCATCGTCGAAACGCCGTCCGATGAGTTGTAGCCCTACGGGGAGACCCGCTGCCGTCGTCCCACACGGTACTGAGAGGCTCGGGTGTCCCGTCAGGTCGGTCGGCCCTGTAAAGCGGGTTAGCGCAGAGCGGACACTCTCCTCGTAGCCCCCGATATCGATCTCACGTTGCCCGATCTCCGTCGCCACGATCGGGAGGGTCGGGGTGAGTAGCACGTCGACACCGTGGAGTGCGCGGTCGAACTCACCGGCGGCGAGAAGCCCCCGCCGCCGCGCGTTCGCGTAGCGGTACGCTTTCGGACGCTCGCCGTCCATCAGGCGCTCGCCGACCTCTTCGCCGAACGTCTCCGGTTCGCTTTCGAGACGTTCCTGGTGGACGGCGTAGGCCTCTGCGCCAAGGATCAACCGGTGCGCGTGGAGCGTAGTGCACAGGTTGGGAATCTCGACCTCCCTTACTCGCGCGCCAAGTGACCGGAAGACCTCCACGGCCTCGCGCACCCGCGCATTGACCTCCCCATCGACGTGATCGAAGAAGAAGCTCGTCGGAAGACCGATACTGGCTCCCCGGAGTCCGCGTTGGAGATCCCGCGTAAAGTCCTCGGCGGGCCGGTCTTCGGAGTAGGGGTCTTCCGGGTCGTGGCCGGCCAGGACGTTCAGCATCAGGGCGTTGTCCTCCACGCAGCGGGTGATGGGACCGACATGATCCAACGTCCACGAGAGTGGGAAGACACCGCTCTTGCTCACCCGCCCGAAGGTCGGCTTCATGCCGACGATACCGCAGAGGGCCGCAGGGATACGGATGGAGCCTCCCGTGTCCGAACCTAAAGCGCCGTAGCAGAGGTTTGCCGCGACCGCGGCCCCCGAGCCGCCACTGGAGCCGCCCGTTATCCTGCGCGTATCGTGGGGATTTTTCGTTGCCCCGAAGTGCGAACGGTCGCCTGTGGGACCGTAGGCGAACTCGTGAGTGTTGGTCTTGCCGATGAGGACGGATCCCGCCTCTTCCAGCTTCCGCGCGACCGTCGCGCTGTGGTCCGGGACGTGTCCGGAATAAGGGCCGGAGCCCATCGTCGTACGGACACCCCTGGTGTAGATGATGTCCTTCAGGGCCACAGGCACGCCGTGCAGCGGGCCCCTGTAGCGTCCGGCCAGGATCTCTCGTTCGGCCCACGACGCCTTCTCCAGAGCCCGCTCCGCCGTAACGGTGATGAAGGAGTTCGTCTCGTCCGCCTCGATACGCTCCAGCAACAAGCTCACGACCTCGACGGGGGAGAGGCGTCTCGCCCAAAGCTCCCCGGAGAGGCCGGCGAGCGAGCGTGGCAGGTCTGCGTCTTTGGCCAAGCCTTCGCTCCTTCCAGGGTAGACGTGCGCAGTATCTCATAGCGTTCCGGTGTGTTTCCGGTATTATCGGCGGGTGATTACACGCGCGAGGAAATCTCTCCGTAGGTTCGATCGCAGGGTGTGGCTCCTGCTCTTCGCGATCTGGACCATCTAGCTCGCGGCATCCGCGGCGGTGGGATTAGGTGTGCTCTCCCCCCGCGGGCGCCGCTCCGTCACGGGCGCGTAGGACCAGGATTGCGAGGTCGTCGCTCGGGGTGCCCTCCTGGAAGTCAAGGACAGCGTCCTTGATCCTCCCGGCGAACGTCCCAGCGTCGAAGCCGGCGCAGGAGCTGAGGAGACGGCGCAACCTGCCTTCGCCGAAGAAGTCACCGTCGGGGGAGCGCGCCTCGGTGACGCCGTCGGTGTAGAGGACGAGCGCCTCCCCTGGCATGAGACGCAGCGACGTATCATTGAGCTCCGCCTCGGGGAACACGCCAAGCACTTTGCCCGAACAGCCTACCTCCTCCACAGCTCCTTCGGGGCGAACCAGGAGCGGTGGCGGATGGCCTGCGCGTGAGACGTCGACGCCTACGCCCACCGGGCCGTCTTGGGGCTCGAGCCGGACGCAGGCCACCGTGCAGAAGCGATCCTCGGATAGCTGGCGGAGCATAGCCTCGTTGAGGGCGGCGAGGATCTCGGAGGGCCTGTCGTTCTTGAGGGTTACGGCGCGGATGGTGTAGCGAGCCAGGGCCGTTACCGATGCCGCCTCCACTCCCTTGCCGCGCACGTCCCCGATGGCGCAGATCCAACCGTCCTCCACGGTGTTTATGAGGTCGTAGAAGTCTCCTCCCACCTCGCTGCCATCCCCGACGGACAGGTACTCGGCACCGACCTCGAGGCCAGGGATCTCGGGTAGGTGTGGCGGAAGCAGGCTCCTCTGCAAGACGCGCGCGATCTCGCTTCGACCCCTGTAGAGGCGGGCGTTGTCTGCGGCCAGCGCGCAGCGGTAAGCCAGATCCTCAGCGAGCAGGAGGTCCTCACCGTCGTAGATGCGCTCCGGCCTCGATGACACGAGGGTGATAGCGCCTATGGTCCTCCCTCGCGCAATGAGCGGCACGCACATCAACGAGCGAGGCTCCAGGCGGAGTACGATGTCGAGGTACTCGCCACGGCCCAGCGCCCGCTCGTAGAAGGTGGAGTCGGGCAGATCGGGGAGCAGCACAGACTGCCCGGTTCTGAGCACCTCGGCCGTGCTCCCCGGGTCCCCTTCCCCGAACTCCCTGTGCTCCCTGAGCCTCCTCAGGAGGTCCTCCTTCTCTTCTTCGGCGTGCGCGGCGGCGAGCTGGTTCACGCTTCCGTTATCTTCCACTATGTCGAGCAGACACCAATCCGCGAGCTCGGGCACGAGGAGGCGGGTGATCCGCTCCAAAGTCTCTCCGTAGTCGAGCGAGGCGGAGAGCGACGGACCCGCCGCCGCCAGCAACGCCAGTCGCCGCCTCGCCTCCACCGCCTCGGCCCGCGCGAGCTGCTCCTTCACGAGCAGCGTGTCACGCTCCTCCTCGATCATGCGCCGTTGTGTAACGTCGTTCTGGACGCTGACGAAGTTGGTCAGAATCCCTTCTTCGTCGTGGACGGGCGAGACGTACAGCTCGTTCCAGAACGGCGTGCCATCCTTGCGGTAGTTCCTCAGGACTACCCTGCACTCCCGCTCTTCCGCGATCGCCTTGCGCAACTCGTCGAGTGCGGGCTGGTCGCGATGCTCGCCCTGCAAAAAGCGGCAGTTCCGTCCCCTGACCTCCTCCGCGGTGAAGCCCGAGATCTCCTCGAAGGCGGGGTTTACGTAGACGATGGGATTGTCGGGCGCCTTCGGGTCCGTAATGACGATGCCGTTCGAGCTCGCGGCGAGCGCCCGATCGAGCAGACGCCGCATCTCCTCCGAAGCGGGCCGCTCCGGGTCATCACCGCGCCGGGTACGTGAAGAGGAAGTCGCCAATCCTCGTATTTTACAGCTTTCCACGACCTCACATCCACCGTGTGAGGATGACCGCGAGAACTTCTCCCGACGTTAAGAGCTTGTGACTTCGGGGTATAACTCGCTGGGTACAGAAAAGCCGGAGTACGAAAGGAGAAACGAAAGTGGCTTACGAGCTACCACAACTGCCGTACGGTTACGATGCCTTGGAGCCCACGATAGACGAACAGACCATGCACCTCCACCACGAAAAACACCACAATACCTATGTGACCAACCTCAATGGTGCCCTGGAGAGGCACCCCGAGGCTGACCCGGGCTCCCTGGAAGAACTCCTCGCCAACCTGGATTCCGTCCCGGAGGACATCAGGAGAGCCGTAAGGAACAACGGTGGGGGGCACTCCAACCACTCCATGTTCTGGCAGATAATGGGACCCTCCGGCCAGGGAGGAGGAGAGCCCACGGGAGAGCTCGCATCTGCCATAGACTCCACGTTCGGATCGTTCGACGCCTTCAAGGAGGAGTGGGCCAGCATGGGGGCTCCAGGCAGCGTGTTCGGATCGGGGTGGGTGTGGCTCATCGCCGCCCCCGACGGGTCGCTCACCATCGAGAAGACGGCCAACCAGGACTCGCCCTTGATGGAAGGCAAGACGCCTGTGATAGGTCTAGACGTGTGGGAGCACGCCTACTACCTGAAGTACCAGAACCGCCGACCCGAGTACATCGGAGCCTGGTGGGAGGTCGTAAACTGGGACGAGGCCGAGAGACGCTACCAGGCCGCAAAGAACGCCTAACCCAAAGTTCTCTATAGTACGCACGTGAGAGCGGAAGACCCCTCGAGTGCACTCCAGGGGTCTTCTTCTTGCGCCGGATTGCGCGTCCGGACGTTGTAATAGAGACTCCTTCGCAGTCGGGGCAAAGCCTGTAGACTAGGGTGGTAGGCACAGTGGGAGGATCTCATCCATGCGGCTTGTGATTGTGGGCGGCGTTGCGGCTGGAACCAAGGCCGCCTCGAGGGCGCGCAGGCTCGACCCCGAGATGGAGATTACGCTCTACCAGGAAGAACCGGAGCCCTCCATAAGCGAGTGCGGCCTGCCCTACCTCCTCTCCGGCGTCGTCGAAGAACGAGACGAGCTCGTGGCGCGCACGCCCGAGAAGTTCGCGGAGAAAGGCATCGAGGTTCTGGTCCGTCACAGGGTGGAGAGGATAGACGCTACCGGCAAGAAGCTTTCGGTACTGGACCTTAATACGGGCGAGACCTTCGAAGACACCTACGACCGGCTCGTCATCGCGACCGGCGCGCGGGCCGTCCTCCCCCCCTTGCCCGGCGCGGGGCTGGAAGGCGTCTTCAAGCTTCGTTTCTTGACGGACTCCGATGAGATAGCCAGATACATTCAGGAGCACTCTCCCAACAGAGCAACGATAGTCGGAGGGGGCTACATCGGGCTAGAGGTCGCCGAGAACCTGTGCCGGCTCGGGATGGAGGTCTCCCTGATCGAGGGCGAAGACAGGGTCGCCCTCGCCTACGGACCCGAGGTCTCGGAGAACGTGGATGCCGAGCTCGAAGCCAACGGCGTAGGCGTCTACACGGGCGAGAAGGTCGATGAGTTCACCGGGGAAGGACGTGTCACGGGCGTGAAGTTCGGGGACAGGGAGCTCCAGACGGACCTGGTCATCGTCGGCGTCGGGATAAGGCCGAACGTCGAGCTTGCCACGGAAGCAGGGGTCGAGATAGGAACCACGGGAGCCATCCTGGCGGACCGTCACATGCAGACCAGCGTCCCCGACGTCTGGGCCGCCGGAGATTGTGTGGAGACGACCAACCTGGTGAGCGGCAGGCCTACCTGGGTCCCTCTCGGCGATACCGCAAACCAGATGGGCCGCGTTGCGGGCACGAACGCGGCCACGGGTGAAGAGACCCTGGAGTTCCCCGGCATACTAGGCACGGGCATCTTCAAGGTCTTCGACCTCGGCGTGGGCAAGACGGGACTCTCCGAGAAAGAGGCCGAGGACGCCGGCTTCGAAGTAGTGAGCGCCGGACTGAAGGCCAACGATCGCGCGGCCTACTACCCCGGCGCCACTAAAGTCTTCCTCAAGCTTATAGCAGACCGGGCGACGGGCAGGCTGCTCGGCGCGGAGTCTGCGGGCTCTGGCGCCGACAAACTAACCGACATCTGCGCAGCGGCGCTCTGGGGCAGACTCTCCTACCCTGACCTCGTCAACATAGACCTGGCCTACGCCCCGCCGTACGGTCCCGCCCTGAGCCCCGTCATACAGGCGGCCACCATCCTCTCGGGCAAGTTCGACCGTGCCAGGGAAGGCGTCAGGGCCTCGGAGTAGGCGTCAGAACCTCTCGACCACTGTTCTGGCGAGCATGTGGAGCGGCAGGTAGTCGGGGCCGCCGGCCTTGGAGTCTGTGCCGCTCATACCGAAGCCCCCGAAGGGCTGGACGCCGACGAGGGCGCCGGTGATGCTGCGGTTGAAGTAGACGTTGCCGGCCTTGAACTCCCGGCGCGCCCGCTCGAGGTGGTCGCGGTTTTTGGAGTAGACGCCGCCCGTGAGGCCGTAAGGGCTGTCGTTGGCGACGCGGAGGGCTTCGTCGAAGTCGCCGGCCTTTATGACCGAGAGGACGGGACCGAAGATCTCCTCGCGCGCAACCCTGGCATCCCGCTCTACCTCGAAGATGGTCGGGCTGATGAAGTAGCCGTTTTCGGGATCTCCCGGGTCTTCGCCGAGCACGCGATCGCCCTCCTGCTTGCCCACGTCCACGTAACCCGACACCTTCTCGAACTGCGGCTCGCTTATGACGGGTCCCAGGTTCACGTCGGCGCTCTCGGGGCCGCCGATCTTGAGCGCCTTCGCCTTCTCGACGACCTTATCCAGGACCTCGTCGTAGACGTCGGCGTGCAATATGGCGCGGCTCGCCGCGCTGCACTTCTGGCCCGAGTAGCCGTAGGCGCTCTTGACGATGTCCGAGGCGGCGGAGTCGAGGTCCGCCGAGTCGTCTATCACCATCGCGTCCTTGCCGCCCATCTCGGCTATGACCCTCTTGACCCAGCGCTGGTTCTCTATCTGCCTGGCCGCCAACTCGTTGATGCGCAGACCAGTCTTCATCGAGCCGGTAAAGGAGATGAAACGGGTCCTCGCGTCCTCTACCAGGTAATCCCCGACCTCCGAGCCGTAGCCCGGTAGGAAGTTAAGGACGCCCTCCGGCAGGCCGGCCTCCTCGAAGATCTCGGCCACCACGGCGCCGATGACGCTCGTGAACTCCGAGGGCTTCATGATAACGGTGTTCCCCGCGACGATGGCGGCGCTAGACATCCCCGTGAGGATGGCCGTAGGGAAGTTCCAGGGGGCGATGATGACCCCGACCCCCATCGGCTGGTAGGTGTAGCGGCTCTCCTCGCCGGGGACGGAGTAGATCTCGACCCCGTCCTTGAGGCGCAGCATCTCTCGGGCGTAATACTCCAGGAAATCTATCGCCTCGGCGACCTGGGCGTCGGCCTCGAACCAGGGCTTGCCGCCCTCGTAGGCCTCCCAGGCGAGCAGCTCGAACTTGCGCCGCTTCATGATCGCCGACGCCCTGAGCAGGATGCGCGCCCTTGCCTCCGGCGCCGTACGGCTCCAGGTCTCGAAGGCTCTGGTGGCCGTGTCGAGCGCCATGTCCGCCTCGCGCTCGGTTGCGCTGGCGGTGCGGCCCACCACTTGCGAAGGATCCGCCGGATTCACCGACACTATCTCGCCTTCCGTCTCGACGCGCCTGCCGCCGATAATCGCGGGGTAGCTTCGGTCCAGCCTGGAGCCCACCTCTCTGAGGGCGGCCCGCATGGCTTCGACGTTCTTCTGATCGGACCAGTCGAGATACACTTCGTTCTTGTACGGGATCAGTCCCATGTCAGGCTCCTATCTCTTCATCCTGGCTGTTATGCCCCCGATGACGTCCCTGGCGACGTAGCCGGCGATCTTGGGGTTCTCCTTGAGACGCCTACTCGAGTACTCGTACCAGTCCTCCCCGAAGGGCACGTAGACCCTGAGCTTGTGCCCGGCCCCGACGAGGATGCTCCTCAGCTCCTCGTCTACCCCAAGGAGCATCTGGAACTCGTAGCGGTCCTCGGGGACTTCGAGCTGATGGATGAGCCTTAGGGCGTGCCAGATCAAGAACTCGTCGTGCGTCGCTATGCCGACGTAAACGCCACCCTTCAAGAGTTCGTCGAGCAGGAATATGTAGTTCTGTCGGACGGTATCGAAGTCCTTGTAGGCTATGGACCTCGGCTCGTCGTAGATGCCCTTGCACAAACGCACGGAGTAACCGGCTCGTATGGCGAGCTGCACGTCCTCGATGCTGCGGCGCATGTAGGCCTGCAGGACCGCTCCCGTGTTCCCGTGCCTGGCGTGTGTATCCTCGACGATCCGCAGCGTCGCCTCCGTGTAAGGCGAGTCTTCCATGTCGACCCGCACGAAACGACCCCGTTCCCTTGCGTACTCGACGACTTCCTCCAGGTTCGCCCGGCAGAGCTGCTCGTTCAGGGTCAGTCCGAGCCCGGTGAGCTTGACCGAGATGCCGCTGTCGAGGCCGTGCGCGTCGAGCGCGTCGATGACCTTCTCGTAGTCTTTCAGCTTCGCGGCGGCGTCGGCCTTGCTCTCGGTGCTCTCGCCGAGTAGGTCGATGGTGGCGACGCAACCCTGCTTGTTGAGCTCTCCGATCGTGGAGATCGCCTCATCCAGCGTATCGCCGGCTATGTAGCGGCTGGAGATCCTTTTCACGATGGGCCGTGGGATGACCGGCACCGAGTTCGCTATGGCTCTGTCCACTATTCCCAAGTCTCGAAACCCCGCAAGACGGACTGTGTGACGCTCTATGCGCCCTGATTTTACTGTAAGGAGCGTCCCGAGTCTTTGGTGTAGGATAGTGACAAGATAGGCGAGCGAGAGAGGCCTGGAGGTAGAGAATGCGTACCACCGACGCGCGTGAAGGAACAGCTTCAGAGACCCGTAGGGTGGCCTCGATAATATGGGGGCGCGCTCCCGAGGGCGCGCCCGGCGGGCGCATGACTTCGACGAACCCGGCGCGCACGTCGGAGACGGTGGCCGAAGTGTCGCTCGGGGACGCAGGGACGTTCGTAGAGGCGTGCCGGGCCGCGCGCGGGGCGCAGCGGGAGTGGGCATCTGTGCCCGCCCCTGTCCGCTCTCAGGTGATAAAGAAGATCGGTCGCGTAGTCGAGAACAACAAGGAGGCGCTAGCCAGGCTGGTGACCCGGGAGATCGGCAAGCCCTACGCTGAGTCTCTCGGAGAGGTGCAGGAGATCATAGACACCTGCGACTTCTTCACCGGTGAGGGTCGCAGGCTCTACGGTCAGACCGTACCCTCGGAGATGCCGGACAAACAACTCTTCACCTTCCGCGTTCCTATCGGCGTCGCGGCCATCATCACGGCCGGCAACTTCCCCGTGGCGGTCCCTTCGTGGTACCTGATCCCCGCCCTCACCTGCGGCAACGCCGTGGTCTGGAAGCCGGCCGAATACTCCCCCGCTATCGGCGACGCCCTGGCCAGGCTATTCATGGCCGGAGGCCTTCCCGACGGCGTCCTGAACGTGGTGCAGTCCGAGGGCCCGGCGGCCTTCGAAGGGTTGGAGCAGGCCCTCGACGAAAGGCTCGTCGACAAGGTCGGCTTTACGGGCTCCTCCGAGGTCGGGAAGAGGATAGGCGAGCTCTGCGGCAGGCACATGCAGTCTCCCTGCCTGGAGCTCGGGGGCAAGAATCCCCTCGTGGTCATGCCCGACGCGGACCTCGATCTCGCCGTCGAAGGCGCCCTGTTCTCGGGCTTCGGCACGGCGGGCCAGCGCTGCACCTCTTTGGGCACCGTGATCGTCCACGAGTCCGTCCACGACGAGTTCCTCTCCAGGTTCACCCGCGTCGTCGAGGAGTCGCCCATAGGAGACCCGACGCAGGACGTTCTCTACGGGCCCATGCTAAGCGAGCGCTTCCACCAGCGGTTTTTGGGCTGGCTCGAGCTGATCGAGCCCCATCACAGCATCCACGGTTCGGGCGGGATGGGCAGGATCTCCCAGGATAACCCTCGCGAGGGCTTCGTCGGCGACGCCGGGGCCGGCATCTACGACCACCCGACCATCGTCGACGGCGTTACGATGGAGGATGAGATCTACCGCACAGAGACCTTCGGCCCCATCGTCGGCGTCGCCTCTTTCTCGGACTTCGACGAGGCCGTAGCCCTCTCTAACGGGCACGGTTACGGGCTCTCGGCCGCCATCTACACCACCGACGCGACGAACGCTCTGCGCTTCAGGGAACGCAACGGCGCGGGGATGCTCTCCGTCAACAACTCCACCAGCGGCGCGGAGGCCCACCTGCCCTTCGGGGGCAACGGCAAGAGCGGGAACGGGAGCCGCCTCTCGGGCATCTGGGTACTCGACCAGTTCACCCGCTGGCAGTCCATGAACTGGGACTACGCCGGCAAGCTCCAGAAGGCCCAGATGGACATAGCCGACCTCCCCGCCGACCTCGACTACACCCTGCCCGAGGAAGACAAAGGCGTCTGATGTACGACGTGATCGTCGCCGGCCTCGGTGGGATGGGGAGCTCGGCGGCCTACCACCTGTCCGGGCGTGGCAAGCGCGTGCTCGGGCTGGAGCGGTACTCACCGGCGCACGACAAAGGCTCCAGCCACGGGCAATCCAGGATCATCCGCCTGGCGTACTCCGAAGATCCCGCCTACGTACCTCTGGTCCTGAGGTCCTACGAGCTGTGGGAGCGGCTGGAGAGGGAGACGGGCGAGGATCTGATGACGATCACGGGCGGGCTCATGATCGGGGCTCCGGGCAGCAAGTACTTCGAGGGCAGCAAGCAGAGCGCCGAGATGTACGATCTGCCCCACGAGGTTCTCGACGCCGCCGAACTGAAGAGGCGCTACCCGGTCTTCGACCCAACCCCCGATACCGTCGCCTTCTTCGAGAAGGGGGCAGGCTTCCTCAGGCCCGAGGCTTCCGTGATGGCCCACCTGGACAGGGCCGCCTCCCTGGGCGCTGACCTGCGCTTCGGGGAGGGACTGCTGTCCTGGGCACCTACCGAATCAGGGGTACTCGTGGAGACGGCATCGGGGACTTACGAGGCGGAGCGGTTGGTAGTCTCGGCCGGGGCGTGGGCTCCGAAGCTGCTCGCTGACCTGGGCCTCCCGCTAGAGGTTACGCGCCAGCTCCTGTTCTGGTTCGATCCCAAAGGCGGCCTCGAACCCTTCCTCCCGGACCGCTTCCCCATCTTCATCTGGGTACCCGAGGACGGCAACTCGTTCTACGCCATACCCGCCCACGACGGACCAGGTGGCGGGGTCAAGGTCGCGTTCTTCAGGGCGGACGGCAAGCCGGTAGACCCCGAAACGATAGACCGCGAGGTCCACGACGAGGAGATCGAATACATCAGGAGCTACCTCGCCAGGTACGTCCCCGACCTCGACGGTGACTTCCTCCACGCCAAGACCTGCATGTACACGAACACCCCGGACGAGCACTTCGTGATCTCCACGCACCCCCACTACCCCCAGGTAGCCATCGCCGCGGGCTTCTCCGGGCACGGCTACAAGTTCTGCAGTGTTGTGGGTGAGATCCTGGCCGACCTCGTCACCGATGGCGAGACCCCACATCCGATAGATCTCTTTTCCCCCGCTCGCCTGGTCGGCACCGCACGCGGTTAACCGTAGAGATCTTGACTGGCTGTGATCGGGTTCACACGGTCGAACGGGCGGTATATACTAAGAAACTATGCGGAAGGAGTAGATCGTGCAGAACGATTTGATCAAGTCACAATCCATATCCGGTATCGAAGTTGGGCGCGAGAGCGAGGAGATGTGCCTCCTCGCAAAGTTGTTCAATGGTTTCGCAAACTCGACCAGGCTTTCGATCCTGCTGCTTCTGTCGCGGCGAGGCGAGATGAAGGTCGGGGAGCTGGTAGACGAACTCGGGGCGCCGCAGCCCAGGGTCTCGGACCATCTGCGCTGTCTGGCCTGGTGCGGTTACGTACAGGTGCGCCGCGAGGGCCGAAACGCTTTCTACGCCGTGGCCGATGAGAGGGTTATGCAGATACTCGAGCTCGGCGAGGAACTCCTCCAGGACAACCTGGAGCACGTCGAGGCCTGCGACGATATGGAGAAGGGCTGCTAGACACCGCTCCGGAGACGGAGAGCGTGTTTACGCGCCCCGAAGGTCGGGGATTCTAGTAGGGCCAGTCCTTGTAAGATATCCGCAAGAGGTGTTTCAGGCATGGCCCAGGATCTCAGGCAGACGATAACCTCAGTATCAGGCAGGCCGGGACCGATTCTCTCGGCTTACCTGAGCGTAAACGCCGACATTCCTGAGAACCAGCGGAGGGCTTACCTGGTACGCCTGCGCGACGCCATGAACGACGAGGGCGTCCCTGAAGCCTTGCAGCAGCGGGTCAGGGAGTACGTCGAAGAAGAGACGCACCCAGGGGCCAGGACGCTCGCCATCTTCGCGGGCGAGGATGGCCTCTTCGAGATCTACCGTTTGCAGGTCGACGTTCCCGAGTCGTTCCGCTGGGGAGACCCGTACGTGGCCCCGCTGACGCTAGTAATGGACGAGTACGAGCCATACGGGGCGGCGGTTCTGGACGCCGAAAGGTTCAGGTACTTTGTGGTCTCGCCCTTGAGTACCGCCCACGGAGAAGAGGAGATCAAGGCCAACGGTTTCAGGGAGATCGACGTCCATCCCAGCGAGCCTTACCCCAGAGGAGGGACGGACTTCGA
>Ga0196962_10000596_pt1 | contig 13829 bp, 19 predicted proteins | sample S3v_20metaG_FD_183186 | JGI IMG/M metagenome (GOLD analysis project Ga0196962, IMG submission 183186) | Soil microbial communities from Anza Borrego desert, Southern California, United States - S3+v_20 | ecosystem: Environmental > Terrestrial > Soil > Desert | place: USA: California | collected... | reverse complement strand
CACCCAGTGGTGCCAGCGGTGCCAGCAGCCGGGAGAGTCCTATCAGGACTGCGGGTGTGTGCTGATGCCCGACCGCATGGTGCGTGCCGCGCTGGTGAGGCAGTGATGGGTCTCCCGCCGCACATCCGGCGCCGCGGTCGCAACCCGTTCGACCGGGCTCAGCTTGGCATCGTCGTGCGACGTGCCGAGCGGGGCCCGGTCGGGCTCAAGCTCACCGACGCCCGTATCAAGCTGATGCGCGCCATCGCTGACGGCAAGGTCAAGCCGGGCAAGGGCTCGCATTCGGCCGGGTATCGGTGGGCGGGGACCACAGTCACGTCCCGTGTCGCGGAGCTGGTCAAAGCCCGCTGGGCCACTGTTAGTGGCGGCAAGGTGCGGCTCACCGACGCCGGACGGGCCGCCCTGGATGGTGCGCCGTGACGCTCTCGTTCTACCTCGGGACCCACGAGACCAGTTGGCTCGCCGCCGAGAGCCTGCCCCGAGACGCGTCCCTTTTCGTCTCCCACCGCCGACTGGCGAAACGCAAGACGCTCCCGACATCCCGCGTTCACTGGGCACTCGACAGCGGCGGGTTCAGCGAACTCCAGCTCTACGGGGAGTGGCGCACCACACCGCGCGAATACGTCGCAGCCGTACGCCGCTACGACGAGGAAATTGGCAACCTGGGCTGGGCCGCGCCACAAGACTGGATGTGCGAGCCCGTCATCATCGACGGCGGTCAGGCCGGAGGCATCCGGTTCGCCGGCACCCGGCTATCGATCGCCGAACACCAGCGGCGCACCATCGACAACTTCGTCGAACTCTCGACGCTGTGGGGCGACGACGACACCAACCCCTTCATGCCGGTACTCCAAGGGTTCCAGCGTGACGACTACCTGCGCTGCTGGGAGCTGTACAACACGGCCGGTATCGACCTGACCGGTTACCCGGTCGTCGGTCTGGGCTCCGTCTGCCGCCGCCAGGCCGAAGACGAGATCGGCGACATCGTCCGGGCGCTGCTAGCTATCGATCCTGAGCTGCCGGTGCACGGCTTCGGGGTCAAGCTGCGCGGGCTGGAGAAGTACGGCCAGCTGCTGGCATCTGCTGACTCGATGGCCTGGTCCTTCGACGCCCGCCGCACATCGCTGCTGTCTGAGTGTGCCGCTGATCCGAAGGTGCGACACAAGAACTGCGCCAACTGCATGCGGTACGCGCTGCGCTGGCGTCACTCCGTCGTCGAACTGCTCGGGACGGTAGCGCGGTGAAGCGTCGGAAACTGACGTCGAAGCCGACGGCCCGAACGCACGTCTTCCAGGCCGACACCACGTCCGGTCCTGATCACAACGGCAACCACACATGCCGCGACTGCGGGACGTGGGAGCGCAATGCCTGCCATGTCCTCCCCTCCACGCCCGCCGAGGTGGCACATCACGAAGCCCGCCGCCTCGGCGAACGCGACTAACCCATCTCGACCGTCCACATTGGAGAATCATGAAAGTACTTGAGCCAGCGATAGAGGCGCTCTTCCCGCGCGGCCGTGGGATCGAGAGCGGTGTCACTGTCGTGCACCGCCGCGCTGTGGGCACTATGCCGGGCTACGGATCACGCCACTGGCCGGCCTGCCACCCGCCGCACCACCACCCATGCGCCAACGCAGGCCTCGAAGAGCCCAATCAGACGCCGGTCAACCCCTGCGCCAACAAATGCGTCTGCCTCTGCGATTGCGGTGAGGAGACGTGGACGAGCCTGGGCCTGGTCCACGCCAGCAACCTCGGCGCCGTGCCCTGCGACGACATGGCGTGCTTCGGCGGCTACCGCTGATGCTCGCCACCGTCATCCGCGTCACCTGCGACGGCGACCCCGGCGACCCGCCGGACAGCTGCCCCAGCACACCTGTGCACGGCTCCACCCACGATGAGGCCAGCGTGCTCGCCCGCCTCATCGGCTGGTCGATCGGCGTACGCGACGGCCTGCAGGTCGACCTGTGCCCCTACCACCCGCCCCGCCAGCCTCTCCTTCTTGGACGGCTGTGATGGACCTGCGACACCCCGCCTCCGCGCCCGACCTGCTTGCCGCGTATGTCGCTGCTGGCGAGGCGTTGGGGATTCTCCACGGCCGCCGCGCCGTAGAGGATGCCGCGTTCCACCGCGCCTACCTCGAGGCAGTGCACGCCCAGCTCATCGCCGCAGAGGTGTGCAAGTGCGTCGACGGCGATGACCACGACCTCGGCCCGGACGAACGGTTCTGGCCGACCGGCACACTCCGGCTCGTCCACCCGCCGAAGAACTGACCAACGGCCCGGCGCGCAGCTGCGCGCCGGGCCCGATCCACGGAGGACACACCATTATGGGCGCTCGGCTCGTCGGCCTGGCCCTCACCCGATGGGCCCCACACATCAGCGACAGGGCGTTCCGCGTGCTCGTGCGGATGGCGCTGACCGCCCTCGACGAGCCCACGCCGGACATCCCGGCTGGCCGGTACTTCGGCGGCCGCGACCTCCTCCTCAGTGTGCTGCGTGAGCGCGACGGAACCGACGAGACCGCCAAACGCACCCTCAAGCGCGCCATCGCCGAACTCGTCGACGTCGGCGCGGTCAAGCGCACCAACCGCGCCCAGGCGGGCGAAAAGCAGTGCTACGAACTGACGCTCTGGGACGCGATACGCATTGACAAACCCCTTGTGGATAACCCCCCACAGGGGGACTCCACGGGTACCCCACTGGGGGACACCAGCGGACCCCCACAGGGGGACTCCACGGGTACCCCACTGGGGGACACCAGCAGTCCAAAGTGGGGGACTCCACGGGTACCCCCTAGGAACCATGAGGAACCACTAAAGGAACCACAACAGGAAAAACCAGAGGACGAAGCGGCTGATCTTTCAGAGCCTGTTGCGGTAGCGCGCGCGACCAGCAAAAAAGCCACAATCATCAATTTGTCTCCGGCGTGCCCCCACGGCTGCGCCAAGGGCTACCTCCTCACCGCCGCCGGCCACCTCGAACGCTGCAAGCACTGCAATAGCAACGCCGACACAGGCCAAAACGCAGCCCTCGCCACCGTCATCCCTTTCCCCGCACGGAGATCCGCATGAGCGCCACCACCCTCACCCACATCGCGGGCCCGGCGCTCACCGTCGGCAGCCGCTACATGCGCCAACGCTGCGCCTGGTGCGGCACCGTCCTGGTCGACCACGACGTCGAGCTCGACGCCGAGCCGGCCACCTGGTCCCTCGGCGACCTGGTCGCCGTCTCCGGCCCGGTCGCTTATCTCGCTGGCGTCGTCGACGGCGACCAGCTGCCCGGCAGCGCATGCGCCCGCATCGACCCGGCGGTGACGCTGTGACGTCACACGGGCCCGGCCGCGGCCTGCCGCCACTCGCCCGCACAGCGACCTGGTGCCCAGTCCACAGCAAGTTCGTCTTCGCCCGCCGCCGTCTCGCCCGCGCCGCGATCCGCCAGCTGTGCGACCACGGCATGCGCGAATACCGATGCAACGAGCTTTACCACGGCTGGCACATCGGGCATCTGCCCCGCGATGTCGTCGCCGGTGCCCGCACCATCGACCAGCCCCGGGCGCAGAAACGCCGCCGCGGTGTTCCCGTGCCCATGCCCAGCTGGACCGAGCTCGGTGGCCGCGGCGCAGGCCTCCGGCGGCGTGACCTCCGGTACTGGCGTGCGGTCGGCCGGCAGCAACTCGCCTGCGACCACCGCCGCGACGACTACGCCCCCGCCACCACCCTCATGCGCGCCGCCGACCGGCAGCGCCGGCCAGCACCCGACTACCGCGACTACGCCCGAAAGGCGCCACGATGACCACCCTCGACGCCATCCGCAAAGCCCACCGAGCTGGCCATGACGGAGCTACTTGGCTCCACCGTGACGGCCATGCCTGGCTCCACCCGGTCCACGAGAACCGGGTGGAAAGCCGAAGTGACAGTCCAAGATGGCTCCACACACTCGTCGATGCGCTCTTGAAGAAGAGCGAGTTCAGCAGGGGCCCATTGGCTCACATAGCTCGGGTGGGGCCAGTTTCGCCCGTCATAGGAATTCGCGGTCATCGCTGGGAGGTGGTCCCAGTTAACTCTGTCACCGTGGGGCCATCGTGCACTGTCAGGGCCACCACCGAGCCGAGATCGAAATCGGCTGCGGACACGAGGACATCCGCCCGATCGACGACTGCCCATGCAGCAGCGCAAAGCCGACCTGCGACCAGTGCGGGACCCCGTGGCCCTGCGACACCCGGCAAGCCCTCGACCGCGTCGACAAGCTCGAAGCCCACAGCACCACCTTGAACACGATCGGCTGGAAGCTCGCCGCGGCGCTCGGCCACGTCCCCGGCAACGACGGCCAGGTCCACGCCGACCCGGAAGCCCTCGCCCAGCAGCTCATCGACCGGCTCGCCGAAACGATCACAGCCGCTAACGCCCAGATCCGCGCCTACATCGCCAGCAACCAGCAGACCCTCGCCGACATGCGCACCATCCGCGGCAACCTCGCCAACGCACCCACCTGCAACAGCTGCAAGCCGCACATCACCACCGCACTCAACAGCCTCGGACCCCTGCTCGGCGAGGCTGGCCCGGCATGAGCACCCGCACCGCCACCGAGTGCGGCACCTGCCGGGCGCCCATCATCTGGGCCGTCACCGTCCACGGCCGGCGCATGCCCGTCGACGCCGACCCGGCCGCCGACGGCAACATCACACTCGACCTCCGCGGCGGACCCATGCCGCTCGCCCGCGTGCTCACCACCGCCCAACGGTTCGGCCGCCGCGACCTCCACAAATGCCACTTCGCCACATGCCCCCACGCGGCCGCGCATCGCCGCAGGCCACAGCCCCGAACTTCCCGATTCCGGCGCTGAAATGAGGAGACGCGCGTGGATGATCTGACCGCGGCCGCCGACACCATCCGCCGGCACGCCCTCGCACAGCGCGACATCTGCCGCGCCCCCGGCGGCTCCGACCTCGTCGCCGACTGCTGGGCCGCCCTCGCCGACGCCGCCCGCGAACTCGCCCCCGACCTTCACCACTCAATCAAGAGAGGCACTGCATGACGACGCCCTTGATCTGCATCGACGATCCGATCCTTGGCGGCGGCGATCCTGATGGCCTGATCGCCCTCGCTGGCATCGCAGCCCTGCGTCTGCCGCTGCTCGGACTGATCGCCACTCGCACACCGGTCGCGCGCCGTGCCGCCGCAGCCCGCTACGCCCTGGACCGGCACGGCGCCGGGGCGGTCCCGATCGGCATCGGCTCTGACGTCGGCACGGCCTCGCCGGACACGCGAACCCCGTCGCCGTGGCAAACCGACCCGGGTACCGCGACGCGGGACGAGGTGGCCGCCCTGCTGGCGGATCAGCCGCCGCGGTCCGTGCGCCTGTCGGTGACCGGCCCGATGACCGACGCCGCGTGGCTGATCGACCAGCCGCACCTGTGGCAGGCGGTCGGCCAGGTTGCCATCATGGGCGCCGTCGACCCCGACGGCCCGGCGTCCAACAACCAGCAGGACCCGGACGCCGCGATCGGCTTCTATCACCGCTTGGCCGAGCTCAACACCCCGACCACCATCATCGACTCGACCGCCGCCATCTGGGCACACATCCCCACCCGCGTCTGGCTGGACGCTGAAGCATCCGGTGACTCGTGGGTGGCCGCGGTGGGCCATGCGATGCACCGGCAGTGGGAGCGTCTCTGGCACGGCGTCGCCACCGGCTTACTGCCTCACCGCAGCGTGCAGTGGTACCTCGACGGCTGGTGCGACGGCGCAGCCCCTGCGCCAGGCGAGTCCCCGCGGGTCGTCGGTACGCCGGCCTACGACGTGCTCACCGTCGCGGCTCTGGTCAGCGATGAGCCATTGGGGATCATGGAGCCCCACCCCCGCTGGTCCAACATGCACGTTCTGCGTCCCGATCCGGCTGCTGGCCCCGCACGTGCCGTTGAAGCGCAGATGCGGCTGATCAACGCGGCCCTGGGACCCCGGTCATGACCGCGACTCCTCCGCGCGGCTCTTCCGCGCGAACCCCACGTGTATCACGCGATACAGCAACAGCCGCGACACGGCTCCTCGATGAGTGGTGGGCGAAACACGCTGACGCCGCCAGCGACGACGTCGAGCTGTACCACCTGCTGGACGCCAGAATTGAGCTGGTCAGCGAGCTACACCGCCTCCTGAGACACGAGCGCGCATCAGTCGTGCGGAGGATGCGCACACCGACCGGAAGCCTGCGCGAAGCATCCGCGCGGACCGGCCGCGCAGAGTCGACCCTGCGGAGTCAGGCAGCCCTCGGCGAGGCGACCCCGTGACTGAACCGATCCCCGTGCGCGTCACCCGCTACCGCTGCCCACACTGCCACCGCACCCACTCCAACAAGCGCAGCGCCAGCCAACACATAGACCGCTGCTGGCACAACCCAGACGCCCGCGGCTGCAAGACCTGCGCGCACTACACACCAGCCCACTGGGAACGACTCGACCACCCCAACCCTGGCGTATTCGCCTGCGTCGACCAGCCGGAAGGCTGCAACCTCGGGATCAGCCTGGCCGGCCTCCCCGCGTGCCAGCACTGCGGCGGCTACGGCGAATGCCCGGAGTGCGGCGGAGCGGGCCGGGAGGTCAAGCCGGGCCCACTCGTCCACTGCAACCAGTGGGAAGCCAGCCATGCCGACTAAACCCCCAACGGCCGAAGCGACTCCGGCCGTGGTCATCCGCTGCCGGAAGTGCGGACGGAAGCTCACAGACCCCGTATCCCAGCAGCGGATGATCGGCCCCGACTGCGCCGGCGGGAGACTCCTGCGCCGCCGCAGACGATCCCGCGTCCAGCAACCCGCCCTGTTCGACACCACATCCCCTAGGGAGAATCCCCACAGCGCGGCGACCGCGTAGCTCAGCCGGATCGCCAGGTTGACGCCCGCACAGCAGACTACGGCCGTTATTTTGTGCAAGGGGCTACCCACCAGGGAAAGCGCGCTACGATCGCTAACCCCGACTTCACCCGCGGCTGGAGGTGACCATGACCAGGCCAAAGGCGGTCGCATAGATGACCGACAACATCCGCCCCGTTCGCCACATCGCCAGCCCCGAAGAACGGGAAGTCGTCCAACGCTATGCCAGCGGCCACGACACCCTGCGCATCGCCGCCGAATTCGGCCGCAAACCCACCGACATAGCAACGGTCATAGGCAAGATATGCGGATTCGACCGCGGACGAGCAGCACAGCAAGTCCGCGCCTACGACGCCGACCACCGCCCCTCACACCCGACCACCACAAACCCGCGTATAGCCGAACTCGAAACTCAAGTATGTGATCTGCGGGCCGCCCTTCAACGCCTCCAGAACCAACTGAACGACGCCCAAGCTGAACTCGTCCACGAACTAGGACAAGCCAGCCGCTACCGCCGTGAACTCGTCATAGCCCGATGGTGGCGGGAATACAAAGAACGCAAACTCGCCGCCACCGAGCAGCGCCTCTCCATGATCAAACGGGAACTCATCGCCACACTCGAACGACTCAACCAAGCCCTCGACGCTGGCGAAACGGCCACACGCGCATACGCCGACCACATACTCGACCTGATGAAAAATGAGTGCACCGACGAGGAACTACGCTCCCGACCCGGCCCCCACAGTCAATTCGTTGACGGCATGAATCACATGATCGAATTCGTGGAAGACGTGCTAAGAAGCCGACCTCCCCACCGAGCGGATACTGACGAATAAGGCTAATCGTGCCCCTGCGGCCGGAAGCCTTATCGGCATCCGGCCGCAATCACCATTCACGCCCCTATTCGACCGCTGTCCGGCGAGTGGATAATGGGCACTGCCGCTATTTGACGCATGGGGCTTTTGATGCCGAAGAACACCGCCACCGGCCAGCAGGCCGCTTATGCCGAGCGCCGAACGAAAGCGCTCGAATTGAACGTGCGTGGCCGGTCCCTGCCCGAAATCGTGCGCATCTCCCAGTTGGAGGGCTGGCTGCCCCGGCCCTACAACTCGCCGCAGGCCGTGCACGCCGACATCACCAAGGCGTTGGCGCAGCGGGCTGAGCAGCGCAACAAGATGGCCGGCGTCTACCTCCAGCGCGAGCTGGAGAAGCTGGACGCGATGGAGACTGCGGCGTGGGATGTGCTGGAGTCGCTGCACTACGTGGTCAACCAGGGCGAACTGGTGTACGTGTACCCGGAGGAGCAGCCCAAGCTCGTCAAGCAAGGGTGGGCCAGGCCGAAGCTCGACGAGGAAGAGACGGTCAAGGCGCTGGAGGACGGTGCGGAGAAGGTGGCCCGTGAGCCACTGATCGACAACAAACCGATCCTCGACGCACTCAACGTCCTGCTGAAGATCGCTGAGCGGCGATCGAAGCTGCTCGGCCTGGATGCCCCAGTGAAGAAGCAGGTGGAGGTGTCCGGTGGAATCAACGTCGACCACGAGATCGGCACCCTCATGGCAGTCCTGGCCGCCGGCGGCCAAGGAAGCCTTGCTCCGCCGCCTACGCCTGGAGAACGCCCGAAGGTCGTTCGACACCCCCGGAGCGTTAGCAAGGCACATCGAGCCCCGAACGGTGCAGACACCGGCGCTGGAGCTGCTTGACGAGGCGCTCGTCGACGCCTACGAAGGCCGGCAGCCGTGGCTCATATGGACCATGCCGCCGCAGGAGGGCAAGTCGGTACGGGTCAGCCGCACCTTCCCCCTGTGGCTGCTGATCCAGAACCCCAACCTGCGCATCGCCATCGTGTCGTACGCCGACGCGCTCGCCCGCCGCTGGGGCCGCACCGTCCGCAACGATGTGCGCGAACACACCGAACTCGGCCTGACGGTCCGCGCCGACACCGGCGCCGCGAACGAATGGCAGCTGGAGGGCTACGACGGCGGGATCATCACCACCGGTATCACCGGCGGTCTGACCGGCCGGCCCGTCGACGTGCTCATCATCGACGACCCGTTCAAGGACCAGAAGGACGCCGACTCCGAGACGATGCGCGAGACGGTCAAGGAGTTCTGGCGCACCACCGCCAGCTCACGCCTGTCGGAGAACGCCATCGTCATCGTCGTGCAAACCCGCTGGCACGAAGACGACCTGGCCGGGTACCTGATGCGTGAGCACTCCGAGGACTGGCACCTGATCAACATCCCGGCGCAGGCCGAACACCGGCTCGAGCTCGGCGAAACCGACATCCTCGGCCGTGAACCCGGCGATTACATGGTCAGCGCCCGCAACCGGACCCACGCCGGGTGGGAGCGTCGCAAACGCAACGCTGGCAGCCGGGGGTGGAATGCCCTGTATCAGGGTCGGCCGGCGCCGCAAGAGGGTGGCATCTTCAAACGGCACTGGTGGCGTTACTACTCGCACGGGATGCGCGCTGTGCAGCGCTCAGACGGCACCTGGCACGCGGTGGGCGCAACCACAGTCATCCAGGTGTGGGACATGTCGTTCAAGGACACCGACGGCTCGGACTACGTCGTCGGCACAGTGTGGGCCGCCCGGGGTACCCGTGTGTGGCTGCTCGACCTCGTCCGCGCCCGGATGGCGTTCACCGAGACGTGCCAGGCCGTCATCGCTCTATCAGCGAAGTGGCCACAAGCGCGCCGGAAGATCATCGAGGACAAGGCCAACGGCCCCGCCGTCATCTCCCAGCTGCGGGAGAAGGTCGGCGGCATCGTGCCGTTCACGCCCGTCGACTCCAAGCTCGCCCGCGCCCAGGCGGTCGCCCCGTTCGTGGAGGCCGGCGACGTCGAGCTCCCGGAAGACGCGCCGTGGGTGCAGGACTTCGTGGACGAGCACGCGTCGTTCCCGAACGCCGCGAACGATGACCAGGTCGACAACAGCTCGATGGCTCTGCATCGGCTCCTTATCGAGCGGATCGGAAACGAATTCATGGACGAGCTGCTACGCGAACAGAAAAGCGCTCCAGACGCGCCGAATAGCGGCGCGTGGTGGAGCCCGCAAAGCGGCTGAATAGCGGCCCATAATAGCGAAGCCGTACCCTGATCTGAACGTCGCCGAAAGGAGCCTCATTCGTGGCCCGCAATCGCTCTCGGCGTTCTCCCGTCGCACGTCCACAGGACATCGAAAAGGCTGTCCAGGCTGCGGTTGAAAAGGCGCTCAATCCGGGCCTGATGGCGGCTATCGGCTCGGGCAATGCCGGAGCGGCTCCGCGCCGGTTCGGGCTCATGGACGCCATCAACGCCGCGACCAACGACGGGCAGACCAGCCAATGGCAGTACGCCCCGTTGCCCCGCAACCCACTTGACCGCACGCTCGCGTTCGGCCCGGGTGAGCCGCTGCACCCGCAGCCCATCGACCCACCCAACCCCCACACCGGCCAACCTGATCCGCGCATCTGGGAGTACCCGCAGTCGTGGAACCTGCCCGGCAACATGCGCCGCGAGGTGCCCTGGCAAGTGCTACGCGCCGCCTCGGTGGGGGTCGACATCATCCGACGCTGCGTCGAGCACCGCAAGAGGCACATCCGCACCCTGCAATGGGGCTGGAACGTCAAGGCGTCCGTGATCCAGGACGCTTACGCGGCTGACCCGAGCCGCGGCGGTGACGACATCGCCGCCGACCTGCGTGCGAAGTTCTCCACGGAAATCAACCGCCTGACGGAGTTCCTTGCCCGGCCCTGGCCCAACGCGCCTGGCGGCGGCTGGGACTTCGAACAGTGGGCGAACAGCCTGATGGAGGAGTACCTCGTCTTCGACGGCATCGCCATCTACCCCAGGCACACCTACGGCGGCGCGCTGTACGCGCTGGAGCAGGTCGACGCGTCCACCATCAAGCCGTTGCTCGATTACCGCGGTGCCATGCCGCTGCCCCCGCACCCCGCATATCAGCAAGAGGTAAACGGGTTCGCCCGCGGCGAGTACGCGGCACGCGTCGAGCGGACCGAAGACGGCACGCTGATCGTGCCCAACGCCTACAAGCAGGGCGAACTGTTCTACTACCGGGAGAACGCGCGCGTCCACTCGCCCTACGGCTTGTCGGCGGTGGAGATGGCGCTGCAATCCGCCCGCCTCTACCTCAAAAGGCAGGGGTGGCTGATCGCCGAGTACGACGACGGCTCGACGCCGCTGACCGTGTGGGAGGTACCCAAGGACCAGGGCAAGGAGTTCGGCCCGAAACAGCGCCGCGACTGGGAACGTGCCCTCAACGAGGAGCTCGCCGGGCAGACCGCGGCGAGGCATCGGATGAAGGTCGGCTTCCCGGGCTGGACGCCGCATCAGCTGTCGGCCGCCGATGAGCGGTACAAGCCCGAGCTCGATCTGTTCCTGATCAAACTGGTGGTAGGCCATTTCGGTTTGACCGCAACCGAGCTGGGTTTCGCGGAAAGCCAAGGGCTGGGCGGCGCCGGCTTCAGCGAAAACCAGTCCGACATCGCTGGACGAGTGGGGCTCAAGCCTGACGTGAAGGTGCTCGCTGGCATCGTCAACGCCGTCAGCCGCGCCTACCTCGCCGCGCCGACCGAACTCGAGTTCAGCTTCCTCGACCCGACGTCGGAGGACGACGCCGAGTCCGACCAGGTCGCCAACGCACAGCGAACCCGCGGCACCATCACCATCAACGACGACCGGCGCCGACTCAAGCTCCCGCTGCTGCCGATCCCGGAGGCAGATAAGCCGTTCCTGATCAGCGGCACCGGGCCGGTGTTCTTGGAGGGGGCGTTCGCGCGGCAGGAGCAGCACGCCGCCGCGGCGGTCGCCCAGCAGCAAGCGGTTGCCGACGGCACCACGGCCAAAGTGGAGCTCGAGGCGGCCAAACTCGACGATGGTAGGCAGGCCCGCGAGGAGGACCGCGAGTTCGCCCGCGAGCAGGCCGACCGCGCCGAGCGTGCTGCCCAGCAGGAGCAGAAGCCGGTCACGAAGGCGGCCGCCAGCGGCGTGCCCCTCGACGCTCCGGAGCGGACCGACCTGGCCGCTGTGGCGCGCGAGCTCGCCGCATTCCGCACCTGGCGCAAGCGCAACCCCAACCCGCGTCGGCCCTTCACGTTCAAGGCGGCGACCCCGGACGACGCCCCGGACCTGGCCGACCTGCCCCCGACCGTTGTCGAGTTCGGGCCCGGCTGGGAGTGGATCGACGTTGCCGAGCTGCTGAAAGCGGCTGGCATGGACTGGCGGGCGTGGAACGCTGCCCATCCTGAGCGGCCCCGAGACGCCCGCGGCCGGTGGGTCAAACGCGGCGGCAGCGCGTCCGGGCCACTCGCCGACATCCTGCAGAACGCCGCCCGGCCCCGGGCGGCGATCAGCGACGAGCAGATCCGCGCCATGGACGACGACCAGCTGTACGAGACGTTCGCCGACATATCCGCTGGTGACAGCCTTGACGAAGGCCTCGCTCGGCGGCTCATCGCCGATATGGACCGGCGTGAGGAACTCGCCCGCCTTGACCGCGAGCACCCGTGGTTGGCGCCCGCACCGGAAGCGTGGGACTGGAACGCGCCAGCCGAGATCGTCGAGCCCTCTGCACGGCACCGCCTCGACGACGCCGGGCGGCGCCAGCACGCCGCCGCGGCGGTCGATCGTCGGCCAGGTGAATCCGTCGACCGGGCGGTGCGGCGCGCCTACGACGAGCACGTGCACTTGGCCTACCTGGCGGCCGAGCAGGCGACCCGTGGGCATGTGCTCAACCGGGCCGGGGCCGCTGCTGGCATCAACCCGATCGACTTGTTCTCCGGGCCGCTTTCCCGTGTACGCCGCTACGCGTCTGAAGACTTGTTGCGGTTCTGGGCGCAGCACGGCCGGCTCAACTTCACCGAGTTCCGCGGCGGCGTGCTGGGCCGTGAGCGTGACCTCGCGGCCGCCCGCGCAACCGCTGGCCTGTCCGCTGGGAAGGACTTCATATGAGCACCGCGTTGGCCACGGGTCGGGAGCTGGCCTACAAGGCCGGTCGGCACGCTGCCCGCACCGGCCAGCCGCTCACCGCCTGCCCGCATCGAGCTGGCGACGAGCGGGCCGTGTGGTTCGTCCGCGGCTGGCAGTCCGCACAGGCCGACATGACGGTGTCCTACGACGGGTACGTCGACCTTGACAAGGCCGTCAGCGCCGACCTGGTAAAGGGTGCCGGGCACACCGGGGCAATGGTGGCCCTGGTGCCGTCCAAAGCGGACGCCGACCGGCTCGCCGTCGACGGAGGCGAGCCCGTCGACCAGCTGCACCTGACCCTGCTCTATCTCGGCAAGGCAGGCGACGTCAGCGGCGACGTCCGGCAGCGGGTCATCTCCGCCCTGCGCTCCACAGTGGAGGATGCCCTGCGGGCTGATTACGACCTGCCGGTTGCCGGGGACGGCTTCGCCCTGTCGGTGTTCAACCCGTCCGGCGCGGAGCCGTGCATCGTGCTCGGTGTCGGCGGCCGCGACCTGGAGGCGGTGCGCGACCTGTGCGCCGACACGGTGCACGAGGTGCTGGACCTGCCCGAGCAGCACGCCCCGTGGGTACCGCACGTCACGCTGGTCTCCGGCGCCGACGCGGGCCAGGTGGAAGAGCTCGTCGACCGAGTAGGGCCGATCACGTTCGACCGGCTGCGGGTGGCGTTCGCCGGCGACGTGGTCGACATCCCGCTGGGCGAGTCGGCCGACCTCATCAAGGCAGTCGAGCCCGGGGAAGCGGCGGGTGGTGGTACTGACCCAAAAGCCGGGCCGGTGCCGCCGGATCAGCGGTGGCCCGGCTGGGAGCAGGATCTCGCGATTGCCGCAGCGGCGACAGCAGCCCTGCTGACCGCGCTGGCCGCTGGACTGGCTACTACGGTCGTTAGCGCCCTGGCCGCCGCGTTCCTGGCGTGGGCGCGATCGTGGCGGCGTCGGCTGGCCGGATCCGGTCCGCCCGTACCGGGCGCTGCCCCAGACGACCGCCCGTCGTCCGAT
>Ga0196962_10000594_pt1 | contig 13874 bp, 11 predicted proteins | sample S3v_20metaG_FD_183186 | JGI IMG/M metagenome (GOLD analysis project Ga0196962, IMG submission 183186) | Soil microbial communities from Anza Borrego desert, Southern California, United States - S3+v_20 | ecosystem: Environmental > Terrestrial > Soil > Desert | place: USA: California | collected... | reverse complement strand
GTGCTCAAACCGGGTTCGCCCTTCTTGGTTTACGTCTATTACGCCCTGGATGATCGGCCGCCCTGGTTCCGGGCCCTTTGGCGGGCCACAAACGCGATCCGCCTCGCCGTCAGTCGCTTGCCGCACCGGTTGCGGTACTTCGTCAGCCAGGTTTTTGCGGCCGTGGTGTACTGGCCGCTGGCGAGGGCCGCACTCGTGGCCGAGAAGGTGGGCCGGAACCCGGAGCTCATGCCATTGTCTGCTTACCGCAAGAAGCCGTTCTATGTGATGCGGACGGACGCTCTGGACCGCTTCGGGACTCGCATCGAGCATCGCTTCACTCGTTCGGCGCTCGTGGAGTGGATGGACAGGGCCGGTCTGGAACGGGTCGAGGTGGGCGCGGCCGCACCTTTCTGGTGTGCAACCGGCCTCAAGAAGGCTGATCATGAGTGACGTTCCGATCCTCATCGGTAGCCGGGACCGTCTCACGCCGCTGGTCGAGTTGATTGCATGGCTCGAGCGGGCCGGATCTGAGCGCATCCTCATTATTGACAACGATTCGAAGTACGAGCCCCTTCTTGACTACTACGAGCGTACCCCCCATCAGGTCGTTCGGTTGGGCAGGAATGTGGCGCCCAGGAACTTCTGGAGTGCCGGAATCATTGACGCCTACGCCGGCCAAGGCCGGTATGTCCTCAGCGATCCTGATGTCGTACCAACCGAGACCTGTCCACTCGATGCCGTGGCCCACTTTGACGAACTTCTTGATCGCTATCCCGATCGTGTCAAGGCTGGCTTTGGGCTCAAACTCGATGACCTCCCGGAGCATTCTCGGCACGCGGAAGCAGTGAGGTCGTGGGAGATGCAGTTCTGGCAGAACGAAATAGCCGGAGCCGTCTACGACGCGAACATCTCGACGACCTTTGCCCTTTATCGCGCTGAGACTCGTACCTACCTGGAAGGCCCTTCGTTGCGCACCGGGGAGCCGTATCTGGCCCGACACACGCCGTGGTACTCGGATGTCGATGATCCAACCCCAGAAGAGAAATTCTATCGCCGACGCTTTGCCGAAGAGCGGCCTGAAAACATCTATACCACGTGGAACGACCCGGAACTGTCCCAACAAATCCGGGTCAAACTCGGCCTGGAAAGGCCGCCATCGCGTCGGCTATGGGCCCGTGCGGCTCGAGTGATTCGGAGGCGACGGTCGTCGTAGACGACCCGAGCTGACACGTGCGAGTTTCGTTCTTCGCCCATACCGCCCTGGGTAATGCCATAGGCCGGACGTATTCACTCTGGCTCCTTACCGAAGAACTCGGGTGGGACGCACGGATCCACGTGCCCGATGCGGATCGGGTCTGGGCACCGCTCCAGGACGAGAAGCGGTTCCGGTCGTGTTTCCGTACCTCAATCGACGAAGCGGGGTCCTCTGACGTCCTGGTGGCAGTGAAGCCCCTTCCCGGGTCCTTCGGGCTGGCACTACGGGTTCGGGCGAGGACCGGGCATCCGTTGGTCCTCGACGTTGACGATCCTGACTGGGAGTGGGCTTTCGGCTTTCACCGCCGGCACGCCTTCGTGCGAGCTGCCCGCCGCATCCTGCGCGGTCGACCGGCCTTTCCGGTTGATGGGGGCGGGACGAACCGACGTCCCCATCTTGCGGCCTACCGAGAGTCCCGACTGCGCGGGCGGGCTCGTCATCTCGGCGCGGTTGCGATTTCCAATCCGACGCTTTCTCGGTGGTATCCCGGGACGTTGGTACCGCACGTGCGCGTGCCCGTTCCGGTGCCCAGTGCGTCGCAGGGGGCGGGACTGCGCGTCGCGTTCGTCGGTACGCCGAGACAGCACAAAGGCATTGAGGTGTTGCGATCGGCTGCCCGCAGCGTGGACGGAGTGCGACTGCTTGTCACGGCTGCGGCGCCACCTGACGCGTCCTCGAACGAGGAGTGGATCGGCGAGACTTCGCTCGCAGCCGGGTTGCGCCTCGTCGGGGATGCGGACGTCGTTGCCCTTCCCTCGCTCGACACCGGCTACGCCCGCTACCAGTTTCCCGTGAAGGTGATCGACGCGATGCTAGCCGAGCGGGCGATCGTCGCCAGTGACTTGGCCCCGCTGCGCTGGGCCGCCGAAGGAGCCGCGCTCTTCGTGCCGCCTGGTGACGTCGAGTCGCTGGCCAGGGCGTTGGACCGGCTGCGGGATCCCACGTTCCGCGAGAGCCTCGGCCGGCGCGGCCGCAGCATGGCGCTGGCGCGGTTCACTCCGCAAGCGGTCGCCCCGGCGTTTGCAGGGCTCATCGAGGAAGCCGGCCGACAGCGCCGCCACTGGTGGCACAGGTGATGCCGCCCTATGACATGCCGGAGAGGGCGAGCGCTTCCCGGTAGAAATCGCTCGACTTCTCGAGCGCCAATGGAGTGTCGAAGGCCTTCAGTTCGCCATCAGTGATCACCATGATCCGATCGCAGATCGAAAGCGTCGACAGCCGGTGTGCGATCACGATGACCGTCGCCTTGTCCTTCATGCTCAAGAGCGAATTGCGAATGAGGTGCTCGCTACGGACGTCAAGCGCGCTTGTCGGCTCGTCCAGGATGATCACATCAGGGCGCTCGACGAGCGCTCGAGCGATACAGAGCCTTTGCTGTTGGCCGCCGCTCAGGTGGCCTCCATGCTTCCCGACCTGGCGTTCGTACCCCTCCGGGAATCGTTCGACATCCTCATGGAGATGCGCGAGCCGAGCGGCGCGCTCGATGTCGGCCTGCGTGACATCCTCGCGGAGGAATTGGATGTTCTCGCTGATCGTTCCGGAAATCAGGTGGGCGGCCTGAGGCACGAACGTCACCTTACGAGCCCACTCGGCTCGGTCGAACGTGGAGATCTCCCGCCCATCAGCCAGAATTCGACCCCGGTCGGGGTTTCGCAGCCCGAGGAGCAGTTGGACCAAGGTTGACTTGCCGGCGCCTGAAGGGCCCACGATCCCGATCACCTCATGCGGGGCGATCGTGAAGGAGATGTCGCGCAAGACGGGCTCTGCCTCCGGATAGGCGAACCAAACCCCCTCCATTGTGATCGACCCGATGCGGTCGACCGGCTGACCATCATCGACCCGCCGACCGGATTCGAACACCTCGAGGCGACGCTGCAACTCCTGGATCGTCGGCACGGTTGCTGACACGCCGAGATAGGCGCCTTGAGCGGCTTGGCCGTAGCTCAGGGAACGCAACATCACCAACATGGTTGCACCGAGCGAACCGAGACTGGTCGTATCAGAGACGGCGACGACTCCCAGCGCACCGACGATGGCCAGGTAGGCCAGGCCCAGATAGACGGGAGTCGAAAGCCCGGTTACGAACTGGACGCTCGCACTGGCGGCGCGGGCACGTTCGATCGCGGCCGCGACTCGGGCCCGCGCCTTTCCCTGGACGTGAAAGACGTGGAGTTCGAAACCAAGTTCTGATATCTCGTTGACAGAGATCGCAAAGTCCATGCCCGCGGTGGCAGAAGCGCGCGCCCGACGGCGAACGGCAGATCGCAAGGGTCGTAACAGGAAGCCGAGGATGCCGACCGACGCGATCATGAGGAGAGCTCCGATGGCGTCGACGGCGAAGGCGATACCAAGCAGAGCGATCAGGTTGGCGGCCGTCACCACGCCGGCGGTTACGCTGCTCGTCAGGCCGCTGGCTTGATTGCTGTAGCTCGTCATCAGCTCTTGGAGGCTTCCCGCCCGCTGCGCTTGCTGTACCTCCCAGGAGGACTCCAGGAAGGCTCGGCCGAGGCGCTCACGGATACCAGCGACGACTCCCGTGGCAACTTTGGCGGACTGCCAGGTGGAGTAGCCGGCCGCGGTGATGCGGACGGCCACCAGGGCGACTGCCAGCAGCAGTGTGGATTCCACCGGGAGCGACCATCCGCGCCAGATGCCGATTCGCTCGGTTCCGTCGGTGATCGCGAACGCTGCCCGGGTGACGGTGATGAGGAAGAGTGCCTCCACGAGGCCTCCGAGAAATGCTGCTGCGGCGATCCGGGCGACGGATCGACCGTGGCCACGGAGGACGAACCCGACAGCGCGCTTGGTGCTCTCGGGTGCTTTCAACGGCGACGTCGCTCTCGACCGAGCCATGGGCGATCAGTCTGCTTTCCTCGACCAACGCCGTCGAGCGAGTGGGCCGGTCAGTGAAAGCGCCAGGCGGCCGAAGTTGCGAGCGTGGCGAGGTTCAGTGCGAGCGGCGAGCGCGGCGTGCTTCACCGACAGGGGATACCGGCCAAGGCGCCCGGCGTTGACTGCGGCGATGGCATGGAGTCTGGCTCTCTCGGTGGGATGGTCCAGATCGAACCGCCCGCGACGCAACAGGTGAATCGCAGCGTCCAGGCACTGGGCCGCATAACGGACGCCGGTCCCGTCGCGCCGGTTGTAGATGCACAGCACATCATCGGTCGCGGCGACCTCCAGCGATCGATTCCGACACGCTTCCGCCAGGCGAAGTATGAAGTCGGTGTTCTCACTGAGGCTCAGTGTTTCGTCGTAACCACCCACCGCCAGGGCGAGGTCCGTCCGTACGGCAAAGGATCCTGCGAGGTGGCTCAACCTCGCCCAGGGCACGCCGGCAGAGGCGTCGGGATACGACACGTTGCGCGACCCGTCCTGGCGGACGACATGCACAGCACCACAGACCATTCCTACTTCGGAACGGCCGAAAAGGTGCTTTTCGATCGTGTCAAGCGCCGTGTCGGTGAGCTCGTCGTCACTGTCGAGAAACATGACGAAGGGCGTCCGACATAACGCCAGGCCCCTGTTCCGAGCTGGTGCGGCCCCACGGTTCGTCTGGTGGACGACGCGAACCTCTCCGTCCACGGTGAGTGCGATTTCGTCGACGATACCGGCGAAATCAGGGCTGGATCCGTCGTCGACGATGATGATCGAGAGAGGGCCGGACTGCCGCCCGATCGAAGCGATGGCGCGTCTCAACGGCTCATCCCGGTTGAACACCGGCACGATTATCGTCAGCTCACCCGCATCCACCGCCGGCGTCACTGCGCTCATGATACGGGTCCCCGCTTAAGGGCCAAGGGGGCGCGGACGTACCAACCTGGTCAAACCGTCCCGGCGTCGTGGCCGACTGTGTACAAACGGGACCAATAGGCGCGGGCCCGGCTTCGTACCGTAAGCGGAGGCCGGACCAGGCGTCAGACTAGGAGGATCAAAACCTAGTCAGGAGCGAGCGCTATGAGCGTCACGGTCGCGAAGCACGGCGGGCACGGCGCCGACGCACAGCGGGAAGAGCGGGCGTCTCGGGACTACCTTGAACTCCTTGATCGCCTTCACTGTCGCCTGCTGCCGAGGACGTATTGCGAGATCGGCGTGAACACGGGCAAATCCCTGGCTCTGGTGCTGCCGGGCACGACCGCGGTTGGTGTCGACCCGGAACCGCGGATCGTGACCAGGGTGCCTCGGTCGGCCAGCGTCGTCTCGCTCACGAGTGACGACTTCTTCCAGAGGTATTCGGCCAGCCATTTCTTCGGGGCCGACCCGCTGGACTTCGCCTTCATCGACGGGATGCACCTCTTTGAGTTCGCTCTGCGCGACTTCATCAATCTCGAGAAGTGGTGCGCCCCGGGGTCGGTGATCGTCGCCCATGACTGCTATCCCATCGACGAGGCCGCGGCAGCCAGGGAACGGACGACCCGGCAATGGACCGGTGATGTCTGGAAGCTGGTTCTGTGCTTGAAGGAATTTCGGCCTGACCTCAAGGTCTCGACGGTCGACGTACCACCCTCCGGCCTTTGCATCATCACTGGCCTCGACCCTACTTCTCGAGAGCTCGAGGCAAACTACACAGAGATATGCGAGCGGTTCATTGGGCTCGACTACAGCGCAATCGCTGAAGGGACAGACGAGAAGCTCAATGCCGTCACCAACGATTGGGCGGTTGTACGAGACATGCTGCCGGCCGCTCCGTTCCGGGCTGCGAACTCGGAGCTGTTGAGGCATCTTCGGTCGGCACGGTTCCCGTCCCGAAACCTCCTCGCCCGTGGGATCAAACGGTCGGTGCCCCCCTCGGTCAAGAACGTCTTGGCTCCGGCCAGACGCTTTCTGGGCTAAGTTCCGGGCTACCTCGTGTTGCCGGTGTACCTGATCCACTGGAATGCACCCGATTGGTGCGCGAGCGCGGTGCGGTCGATTCAGCGGAGCGAGATTCCCGTCGCCGTCACCGTGATCGACAATGGTGGAGCTCGCCTCGACGTCGCGGCCCGCGTTCTGCGCCAGCCCCAGAACCGTGGCTTTACCGGCGGAGCGAATGCTGCCCTTCGGGATTGGTTGGCCGGTGACGAGCCCTGGGCCGTGATCGGGAGTCACGACCTCCACGTCGAACCGGATACGTTCGCCAAGATGCTTGCGGCCGGTGACGCCGATGTCGGCATCATCGGCCCGTCGCTGACCATCGGGTCTGAGGGAGGCCGGACTTCTGACGGGGAGGTGGAATGGCTTTCGGGGACCTGCTTGATGATTCGCCGGGAGTGCGCCGAGCAGGTCGGGTACTTCGATGAGACGTTCAGGTCGTATGTGGAGGATGTCGACTACGGCATTCGCGCCCGAGCGGCCGGCTGGAGACTGCTGCGAGCCGATGCCGTAGCCACAGGGATTGGTACGCGGCCGACTCGTTCGTCAGCCCGACGCCTGATCCGGGCGGGATCGGTGTACCTGCGATACAAGCACGGTGGCCTGTCGGGTCTCCTTCGCGAACTCCGGCGATCTGCCCGGTACGCAGGAGCGGCCACCGCGCAGGGCGCTTGGGCCGACGTGGCCGCGGACGTGCGTGGAGTCGTCGAAGGCATCGCGATGTGCCGACGGCCTATTCCTTCGACTCGAGCGGGTAGCGAAGCCCGGTACGACGCCGAAAGCCGTCCAGTACGCCGTCCATAACCGCTCGCAGCCGAACAAGCTTTTTCGGCTCGCTTACGATGATCCTCGCCACAAGTCGGGCGATGCTGCGCGTCATCTTGCGCATCTGGCGCCGGGTGCGGTCCTGGACGTAGAACCTGTATCCGATGGTGTTCCGTACCTCGTAATAGAACTTCCAGGGCGGCTTACTGGCGCCCGTCCGTACCCGGTGATGCTGGACGACGGCCCGCTCTGCTTCGATGGGGACGAAGCCGGCTCGTCGAACCCGGTGGTACAGGTACTCCGTGTCTTCTGTCCACCAGACCAGGTCGGCTCGCGGTAGCCCGATTCGCTCGACCACCGGGCGCGGCATGAGGAACCCACACCACGCCGGCATGAACTGACCGATGCCGGTGGGGCCGTCGACCCAAAGCGGGAACACAGGAACGTCTCCCTGGCCGCTCACGGCCAGGGCCGCGAGAAGCTCTCGGAGGCAGTCCACTTCGGGCACACAATCATCATCCATCACCCAGGCGAGATCGAACTCCGATTGGAGAAAGGCCTGCAAGCCGATCAAGTGACCCCCGGCCGGACCACCATTCTGGTCACTCCGCAACAATCGCATCGGGAGTGATAGCGCTGGAAGGGCGGCGGGTGGGCTGCTCGCATTGTCAACGACGAGCACCGCCTCCGGCTGACGTACCTGGTCGCTGATTGCCGAGAGGCAGCGGGCCAGTGCCTGGGGCGCATCGTGCGTCAGGACGATGGCGAGCACGGAACGGTCAGCCTTGGCCACTGGCCCATGATACGGGTGGGGGACCGGCGAGTCCCCAGGTTCGTAGCTCTGCCATGATGTCCACGTGGCCCCCGGGGGATACATCTGCCGACGCGCCGGACCCGCGGACCGACAAGCAATCCTCGCCCTGTGCCGGACCTCCCTCGGGTGGTCGTCGGCCGATCCCGACGAAGCGTTCTTCGCCTGGAAGCATGACGACAACCCTTTCGGCCGGTCACCGTCCTGGGTGGCGGAAGCGGGAGACGGTAGCTTGATCGGCTTGCGCGTCTTCCTCCGGTGGGGATTTCGTGACCAGAAGGGTCGGGCAGTGGCGGCCGTCCGAGCCGTCGATACGGCCACGCACCCGGACTGGCGTGGCCAGGGGGTGTTCTCGAAGCTGACCCTTGATGCCCTTCCTGATCTGGCGGCTGACGGTATCGACTTTGTGTTCAACACCCCCAACGACAAGAGCAGGCCCGGCTATCTCAAGATGGGTTGGTCTGATGTCGGCAAGCTGCCGGTTGCCGCCCGGCTTGGTTCCGTCGGGTCCCTACGGCGCTTGCGGGGGGCTCGGACCGGAGCCGAGCTCTGGTCGCAGCCGGTGACCGTGGGCGACCCGGCAACCGAAGCATTCGCTGACCGCGGTGCTGTAGCCGCTCTCCTGGACCGGGCCCGGAGGCCGGTACGGCTGGCCACGGACCGGTCGCCTGCCTTCCTGAGCTGGCGCTACCGTTTCGGGCCGTTGCACTACCGGGTCTGGCGGCTGGGTAGTTCTTTGTCTGACGGGGTCATCGTCTTCCGCGTCCGACGTCGCGGAGCGGCGCTGGAGATCGCCATCTGCGATGTGCTCGCCCCACCTCGCACCCGCCTGAGGGCTCCGCTCCGAGATATCGTACGCCGTGTCGGCGCCGACTACATGATCGCGGCCACGTCGTCGGTTGGGCTCACGGCCGGTTTCCTTCCCGCAGTCGGCCTTGGTCCGGTGGTGACCTGGAAGCCGATAAATCGGACCGGCGTACCGGTGATGAAGGACCTTGAGCTGGTGCTCGGAGACATCGAGTTGTTCTGATGGGACACCGGAAGCCGTGAGGCCCAGCCCCTGATGTGCGGAATCGTCGGCATCATCGATCCGAGCCGCCGTCGTGGCCCCGAGGAATCCGACCGCCTGTTGCACTTCATGGCCGAGGCGATGGCCCTTCGAGGCCCGGACGGCTGGGGAGCATGGACAGACCCAGAACGAGGCATCGGCTTCGGGCACCGCCGGCTCGCTGTCCTCGACCTTTCGGCGGCGGGCCACCAGCCGATGGCTTCGGCCAGCGAGCGGTTCGTCCTCTGCTACAACGGCGAGATCTACAACCACCGCGAGCTCGCGACCGAGCTCGAGGCCCGGGGCATTCGGTTCCGGGGTCATTCCGATACGGAGATCCTCGTCGAGGCCATTGACGAGTGGGGTGTGATCCCGACCCTCGAACGAGTGGATGGGATGTTCGCCTTTGCGGTCTGGGACCGCAGCGAGCGACATCTCGTGCTGGCGCGAGACCGCTTGGGAGAGAAACCCCTGTTCTATGGTCGCCTCCGTTCTGGCGACATCGTCTTCGGTTCGACCCTCGACGCGCTGCGGCGGCACCCCGAGTTCGATGGCGCCATTGATCGGAACGCACTGGCCCTGTTCTTCCGGTACAAGTACGTGCCATCGCCGTGGTCCATCTATCAGGGCATCTTCAAACTTGCCCCGGGGCAGACCGTCACCATTGCGCCCGACGGCACCATCGGCGAGCCCGCGGCCTACTGGTCATACCTCGACGTGGTCGAACGAGGTGTCACCTTTTGGGGCGATGACCGGGAGGCGATCGACGAACTCGAGGCGCTGCTTCGCCGGTCCGTACGACGCAGGATGATTTCCGATGTTCCGGTCGGCGCATTCCTCTCGGGTGGCATCGACAGCTCCACGGTCGTCGCTGTGGCTCAAGCTGAGTCCGAGCTTGCGGTCCGCTCCTTCACGATTGGCTCCACCGACAGCGATTACGACGAGTCCACCGCGGCCCGCGAAGTCGCCAAGCATCTCGGCACCGACCATACAGAGCAGATTGTGACCGGCGCTGACGCGCTCGCTGTCGTTGATCGACTCGGGTTGATGTATGACGAACCGTTCGGCGACTCGTCGCAGATCCCCACCTTCCTGGTCAGCGAGCTGGCCCGACAGCACGTGACCGTGGCGCTCTCGGGCGACGCCGGGGACGAGCTCTTCGGCGGATATAACCGCTATCTGTCGCTACCCGGCCTGTGGAGCCGGGCAGCGCGCCTCCCCCTCTCGATACGGCGTCTGGCCTCAGGGGCGTTGGCGGCGGTCCCTCCGGAGGTCTGGGATCGGGCCGCTCGTGTAGTACCGGCGGGACGCCGACCACAACAGGTCGGCCTGAAGGTCACCAAGGCCTTGCAATTGGCAGGAGCCTCGTCTCCGCACGATGCCTACCTGCGACTCGTCAGCCACTGGCCCGATCCCGAGCGACTGGTGCCCGGAAGCGCCGAACCGACCACCCTTCACACGGACTCCCGGCGCTTCCCCCGAACGCCAACCATCGCCGAGCACATGATGGCGGTGGACGCCGTCACCTACCTTCCCGACGACATTCTGGCCAAGGTTGACCGGGCCAGCATGGCGGTGAGCCTCGAGGCCCGTCTCCCCCTCCTCGATCGCGACCTCGTGGAGTTCGCCGCAGGGCTCCCCCTGTTGATGAAGATCCGTGCCGGCTCCTCCAAATGGGTGCTCCGTCAAGTGCTCGACCGTTACGTGCCGCGCTCCTTGATCGACCGGCCGAAGGCGGGATTCGGATTGCCGATTGACGAATGGTTGCGCGGGCCATTGCGAGACTGGGCGGTCAGCCTCATCGCCTCCGCGCCGGTCGGCGAATACCTTGACACCGAAACGGTGGCGAAGGCCTGGGACTCCCACCAGAGCCGGCGCCAGAACCGGGCCTACGAACTCTGGGACGTGCTCATGTTCGCGGCGTGGGCAGGGGTTCGGTGACATGCGTGTGGTCTACTTCATCGACAGCCTCGTCCCGGGCGGTGCCGAGTCGTCGTTGGCGGCCCTCGCCCCTTTCTACTCGGCGCGGGGCGTCGAACTGGACGTCGCGTACTTCAGCGATCGACCCGGCCTGCAGGCGGATCTTGAGGCAGCCGGGGCCCATCTGACGTCGCTGGCCGGCCCTGACGGCCGCCGCGGATGGGCACAGCGAGCGGCGGCGCTCGTACGGGCCCGCCGACCGGACCTTGTTCACACCACGTTGTTCGAGGCCGATGTTGCGGGCCGACTCGCCGCGGCGAGGGCTCACGTCCCGGTTGTCAGCAGCCTGGTCAGCGTCGCCTACGGTCCTTTGGAACGGAAGGAGCCGGGAATCCGCCTCTCGAGGGTCCTGGGAGCTCAAGCCGTCGACATTGCCACTGCCCGTCTCGTACGGAGGTTCCATGCGGTGTCCCATCACGTCGCTGACGTGATGGCTTCCCGGTTGCTGGTTCGTCGGTCGCGAATGGACGTGATCCCGCGGGGCCGTGACCCCGGCGTCCTGGGAACCCGGACCGCGGCGCGTACCGTCCATGCCAGGGCCATGGTCGGTGTCGGACCGCAGGACAGGCTGTTGCTCGCGGTCGCCCGCCACGAGTATCCCAAGGGGCTCGATGTCCTGCTTCGTGCCCTTCCGATCGTGCGTGCGCAGGTCGGGAATGCCCGCCTCCTGGTGGCGGGGCGCGAAGGCAATCACACTCCCGTGCTCCAGGCCCTGGTCAGCGAGCTGGGCCTCGATCGCATCGTCACGTTCTTGGGCGCCCGCACCGATGTCGCTGATCTCCTGTGCGCGGCCGATGCATTCGTGCTGCCTACCCGTCGAGAAGGATTTCCGGGAGCGGTACTCGAGGCGATGGCGCTGGAGGCGCCGATCGTCGCCACGAACATCCCGGCAGTTTCCGAGGCCGTCTCTGCCGGAGAACACGCCTTGCTGATCTCGCCGGACGATACCGAGGCGCTGGCGTCGGCCATTGTGGCGGTGTTGAGGGCGCCGGAAGAGGCGCGGCAGAGGGCCGTCGCGGCGCGGGCTCGCTTCCTGGAGTGCTTCACCATCGAACGGGCAGCCGACGGGATGGTCAGGTTCTATGAAGCGGTGCTCTCGTCCTGAGCCCTGCCGAGTTGTCTGGCACCTCTCAACCGGCCGATCCGCCGGCCGAGCAAAAAAAGTCCGCTGGCGCGAGCACCCTTCGATGGGCCCAGAACGACCAGGCGGGCCGGACCAAGGAATGATCGCACGACCGACAGAGGCGACATGTCCGGTTTGGCTCCATGCCGCGCTTCCACCATGACGCCGGCGAAACCATAGGCAACGCCTTGCCGGAAGAATCCTCTCAGGGTCGCCGGATACTGGTAATGGAGAACAGCGTCAGGGACGAATGTGAGTACCACGCCGCGCTCATGCGCCCTGGCGCAGAAGTCCCCGTCCTCGGCGGCGAAGACACCCAGATCTTCGGCGAACCCTCCCAGGCTTTCGAAGGTGGCTCTCCGCACGCCGATCGTGCCGCCGTAGGCCCACGGCACAGTGGCACTGGGAAGTCCCTCCGTCTGAGGAAGCGTGCGTGCGTGTCGACGCCAACCGACGTTCAACTTCTCGCTCTCCATCCGCGCCGCGACGAACTCGGAGCGCTCAAGAGCCGATGTCATCGCCGTGACATACCCGGGCCCTACCTCGTCGTCCTGGTCGAGGAAGAGGAGATAGTCGCCCGCAGCGGTGCGGGCTCCGACGTTTCGGGCGAACGCCTGACCGCGACGGGCCGAGGCGTCGGCCACGATGATCGGCATCTCCCCCTGGAACGATCGTGCGATGGCGACCGATTCGTCGGTCGAGCCGTTATCCGCGATGACGGTCTCGAACGGTTGCGCGGTGTCCCGCTTGAGGGCCTCGAGTTGGCGGGCGAGCCAGGCGGCCCCGTTGAAGACGGGGATGATGACGCTCACCTGTGGGTGATCCATTGGGCTCTATATTGCACTGCGGTGTCAGCACCCCGGAGCGCTCGTCCCCTCAGGGTCTTGCAGTTGATCACCGATCGCGACCGGAGGGGCGCCCAGGTCTTTGCGCTCGACCTCGCCGCCGGTCTTCGGCGGCTGGGCGCGACGGTCGACACCATTGCCCTGATCCCCGGGCAGCACGGAGACCTTCTCCCCGTTCGGGCCCTTGGGCCGAGACGATTCGGGTTCCGGACCTTGAAGGAACTGCGACGTGTGGCAGGCAACTCCGATGTTGTCGTCGCGCATGGTTCATCGACCCTGCCCGCTTCTACTCTCGCCTTGATGGGAACGGGCACCCGGATCGTGTATCGACAGGTCAGTGACCCGACCTTCTGGGCATCGTCGTGGCCGCGTCGGCTTCGGGTGGCCGCCCTCCTGCGACGCACAGCTGCAGTCGTGGCGCTGACGAGCAGGACGTCGGCCACTCTTCAACGTCACTACTGGATAAGAAAGCGCCCGGCGATCACTGTCATCCCGAACGCCGTATCCGGCGAGCATTTTCGGCCGCCGTCTCGTCAGGAGCGAGGTGCCGCACGGGCGGCTCTGGGGATTCCCGTCGACTCGGCTGTGATCCTGTGCGTTGGCGCGCTGGCTGCCGAGAAGGGAATCGACTTGGCGATCATGGCCGTGGCCGGGATCGAGGGCGCTCGCCTTCTTCTGGTGGGCGATGGGCCGCTCCGCAAGGAGCTGGAGGCGCTGGCGTCATCCGAGATGCCGAACCGCTGCTGGTTTGTCGGGTCCATGAACGACCCTCGCGTTGCCTACTGGTCGGCCGACCTGCTCATCTCGCCGTCCCGAAGTGAGTCGATGCCGGCAGTCCTGATCGAAGCCGGGCTCTGTGGCCTCGCCAGCGTCGCCACCGAGGTTGGAGAAACCAAAGAGGTGATCGATCACGGAGTAACCGGATTGATCGTCCGAAGCGGTGATGCTACTGCCATCGCCACGGCCGTCGTGCAGCTCATGGGGGATCCGGAGAGCCGATCGGCGATGGGGTCGGCGGCTTCGGACCTCTGCCGCCGGCGCTTTACGATCTCGAGCACGGCGCCGGCATGGTTCGAACTGTTTGCGGCCCTTGCCGTCGAGGGCGGCAAGCATGCGGGAGGATGACGGGATCGGACGCTACGTCACCCCGGAGACCGTGCGACTGGGCCTTACCGGCCTCGGGTACGGCTCGGCAGTCGGCCTCGCGTGGCGAG
>Ga0196962_10000593_pt1 | contig 13885 bp, 9 predicted proteins | sample S3v_20metaG_FD_183186 | JGI IMG/M metagenome (GOLD analysis project Ga0196962, IMG submission 183186) | Soil microbial communities from Anza Borrego desert, Southern California, United States - S3+v_20 | ecosystem: Environmental > Terrestrial > Soil > Desert | place: USA: California | collected... | reverse complement strand
CGCAACTGTAGTATGCACCAAAAATCACTCATTTGAAGGATGTACCGGATGCTCGAGGAGACTATGATTCAACCGTTACGTGGGAAAGGAGAACTTCGCGGGAAGGCGCAGGAGCGGCTGCCATCCAGACCAGAGTAAGCCACCCAACTCGTAAGCGATTCGGTAAGGATGGAAGAGCGACGCACGGGCGCCGAAGTGGTCCATTTGCAGAACACGCCCGTATACACGGGTACGCGCCTATTCGGGGCTCGGGAAAGGAAGTCTATGATTGTTGGGACAATCGCCGAGCCCCGAATAGGCGCAGTATAGAACAGGCGCATTATGGACGGCGATTCTAAGAACGGGCTAAGAGTCGCTGGGGATCGTCGGTTCTTCGCAGAGCCGGGCGGGGTGGCCCGCCAGGATGCCTACTGCCGCCTGGCGAGGTAGACGCCCAGGAGGATGATGGCGCCGCCGAGAACCTTGTTCGCTGTGAGGCTCTCCCCGAGTAGCAGCACGCCCGCTGCCACGCCGACGAGCGTGATCAGGTACTGGTAGATGAGCACGCGGTTTGCCCCGACCTGCGAGACGCCCCTCTGCCAGGCCCAGAACCCGAAGGACGCCACGAGGAGCGTAGAGTACGCCAGGGCCTCCCAGGCCCTTACGCTGGCATCGGCCCAGCTGGCGTCCAAGAAGCCTGGCAGGGCGAGAGGCAGGGCTCCAAGGCCCCCGAACAGCATCGTGTACGACGCCACCACGAGCGGCGAGTACCTCCGCAAGAGCGGCAGAGACAGGACGGCGTAGGACCCCCAGCAAACCGTCGCCACCACAACCAGGAGGTTGCCTAGGAGGCTCGTGCTGCCCGTCAGGCCACCGTAGACTACGACTCCGACGCCCAGGAAAGCGAGACACACGCCCAGGATACCCCAGGGGGTCGGCCTCTCCAGCCCGAGCGCGAGGCCGAGGAGGATGCCCCAGATCGGTACCGCCGCGTAGATCAGGGCGGTCTCCGAAGCGGTGGTCATGCTCACCCCGAGCGTAAAGGCCACGTTGTTCGCCCCCACTCCGACGAGGCCTACGCCCGCCAGGGACAGGAGGTCTCGCCGACCGGGTCTCCCTTCCCTCGGCTCGAGGAACGCCACGAGCGCGAGGAGCAGGAGCCCGGCCAGCGTGAACCTGATCACCACGAAGGGGACGGGAGGGAACTCGGCGACCGCGACTTTGACGGCCACGGGGTTGGTGCCGAGAAAGAAGACCGCGAGGAGCAGCGAGGCCTCCACAAGCGTCGTCGCCCTGTCCTTGCGCCCGTCCATGACCCCGAGTCTACCGTCCTCGCAACACGGTTACCGGTCAGTTGGTCTCTACTTCGGGCTTGCCGTCTGTAGCGAGGTATATCTCCTGAGGCGGGACGCGTTATCGGGGTTATTGGTCGGCCAAGGGTGTGTGGTTCGATGCAAGAAGCTCTTCCGTCTCCCTACGGAGTTGTGGCCCCCACCAGTAGTCGCCCTGTCCGATGTCGCATCCCAACTTGCTCAGTCTCTCGAACTCCTCGTGGGTCTCTACGCCCTCGGCGACCACCTCGATGCCCAACGCGTGCCCGAGGTCTACCGCCGCCCGCACGATAGCCAGGTTCTTGTCGTCCGTGTCCAGGTCTCCGACGAGTACTCGGTCCAGCTTCAGTTGGTCGACCGGCAGGTACCTCAGGTACGACAGCGAGGAGTATCCCACCCCGAAGTCGTCTATGGCCAGCCGCACCCCAAGTTCCTTGAGGCGCTGGAGCGTGCCCGCGCTGGATCCCTCATCCTCTACCAGGACGCTCTCCGTGATCTCCAGCGTAAGGCTTCCGGGATCGAGGCCGGCCTTCCTCAAGGCGTCCTCGACTTCGCCGACTAGTTCCGGGTAACGCAGTTGACGGGCGGAGATGTTGACGGCCATGGTCAGCGGGGCGGCCTTGGGGTAGCGTTCCTGCCACTCCCTGGCGCGCCGGCAGGACTCGTCGAGCACCCACCGGCCCATCGGGACTATCAGGCCCGTCTCCTCGGCCATGGGAATGAATCCAGGAGGGACGAGCAAACCTTGCTCCGGATGGGCCCACCTCACGAGCGCCTCCATCCCCACGATGGTGCCGTCGGGTATGGAGACCATCGGCTGGTAGAAGACGGGTAAGCGCTCATAAGGAGCCTCGAGAGTCCGTCTGAGGTCAGCCTCCAGTTCCAGTCGGCCCTTGGCCCGTCTGTACATATCCGGGTCGAATACCCTGAAAGGCCTGCCCTCTTCCTTGGCCCTGTACATCGCCGTGTCGGCGTCCATGAGAAGTGCTTCGGGCGTCTTCGCACTGGCGTCGCCCAGGCCGATGCCTATGCTTGAAGAGGCGAACAGTTCACGGCCCTCCACAAAGAACGGTCTCTTTAGTTCCTCGGTAATCCTCTTTGCTACACGCACTGCTACCTCGGGGCCCTCGATGTCCTCGATGAGCACCACGAACTCGTCGCCTCCGAAGCGGGCCAGGCTATCTTCGGGGCGCAGGCAGCGCGTGAGGCGCTGGGCAACGAGCGTGAGTAGCGCATCCCCGGCCTCGTGGCCGAGCGAGTCGTTTATTATCTTGAACTCGTCCAGGTCCATAAAGAGCACCGCCACGTTCCGGCCACTCTTGCGCCTCGTGCGATCCAGGGCCTTTCCAAGGCGGTCCACGAAGAGCTGGCGGTTCGGGAGGTCGGTCAGGTAGTCGTGGAAGGCCCGGTGCTCGAGCCGCTCCTCCAGCGCCTTGCGCTCGGTGAGGTCGTAGATGACCCCTTGCCAGTAGAGAGGTTCGCCCGCTTCATCTCTCAGGAGGACCGCTTCCTCGCGGACCCACACCACCGATCCGTCCCTGGCCATCAGACGGTACTCTTCGCTGAAGGATTCCTCGCCCCCCGCCTCGAAGCGCTCGTCGGCGGCCAGTATCCTCTCCCGATCGTCCGGGTGGAGGCACTTCGGCCACAGCTTACCCTCCCTCCACTCCTCGGGGGTGTATCCGAGCATCTTCTCTATCTGGGGGCTGGTGTAGAGCGAGGTCTCAGGGTCGTCCACCGGGTCGATGTAGGTGACGGCGGGGATCTGGTCGACCAGGGTACGGAAACGCTGCTGTGCATCCCCGAGCCGCGTCTCGGTCCGCTTGCGCTCCGTTATGTCTATCTGTACCCCGAGCCAGTAGAGGGGTTCCCCCGCTTCGTTCCTGACGAGCGTCGCCTCGTCCCTGATCCACACCAGGCGCCCATCCTTGGCGAATCGACGATACTCCATGACGAAAGGCTCTCCGGTCTCGTTGGTACGCTGATCCTCGGCCAGGACCGCCTCCCTGTCGTCGGGATGAAGAATCCTTATCCAGAAGTCCGGGGTAGTGGTGCACTCCTCGGGCGTGTAACCCATGATGTCCATAACCTGGGGGCTGACGTAAACGATCTCGTTGTTGCGGCGTATCTCCTGGATGTAGGTTATAGCCGGTATCCGCTCGACGAGCATCCGGTAGCGCTTCTCGGCCTCCCTCAGGCGGTCTTCGGCCTCCTTGCGCCTCGTGATGTCCCTGGAGTTGACCACGTATCCGCCCACGCCGGGTTCCTGGATCAGGTTCGTGCCGACCGACTCGAGCCAGCGCCAGGAGCCGTCCTTATGGCGAAAGCGATACTCGGTCGAGGGATGCAGCCCGGGATCTTTGAGTCCCTCGTCGTAGACCAGCTTCACCCTTTGCAAGTCGTCGGGGTGCACGTAGTCGAAAGCGTTCCTCCCGAGGAGTTCCTCCGACGAGTAGCCGAGCATCCGCTCTATTGCCGGGCTTTGGTAGCGGACTATGCCTGTGGTCTCCATCACCGTCACGAGGTCCGAAGAGTTCTGGGTGAGGGCACGGTAGCGTTCCTCGCTGTAGCGCACCCTGGCGTAGAGGCGGGCCCGGCCGATCGCCAGGTCCACGAGCTCGGTCACGGCGACCATCACCCTCAGGTCGTTCTCCGTCAGCTTTACCCCGTTCACACTCCTCAAGTCGAGGAGGCCCACAGCCTCGCCCTCATCGAAGAGGGGAACGCAGATCTCGGAGGTCACACCGTCTATGGGTCCCAGGGAGTCGGGGTCGGCGCTCACGTCTTCCACGAGCAAGGGACGTCCGGAGCGGACGACCCGCCCGCGGACCCCTTTCGTCAGGGGGATCCGCCCGAGGGCCCCATGGTACCCGGCACTGTGCTGGAGCACCAGTTCCTTGCCTTCGAGCAGGTAGGCGCTCAGCCGGGTGTAGCCGTAGGTCTCGGCCACGGCCTCTACCGCCCTGGCGAGTACGCCAGGCACCTCCAACTCACGCGCTACTGCCGTGCGAACCCGGTGGAGGAGGGCCAGTTCCCTCGACTGGCTGCGAAGCCTCTCCTCGGTTTCTGTACGCCTCGTAACGTCCCTCAAAGAGATCTCCACGCCCTAGAGGGCAGGGTGCCGCCGAGGCCTACGACCTTCGTGATCTCCGAGGAGCTCTCCACGACCGGGCGCAAACGCCGGTCGTCTTGCCGGGAAAGCCTATTAGTATGATCGGGCTTGTCTTCGCCGCGGGGGTCACGGCTCGGTAGGCTGTTCGGATCCGGCTTTGGAGGCTCTACCAATGCAGTCTTTCCGGCCACTGTCGATGACTGGACCGGAGTATACCCGAGATAGATGCTATCTGGCCACGGGCACCGCCGGGCGAGGAACTCGGGACAGGGGCGCAGATCGTCGCGGCGAAGAGCTCAAGTCGTTGTGAGCTGCAGCGACCCCAGCCTCACTCCGGCGCGGATTCTCAAGACGGGGCCAACCCCGCTAAGGGCCGCTCCGGTCGAGAAGGCGCCCTCGCTTTTCGTGAAACCGTCGCCCACATCGACGCTGCCGAGGGTGGTCTCGGCGACCACCCGCGTCGCGGTAGAGGAGGGAACGGACACCACTACCCCTGAGATTCCCGTCTCTATGCTCACCTCGGCGTCCCGCGAGAGAACACCGCCGAAGTCCAGTTCGTAGCTGGCCGCCCCTCCTGAGAGACGCATCTCGGAGAAGTTGGCGTTGGCGAGGTTCTCTACCTCTATGGCGGCGGCCCCGCTGGAGATCTCCAGCAGTTCCATGGGCTCGGGGTTGGGGTGCGAGAAGCCGAGTTCGAACTTGCCGGCGCCCAGCCTGACCATCAAACGACTCAAGGGTACGCCCCCGAGGTCCAGATCGAAGTCGCTGGCACCGGTCTCGATCGTCAGGATGAATGGTCTTTGCTTGCCGAACTCGACTTCGTAGCGGGGTACGCCACCGAAGACCGCAGGGATCTGTTGAAAGGAGGGCTCCGACTCCGTGATCGTAACGCCCGTCTCCTCTTCGACGATCCTCATCGACCTTCTATCGGTCGGGTCGCTGTAGGTTCCCGCGACCCATTCATCACCCTCGCCCGGCCTGGCTGTGAATCGGCAGGCGCCGAGGGCCAGGCGCAGGTTCGGGTTGTCTACGGAAGGGTAGGCGACCTGTATCGGCGTCTCCCTCATACGAATCCTCCTTCGCTATGGTTTCGAGTACGTGCCTGGAACAGAGGTGGACTCAGACTACCTCGAGGTTGATCTGCCCGATGCCGCCCTGGACGTCGATTTCGAGCGTGACATCAGAGCTGCCGTAAGCTTCGTTCACGTACGAGTCGCCCTCCTTCGTTAGCCCCTTGGCGTTGATGTTGCCGAGGCCGCCTTCGGCCCTGGCCCTCACACCGACTTCGCTGGGAAGCATAACCGTTGCCTCCCCGACCCCGCCCTGTATTCTGGCGTCGAAGTCACCGGTGTAATCACCCGTGAGGTCCACCGTGGTCTTGCCTGCTCCCATCTGAAGATCGAGTCCCTTTAGAGTGAGGCTGTCCAGATCCAGCGAACTTTCCCCTGCGCCCATCTGCACCCGGAGGTCGGTAGGTATCTCGTCGCTGAAGAGCACATCCCACTCGTTGCGGGCGTCGCCGCCGGGGCGAACGTCCTGGCCGCTACCTTGCTCGACGCTCAGTTCCCCAGTGTCTCCGCTCACGTCGTAGCTTACGTCTGGCTTCCAGTCCGCAACGTTGTAAGCGAACTCCGCCTCCATCAGCGCGTCGGCCCCACCGGATACGTTGAGCTCGCCAGCACCAATCTTGAGGTGAGCGCGCACGCTCTGGGCGTTCTCCGGCGGGACCTTCTGCGAGTCGCGCTGCATCTCTCCGACGGCTTGCGATTGGCAAGCCCCTCCGAGCATCGCCACGGCCGCAGCTGCGACCAACATGGGTAAGGAACGGTTCATCCTATCTCCTTGATTCGCGGCCGCGCCTTACCGTTCCGGCTCGGAGCTCCTGGACACGGTTGTGTCGTCGAGGTGCACGTCCGCGCCACGGGGAATCACGACGACGGGCACCGGAGAGCTACGAACGATCTTCGTCGAGTTCGAGCCGAGGAAGACCCTCCTTACGGGTCCGAGCCGGCTCGAGCCGACCACGAGCAATTCACCCTCCTCCCAGGGGAGCGAATCGAGCGCCTCCTCCCAGTTGCGACCGCTGACGACTCCGGCCTCGACCGCGACGTCTTCGGGTAGCGTGGCCAGCGCATTGCTCTGCGCCTCCTCCGCCTGGGCGCGCCACTGTTCGGCCACGAGGCGCTCCGCGCTATAGCCGACCTGCGACGGATACATCTGCCTGTCCCTGACGACGAGGGTAATGAGTCGTAGCGGACGTTCGTGGCGTCTACTCAGTTGCACCGCGGCGTCGAAGGCCGTCCGCGAGCGCGTGGACCCGGCGAACGCGCAGGTTATGCGGCGAAGCCGGGCTTCGGAGGACGGACTGAATCCCCTCGGGGTGAGCGCCACGGGCACCGGCGCCGTGTGGAGCATCTCGTTCGTAACGCTGCCCACCGCGAACCGGCCGAAGGGCCCGTGCCGCGCGGAGCCTAGGACGACCAGATCCGCGTCCGTCTGGGTGGCGGTGGTCACTAGCCCCTCCGTCGCCGTGCGGGCTGAAGTTGAAACGTATTCGGCCCGCACCGCATCACCGACGAACTCGCGCGCCTCGGCGATCGTATCTTCGGCGTAGCTGGCGAGGAACGAGGCGTACTCGGCGTCCACGCGCGCCAGGGAGGGGTGGCCCCATACCTCGGGGAGGACGATGCACACGGTGAGGGTTACGTCGCCGGTGCGGGCCAACATCCTGCCCAGGGCGAGGGCGTCCCTTCCCCCGCGGTCGGCGGTCAGGCCGACGAGATAACTCATTCTGGCTCCTCCGTGGCGACGGCCTCCCCTCTTGCCAGCCGCGAGTGACGGGCGCTGTACGTGAAGTAGATGATGGCCGCGACACCGAGCCACACCGCGAACAACGCGAACGTGGAATAAGGCAACTGGGAGATTATGTAGAGGGCGAACCCCGCGCTGAGGATTGGTGTGACCGGGTAGCCGGGGACCCTGAATCCCCGGGGCAAGTCGGGTTGGGTGCGGCGCAGGATGATCACGCCGATCGACACCACCGTGAAGGCCACCAGGGTCCCCATGCTCGTCAGGTCTATGAGCACGCCGAGCGGTACGAACCCGGCCAGCGCCCCGACGAAGATGCACACGATTATGGTGTTGCGCACGGGGACGAGGGAGGTAGGGTTGATCCTGTGGAAGACCTCGGGGAGCATCCCGTCGCGCCCCATGGCGAAGAGGATGCGAGTCTGTCCGTAGAGCGTCACGAGCGTCACACTAAAGATCGAGATGACCGCCCCGGCCGAGAGCACGGCGGCGGGCCAGGCAGAGCCTGTGATGTTGCGCAGAATGACCGCAAGGCCGGCCTCCTGGCCCGCGAACGCCCTGTACTGCTGCACGCCGATTCCGGCGACCGCCACGAGAATGTAGACCGTGGTTACTATGATGGTCGCGAAGATGATCGCCAGGGGGAGTGTTCGCCTGGGGTTGTGAACCTCCTCGCCCGCCGTCGAGACCGCATCGAGGCCGATAAAGGTGAAGAAGATCGAGGACGCGGCCACGCCGATGCCGGCGAACCCGAGCGGGGCGAACGGCGTGAAGTTCTCACCCGAGAAGGCCGTGAACGCGATTATGACGAAAAGTATCAGCACGGCGACCTTGATGACCACCATGACGGCATTCACCGTCGCGGATTCCCGAGCCCCGCGCATGAGCAGCAAACAGCACAGCGTCACGAGCACGATGGCAGGGAAGTTCAAGAGCCCGCCTTCTCCCGGCGCCGCGAGTATGGCCTCCGGCATGCGGAACCCGAACAGGTTGGAGAAAAGCTCGTCGAGGTACTGCGCCCACCCGACGGAGACGGCGGCGGAAGAGACGCCGTATTCCAGGAGCAGGCACGCGGCGACACCGAACGCCACGATCTCCCCCATAGTGGCGTAGGTGTAGGAGTACGACGAGCCGGAGACGGGGATGGTCGAGGCGAGTTCCGCGTAGCACACAGCGGTCAGGGCGGCCGTAATCCCGGCGAGGATGAACGACACGATGACCGCGGGTCCGGCCTCGGGCACCGCCTCGGTCAGTATGATGAAGATCCCGGTGCCTATCGTGGCCCCGACCCCGAACATGGTGAGCTGGAACAGGCCGATCGAACGGCTGAGCTCGCCGCCTTCCTCGTCGGGGTGCGTCTCGGTGACGAACGCCTCGACGGGCTTCTTGCGGAACACGCTCCGCTGCTCGGGCGATGATGTGCTCATGACTTTTGCGCCCACGGTGAGCGTCCGGGCGCTCCTCGCAAGCGTTCACCGACAAAACTCGCTCGTCCAGGCGGGTTTGCCACCGTTCTTCCTCCTAGTTCCCAGCTTGAGTTAGCAATCTCCTGGTAACAATGGTAGTTTTCTGGCAGGCCCCGGTCAAGAGGTCGAGCCGGGCGCCTATTCGGCCTCCTTGTACCTGGTGATGTCGTTGCAGATTGCGAAGTATCGATCCGGCCTGCCAGCCTCGTCCAGGAAAGGCACGATGGTGGTCTGTACCCAGTAGAGACTACCGTCCTGTGCCTGGTTCTTGATCTCGCCCCGCCAGATCTCGCCCGTGGCGATGGTACTCCACAGATCCTCGAAGAACTCCCTGGTGTGGTGGCCGGAGTTGAGAATGCGGTGATCCTGGCCCAAGAGCTCCTCCATGTAGTATTTGGAGATCTCGCAGAACTTGTCGTTGACGTACGTGATCTTGCCGTTCGCGTCGGTGATCGCGACGACCGCGGATTCGTCCAGGGCCGCCTTCAAGTCCGCCATTTTCCTGAGCGAGCCGCGCAACGCCTCCTCGGCCTCCTTGCGGGCCGTGATATCGCGCGTCACCTGAGAGAAGCCCCGGAGCTCACCCGAGTCGTCCCTCAGGGCCGTGATAACGACGTCGGCCTGGAAGGGCGTGCCGTCCTTGCGAACCCGAAGGCCCTCTTCTTCGAAGCGGCCCTCGATGGCCGCGATGCGTAGCTCCTCCCCGGGGAGGCCACGATCTATGTCTTCCTCGGTGTAGAAGACCGAGAAGTGCTCGCCGACGACCTCCGAGACCTCGTAGCCCTGTATGCGCTCGGCGCCTTCGTTCCAACTCGCGACGTGTCCCTCCGGACCGAGCATGAAGATCGCGTAGTCCCTGACTCCCTCGACGAGGAGCCGGAAGATCTCCTCGCTGTGACGCAGCTCCTGCTGATTGCTCTCCAGCTCTGCAATGGAGGCTTCCAGCTGCGAGGTGCGCTCCTCGACCCGGTTCTCGAGATCCTTGTTGAGTCGCCTGACCGCTTCTTCGGCCCGCTTGCGCTCGGTAACGTCACGGATTATGGCGAGCACGAACTGGGCTTCGCCATCGTCTGTGTCGTGCACCGGGCGGATGGGACTCAAGGACAGCTCGACCCTGATCTCCTGGCCGTTCTTCTTGATTGCGGGAAGATCCAGCGGCGCATTCGAGTCGATGTAGCGGCCGTGGCCCGTCCTGGCGTAGCGGGTTATCCCCGCCCGGTGGGCATCCTTGAGAGGTTCGGGGACCAGCTCTTCGACGCGCATCGTCAGGGCCTGGGAGGCCGGGTAGCCGAACATCTTCGCGGCCGCCGCGTTCCAGAGAACTATGCGCTGCGTCTTTGCGTCAGCGACGATCACGGCGTCCCTGATCCTCTCGAAAAGCCTGCCGAAGCCCAGATCCTCCGGACGCAACCGTTCACCCGCCCTAACAGAACACATCTGAGGTCCTCACGGTATCCGGCTGCACCACGGGCTCCCCACTCCCTCTGAGATCTTACTCAGGGTTCTCGACCCTTACCCCACGGGCATCACGTTCCTGGCAAGGCAGCATAGCAGTCCGTTCCTTCGGACGCATCCTCCGATCCCAGAGAATCACTATTCGCCGCTGCCATGTCTTGTAGGGTACGTGTCGACCTGCGACGTGCTACTGTTTAGCGGTCCGACGACTATGAGCCGGTAGCGCCCAACGGGGAAAGGAGCCTCATGGCCGGAACTGTGGAGCGAAGACGGCAGCACGAGTCCTCCGATGAGCGTCAGGCAGAGATCGTCGACGTGCTGGTGGATGCTTTTTCGGGGCTCATGGACGCCAACCCCGAGGCGTTTCGCCAGAAGTTCAGGAAGATGGCCGCGGACCCTTTCGCCTTCTATCGTGGCAGCGCGTGCCTGTTCTACGCGGACATGGAAAGGGAGGAGGACCGTTGGGCGGATGAGCGCACCAGCCGCGTCTGGATCCAGGGCGACCTGCACGCGGAGAATTTCGGCACCTACATGGACGGCGACGGGGTGTTCATCTTCGACGTCAACGACTTCGACGAGGCGTACCTGGGCCACTTCACCTGGGACATCAAGCGGATGGTCGCCAGCGTGGCCCTGCTGGCCTGGATGAAGGCCATCTCGGACGCCGACATCGCGTCCTTGATCGAGACGTACGTTCAGGCCTACGTGGAGCAGGTGCGCTACTTCGTCGAGAGCGACCGCGATCACGAGTACGCGCTTCGGCTGGAGACCACGGACGGCGAGGTGCGGGAGATCCTGCTCGAGACCCGGCTGAACACCCGCGTCGGGTTGCTCGACAGGTTGACCCTGATCGACGAAAACGTCGAGCGGCGGTTTCGCGTGAGTTCCGGGGTCCGCGAGCTGGAGGACGACGAACGGGACAGGGTGCACGCCGCCTACAGGGCCTACCTGGAGACGATCCCCGAAACCAAGCGCTTCCGGAGCCTGACCTACCAGGTAAAGGACATCGTTGGCCGCCAGGGCTTCGGCATCGGCTCGGCCGGGCTACCCGCCTACAACGTACTGGTTGAGGGCCCCACCCAGGCCCTGGAGAACGACGTGGTGCTCTCGATGAAGCAGGGCAACGTCGCGGCCCCGAGCCGGATCGTGCACGACGAGCGCATCAAAGGCTACTTCAAGCACAACGGGCACCGCACGGCGGTCTCCCAGCGCGCTTTGCAGGCGCACGCCGACCCCTGGCTCGGCTACACCGAGATCGACGATGTCGGCTTCGTCGTCACCGAGCTCTCTCCCTACGTCGAGGATCTCGACTGGTCGGATCTCACCGAGCCGGAGCAGATGTCGCCGGTGCTCGACTACCTCGGCCGGGCGACCGCCAAGGTTCACTGTGTCGCTGACAAGGACTCCGACCCGAACATCGTAGGCTTCCAGACGGAGGATGAGATCATCGAGGTCATCAGCGGCAACGAAGAGGAGTTCGTCCGGGAGATGGTAGAGTTCGGCGCCCGCTACGCCGAAGTCGCCCGTGACGACCACAGGCTTTTCGTCGACGCCTTCCGCAACGGCCGGATACCGGGCCTTTAGAGCTCTTCTCGGAAAGGTTCAACCCTTCCGAGAAAGGGCCGTCAGAGCCTGTATGAAACGCCCTCAAATGCGGGCGAGCCGCCTCGTCATGAGACGAACCATTGCAGGGTACACAAACGCCTCTCCGCTCGCACATAACCTCTCGTAGTCCCTAAGCTCATCCTCCTTTGCTGGTCGATCCAAGACAATGTCCGCTCCACCACCCACCTCCTCGGCAGCACCAAGTAGCCTTTGGGTGGCAACAATTTCCGCCAATCCACCGCCACCCCCTCTTTGGCCCACTCCGCAGGCCACCCCATCAGAGCTCCTCTTCCGGGGCGGGCATTCGCGGCCGCTCCACCAGATCTACGCTCCAGCCCAGTGTCTTCTCAGTGCTCAGTCCGCCCCCTGCTCCTCCCGCGGTAGCCCGCCTCCATCCACAGGTCCCCCTACCTTCTTGGTGCCATCGTAACCCCTGTCCTCCCCGCCGACCGCGGTGCTCTTGACCTACCCTGGGAACCAACCACGCCCGCGATAGGCTGAGTATCCCTGTTCAGGCGAACCCGCAACCGTTCGCGGATGGTGCGGTTGATCCTCTCCCAGCTGCCTTCTCTATGCGCCATTTTCTGAAGTAGTGGTAAACGGTGGGCCATCTCTAGGAAAGTCGTGGGGCAAGAGCCGCCACTGGCATCCGGTCTTCAGGAGGTAGAAGATGGCGCCTGCGATCTCGCGAAGAGTGTGGGTCCTGGGCCGTCCATGTCCCTTGGGGCGGGCAGTTGAGGCTCGATGCATTTCCATTCGGCGTCGGAGAGGTCCGTTGGGTAAGGCTTTCTCATGCATGCTAGAGTAGCGAAACACCCTCCGAGAACCACTTTTTATACAGTCTCTCCTAAGTTATTCTGCGAAGTTCGCGTGTGGGGATACTACTGAGCTCATGGATGTAGTCTGAAGATGTGCCATCTGATAGATACGATACCGAGGCTATTCTGAAATCTCTAAAATCTTTGAAGAAAATTCATGTAATTATGAAGTTTGAGGAAACTCTATACGTATAATCAGGTTGACAGGTACAATTCAAGGAGCAGTATGAGACAATTACGAGACTATGAAGCTATAGGCTGGACCCTCCTGAAGCCGAGGGTCGGCACTCAGTGACTTTCTGGCCAGCTAGATAGGTGCCCAAGATAAATGGATACCAGTAGGTGGCTATCCTTGTCAGCATATTGCAGATGAATGGAGGGCTATTCAATTATTCTGTGTGCCTACGAGGCGATACGTCCACAGTGTGGAGGGGGCGGGTATCCTGAGCCCCGACCGTCTTGGAGTTGATGGGCGTCCCGGCGCCCGCAGGTATGGAAGGCCGCCCCATCGAGCTGATCAGCAAAGTGGGAGTCTTCCCATGATCGTACGAAATAGTGCCCCGTCTGACAACACCGACACAAGGAGATTCTGAATGAGTCACATCACTACCGGAACGCACCAGGACTCGCCCGGCAGCGGCGGAGCACCGGCATCCCCGAACAAACCTCCCGCCTCGCGGCGCGTGCTGCGACGTATCGGCGCGATGCTAGCCGGCAGCATCGTGCTTGCTGCCCTGCTGCTTATTCTGGCGAACCTGGCCTTCGCGCAGTCCGCCAAGAAGAAGGCCCAGCCCGACCTCAAGCCTTTCTTGGTCGAGGACATCTACCCCGGCGAGACCGGCTCGGAGCCCAATTGGCTGATGGACTTCAAGGGGACGCTGTTGTTCACGGCCGATCACCCGAAGTTCGGGGAGGAACTGTGGAGGAGCAACGGTACGAAGCCAGGTACGAGGCTCGTCAAGGACATAGACCCCGGTCCCCTGGTAATAAATGCAGTAGAGGACACGGAGAGCGGTTCGTCGGAGCCCGACAATGTGTTGCGCAAAAGAAATGTGATCTTCTTCTCGGCCAAGACCGTCAGATACGGCGAGGAGCTGTGGAAGAGCGACGGAACCGAGTGGGGCACCAAGATCGTCAAGGACATCGTCCCAGGCCAGGGCGATTCAGGTCCCGAAGACATCCACTCCACAGGCCCGAGAACGACTTTCTTCAGGGCGTGGGACAAGAAGCACGGCGAGGAGCTGTGGAAAACCGACGGGACCGAGAAAGGCACCACGCTCGTCAAGGACATAAACACCGACTTGCCTCCTG
>Ga0196962_10000592_pt1 | contig 13912 bp, 12 predicted proteins | sample S3v_20metaG_FD_183186 | JGI IMG/M metagenome (GOLD analysis project Ga0196962, IMG submission 183186) | Soil microbial communities from Anza Borrego desert, Southern California, United States - S3+v_20 | ecosystem: Environmental > Terrestrial > Soil > Desert | place: USA: California | collected... | reverse complement strand
CCTGCTGCGTCTGCTCGATCGCCACGCCGCCGACGAAGGCACCCAGAGGTATAGCCGACCACGACAGCACCGAGATCACGCCCTGCACCCTACCCAGTAACCGATCCGGTACGATCGTCTGCCAGAGGCTGTTGCTGTTTATCTGGACCAGGATCACGAGCCCCCAGATCAACGCCCAGAGCACCAGGGCGCCCCAGTACCACCGCGTCGATGCGAGCGCAACGATAGCAACCCCCCCGAGCATCAGGGTACCCAACACCACCTTGCTGAACGGCAGGCGTCTGCGCAGCGGGTCTGCCGCAAGGGCCAGCGCGATCATCCCCACGCTCCCGGCCGCGTAGAGGAAGCCCACCTGGCTGTCCGTGGCTCCCAAACGCTCTTTTGCGAAGAGAACGAGTTGGGCGTAGACGGTGAACCCCACGCAGTTCACCAGGGCCATCATGATGGCAACGCTGCGCAGTACCGGATGACCCAGTACGCAGCGCAGTCCCTCGCCAATATCCCGTCGCAGGCTCCCGGATTCCCGCCGCCCCGGACCGTCGGCGTTGAAACTCGACCTGATAAGCGTCAAGCACAGGACAGAGACCAGGAATGAGAAGGCGTCGAGGACAAGCACCGTATACACCGGCACCAGAGCCATCAGCAGGCCCGCCAGCAACGGGCCCGCCACCGTCGCCGCAGAGTAGCTTGCCTGGAGGCGCCCGTTGGCCGCCACGAGGTCATCCTTGCTGACCAGGCTTGGCAACGCCGCGAACTCGGCGGTGTTGAAACAGACCCACAGCGTCGAGCTGACGAACCCCACCGCGTACACCCACCACAAAGTCAGCAGATCCAGCACGGCAAGCAATGGGATAGTGAAGATGACGAGGGCCTGGACCGTGTCGACAAAGATCATAAGCCGCCTGCGATCTACCCGGTCGACGCCCGCGCCTATGATGAGACCAAAAATCAGATATGGCAAGTATTCAGCGGCGGTGATGTACGCCAGGCTCAAGGCCGAGCCAGTGAGCTTGAAGACCAGCAATGGTAAGGTGAACACGGTGAAGGAGCTACCGAGGTTCGAAACCGTCTGCCCCACGAGGAACTTCCAGAAATCCGGGGCGAATCTGCCCGCGCGGCGAGTATCTCCAGGACCAGGTGCCGCGGACTCCCGCATGGCCGACCTTTAGGCTGTTACGGGATAGATGCTGTGCTGACCGGCGGCGAGCAGGAAGCACCTGCCAAGCTGTCTTCGTGCGGGTTCACCTCTGCTCACGCGTAATCCTCCTTACAGCGCGGTGCATAAGGGCCCTACCCTTATGCACGACGAGCTATTGGCTTTCAGCTTTCAGCAAGTACAAAAAGCTGAAGGCTGAAAGCTGAGTGCTGACGGCGCGGGTTGCAGGAGGTCCATCCTTCTGCTACCCGCTGTTAGAGGGCCGAAGTACTATGGTCAGGATCACGATTAGGGTAAGCGCCTGGCATCGAGAAACGGGCCGAGCTGCCCACGGTCCAGCAGATCACGCCGACGAACCAGCCATTGTGGAGAGTCGGCGAATAGGGCCGTTGCCGCCTCGACCGTGAGAGGTTTCGCGAAGTAGTATCCCTGGGCCAGGTCGGATCCCATCTGCTGGAGCAGGAGGAGTTGCTCGGCGCTCTCTACTCCCTCCGCGATAGCCTTCATGTCCAGGCTGTGGGCCAGGTCTATAACCAGTTGCACGATAGAGGTGTCCTGGGCGTTCTCCCCCAATCCCGCTACGAACGACTTGTCGATCTTGAGGTTATCGAGGGAGAACGTCCTGAGTGCGCCAAGCGAGGAATAGCCCTGGCCGAAGTCGTCGATAGCCAGCTGCACACCGAGTCGCTTCAGATCCTTGAGCAGCCCCGCCGCATACTCCACATTCTCGGTAACCACGGTCTCCGTGATCTCCAGCTGGAGGCGGGACACCTCCAGACCCGTGTCCCGCAAAATCTTCTCGACAGCACCCACGAAGTCTGGATGCTGGAACTGCTTCACGGACACGTTGACGCTGAGAACCAGGGGAGAGCCGTCCGAGCTGAGCCGCGTCCATTCGCGTGCCTGGCGACAGGCATTCTGCATAACCCAATGTCCCAGAGGTATGATCAGGTCCGTCTCCTCGGCGAGTGGTATGAACTCTTCCGGATAGATCAAGCCGCGTTCGGGATGCTCCCAGCGCACCAGGGCTTCCATGCAAGATACCTTGCCCGTGCTCAGGCGCACCATGGGCTGGTAGTAGAGCGTCAACTCTTCCTTTTCTATTGCCAGTCGAAGCTCGTTCTCCAGTTCCAGCCGCTTCCTAGCTCGGGAATACATGCTCCAGTCGAACACCCTGGAGCGCCCTTTGCCTTCCTTCTTGGCTTCGTACAGCGCCACATCCGCGTTGCGCAGGAGGGTGGTCGGGTCGGCTTCATTGGCTTTGCCGAGAGCGATACCAATGCTCGTGCTGATATAGACCTGACGAACTCCCAACTGCACGGGAGCCTGCACCACTTTGTGGATCCGGTCGGAGACTTTGATCACGTCGTCGATATCCGCGATGCCGTCCAGAACGACGGCGAACTCGTCCCCGCTGAGCCTGGCCGGGGTATCGGCGGGACGCAGACAGGATAGCAAGCGCCGGGCGATCACAACCAGCAACTCGTCGCCAGCCGTATGGCCGAGACTGTCGTTAATGACCTTGAAGTTGTCGAGGTCTATGAACAACACTCCATAGCTGAGGCGTTGCTTCGATGAGCGCTCTACGGCTTCCGCGAGCCGGTTCGTGAACAGCGAGCGATTGGGCAGGTCGGTCAAGGAATCGTGGAGTGCCCGGTAACGATTCTCCCTGTAGGCGCTGTCGACGGTATTGGCCACGAAGTATACGATCAGGCTTAAGGTCGCGAAGACGAACAACGAGAGATAGGTGATGGAAGCGTCGCCCAAGACCAGGGTGCCCAGCACCACTATGGCGCCCACCGCCAGCCCGGCCCAGGGCACGATCAGGAAACTCGCCACGAAGACGGGCACGCACATGACGATGTAGGTTTCGGCCAGGTCCTGCTGCGAGAGGAAGACGACCGGACCAACCGTCATCGTCGTCGTGGTGAGGATGGCGGCGATGCGTACATACCCGAGGCGGTTTAGCATGAACAGGCCTACGATGAGGGACAGGAATACACCGTTGGAGATATTTTGCTCGTGCGATCCCTGTATCAGGTTGAACCCGGCTAGACCGATTCCGCTCCCAAGGATCCCGAGGATAAAGACGGCGAGGATACGCCCCTTGCGCCGGACTTCGGAATCTCGGGTGTAGATCTTGAGCAAGACTACCGGACCATCAGATCAGTAAAGCCTCGACCTTCGATCGGCGAGCCTGTCACTCTTGCAACCGCGCAGAGACTCTGGCGGCCAGCGCCTGCCGCACTCGAGACGGGGGTTTGCTCCGACCGTGCCTGGACATCGGGTGCCAGGCACGTCAGTTTTCTTCGCTTCGGTCCCACCTACAGTCCTTTGTCACCGAACGTGTCCAGAAACATGCCCAGGGCGGCCAACACGATGCTACGGATCACGAAGGTAGGCGCGTACAATGCTTTCGCGATCCACAACTCCGGGTAGTCATCCTTGAACGGCATCTCGTTCGCTATGAGGTAACGGGCGGCGAGGCGCAAACGTTCTTGCGCGACGCGGCGGTTGGCGCGATAGTAGCTCAGGAGGGCGAGCAAGGACAGCGCGGTTTCCTCTACTGTGGGTCCGTACTGACCCCACGAGCCGTCCGTGTGCTGGGTCGAGAGGAGCCAATCCAGGGTGACCTCCATCCGGCCCGGCGCATGAGGGAGCAAAGCCATCACGGCCTGGCTCGTCGGATAGTACGGCGAAGCATGCCACTTGTCCTCCCAATAACCGCCGGGCTGACGCGCGTCGAGCACGTAGCCTATCACCTTCTCGCGAGTCCGCTGCCGCGCTGCGGCTGGAAGCGTCTCCAGGGCCTCGAGAATATGGAGGTTCGCGCTTATTGACGGGTCGAGCTCGCCCGGGTAAACAGCGAAGTGGTCATCGCGTTCGTACTGGAGCAGGCACGACCCGTCGACGTCGTAGCCGGCGTTATGCAGCACGAAGAGAGTCACGGCGGTATCGTCCGCGTCGGGGAACACGTGTGGGGAGAAGCCGACGCCTTCGGCGGTCAGATGCTTGCGAAGGTACCGATAATGCGGGCGCAACAGGCTCTCGTAGCCGGAGAGCAGGCGGCCATGCTGCAGGTAGTGAAGTACCCAAGCCCGGGTGAATATCCCGCATGGAGCGATGGCCGGCAAACCCCCGTCGTACCGTCCCAGGAGGTTCTCCAGGTACCCGGTGCTGCGCGGAAAACGAACCCGCCAGTCTGCGGCTTGGCCGAGAAGCGCGGCCGTCGCCGAGGGTGAGCTGGCCATCGATCCATCCTGCTGAAGTAGGCTTGTCGCGTCGTTCAGGTCGATGTCGTCCACGAAGGCTTCCAGCGAGAACAGCGCGGTGGTGGTGCTCTGAAAGATTCGCTCGCTCGGTAGCAGGTTCAGCTTCTTTACGCGTGTGGTCTCGTAGCGCCTCAGGTGGGAGTATGGGAGGTTCGCACCCATCCTCTTGCCCAACTCGAGGAGGGCTGGGAGAAGAAGCTCGAACCCCACGGTCGCCTGCCCATCGTGGTCCAGCTCACTCGCTACTCTCCAGATGTAGTGTTCGCCCACCGCCTGCCGCTCCTTGTCGCGCCTCCGGTTTCCAAGGCGGGCCAGCAACAACACAACGGCCAGCGTGGTCAACAGACGGTCATGGCTGTGGGATACTCGGCCGCCCCACCCGCCGTCGGAGTGCTGGCGCTCTAGCAGAGTCGGCAGCACGTCAGGGTAGGACGGGCTCCCGTCTTCCTCGACAAGATAGGCGGCCCAGCTGGAATCGTAATCGGTAGGCCGCGTCAGCAGGCTCAGGTCCGTTCGCAGTAGCTCGCTCACGGCAAAGGGCAGGTAACGAGACAGGCGCGCTGCGTGGGCGTATCCTTTAATGACCATGCTCGACTTCGACCATCGTGACGGCTCACCCCTCACATGGGGACGAGGCATAAGTGACGGTAGACGCCATTTTGCCCCGTCAGCCATGCATCTACCGCGATTACTATAGTGTTTCCTTCGCTAGTTCTCAACAATATCGGCTAGGAGGTAAGCAGCGAATCCGGACGTACAACACGCGCCACCTCCGTTGGCCGAGTGGCTGCGGTGGTCCCGCGAGCGGGTGGCGCGCTGGATCTTGTCCAGACCGCGCCCTGTTGTGATGGGCTGGCCCTTCAACGGAACCCGTCGCTGGTACCTCCTCCAGAGAGGCAGGCACCCGAATACCGACGATTACGTGGTAACCCTGATCCGACGCCAGGCAGAACTCCACCGTTTGATCTTTGCACATGGGATCAGCGTGATAATGGCACCGGGTTTCGGTAGCGAACTCCTCGCTCGGGGAACGGACTACACGCGCCTTGTCCTCGGTGGCCTGTTACGGCTCGTCGAAGACCCAGTCTACCAGGAGATGTTCTCTTCCGGGACGCGCATACGGTTCTACGGCGACTTCCAAGAAGTGCTCGATACGCCGGCCTTCCGGCCGATGTTGCGGGCCTGCGCGGACCTGACGACCGCTACGGCGTCAGGGGATGGGCCGCTGCTTCTCATCGGGCTTTTTGCCGACGCCCCCTATCCGACCCTGGCCAGGTTGAGCGTCGAATTCGCGACACGTCGAGGTCGCCCCCCCGACCGCCGAGAACTCATCGAAGCCTACTACGGGCTCGACGTTCCCGACCTGAGCATCTACCTGGGATTTGCCCAGCCGAGTGTGTTCGACGTGCCGCTGGTCGCGACGGGTTTGGAGGACTTGTACGCGACTCTCACCCCTTCCCCTGACCTGACCGAAGCCCAGTTGCGAAGGATTCTCTACGATCACCTCGTAACGCGCCGCACGCCGACCCCTGATTACGGGACGTTGTCAGCCGACGCACGAGCAGCGCTCACCGAGTACAACGAGCGTCACTCTGGTATCACGCTTGGGGTGGGGCGCATAGATCCGCTTACGAAAGTATGGACTCCGTTGCTCCCCGACAATACCTCTGACGGGTAAGCTCAACGGCACCGCATGGGTGGGGCATCCCGGAGGTGTTCCCGGTCGACTCCGCGACATCCTCAACGTTTAGAAGCTCGTTCATGCGGCCGCGCCACGCTCCTGAACCGATATAATCCTGGTCCGTGGGTATTAGGGACTTCATTCAGTATCTCAAGGAGCATCAGGAGCGCCTCAAGAGCGGTCCCGAGCTCTCGGATGTGGAGCGCGAGGAGACCCTGAGAGAGGCGGAGACGATGGTCGGGATGGCAGACGCGGCTATCAGGGAGCTCGAGTCGGTCCTCGGAAACCGGCGGGTCAACCTTCCCGAAGAGCACGCCGTGCGCTTCGCCCAGGACGTCTTCCTCTACCTCAGAGAGGAAGAAGAGAAGGTCAAGGCTGCCCTCAGTGCGCCCGCCTCCAGGGACGGCTGATCTCCGAAGGGCCTTAACGTAGCCTCTTTACGAGCACCGCACGGGTGGGGGTGATCTCGTAATCGTCCAGAAATCGTTCCAGCACGCGTCCTAGACCCTTCAGCCGGCGCTGCTTTATCTCGGGATGTTCGATAGTGATACTGACGACTTCCTCCTCGTCCACAGACTCGATTTCCAGAACGCCTTCTCGCGCGGAGAGCAAAACGTCCGTAACTACGGCTTCGGCAGCGACGGCCAACTCGTTCAGCCTTCCGCCGCCGAGCCCCGCGACGGCACCCCTCCAGGTGATGAAGTAGCGGGCCTCGCCCGCGCGGGCGAGGTCGACGGGCACCTCTCTCTTGTTGGGCGAGGCATCCATCCCTTTAGGGTACAACGTATTACAACCGCTCCTAACGTCCCTCGTATAGACTCTATAGCGAACGACACACTCCTGGCACCTATAGGAGGTTCTGGCACTTTGAAATCGAGATCTACAGGGATCTCCGCCTCGCTCGCCTTCATGCTCGGTACGATCCTGCTCATGGGGTGTTCCGAGAAAGAACCGGGCGTGCAAGCGGACAATACGGCCAAGGCCTCGCCGCAGGCTTCCATCCTGGCCGACGAGCCGGTGGCAAGGGTCGCCTCGAAAGTCGGGCCAAGCGTCGTGCAGGTCAACGTCAGGGCGGTGCGAGAGACGCCGCTCGGAACCCAGAGGGGTGAGGGGTTGGGTAGCGGTGTGATCTACCGCCCCGACGGTTACATCGTCACGAACAACCACGTCATCGAAGGGGCTACCGGCGTGAACGTGGCCTTCGCCGACGGCACCATCGAAGTCGCAAGCATAGTCGGCACCGATCCGAACACCGAGATCGCCGTGATAAAGGTAGACCGCAACGGCCTGCCGGCGGCCACGTTCGACGATGCAAGCACACCCGTCGTCGGCCAGCTCGCGGTAGCCATCGGCAGCCCGTCTGGCTTCGAGTCGACCGTCACCTCCGGCGTGGTGAGCGGCGTGGGCCGCGAGTTCCCTCCCGAACTAACCATCGGCGGTACGGCGGAGCGGAGCGCCTTGACCGACCTCATTCAGACCGACGCGGCGATCTCACCGGGCAACTCCGGCGGCGCCCTGGCCGACCGCGACGGCGAGATCATCGGTATCAACGTCGCCTATCTCCCCCCTGCCGAGACCGGGGCGGTAGACCTCGGCTTCGCCGTCCCTTCCGACACGGCGGTCTCGGTTGCGGACCAGCTGATCGAGGACGGCGAGGTAACGACACCTTACCTCGGCGTGTTGACGACGGATCTCAGCCCCGAGGACGCCGGACGGTTCGACCTGCCTATAGACTCGGGCGCGCTGGTAGAGCGGGTGGTGCCGGGTAGCGCAGCCTGGAGGGCCGGGGTGCGCAGGGGGGACATAATCACGGCCCTGGGCGACGCCCGTATAGTGGGCTACGGGGACCTCCTCGGCGCCCTGCGCGACCATGAGCCGGGCGAGAGGGTCACCCTGACGGTCTTCCGCAACGGAGAAGAGAGGAAGCTCGCAGTGACACTCGGCCAGATGTCGCAGCAAGGAGGGTAGTCATCATGCAGGGTGTTTGGGTCCGCAGGCTGATGGAGACCTTCGCGATCCTGACCCTCGGGGACGGGATCATCGCGGTGATCTTCCCCACGGAGCACTCACTCCTGTGGGAGTTCGGCCCCGCAAGGGTCCGCAAAATCGCCCGCTTCTTCGCCGAGAACCCGAACCTGATGCGACTCCTCGGCGCGGCCCAGGTTGCCTTCGGCATCCGGCTGGCGAAGCGCCAATACCACGGACGATAGTCATCTTCCGCGAACCAGCCGTGGCAGTCGCGCGGCGATAGAATAGTCCCATGGGCCATCACGAACACGACCACCCGGCGAACGCGCGCGGCGGTAACCGCCGCGCGCTGGCGGTGGTGCTCGTCCTGACCGCGAGCTACACGGCGGTGGAGATCATCGGCGGCATCCTCACGGGCAGCCTGGCCCTGCTCGCCGATGCGGGACACATGCTCTCGGATAATTTCTCGCTAGTGGTCGCCCTATTAGCAGCCTGGCTGGCAGGGAGACCGGCCACGCCGGAGAGGAGTTTCGGCTACCGCCGGGCGGAGATCCTGGCAGCCCTCGCGAACGGGATGACGCTGGTGGCGATCTCCATCTGGGTCTTCGTCGAAGCCTACTCACGCTTCAGGGAGCCGGCCGAGGTCCTCGGCGCGCCGATGCTGGCCATCGCCGCGCTCGGACTCCTCGTCAATGCGGTCGGCGCCGCCATCCTCTACAGAACAGGGGGCGAGAACCTGAACGTGGAGGGAGCCCTGCGCCACGTGCTCGCCGACGCCCTCGGCTCGGTCGGCGCGATGGTCGCCGCCGCCACTATCATCCTTACCGGCTGGCGCTACGCCGACCCCCTGGTCAGCGTCGCCATCGGGCTCCTGATCCTGGGCAGCTCCTGGACGCTCCTTAGAGACTCGACCAACATCCTGCTCGAAGCGACCCCGCGCGGCCTGAACGCCGGGGAAGTAGGCCGGCGGATGGCAGCGGCCGAAGGTATAGTCGAAGTCCACGACCTCCACATCTGGACCATCACCTCGGGCTTCCCGGCCCTCTCAGCCCACGTGCTCGTCGGAAGGCACGAAGACTGCCACTCCCGCAGGCGCGAACTCGAAGAACTCCTCACCCACGAGTACGGCATCTCCCATACCACCCTCCAGGTCGACCACGTGGGCGACCATCACACCTCACTCCAGACCCTCCGCTTCCCCTCGCGTCCCGACTGATGTTGGCTCTTGCTCCTACCAACGTATCAACGATTGTTAGAATGAAAATATGAGTGAGGGCTGTGATCGCCGGCGAGGGTTGCGAAGACGACTGCCACCGGTAAGTAAGTCGTCTGTGCACTCTAACAAGAGACGGTGAGCAAGATAGGGCGGCTCAAGCGGTGGGCGCAGAGGCTCAGGGTCGAAATCTACGCGCTATACCTGGTCTACAAGGACCCCAGGGTGCCCTGGTACGCGCGGGCTTTCGCCGCGGTCGTGGTCGCGTACGCCTTCAGTCCCATAGACCTGATACCAGATCCTATCCCCGTTCTCGGGTACCTCGACGATCTGGTCATCATTCCGCTGGGGGTCGCGCTCGCGATAAAGATGGTTCCACCCCGAGTCCTTGCCGAGTGCCGGGAAGAAGCGCGTGGGGTAGAGGACAGGCCTGTCGGCAAAGTGGCTGCCGTGGTAGTGGTGGCCGTGTGGATCTCGCTCGCGGCGTTGGCCGTATGGCTCGTGGCGCGGGTGTTATGAAGCCTCTCGGAGAAGCGGGCTGCATGTGCTACGATCTCACCGCGGACTAGAAAGAGGAAGATCTTGGCAAAGAGCAGCAGAAGAAGCCGGAGCAGCGAGTCAGGAGGTTCCAGGAGGGCATACCTGATTGTAGGTGCGGTCATCGTCGCATTCGTAGCAGGATTCATCGCGCTCGCGGTGCTCGATGCCAGGCAGCGGTCCGGCGGCGCCACTGGCGACGTAAAGACCTACGACGTAGGCCAGGCCGGAGAGCACACCCAAGGAGAAGTGGATTACGCGCAGAATCCACCCGCGGGGGGCGAGCACAATCCTGTGTGGCAGAACTGCGGCTTCTACGGCAAGCCTGTCCGCGACGAGAGTGCCGTACACTCCCTGGAGCACGGGGCGGTCTGGATCACCTACTCACCAGATCTTCCGCAGGACCAAATAGATGAACTGCGGGGCATCGCAGAGAGCCAGTCCTTCATCCTGGTCAGCCCCTTCCCTGACCTGCCTTCCAACACCCCCGTGGTGGCCTCGGCCTGGGGCAAGCAGGTGGGCCTGAGCGGGTCGGACGACCCCGATCTGGAGAACTTCATCCAGGCCTACCAGCAGGGTCCCCAGACCCCTGAGCCTGGCGCCGTCTGCACCGGCGGCACGAGCGCGACGCTTTAGGGCTGTGCGGAAGGATTGTCCTTCCGCACAGCCAGGCAACAGGTTTCAGGCTTCAGGTGTCTGCTCTACAAACAAAGTCGAGGATTCGACTAATCTGAGAAGGGCTTTGAGATAGAGTTCGAGTAATTCTACGAGCTCGCGCGATCGGCCCACTGCTTCACCTGAAACCTGCAGTGGTTCTCGAATTGAATAAGTCTGGAGGCGCCGGCCCGTTTTCTCCCATACATCGAATCCCTTTGACCCCTACCTGCAGCCTGATGCCTGCGGTTTGCAAACAGAAGGCGCAGCCTTTTTGCAAACCGCTTTGACTTCAGTCTCGCCGGACGACGCCCTCTCTCCAGGCGTAGACGGCGGCCTGGGTACGGTCTGCCAGGTGTAGTTTGGAGAGGATGTTCGAGACGTGGCTCTTGACCGTCTTCTCGCTAACGTAGAGGCGGCCCGCGATCTCCGAGTTGTGCAGTCCTTCGGCGATCAACTTCAGCACCTCGAGCTCCCTTTCGGAGAGGTCGTGGAAGACGTTTGGTTCTGCGCGCCTGGCACCGTGAAGCTCCCTGACCACCCGCGCCGCCACCCGCGGGTGCAGCACGGCCTCGCCCGAGGCGGCTTTTCGGACGGCCTCGGCGAGTTCGTCGGGCCCGATCTCCTTGAGGACGTAGGAGAGGGCGCCGGCCCTTATGGCGGGGAAGATGTGCTCGTCGTCGTGGTAGGAGGTGAGCATGACGACGTTCGTGCGCGGCGAGCTAGCGACGAGGCGCCGGGTCGTCTCGACACCGTCCATCCCCGGCATGATGAGGTCCATCAGGGCGACGTCGGGAGCGTGCTCGGCGGCGAGCCTCACGGCCTCCTCACCGCTTTCGGCCTCGGCGACCACGCTGATATCGTCTTGCGTCTGCAAGAAAGCGCGTACCCCCTGGCGCACCAGCGCGTGATCGTCCACCAGAAGGACCGTGATCGGCTCGCTCATATATCCTCGCCTCTCTTCTCCTGCACCGGACAGAAGCATTCCACGCGTGTCCCCTCTCCGGGCGCGCTCTCGACGTTGACGTGTCCGCCGAGCCTGACCAGCCGCTCGCGCATGCTCTGCAGACCGAAGCCCCCGCCCGGGTTCCGCGAGGGGTCGAAGCCGCGGCCGTCGTCGGCGACGTGCAGGGTGACGGTGTCCGCGGCGTAGATGAGGTCCACCTCGGCGTGACCGGCTCCGCTGTGCCTGGCGACGTTGGCCAGCGCCTCCTGGGCGACGCGGAAGAGCGCCTGTTCCACCTCCAGGGGTACCCTACGCTCGCCCTGGACCCGGAAGTCGGCAGGGATCTCGGCCCCTTCCGACCAGCGGACAACGTACTCGCGGAGCGCCGCCGCGAGGCCTTTCCCTTCCAGGGCCGCGGGACGCATCTCCTGGATCAGGATGTTGAGTTCTTTCTGGGCCTGGCGTACGAGTTCGTCCGCCTGGGAGAGGTGTGACTCGGCCGAGCCCACGTCCTTTTCGATCAGGGCGCGGGCCGCGGCGATCTGCAGCGAGGTCGCGAAGACCTGCTGTTTGACGGAGTCGTGCAGGTCGCGGGCGAAACGGTTGCGGGCTTCCAGCGTCGCAAGCTCTCCCCGCGCCTGGAGCAGGTTCTCCAGCTCGGCCGCCATGTTGTTGAGCTCTCGCGAGAGCTGGCCGAGCTCATCCCTAGAGCGGTCCTTCGTCGTCACGGAGAAGTCCCCCCTGCTCCACGAGCGGGCCGCGCGGACGAGACGTCCTATGCGACGGGTCAGGCTCCAGGCGGTAAAGAAGCCGAAGAGCGCACCCAGAAAGGCGGCCGGAACCGCCAGGAAGATCGCGCCGATCCCCACCGTGATGAGGAGCGGCGCCGTGAGGTTCGGCAGCCGCAGCGTGCCGACGAGAACCCCGGCGACCCGGCCCTTCTTGCCCTCAATGGGCGTGACGGTCACGACCTGGCCTCCGACGTTGGAAGAGAGTTGGCCCGAGTTCTCCTCACCGTCGAACGCAGCGTTCACCAGCGGCTCGAGGCCGGAGATGCTGCCCGCATCGAAGTGCCTGCCTTCCGGGAAACCTCGCATCTCGGGGACTGAGACCAGCAGGCGGCGTCTGTCGTCGACCACGAGGAGGGCGCCCTGGTCCGCCGTGTAGTTGCTCAGGTCAGTGGGGGGTGGCGGGGGCCCGTCGGCGCCACGTACACCGGAGTCATCTGCGAAGCCCACGAGTCTCTCTCGTATAGCTTCGGTGTCCGGCGGATTCTGGTTCATGGGCCTCTCCAGACGTGGCGCTACTTCGTCCCTGAAGTTCTGCACCACCAACCTCGGAAGCAGGGCCGAGTTCAGAAAGGCGACTACCACGCCGGCCAGGATCAACTCCAGCGCGAGCAGCGTCACCGCGGCCACCAGCGTGTAGCTGAGCGTCAGCTTCCACCGCAACCGCCGCAGAGCGAAGATCTCACCCATCATCGCAGATGCCCGTTCTCATGACTCAGGCCAGTTTAGTACCCTGCGGCACGCAGCGCATCGGCCCGCGGACGCAACGACGCTCGGTCCCGGGGACGAAAGGAGGGTCCGCGCGGACCCTCCCTTAGAATCGGGCCTCTCTACTCGTAACGCAACGCTTCGGCAGGATAGACCCTGGAGGCCTGGCTGGCGGGGAGTAGGGTGGTGAGCAGCGAGGCGAAGTAGGCGAGGCCGACGATCACACCCAGGGTGCTCCATGGGACCGTGTAGCGGATACCGGAGACCTGCTCCGCGAAAGAGTCGACGATCCCGACCGAGAGCGCCGCGCCGAGGGCCACGCCGAGTCCGATGCCTAGCAGGGCCACGAAAGACGACTCTAAAAGGAAGGCGAGCCGCACCTGTCCCCGCTGGAAGCCAAGGGCCCGGAGCATCCCGATCTGCTGCCTTCTCTCGACCACGGAGCGGGCCGCGATCACGCCGAGGGCAGCGATGCCTACCAGGAGGCCAAGACCCATGAAACCCATGAGCAGGTTGTTGAAGAGTCCCTGCGTGGCCGAACCTTCTTCGATCTCTTTCTCTATCGCGACGGCCTGGAGGCCGTTCTGGGCGAAGGCCTTCTCCAGATCTTTCGCGACGGCCACCGGATCCACCCCTTCCGCCAACCTGAACTGGTAGCTCTGCGCCGGCAGGGGAGATCCCGCAAGGTCGTCAACGGTCGCCCGCGAGGCCGTCACGCCAGGCGCGAAGAACGCCGTGTCCTCCAGCACCCCGATAACGTGCAGATTTCGCGTCCTCCCCGTCTGGGGATCCTGAACTTGTATGTAGAGGTCGTCGGGGAGGGTCGGGTCTTCGCTGTAGAAGCCCGAGAGCTTTACCTGAGGTTCCTCATCGCCGACAAAGTTGGACCTGCTCGGCGCGAGATCCGACGAGATAACCGCCGTGTCCTTCTCGGTCCTCAGCGCGTTCCACACCTCGTCCGCCGTGTCGTATTCGGGGACGGTGGACTT
>Ga0196962_10000591_pt1 | contig 13924 bp, 10 predicted proteins | sample S3v_20metaG_FD_183186 | JGI IMG/M metagenome (GOLD analysis project Ga0196962, IMG submission 183186) | Soil microbial communities from Anza Borrego desert, Southern California, United States - S3+v_20 | ecosystem: Environmental > Terrestrial > Soil > Desert | place: USA: California | collected... | reverse complement strand
GCCCATCGTCCCGAGTGGGAAGTTCAGGCAGGTGTGGCTCGATAACCGCCCACTGCTCATCGGTTAGTTCTTCGCCTCGTGCCATGCTGAAATGCTAGCACGGGTATTTATGAGACCGCTTCTACTGACTACTGGCTACTGACTACTTCTTTATGTTCCTCCGCACAGACATCTACGAGAACCTCCGGATGGCGATGGAGACGCTGTGGCTGAACAAGCTGCGGTCGTTCCTGACCGTGCTCGGCGTGATCGTGGGCACGACGACCGTCATCGTCATCGCGGCCTTCGTCGCCGGCATCGACGAGCGCGTCTCGAAGGAGATCGAGTCGTTCGGCACCAACTCCGTCTACGCCTACAAGTTCGACCCCGGCTTCAACTTCAACCCGTCGGCCGAGGAGCGGATGCGCAAGCCCCTGACTTACGAGGACGCGCTGGCGGTGCAGGCCGAGTGCCCTTCGATCCTCTTCACCGCGCCCTTCATGTCGCCGGTGGACTTCACGGCCGGCCCCTTCACGCCGCGCGTCGCCGTGCGCCGCCGCGAGGTCGAGATGAACAACGCGAGCGTGCAGGGCACGCTCCCCGCTTACTTCCGCATGGGCGTGACGACCGTCAGCGAGGGGCGCTACTTCACCGACGAGGAGAACGCGCGGCGCGCCGACGTGGTGGTGCTCGGCCGCGACGTGGCCAACACGCTCTTCCCGTTCGAGAACGCTCTGGGCGGCGAGGTGACGATTAACGGGCGCGGCTACCGCGTCATCGGCGTGCTGGCCGAGCGCGAGACGTTCCTCGTCGGGGCCGAAGACCCGAACAACGAGAACAAGGCCGTCTACCTGCCCTACCTGACTTTGAAGCAGCTCTACCCGGACGCGGACGACAACTTCATCATGGCGCAGGCGCGCCCCGGCCGGATGAACGAGGCGGTCGAGGAGATGCGCGAGGTCTTGCGGCGCCGGCGGAAGGTTCCGGCGGGCAAGCCCGACAACTTCGGCGTGCAGACTTCGGATCAGATCGTCGAGCAGTTCGGCGCGATCACGGGCGGGGTGTTCGCGCTGATGGTGGCGATCTCGTCGGTGGGGCTGCTCATCGGCGGCATCGGCGTGATGAACATCATGCTGGTGTCGGTGACCGAGCGGACGCGCGAGATCGGGGTGCGCAAGGCCGTGGGCGCGCGCCGCCGCGACATCGTCACGCAGTTCCTCATCGAGGCGGTGACGCTGACGGGGCTGGGCGGCGTCCTCGGCATCCTCCTCGGCGTCGGCCTCGCCCTCCTCGTCAAGACCGTCATGCCGACGCACGTGCCTTTGTGGGCGCCGGCCGTCGGCTTCGGCGTCTCGGTCGCGCTCGGCGTCGGCTTCGGCCTCTGGCCCGCGTGGAAGGCCGCGAAGCTCGACCCGGTGGACGCGCTGCGCTTCGAATAAAGCAGTTAAGAATTAAGAATGGCGTGCCTGCGAAGGAGCCTTTAAAACTCCGGGGCACGCCATTCTTAATTCTTAACTGCCTCACGCGCGGCGGATGATCTTGGCGGCGACCCAGCCGAGGAGGACGAGGCCGGAGAGGATGAGCCAGTTGTGTTCGTGGCCGTAGGTCGAGACGGGGTAGTGGTTGCTGATCATGGTGAAGACGACGGGGACGGCCATGAAGGTGTTGTGCTTCGAGCGGAGCTTGGCGAGGGCCGCGTCGCGCGCGTCGGGCGTGCGGCCTTCTCTGGCGGCCGCGATCATGCGGCGCTGCGCCGGCAGGATGTGCATCCAGACGTTGGCCACCATGATCGTGCCCATCGTCGCCCCGACGTGCAGGAAGGCCGCGCGCCCGCTCAGCACGCGCGTCGAGAGGTAAGCGGCCCCGACAACGACGGCGTAGGCCACCGCCGCGAAAGCCTTCTCGTTCCTCGCGAGCGGCGTGCGCAACAGCACGTCGTAGACGAACCCGCCGGCTACGATCATCCCCACGCCGAAGAGGACGGCCGTGCGCACGCTGATGTCGCGCACGCCCACGTCCACCATCCCGCCGCCGAGGTAGTAGAGCAGCACGAGCAGGAAGGCGCCGCTCAGCCACGTCAGCAAGGCCTCCCAGCGGAACCAGTGCAGCTCGCGCGCGCCCGGCGTCTTCTTCTTGTTAACGACGTAGAAGCCGCCGCTGTGAACCATCCACACCTCGGCCGCCTCCTTCCCTTCGCCCGCCTCCCGCTCGGCCTGCTGGAAGCGGCCGTCGAGCCACGTGAAGTAGTAGGTCGAGCCGACCCACATGATGCCGGCGAAGACGTGGAACCAGCGGAAGAGGAGGTTGAGCCATTCGCTCACGTCCGGGGGGATGCGCATCGTTTAGCTCCCGCGGTAGGTCGAGTAGCCGTAGGGGCTGAGCAGCAGAGGCACGTGGTAGTGCTCGGCCGCGTCCTGAACGGCGAAGACGACGGCGACGAACGGGTAGAAGGCGCTCGTCGCGTGCGCCGCGAAGTATTCGGCCGTCCCGAAGGTCAGGCGGTACGCGCCCGCCACCAGCGCGTGGCCGGGCGGCAGGAGGTCTCGCAGGCGCCCGTCGGCGTCGGTGCGCCCGCCGCCGAGCACGCGCCAGCCGCCGCCGGCTTCCTGCGTCTCCAGCAGGACGGGCACGCCCTCGGCCGGGCGGCCGCGCGCGGTGTCGAGTACGTGTGTGGTGATGGCGCTCATGGCTCTAAGAGTTTCCGCAGGCGCAGGCGCGTGATGCGCCGCTGCTCTTCGGCGGCGACGCGCAGTTCCGCCCCGCGCGCGTTGTTCAACCGCGATTCGAGGAGGGCCAGCATCTCGCCGGCCGTCTTCCCCGTGGCGCAGACGATGAAGATGAAGCCGAACTTCTCCTCGTAAACCCTGTTCCCGGCGGCGAGCGCGGCGAGCGTCTCGGCCGGGGCGTCGCGCGCGCCCGCCTGTTCGCGCTCCGACCACCGGCGCGACTCTTCGCTCACCCCGGCCGCGGCCTCGCGCCCGCCGATCTTCGGGTGGCCGCGGAAGGCTTCGAGCCAGTCCTCCGGGCTTAACTCCCACCAGACGCGGTCGGCCGTTTCGAGCAACTCTTCGCCGCCGCGGAACGGCCGCGCGGCGGCGACGCCTTCGGCCCACCGCGACGACCCGCAGCACTTCAACAACTCGGCCCGCGCCTCCGCGGCCGGCAGGGCGTTGAGTCTCGCCAAACCCTTCTCCATCATTCCCGTGCGGCCAGCTCACAGTGAACGCGTAAACGGCTCACGCCGCCGTCCGGGTAGATGTTGAAGCGCAGGTGCGTGACCGCGCCCGACTCACTCAAATCACCCTCGTAGAAGTGGCGCGTGTGGGCCTGTAGCCGCGTGCGCGGGAGGAGCTCGCGCCACGGCAGCGAGTCGTAAGAAGCGTCGGCCCCGCCGCCCTCGGCGCGGCAGGCTTCGAGCGAACAGCTCTCGGGGAAGTTGCCTTTGAAGTGCGCCGTGTCCACCTCGACGCGGCGGACGCGGCCGGGCGCGCCGAGTTTGACCACCGCCCAGTCGTGGCCGGGGCCGCGCCGCCGCTTCGTCTCCCAGCCGTCGCTCATGTCGAGGGCGCGGCCCGGCATGATGAGGTTGTGGCGGTGGCCGAAGAATTCGTCGCTCGTCGCCAGCACCAGCCCGCCGTGCTCGACGGCCGCCAGATCGACCCACCCGCCCGCGCGCCGCAGACGCTCGAAGTCGGGCGCGACCCGGCCGTAGACGCGCAGCCGCGCCACCCCGCCGTCCGGGTAAATCTTCAAACGCAGGTGCGTCGAGCGCGCGCCCGCCGTCACCTCGAACAGGTTCCGCGAGTCGCCGCGCAGGGGCGACGGCGGGAGGATTTCGGCCCACCCGGTCTCGCCGCTCAAGAGCTGGCCCACGTCGGCGTCCGCGGCGGCCGAGCACGCGTCCAGCGAACAGCTCTCGGGGAAGTTGCCTTTGAAGTGCGCCGTGTCCACGACGACGCCGCGGACGACGCCGGGCAGGCCGAGGCGGACGAGGCACCAGTCGAAGCCGGGCGTGCGCCGCCGCGCCGACTCCCACCCGTCCATCCACTTCCCGCGCCCCGTGTACTTGCCCTCGACGAAGACGGGCGCGGACGGCTTGAGCAGGTTCTCCTTCGGCGCGAAGAATTCGTCGTTGGCGAACAGCACCGCGCCGCCGAGCCGTTCGGAGGCGAGATCGACAAGGTCTGTGAAGTCAGGCATAAGAAGAAGGCCGTCAATCGTGAATCGTCAACCGTGAACCGCGGCCGGGCGTCGCGCGCCTCGAAAGGTGAATCGTCGGCCGGGGTGAATTGCGATGCGATCCGCGGCCGACGGCTCACGATTCACGGCTTTTCAGTAGTTCGCCCGCCGGCCCTTCCGCAAACTCCCCGCGCTCGTAGATTCTCCGGCCGCGCAGGAAGGTGGCTTCGACGACGCCCGCGAGCGTTCTCCCCGCGTAGGGCGTGAGCTTGTGCCGGTGCTCGACGAGGTCGGGCGTGACGCGGAAGGTCGCTTCGGGGTCGAAGATGACGAGGTCGGCGTCGAGGCCGGGCGCGATGGAGCCTTTGCGGCCGCCGAGTCCGGCGAGGCGTGCCGGCTCGCGCGCGAGCCACCGCGCGAGGTCGGCCAGCGTGTGGCCGCGCCTCTGCGCCTCCGTCCACATGATCGGCAGTCTGAATTGCAGGGAGGAGATGCCGCCCCACGCCTGCATGAAGTCGCCCTCGTCGCGGCGCTTCAGCTCGGGCGGGCACGGCGAGTGGTCTGAGACGACCATGCCGATGACGCCCCGGCCGAGCGCGTCCCAGAGCTGTTCGCGGTTGGCGCGCTCGCGGATCGGCGGGCAGCACTTGAACTCGGTCGCGCCCTCGGGCACCTCCTCGGCGGCGAAGCTGAGGTAGTGCGGGCACGTCTCGGCCGTCAGCGGCAAGCCCTCTTCGCGGGCCGCCGCGAGCAGCGGCAGCGAGTCGGCCGACGAGTGGTGCACGACGTGGACGCGCGCGCCCGTCTCGCGGCAGAGGCGGACGAGCAGGCGGACGGCCTCGTCCTCGGCCGCGCGCGGCCGCGAGCGCAGGAACGTCTCGTAGCGTCGCGGGTCATCGACGCCGACGCCGGCCGCAGCCTCGATTGGCCCCGGCAGCTCGGCGTGCGCGATGAGCGTCGCGCCGAGCCGCGCCAGCTCCTGCAACGCCGGGCGCAACTCGGCTTCGGTGACGTGCGGGAACTCCTCGACGCCGGAGTGGACGAGGAAGCATTTGAAGCCGACGACGCCCTCGGCGCGCAGCGGCGCGAGGTCTCCGCGGTTGCCCGGCACGACGCCGCCCCAGAAGGCCACGTCCACGCGGCACTTGCCTTCGGCCGCGGCGAGCTTCTCGCGGAAGTGTTCGACCGTGGTCGTCGGCGGGCGGCTGTTGAGCGGCATGTCGACGATGGTCGTCGTGCCGCCGGCCGCGGCCGCGCGCGTCGCCGTCTTGAACCCCTCCCACTCGGCCCGCCCCGGCTCGTTGACGTGGACGTGCGAATCGACCAGACCGGGCAGCACCACCAGCCGCCCGGCCTCGACCACGGCGCAGCCCGCCGGCACGTCCTCGAACGCGCGCACGTCCGCGACGCGGCCCCCGCGGACGTGAACCGACGCGGGCCTCACCGACTCGTGCGTGACGACTTGTTGACCCCGGACGACGAGGTCGGGCAAGGGCATGCCGCAACTTAAAACACAACTCGGCGGTTTTGGCAATAAAAGAAGTTGTCAGTTATCAGTTATCAGTCATCAGTTGTCAGTCATCGGTAGCGCTCTGCGCGGGCGGCGCGCGGACGGTCAGCGGGAGAAGATTGTTCAACTGATAACTGACGACTGATAACTGACAACTTTTTTTAGTAGAATGCCGCGACTTCAGAGACGCGAGGGGGGTGAGCATGAAGACATCATTGACGGACGAGGTGACGCGGGGCGTCGGCGAGAGCCTGCGCGAGGTGAACCGGGAGTTCGCCGGGCGCTACCCGGGCGAGTCTTTGCGCCGCCAGCCGGTACACACCGTCTACGGCGGCGCGCACCTGTTCAAGTCGGACACGACGCCGCGGCTCGGCGCGCTCGCCCTGCGCGCGCTCGACACTTACGCGCCGAACTTCGCCGCCTTCGCGCGCGCCGCGGGGCTGCCGGGCGCCGACTCGCTCCCGCCCTCGGTCGAGGACGACTCGTCCGTGCGCGCGCTGCTGGAGCGCGACGCCGAGGGCCTGCGCCGCGAGCAGAAACCGCTCTGGCTGGCGCACACCGTTTACACGCGCGTCGTCGAGAAGCTGAGGCGCGAGCCGGTCGAGGACTTCCGGATCGATTTCGAGGACGGCTACGGCAACCGCCCCGACGCGGAGGAGGACGGCCACGCCGAGTCGGCCGCGCGCGAGGCGGCGGCGGGCGCGCGCGCCGGCACGCTCCCGCCCTTCGTCGGCATCCGCATCAAGCCCTTCACCGAGGAGCTGCGCGCGCGCAGCTTCCGCACGCTCGACATCTTCGTCTCGACGCTGGCCGAGGAGACCGGCGGCGCGCTCCCCGCCAACTTCGTCGTCACGCTCCCGAAGGTCACAGACCCCGCGCACGTCGCCGCCCTCGCAGACCTCTTCGACCTGCTTGAGCCGGCGCTCGACCTCCCGGCCGGCGCGCTGAAGATGGAGATGATGATCGAGACGACGCAGTCCGTCATCAACCACCGCGGCGAGTCGAACCTGCCGCTCCTGCTCGCGGCGGCGCGCGGGCGCTGCGTGGCGGCCCACTTCGGGACTTACGATTACACGGCGAGCTGCCAGATCACGGCCGCGCACCAGCACATGCTCCACCCGGCCTGCGACTTCGCGCGCCACATGATGCAGGTCGCCTTCGGCGGCACGGGCCTGTGGCTCTCCGACGGCGCGACCAACGTCATGCCCGTCCCCGCGCACCGCCCGGCCGAGGGCGCCGCGCTCAGCCCCGAGCAGGAGGAGGAGAACCGCCGCAGCGTCGGGCGCGCGTGGCGCCTGCACTACGAGCACGTCCAGCACTCGCTCGCCAACGCCTTCTATCAGGGCTGGGACTTGCACCCGGCGCAACTGCCGACGCGCTACGCCGCCGTCTACTCCTTCTTCCTCGAAAGCCTCGACCCGGCGGCCGAGCGCCTCCGCAACTTCGTCGAAAAGGCGGCGCGCGCCACGCTCGTCGGCGACGTGTTCGACGACGCCGCGACGGGGCAGGGGCTCCTCAACTACTTCCTCCGCGCCACCAACTGCGGGGCCGTCACCGAAGAAGAGGCCACGCGCCTGACCGGCCTCACGCGCGAAGAGCTCCACGCCGGCTCGTTCGTCAGGATTCTCAGGAACCGCCAGCGACTCTGAGGGGAGTAGCCGCGGAGAGACAGAGGCGCGGAGGAAAGCGCAACGTTAATGTTAACAGGGAGGCGCGCGACCCGCTCGACTTCGAGTGGGCCGCGCGCCTCCCCCTTTAACGCGACTTCTCTTTTCTTCTTCTGCTCCGTGCCTCTGCGTCTCCGCGGCTTATCCGCCTGAGCGCCGCGCCGCGTTTCATTCGTTAACAGGTGCGGCGCGGGCGTGGCCCATGTTGAAACACGGCGCGCGCGGCCCGGCGGCGCGTTAATGTTACGAAACCGTGTTTTCTCCGCGTCCGGCCACAGAGGCACGGTGCTTGCTCTAGTGTCTGTCGCTACCGGATCGGACGCGGGGCGGTGACACCGCCGCCCGCCAACGCCATCACAACCCTTTGTTGCGCGTCCTCGGCGACGACGGCCTCGGCCGTCTCTCTCGTCAAGCCCACTGCTATACACGCATAGCCTGAGCGGCTCCGGCAGTATCTCGACGCCACACTCGGCCGCCGAAGAGTTAGGCCGGCGTGTGTCCGCCGCCCCCCGTTGAAGGGCGCGGCGCGTGATGCGGCTCGCCACCCGCCTTCCGGGCGGGGCGGCCGGGGTGCGTCGGGACGAACCTCGACACGCCGCCCGCGGGGAGGTCTGAACGCGTCAACAGCGCATCGGCTGAGGCCGACGGACGCGCGAGACCACCTCCGGCGGTCAACCCTCAACCCTCAACCCTCAAACCAATACCCTGTAAGGAGACTGACTCGTAATGAAGTTCAACACCTCTTCTCTCCGCGCCCCGCGCAAGTCTTTCATGCTCGGCCTGCTCACGGCCTTCATGATGTTCGCCGCCGTCACGGCCGGCGCGCAGACGGCCCCCTGCGTCCCCGTCTCGCACGCGCCCGGAGCCGAGGCCGCCGTCTTCGAGGTCGAGGGCAAGATCACGGCCTACGACCGCACCAACCGCACCGTCACGACCAACGGCGTGACCTTCGCCATCCCGGCCACCCTGCTCGTCAAGACGGCCGACCTCGACGCCCCCGTCGGCAACATCACCTTCGAGGCGCTGACCGACCCGTCGGCCGAGTCCGTGCGCTCCATCGTCGGCGGCTCCACCCGCTCGTCCGGCGTCATCACCTCCAGCACCACGGCGACCGGCGGCAACTGCATCTCGTTCGTCGCCGACTCGGTCTTCATCGAGATCGCCGAGAACGTCGTCTCCGGCTCGCTCAGCGACCTGAACGTCAACGACGGCTCGTTCCGCGTCAACGGCGCGCTCGTCCGCATGAACTCTGACGCGCGCTGGCCCGCTAATCTCACGGACATCGGCGGCAACGCGATCACGCTCGACAAGCTCGTCGGCTTCGAGGGCACGCTCGTCACGGCCGAGGGCTACTTCGACGCGACCGCCAACACGCTCTTCGGCGTCGCCGTCGAGACCGAAGTCGTCACGCAGCAGCCCGGCAAGGATGGCGTCGCCATCACCCGCACCGAGGGCCGCACGGGCAACCGCGAGCTGCGCGTCGAAGGCGTCAACACCCGCAACAGTCAGGGCGTGATGTCGTCCACCGTTGACGTTCACGCCGGCGTCATGAACGACACGGGCACCGGCTGCGCCGGCCCGCGCCTCGGCGCGGCGACCGTCAGCTCGGTTGACGGCATCTGGTCGTTCCGCCAGCGCAACATTGCGACCATCCCGACGACGGTCTGCGCCGTCTCGCCGCTCGGCGGCGTCGCGCAGCGCGTCGTTGAGATCAGGGACTAACCAAGACCCGCGCGGCGGGCGGGGGGGCAAGCCGGCCCCCGCCCCCGCCGTCCCACGACGGGAAGGCCGCGGCCCTGAGCTTCAAGGCTCAGGGCCGCGGCCTTCCCGTTCGCGTTTCGCGCGCGTCGTTACTGCCCGGCGGCGGGGTAGACCATCGTGAGCGGGTCGGGGAGGGGGATGCGTTTGACGGGGCCGCCGGCGAGCTTGGCGAGCGAGTGCTGCGGGCGGTCGGGGTTGCCTTTGGCGATGTCGTCGAGGTTGCCGACGACGAGGACGACGAGCTTGTCCGGGTGGAGGTACTGCTGCGCGACGCGCTGCACGTCGTCGGCCGTGACGGCGCGGACGCGGTCGCGGTACTTGTCCCAGTAGTCGGCGGGCCGCTTCGTCAGCTCGTCGGCCGCGAACGTGCCGGCGATCTGGCCCGCGGTGGCGAAGAAGCGCGGGAAGATTTCGACGGCGTAGTTCTTCGCCGTCTCCAACTCCTCCGGCGTGACCTTCGTCGCGCGGATGCGGTTGATCTCCTCGACGACGATGTCGGCCGCCTGCGCCACCGTCTGGCTCTTCGACTGGAAGACGGCGCGGAAGTCTTCCGGGTAGTAGACGCCGAGGCCGTAGAAGGCCCCGGCCGAGTAGGCCAGCCCCTCGTCGGAGCGCACGCGCGAGGTGATGCGCGAGGTGAAGCCGCCGCCGCCGAGGATGTCGCTCATGATGTCGAGGGCGAAGGCGTCCGGGTTGTCGCGCGTCGAGCCGACGTGGCCGATGCTGACGCGGCCCTGATTCACGTCCGGCTTGTGGACGCCGTAGACGCCGGGCCGCGGCGTGTGCTTGGGGCTGGGCACCTCGGGCGCGGCCTCGCCGGCCGGCCAGCCCTTCATCGCCGCGTCGAGCTTCGCCAGCATCCGCTTCGTCTCGAAGTCGCCCGAGACGGCGAAGATGAAGTTGCCGGGGTGGAAATATTTCTTGTGGAAGGCGAGCAGGTCGGCGCGCGTCAGCGACTCGACCGAGGCCTTCGTCGCCTCCTTCGTCGAGAAGTGGTCGGGCCCCTGCATGAGCCGGCCCCACTCGCGCTCCTCGATGAGGTCGGTGCGGTCGTTGCGCCGCTCCATCTGCTGGACGAGCTGGCTGCGGGCGAGCTTCAGGCGGTCTTCCTGAAAGGCCGGGTTGCGGAGCATGTCGAAGTAGAGGGCGAGGCCGGCGTCCACGTCTTTCGCGAGGACGTTCAAGTTCGCGCCGCCCTGCGTGCCGCCGACCGAGCTGGTGAGCTGCGCGGCGAGGAAGTCGGCCGCCTCGTCGAACTGCTCGGCCGTCTTCGAGGTCGTGCCGCCGGCGCGCATCTGGCTGCCGGTGAGCGAGGCCAGACCCTCCTTGCCCGCGGGTTCGAGGTACGCGCCCGCGCGCACGAGCAGGGAGACGTTGACGAGCGGCAGGTCGTGATCCTCGACGGCGTAAACGACCACGCCGTTCGGCAGGACGTGGCGGTACTGCTCGCGCTTGGGCGGCGTGTAGACGAGCGGCTTGAACTTGAGCTGGTCGGGGCGCGCCGGGATTTGCGAGGCGGCCTGCGCGAGGAGCGAGGCCGGCGCGGAGACGAGCAGCGCCAGCGCGAGGAGCGAAGAGAGAGTCCGTCCCGTTTTCTTCATGGCTACTGCTGACCCCCTTCGAGCTGCCTGATGCGGTCTTCGAGCATCTTCTTCACCACCTGCAAGACCTTCCGCCTCTCGGGCGGCGCGGAGGCCGCCTGCTGCTCGACCTGCGCGAGCACGGCCTTGAGCTGTTCGGGCTTGGCCTGCGCGAGCATCGGCCTGAGCTGGTTGACCTGCGCCTTCTCCTCTTCGCTGAGGCCGGCGAGCGCCGGGTCTTCCGCGGCGGCGGCGGCCGCGCCCCCTTCGGCCCGCTTCGTGTAGTAGATGCCGACGGTGCGCGCCTCGGGCTTGAAATACTTGTCGGCGACGCGCTGGATGTCGGCCGGCGTGACGGCCTGTATGCGGGCCGGGTCGGTGTTGATGGTCGCCCACCCGCGGTTGCCGTCGCGGACGAGCAGTTGCACCATCAGGCCGAAGTTCGACTGCAACTGGCGGAAGGTGTTGGCGGCGAACTGGTTCTTGACCTTCTGCAACTCCTGCTCGGGCACGGGCTCTTTCTTCAGCCGTTCGAGCTCGGCGTAGAGCGCCTGCTCGACCTCCTCGGGCTTGCGGCCCGGCTTGGCGACGCCGCTCAGCTCGAAGTAGCCCTCGTACTTGAGGCTGCTCTGCCCGGCCGAGGCCGAGTTGGCGATCTCCTGCCGGAGCACGAGCGACTTGTAGAGGCGGCCCGTGCGGCCGTTGAGGAGGCTGGCGGCGACCGAGAGGGCGAAGGCGTCCGGGTGGCCGTCGGCGACCGTGTGGTAGCGGACGCGGGCCTGCGGCACGGTCTCGGCGGAGGCGTGCATGCGCGTCTCGGCGAGCTGCGGCATCTCGCGCGTGCGCACCGGCTCCGGCTCGCGCGGCCCGCGCTTGAGGCGGCCGAAGTAACGCCGGGCGAGTTCGACCGCCTGCGCCGGCTCGAAGTCGCCGACGAGGCAGGCCGTCAGGTTGTTGGGCGCGTAGTTGACGGCGAAGTATTCGAGCGCCTCCTCGCGCGTGATGCCTTCGAGGTCGGAGGGCCACCCCACCACCGGCCAGCCGTAGGGCGAGGACTGCCAGAACATGGCCTCGAACAGCTCGTTAAATTTTCCGGTGGGCGTGGACTCGGTGCGCAGGCGGCGCTCCTCGTGCACCACGTCGCGCTCGGCGTAGAACTCGCGGAAGACGGGGTTGGCGAGGCGGTCCGACTCCATCCAGAACCACAGCTCAAGCTTGTTGGCCGGGACGTTGATGAAGTAGACGGTGAAGTCGTAGGAGGTGCCCGCGTTCATCCCCGACGCGCCGGCCGCCGTGTAGATGCGGTCGAACTCGTCCTTGACCATCAAATCCTTCTCGCGCTTGGTCAGCTCCTCGAACTTGGCGAGGAGCTGGCTGTGGCGGCCGGAGCGGGCCTTCGGGTCTCTGGGGTCGGAGATTTCGCCGAGCGTGGCGCGGCGGATGAGGCTCTGCTCCTCGCGGCGCAGCTCGGCCCGGACGGTGTCCATCTCTTCGAGCAGCTTGAGGTTGTCGGCGATGTTGCGCGTGCCGACGGCGTGCGTGCCCTTGAACATCATGTGCTCGAAGAGGTGGGAGAGGCCGGTGATGCCGGGCCGCTCGTTGACGGAGCCGACGCGGGCGATCCAGCCGGCGGCGATGTTCGGGTCGCCCTTGCGCGGCACCATCAGCAGGCGCATCCCGTTGTCTAAAGTGACCTCCTGCACCGGCACGTTCTGCGCCAGCGCGGCCGGCGCGCACAGCGCGAGCGCGAGGAGGCCCAGCAGGGTTCTTTTCATGTCCTTCAACCTCGGTTCTGAACAGGGTGGGCCGGGAGGCCCGGTTTGAGAAATCAGATGATAATACCGGCCGCCGACGTTGCGCGAGCGAGCGCCGGTTTAAAAACAACTCGCCGCCTGACGCCCCGACCCGCCCCCTCACCTGATGAGGTAGAAGGCGGTCTGCCGCGGGCGGAACCACTTGAAGCCGTCGGCGGTGAGGTAGGCGTCGTCCTCCTGCATGATCGTCACCTTCTGGCCGCCCCACTCGGGGACGGGCGTGCTGGTGTTGAGTTCGATGGAGGTGTAGGAGCCTTCGCGCAGGAGTTGGCGGTCGGGGCCGGGCAGCGACGCCGAGCGGAAGTCTATCGCCGCGCCGAGGGCGTGGCCCTGCGTGCCGACCGAGTGCGAGTAGATCATGGCCTCCAGCCCCGCGCGCTTCATGTCGGCCATCGTCGCCTCGTAGACCTCGGCCCCGCTGCGGCCCGGCCGGGCGTGGCTCAGGAGCGAGTCCTGAAGGCGGTTCGTGTTCGCCAGCGCGCGCTTCAGCCCCGCGGGCGCGTCGCGCTCGCCGGGCAGGAGGACGTAGGCGTGCTTCTGCCAGTCGGTGCTCAGCCCCATGTAGTCGAGGCCGAAGTCGACGTGCAGCACGTCGCCGCGCTCGATGACCAGAGACTCCTCGGCGACGCTCAGGAACTGCTGCGTCCGCCCGGGGTCGCGGCTCCGGCGCTGCACGCGCAGGTCGGGCTGGAACCAGACGGTGAGGCCGAGCGCGTTGACCCGCTGGAGCAGCCAGAAGCGCACGTCCCCGACGGTCGTGCGGCCCGGCGTGATGACCTCGTTCGAGAAGGCGCGCCGCGTCAAAAGGTCTGTCACGGCGACGGCCGCGCGGTAGTGCTCGAGCTCCTCGGGCAGCCGCGTGTCCATGTACTCGATGACGAGCGGCTCGGCCGGGACGAACCGGCGCGCGTACTTTTCGCCGAGCGTCTCGGAGAGGAAGCGGTGCGCGTCGTGCGTCAGCCCGCCGGTCGCGCCGCGCGTGCCGCCGGTGTTGAGCGCGATGGTCGCCGGGTCGCGCTCCTCGACCAGCCGGCGCAGCGCGGCCGCCGTCTCGCGCCCCGGCGGGTTCAGGACTTCGAAGAAGCGTTTGAGGCGCTCTTCCGGGTAGCGGACGAGGGCGAGGCGTTCGAGCCGGTCGGCGCCGCGGTCGGCGAAGACGAAGAAGTCGCGCCGGCCGACGTAAGGGATGGGCGGGGCGACGTGCGCGACCACGGGGTCGGGGTGGAACTCTTCGGTGACGACGATCCACATCGAGACCTTGTGGCGGCGCATCATCGGCAGGAGCATCGTGTCGAGCCGCGTCTTCAGCCAGCGCTCGCGCTCGGCCTGCTGCTCGCGCAGGGTGAGCAGGCGCGGCATCGGCTCGGCCGCCGCGCGGGCGAGGGGCGCGGGGCAGGGCGCGAGCAGCAGGGCGCAGAGGGCGGCGGCGCGGGC
>Ga0196962_10000590_pt1 | contig 13934 bp, 13 predicted proteins | sample S3v_20metaG_FD_183186 | JGI IMG/M metagenome (GOLD analysis project Ga0196962, IMG submission 183186) | Soil microbial communities from Anza Borrego desert, Southern California, United States - S3+v_20 | ecosystem: Environmental > Terrestrial > Soil > Desert | place: USA: California | collected... | reverse complement strand
AGCGCCCGCTCGAACAGCTCGCGCGCCTCCTCGCGGCGCCCCTGGCGGGCGCGCAGCTCGGCGAGCCGGACCAGGCCCGCCGGCGCCAGGCCGGGTCGCGTCGCTTCCAGCGCCCCGAGCGCGTCGGTCAGCTCCAGCTCTGCCTCGCTCCACTCCCCGCGCGCCGTGAGCACGTTGCCGTAGGAGCTGCGGCAGACGCCGATCACGTGGCGACCGTTGAGCTGTTCGCCGACCGACCGCATCGCTTCGCACCACTGCGCGACGCGACCGAAGTCGCCGACCTTCTCGCAGGCTCCGATCAGGATGCACTGGGCGAAGGCCGGCGAGAGCGCGAGTTCGAACTCCTCGCCCGAGGCGAGCGCAGCCGCCTCGTCGAGGCGGAGCATTCCCTCCTCGACCTTGCCCGCCGTGACCAGCGCGTCCCCCTCCAGCGCCAGGCCGATCGCCTCCAGGTCGGCCACTCCCAGCTCCGACCCCAGGGCCGCCGCCGCGCGCCCGAGCCGCGCTGCGCGCTCGGCTTCGGCGCTGCCCTTCAGCGCGAGGTACCCGTCGAAGACCAGCAGCCAGCCGTACTCCGAGCAGCGCTGTTCGTCCTCGAGCAGCCGCCGCGCCCGCTCCAGCCAGCCAGCCGCGACGGCCCCCTCGCCGCGGAAGTCGAGCGAGTCGTTGGCGAGCCAGACCGCCATCCGGGCGGCGCCGCAGGCGTCGCCGTCGCGGCGGTGGGCCCGGTAGGCCCGTTCGCGCGCGGCGAACGTCTCCTCGGCCTCCCCCTGCCACCAGACCGCCCAGCTCAGACCCTCCAGCGCCTCTGCCGACTCGCCGGCTTCGAGCGCGGCTTCGAAGTGCCCGCGGGCCTCGTCCCAGGCGCTGCGAGCCAGCGCCTCCTCCCCCGCTGCGATCAAGCGATCAGGCTCTCCGCCCGGTGGGCCTCGGGCAGGTTCTGGTCGGCGTGGTAGCTGCTGCGGACCAGGGGGCCGGCGGCGACCGACTCGAAGCCGAGCTCGTAGGCGGCCTTCTCGAGCGCCGCGAACTCGTCCGGGTGCCAGTAGCGCGTCACCGGCAGGTGGTTCTCGGTCGGGCGCAGGTACTGGCCGACGGTGAGGACCTGGACGCGGTGCTCGCGGAGGATGCCGAAGGTCTCGACCATCTCCTCGAAGCTCTCGCCGAGCCCGACCATCAGGCCCGACTTGGTCACGACCTCGGGGCCGCCCATCTCCTTCGCCATCCGCAGCACCCGGGCCGAGCGCAGGAACTGGGAGCCGCGGCGGGCCACCGGGTAGAGGCGCGGCACCGTCTCGACGTTGTGGTTGAAGACGTCGGGCTTCTCGTGGACCACCTTGGCCAGCGGCATCTCCTGGCCGCGGAAGTCGGGGGTGAGGACCTCGACCTTGCAGCCGGGCGCCTGCATCCGGATCGAGCGGATCACGCCGACGAAGGCGCCCGCCCCGTAGTCGGGCAGGTCGTCGCGGTCGACAGAGGTGACGACCGCGTGGCGCAGGCCCATCCGCTTCACCTGGTTGGCGACCCGCAGCGGCTCCAGCGGGTCGTTCCAGGTCGGCTTGCCGGTCTGCACGTTGCAGAAGCCGCAGCGGCGGGTGCAGACGTCGCCGAGGATCATGAAGGTCGCGGTGCCGCGCTCCCAGCACTCGCCGACGTTGGGGCAGTTGGCCTCCTCGCAGACCGTGTGGAGGTTGTCGGCGCCGATCGTCGCCTTGAGGCGACGGTAGTTGGGACCGCCGGGGGCCGGGACTTTCAGCCACGGGGGCTTGCGGGCGCGCTTGAAGGGGACGGTGCCCTCGGCCGCGGCGGCGGTGCCGCCCGGCTTGGCGCGCGAGCGGGTGACGTGGACGCGCTCGGCGGCGGCCTCCGGGGAGGCGGCCTCGGTCTGCTCGATCGTCTCGCTCATCGGGGTGCCCCGAGCGTAGCGGGCGGCAGCTCGAGCCCGAGCTCGTCCGCGGCCGCTCCGCGCGGCTCGCGTTCGTAGACCTCGGCGAAGCGCGCCGCGAGCGTGTCGGCGAAGGCGCCGAGGCCCTGCTCGGCCCCGAGCTCCCGTGCGAGCGAGGTCATCGCCACCCCCTCGATCCCGCAGGGCACGATCCACTCGAAAGGCTGCAGGTCGTTGTCGACGTTCACCGCCAGCCCGTGCGTGGTGACCCCGCGGCTCACGTGCACCCCGATCGATCCGATCTTGCGCCGCGCATCTGCCTCTGGGCCCGGGACCCAGACGCCGGTCAGGCCCTCGACCACCTCCGCCTCGACGCCGTGCGCGGCGAGCGCCTCGATCATCACACGCTCGAGCCGCCGAACGTACTCGTGGACGTCGTCGCCGTAGGGGCGCAGGGAGACGATCGGGTAGGCGACCAGCTGGCCGGGCCCGTGGTAGGTGACGCGGCCGCCGCGGTCGGTGTCGCGGACCTCGATCCCCTGCGCCTCGTACCACTCGCGTCCCATCGGCAGCTCGTCCGGCGTCGAGCGGCGGCCGCGGGTGTAGACGGGGGGGTGCTCGAGCAGCAGGAGGACGTCCGGGGCCTCCTCCCGTTGGCGCCGCTCCTGCAGCCGCAACTGCATCTCCCGCGCCTCTTCGTAGGGCACGATTCCGCAGCGGACAACCAGGATCTCGGCGCTCACCCTTGAAATCGTTGCAGGACGCGCTCGTATCCTTCATCTCCCGCCCCGATGGTCCACTCGAAGCCACTCCTGCCCGAATGGCTCCCCGCCGTCGCGCTCAGCTCCGCGCTGGCGGCGCTGATGCTGCTCTGGAGCCCCCCGGTCGGCGACCTCGCGGCCCAGGTCTTCCGCACCGAGCTCTTCGAGCAGGCGGGCCTGGCGATCTGGAACGGCAGCTGGTACGGCGGCCACTACACCCTCACCTACAGCGTCCTCTTCCCGCCCCTGGCGGCGTTGCTCAGCCCGCAGGCGGTGGGGGGGATCGCGGTCGTCGCCTCCGCCTACTTCTTCGATCGCCTGGTTCGCGACCGCTGGGGGGCGGAGGCGCGCTGGGCGACCCTCTGGTTCGCGGCCGGCGTGGTGACGCTGCTTGCCGACGGCCAGCTCACCTTCGCGCTCGGGGTCGCCTTCGGCCTCGCCTCGCTGCGCTCCCTGCAGACCGGGCGCGGCGCGCTCGCGATCGCCGCCGCCGTCGCCTGCGCCCTGGCCAGCCCCGTCGCCGCCGCCTTCCTCGCCGGGGTCGTCTTCGCCGGCCTCGCCGAACCCGGGGCGCGCCCCGGGCGGATGCCGCTGGCGGTCGGGGGGCTGGCGCTCGCCCTCACCGTGGTGCCGAACCTGGCCTTCCCCGAGCCCGGCCAGTTCCCCTTCGAGTTCTCCTCCTACGTCGCGATCCCGCTCTTCTGCGGCGGCGCGCTGATCGTCGCCCGCGGCCTGCCCGAGGAGCGCCAGCTGCGCCGCGTCCTCGCCCTCTACATCCTCGCGGCGACCGTGGTCTGGCTGGTCCCGAACGCGATGGGCGGCAACGCGGTCCGCCTCGGCGCCCTCTTCGGCGGGCCCGTCCTCGCCGCCGTGGTGCTGACCCGCCGTCCCGGCGTCGCCCCCTGGTTCGTCGCCCTCGCCCTGGCCGGCGGGCTCTACTGGCAGGTGACCGCGAGCGTCACCCAGATCGCCCGCAGCGTCGGCGATCCCTCGACCAAGGCGGAGTACTTCCAGCCGGTCGCCGACTGGCTCCACGGTCACGGCGGCCACGAGACGAGGATCGAGGTCCCGCCGACCGCCAACCACTGGGAGTCGGCCTACCTCGCCCAGGACTTCGAGCTCGCCCGCGGCTGGCTGCGCCAGCTCGACACCACGCGGGACGACGTCTTCTACGAGGACGGGATGCTCACCCACGCCACCTACAGCCACTGGCTGCGCCGCAACGCGATCTCGTTCGTCGCCCTCCCCGACGCCCCCCTCGACTACTCCTCGGTGGCCGAGCGCCGCCTGATCCTCGGCTCGCCCCCGTACCTGGACCTGCGCCACACGACCGAGCACTGGCGCATCTACGCGGTGCGCGCCGCCCAGCCCCTGGTCGCTCCGCTCGACGCCGGCCGGGCCCAGACCCTGCGGGTCGACCGCCAGGGCTTCGCCCTCGCCGTCTCGTCCCCAGGCGACTTCCTCGTCCGCGTCAAGTTCACCCCCTACTGGTCGATCGCCAGCGGCTCCGGCTGCATCCTGCGCCACGGCGACTGGACCGTCGCCCGCGCCTCCCGCCCCGGCGTCTTCCGCGTCGCCGCCGACTTCTCGGTGCCCCGCGCGTGGAACGCCTTCACCGGCGCGAAGAAGACCTGCTGAGGGTCAGGGCCCCGCGCTCACCCTCGGGCGCGATCGAGTGCGAGGAAGACGCAGGCGGTCCCGGGGCCGAACTGCCTTTCTTCCGGTTCCGCGCAGGAGCGGGTGCGTTCGCCGGTGAAGGACTTGATCGTCAGGTGGGTGAACTGCCCACCCGGTGGAACCGAGAGGGAGAACTCCCGGTCGACGTTGCCGTTTCCGTCGGGACCGATGTAGGCGCGTTCGAGCGAGATGCTGCCGTGCGGGTCGAAGGGGTGGACGTCGTCGATCGTGTTCCCTGCTTTGAGGGTCGCCAGGTCGACCTTGAGGACGAGCCGGTCTCCAGTCGTCAGATTCGACGCGGTTACGCGCCCCGTCAGCCGCGACTGGCCGTCGTTGAACGAGGCCGAGATCGAGGGGCGCGATTCCTCGCTGGCGTTGTCGAAGACGAGGTAGAGGGCGACCGCGAAGCCGAGAACCGTGCATCCGGTAGCCGCGAAGTAGAGAAGCCGCGAGACGAGCTTGCTGCGCTTGCTCTCTCCCTCCCCGGCGAGGAAGCTGGCGATCGTCACCATCGTCCCGGCGGCCAGCACCAGCGCCACCCCGACGAACAGCCAGACCGGCTCGTCGCGCTGGATCCGTTCGATCGAGCCGGTCGCTTTGAACAAGCCGAGCGTCGCGGCGAGCGGGGCGACCAGGCCGAAGACGCCGGTCAGGTCGAGGCGGTTCGCCTTCTGTTCGGTTCCCCCTCCCACCGTCGGCTGGTCAGGCGTAGGTGGCGAGACGCACGGTCTCGAAGGCGAGGACGTCGTTCGGAGCCCGCCCTTCGGAGCGCGCAACCACGGTCACCTTCGCCGTCTCGGCTCCTCGCTCCAGCAGGTCCCTGACCGTGTCGGTGACGGTGACGATCCGCGTCGCCGGCTCGAGCTGGTGGGAGGGGCGCAGGTCGAAGGGGTCGGCGTCGGAGGGGAGGTCGCAGTGACCCACTTCCCCGAAGCACCCGCCGTGACCGAAGATGTAGAACCTGCCGGCGTAGGCGCGGTGCGTGGAGTCCGCCGCCTTGCCCACTCCCCGAGGGTCGATGAACACCCGCCCTTCGTAGGAGGGCCCGGAGTGGTCGAGACCGTAGAAGAGCAGGTCGGCGCGCTTGAAGGGCCGGTCGCGCGGCGGCAGCTCGATCGCGTCGGTGGTGAATTTCTCAACCACGTCCGGGCCCTTTTGCCGCCGCGGTCGACGCCGCGTAGTCGTAGCCGAGCTGGGTGATCTCGAGGGTCTGGCGCACCGTCATCGGGAACGGCGCCAGGGCGCGGTCGAGCTGGGATGCCGGCACGCCCGCCCCGTTGTTGCGCAGCTGCCAGAGGTACCAGAGCCGGTCGATCATGCAGTGGTGGGCCCAGAAGAGCGGGTCGTAGGCCGCCGTCGGGACTCGGCCCATGGTGCCTCCGGTCCAGAGGTGAACCCCGGCGTGGATGCTCTCGAGCCCGTTCTGGAAGGTCAAATAATCTTCCTCCGCGAGCAGTCGTTCGATCTCCGCCGCCGACGGGAGGCTGTCCGCGTCTTCGGGTTCGCGGCTGGTCCGGGTCTGACGCGGGTTCTCCCGGCCGGAGGGCTGGATCGGCGAGTCGTACAGCGAGTTTTTCTTACCTTCGACGTTTTTCCGCGCGTACGGTCCGGGGATTCCCTCCGTGTGATTGGTCCAGTCCCACCAGGGCAGCGTCACCCCCGGCACCCGGTCCTGCAGCGCCTTCTCGAAGAGGTAGAGGTAGGCCCGGTGCCAGGGCAGGAAGAGCTCGTCCCCGTGGACGCAGGAGATCGGCAGGGGCAGGCCATGGATCCCTGCCCAGCGCTGGTAGCCACGGTCGTCGCCGATCGCCTGGACTTCGGCGATCGCCCGCCGCAGGTCCGCCTGTTGGCCGGCGGTCAGGCGCCGGGCGCTGCGCCGGTGGCGAAGCGGGCGTGGGGCCAGGCGGGGAGCGGCGGGCGAGACGGAGCTCACTTGTGCCTTCTCGCGGTCCAGGTCCTCCGGCGCCGGCCGGGTCGTCGCCGGGCGATCCGGCCGCGCAGCTTGACTCCGGCGATGCCACCCGTGGCGGCGGCAAGCGGCGCCAGGCTCAGCGCCGTCTCCTCGATCGGGAGTCCAACCAGGTGCGCCAGCATGATGCGCACCCTTACACACTAATTCTTACTACACAAAGGTTTCTTGTCGTAACACTCGATTCGCCGAGCGTCGGGTCACAGCGCCAGCGAGAGCGGCTCCTCCAGGAGGGTGCGAATCCTGGCCAGGAACTCCGCCGCGGGGGCGCCGTAGAGGATGCGGTGGTCGCAGGCGAGGGTGACGTGGAGCGTGTGCGCGCTGGCGAGCTCGCCGTCGCGCACGACCGCGCGCTCCTTGATCGCGCCGACCGCGAGGATCGCCGCCTGCGGGGTGTTGATCACGGCGCTGAAGTTGTCGATTCCGTACATCCCCAGGTTGGAGACGGTGAAGGTGCCGCCGGAGAGCTCGGGCGGGGTGATCTGTCCGTCGCGGACCTTCTGCGCCAGGGCGCGCGACTCGGCGGCGATCTGGCGCAGCCCCTTGCGGTCGGCGTCGAAAACAGTGGGGACGACCAGCGAGTCCTCGGCCGCCACCGCGACCCCGACGTTGACCCGCGAGTAGAGCTCGAAACGGCCGTCGCGGTAGGCGCCGTTGGCGCGCGGGTGCTCGCGCAGCGCCAGCGCGCAGGCCTTGACGATCATGTCGTTGAAGGAGGGGGCCACCTCGCCCTCGCCGGCCGCGGCTTTCAGCCGGCCCCGCGCCTCGACCGCCCGCGACATGTCGATCTCCGCCTCCAGGTAGAAGTGCGGCGCCGTCGCCTTCGACTCCGACATGCGGCGGGCGATCGTCGACTGCAGCTTCGAGAGATCCTCGTAGGTCACCTGACCCTTGGCGGTCTCGGGAGAAGAATCAGGACCAAGCGCTCCGTCCGCGGGTCCTGCCGCGGCGGGTCCCCCCACGGTGCTCGGGGCTAGACGCCCCTCCGCGCTGCGGGGGACCCCCCTCGCCGCGTCACCCGCGGAAGAAGCCGCGCGCTTCACGTCCTTCTTCACGATGCGCCCACCCGGCCCGGAGCCCTCGATGGTGGCCAAGTCAACGCCCTTCTCCTTGGCTATCCGGCGCGCGACGGGGGAGGCCTTGACTCGCTCGCCGTCGGACGAGTCACCGACGGCGTCCCCTGCCCGATCCTGGACTTCTTGCGAGTCCCCACCACCGTTCTCCTGCGGATGGCGAGGGGGAGGGTCCGAGAACGGACCTGCTGGACCGCCCGCAGGACCCTCCCCCTCGGCAGGCCCCGCAGCTGACCGGTCTGGACCCTCGCTCGAATCCCCGACTCGCGCGATCGGGCTCCCGATCGGCAGCGTCTCGCCCTCCTCCGCCAAGATCTCCGTCAGCGTCCCCGCGAGGTCGCTCTCGTAGGCCATGTTCGCCTTGTCGGTCTCGATTTCGACGATCTCGTCCCCGACCGCGATCTCGTCCCCGACCTTCTTCAGCCAGGTCAGGATCGTCCCCTCCTCCATCGAGTCCGAGAGTCGCGGCATCACGATCTCGGCCATCAGATCGCCCCCTCGAGCGTCGCCAGCGCCGCTTTGACGACGTGCTCCTCGTGCGGGATCGCCGCCTGCTCCAGCCGTTTGGAGTAGGGCATGTGGACGTCGGCGCCGGTCACCCGCTGGACCGGCGCGTCGAGGTGGTCGAAGGCCTGCTCGGTGATCAAGGTCGCCAGGTTCGCGCCGACGCCGCCGTGGGGCCAGCCCTCCTCGACGATCACCGCGCGGTTGGTCTTACGCACCGACTCGAGGATCGTGTCGAGGTCGAGCGGCCGCAGCGTGCGCGGGTCGATCACCTCGGCCTCGACGCCGTGGTCCTCGGTCAGCTTCGCCGCCGCCTGCTCCGCCACCTGGGCCATCTTCAGCACGCCGACGATCGTCACGTCGCCGCCCTCGCGGCGCACCGCCGCCTCGCCGAAGCGCAGCACCTCGTCCTCGCTCTCCGGCACCTCCCCTTTGACTCCGTAGAGGCTCTCGTGCTCGATGAAGATCACCGGGTTGTCGTCGCGGATCGCCGCCTTCAGCAGCGCCTTGCCGTCGGCCGGGGTCGAGGGGCAGGCGACCAGCAGCCCCGGCACCTGCAGGTAGAGCGCCTCGAAGCTGTGCGAGTGGGTGGGGCCGAGCTGGTGGCCGCCGCCGCCCGGCATCCGGATCACCATCGGGACCTTCGCCTGGCCGTTGAACATGTAGGGGATCGCGGCGGCGTGGTTGACGATCTGGTCCAGGGCCAGCAGGGAGAAGTTGACCGTCATCAGCTCGACCACCGGCCGCAGCCCGCCCATCGCGGCGCCGACCCCGGTGCCGACGATCGTGTTCTCGGAGATCGGCGTGTCGCGCACCCGCCGCTCGCCGAACTCGTCGAGCAGGCCTTCGGTCACCTTGAACGCACCCTGGAAGACGGCGACGTCCTCGCCCATCACGAACACGCCCTCGTCGCGGCGCATCTCCTCGGCCATCGCGTCGCGCAGCGCCTCCCGCATCCGCAGCTCGGCCATCAGCCCAGGTCCTCCGCCTCGTCGCCGGCCTCGCGATCGGCCGAGATCCGCGACTCGGCCCCGTCCTGCGCGTCGCCCTGCAGCGCCGGGTTCGGCCGCTGGCCCTCGTCTGCCTGCTCGGCGTAGGCGGCGCCCGCCTCGGCCAGCTCGCGCGCGGCATCCGGCATCTGCCCCTCGTGCTCGCCGCGGTGCGGCTCGGGGGAGCGCTCGTCGACCGCGTACCACCCGCCCGGGTCGGTGAGCGCGTAGAGGTTCTCGTACATCGTGTCGAGCGGCGGCTCCGGCGAGGCCTCGGCGAACTCGACCGCCGCGCTCGCCGCCGCCTCGGCCGCGTCGCGAGCCTGCTGGACCTCCCGCTCGCCGAGCACGCCGGCCTCGACGCAGCGCCGCGCGAAGGTCTCGATCGGGTCTTTCTCCCGCCACTCCTCGACCTCCTCGCGCTCGCGGTAGACCTCGGGGTCGGCGGCCGAGTGGCCGCGGTAGCGGTAGGTGACGACCTCGAGCAGGGTCGGCCGGTCCTCCTCGCGCGCCGCCCGAATCCCCTCGGCGACGTTCTCGCGCACGGCGACGACATCCATGCCGTCGGCCCGCGTCCCCGGGATCCCGTAGCCCTCGGCCTTCTTCGAGAGGTCGGTCTGGGCCGAGTGGCGCTCGACCGCGGTCCCCATCCCGTAGAGGTTGTTCTCGACCAGGAAGAGGACGGGCAGCTTCCAAAGCGCCGCCAGGTTCATCGTCTCGCCGAAGTTGCCGGTGTTGGAGGCGCCGTCGCCGAACATGCAGACGGTGACCGCGTCTTCGCCCTTGTACTGGGAGGCGAGCCCGAGCCCGGCGGCGAGCGGCAGGTTGCCGCCGACGATCCCATAGCCGCCCATGAACCGCTTCTCGACGTCGAAGATGTGCATCGAGCCGCCGCGCCCGCCGCTGGTCCCGTCGACCCGGCCGAACAGCTCCGCCATCACCCGCTGCGGCTCGGTCCCGCGAGCGATCGCGTGGCCGTGGGTGCGGTAGCTGCCGATCAGGAAGTCTTCGTCGCGCATCACCGAGGTGGTGCCGACGATCGTCGCCTCCTCGCCGATCGCCAGGTGCAGGAAGCCGCCCGCTTTCGCTCGCTGGTACTGGCGCCCCGCCTCCTCCTCGAAGCGGCGGATCAGGCTCATGCGCGCGAGCAGCTCGTAACAGGTGGTGGCGTCGGGCAAGTCGGCCATCGACTCACCTTAGCTCGCGGCCTCGACCGCCTCCTCCAACCGATCGTCGCCCCAGAACACCTCTTCGCCGACGAGGAGCGCGGGCACGCCGAAGACGCCGCGCGCGGCGGCCTGGTCGGTGGCTTCGCGCAGGGCGTTCTTGACGCCCTCGGTCTGCACCGCTTTCTCCAGAGCCCGCGGGTGCAGCTCGCAGGCGGCGGCGGCGATCATCACGTTTTCGGGATCGGTGAGGTCGCGGCCGGCGGCGAAAGCCTGGCGGAAGGCGGCGAGGGCGAAGGAGACGGTGCGCCCGGTCTGCTTGGCGAAGGTGGCGACGCGCATCGCGACCAGCGTGTTGCCGGGCCACGGGTCGGGCCAGACCAGCGGCGGCAGCCCGTACTCGGCCGCACGCCGCTCGACCTCCGCGATGCCCTCGGCCCGCGCCGCCGTTTCCGACCAGGAGCCGCGGTCGAAGTGCGCGAACAGCCCGCCGAGCAGGATCGGCTGCCACTCCGGCTGCTCCAGTCCCGCCTCGGTGAACAGGCCGCTGATCCGCTCCGCGGCCAGGTACGCGTAGGGCGAGCCGAGATCGAAATAGAAGGTTGCTCGATTCATGAGCGCCCGAAAATCAAGCAGATCGGAGGACGCAGGGAAGTGAGGCGAGGGGAGCGCACATTTGTGCGTGACCCGAACCGAACGACCGAGGACTCCGAGATGCGCCGATTTGCCGGGCGCTCAGGCGTGGATGGCCCAGCCGTCGACGGCCCGGGCGGCATCCAGGACGGCCTCGGAGACGGTCGGGTGCGGGTGCACGGTGCGGGCGAGCTCCTGGTAGCCGCCCTCCAGGGCCATCGTCGCGACCAGCTCGGCGATCATGTCGCAGGCGCGGTTGCCGACCACGTGGGCGCCCAGGACCTCGCCGTACTTGGCGTCGACGACCAGCTTGACCAGGCCGTCTTTGTCGTCGTAGACGACGCCTGCCCCCTCGCCGGCGATTTTCTGCTTGCCGACCTTGACCTCGTGCCCGGCCTCCTTGGCCTGCGCCTCGGTGAGACCGACGCTGGCGACCTGCGGCTGGCAGAACGTCGCCCCGGCCATCAGGCCCTGGTCGATCGGGTGGGTCTCGACCCCGGCCGCTGCCTCGACCGCGACGACGCCCTCCTCGGAGGCCTTGTGGGCGAGCGCCTTGGCGTTGACCAGGTCGCCGATCGCGTAGACCTTCGGGTTCGAGGTCCGCTGGTACTCGTCGACCTCGATCTTGCGGCCGCCCTCGGCGAGCTTGACGCCGGCCTCCTCGAGGCCGAGCCCCTCGGTGTCGGGGGCGCGCCCGCCGGCGATGCAGAGGTACTCGACCTCGGTCGTCGTGTCGCCGTAGGAGAGCTTGACCGAGCCCTCGCCGGCCTCGACGTTCTCGACCGGCGCCCCGGTGGCGATCTCGATGCCCTGCTTCTTGAAAACCCGTTCGACGACTTTCGCCATGTCGCGGTCCTCGGCCGGGAGGATCTGGTCGAGCATCTCGATCAGCAGCACCTCGGTGCCGAAGCGGGCGTAGGCGGAGGCGATCTCGGCGCCGGAGGCGCCGGCGCCGACCACGGCGATCTTGTTCGGCCGCGCGTCGAGAGACCAGGCGCCCCAGGTGTCGAGCACCTGGCCGCCGAACTCGACGCCCGGGATCGGCAGCGCCACCGAGCCGGTCGCCAGCGTCACCGCCTTGGCCTCGTAGACCGCGTCGCCGACCTTGACGTCGCCCTCGGCGGTGAGCGAGGCGTCGCCAGCGATCAGCTCGATCTTGTTTTTCTTCCAGAGGCCTTCGACGCCGCCGGAGAGGGTCGCCGAGACGTCGGCGCGGCGCTTCTGCAGCGCCTCCCAGTCGAGCTTGACGCCGTCGGCGACGACACCGAGCTCGGCGCTCGAGCTCGCCTCGTGGAAAATCTCCGCCGTGCGCAGCACGGTCTTGGCCGGGATGCAGGCGTAATTGAGGCAGCGGCCACCCGGTTTGTCGCGCTCCACCACGGCGGTCTTCTGGCCGAGTTGCGCGGCCCGGATCGCGGCGACGTAGCCGCCCGGCCCGCCGCCGATGACGATCTGGTCGAAGGAGTCCGCCATGCCTGGATGAGCCTATAGAACGCTCGGTGGCGGCTCTCCGCCCGGCCCCGGACGGCTCAGGGGCGCGGACCCCGCTCCGGCATCTGGATCCGCGCCATCGCCTTGACCATGAAGAAGAAGAAAGTGCCGGAGACCGCGAGCAGGCCGAAGGTCGCCGCGAACTGGGCCACGGTCGAGGCCTGCACGGCGAGCCCGAAGACGGCGCTGAAGATCAGGAAGACGAGGATCAGCTGGAACCCGAGCACGGCCCAGTAGCGGGCGCGCCACATGCCCCACGACATCACGCCCATGATCAGGGCCGGCGCCGCCGCCTGCGCGAACCGCGGTTTTTCGCCGTCGACCTCGGTCCCGGCGACATAGGCGACGACGATCGAGAGCGCGATCAGCCCGGAGAGGATGGCGCCGATCGTGACCACGGTCGGGCGCTCGCCCTCGTCCAGGGGCTCGAGGGCTTCGCGCGCTTCCTGGTTGCGCTGCTCGGCCTTGGCGTAGCCGCGGGCCATCCGCTCGGCGCCGCCGCCACGCTGCTTGCGTTTGCGCGGTTGCTCAGCCACCGGGCGCCGCCCCCAGGATGCGCCGCAGCTCTTCCGCGACAACGGCCGGTTCGGTGGCGTCGCGGATCGCCCGCACCACGCAGAGGCGCTGGGCCCCGGCCGCGACGACCTGCGCGGCGTTGCTCACGTCGATGCCGCCGATCGCGAAGAACGGGTGGGGCGCGCGCTCGGCGGCGTGGGAGATCAGCTCGAGCCCGACGCCGGGGCGTCCGGCTTTCGTCGGCGTCTCCCAGATCGGCCCGGCGCTGATGTAGTCGACCGGCCGCTCGGCGGCGTCGGCCATCTGCTCCGGCGAGTGGGTCGAGAGGCCGATGATCGCGTCCTGTCCGAGCAGCTCACGCGCCTGCTCGGCCGAGGTGTCGTCCTGGCCGACGTGGACCCCGTCGGCATTGCAGGCGCGGGCCAGCTCGGGGTCGTCGTTGACGATGAAGGGGGCGCTGTAGGTGTCGCAGACACGGCGGAAGGTGGCGGCTGCGCGTTCTATCTCCTCCCGCCCGAGCTGCTTCTCGCGCAGCTGCACGATGTCGGCCCCGCCGCTCAGCGCCGCGCGCAGCAGCGGTTCGGGGTCAGCGCCGCCGGGCCGGGCCTCGCAGACGAAGTAGAGGCGCGCGGTGCGCAGGCGCTCCTGGCGCAGGGGGCCGACCGACTCGGGTGGCGCGAGGCTCATAGCCCGATTATGAACTCGCCCCCTGCTTGCCGCCTGCCCGAGGCGGGTAGCATCGTGGTGTACGGGAGCCCGCGAGGGCTGAGAGGGTGGCACCGAGGTCACCGACCGTCTGGACCTGATCCGGGTAATGCCGGCGGAGGCAATGGTTTGACCGAGAAGCGCAGTTTCGACGCGGTGTTCGTTGGCGGTGGCGTTGTCGGCCTCGCCTGTGGCTGGCGCGCGGCCCAGCGGGGGGCGCGGGTCGCCGTGCTCGAGCGCGCGGAGCCGCCGGCGGGGGCGACCCGCGTCGCCGCCGGGATGCTGGCGCCGGTCGGCGAGCTCGCCTTCGGCGAGCCGCAGCTGCTGGAGATGACGCTGGCCGCTTCGCGCCTCTATCCCGGCTTCGTCGCCGAGCTGGAGTCTGCGACCGGCGAGGCGACCGGGTACGCGCGCCAGGGCGCGCTGCAAATCGCGCTCGACCGCGACGAGGCGGCGGAGCTGCGCCGCGTCCACGACCTGCAGCGCTCGCTCGAGCTCGAGGCGGAGTGGCTGCCGCCGCGCCGCTGCCGCGACCTCGAGCCCGGGCTGACCCCGTCGTTCAACG
>Ga0196962_10000589_pt1 | contig 13934 bp, 8 predicted proteins | sample S3v_20metaG_FD_183186 | JGI IMG/M metagenome (GOLD analysis project Ga0196962, IMG submission 183186) | Soil microbial communities from Anza Borrego desert, Southern California, United States - S3+v_20 | ecosystem: Environmental > Terrestrial > Soil > Desert | place: USA: California | collected... | reverse complement strand
ATGAAGATCTTACTGTACAACCCGGACAACGGGGTGACGCGCAACTTCATGCCGCACCTCTGGATGTTCCTGCTCCAAGCCCTCACCCCGCCCGGCCACGAGGTCATCCTCGTCGACGGCAACGCCCGCGCCATGGACGAGGCCGAACTCGTCCGCTTCGCCCGCGACCGCGGCGTCGGCCTCGTCGGCATCGGCGCCATGACGCGGATGGTGGCGCGCGCCTACCGCTTCGCCGACGCCCTGCGCGCCGCGGGCCTGCCCGTCGTCATGGGCGGCCCGCACGTCACCGAGGTGCCCGACGAGGCCTTGGGGCGGTCGGGCGGCCCGCGCCACGCCGACGCCGTCGCCCTCGGCGAGGCCGACGAGACGTGGCCCCTCATCGTCGAGGACGCGGCCCGCGGGCGCCTCAGGGAGGTCTACGAGCCGGCGCGCGACGCCAAGGGTGCCGACCGCAAGCCCTCGCTGCAGCCCTACCCGACCATCCCGTGGGAGAGCTTAGACCTCGACCAGTTCAGCCTCGTGCCCTCGCCGCTGCGGCCGCTGCTCGGGAGGCTGGGCGGGGGGTGGGGCTCCTTCCACGTCGTGCCGGTCGAGACGGGGCGGGGCTGCCCCTACGGCTGCGAGTTCTGCACGGTGACGGGCTTCTTCGGCGACTCGATCCGCTTCCGCACCAACGAGTCGGTGGTCGAGGAGTTGCTGCGGCTCAAGGCGCGGGCGCGGCGCGGGCGGGGGCAGGTGGCCGTCTTCTTCATCGACGACAACCTCGCCATCAACGTCAGGCGGACGAAGTCGCTGCTGCGCGACATCATCGCGGCCGGGGCGCAGCTGCCGTGGGTGGCGCAGATCAGCGCCAACCTGCTGCGCGACGAGGAGCTGTGCGACCTGATCGCGGAGTCGGGGGGGCGGTGGGTCTTCATCGGGATGGAGTCGATAGACCCCCGGAACATGGCCGACGTCAACAAGGGGTTCTCGAAGCCGGGCGAGTACGGGGCCGTGCTCGAGCGGCTGGCGCGGCGGCGCGTCTACGCCATCACGAGCTTCATCTTCGGGATGGACAACGACGCGCCGGGGGTGGCCGAGCGCACGCTGAGGGAGATCGAGGGGTGGCCGCCGGGGCTGCCGGTCTTCGGGCAGCTGACGCCGTTCCCGGCCACGCCGCTCTACGAGAGGCTGGAGCGCGAGGGGAGGCTGGAGCGGCCGAAGCACTGGCTGGAGTTCGCGCCCTTCGTGATGGCGCACGCGCCGCTGGGGATGACGGTCGAGGAGGCGGGCGAGGAGACGCGGCGGGCGTGGGAGGCCTCTTACGGGGCGGGGCGCAACGCGGCGGCCGTGGGTGCGCTGGCCGGCGAGGCTTTGGAGTACCGCGTGAGCCACCTCGTGGCGCGCCTCTTCTTCCGGGGCATCTACTTCCCGCAGATGACGAAGGGGGCGTGGGCGCGGGTGGTCTACGAGAACCGGGGGGCGATCTACCCGCTGGTGAGGGAGGGGTGGGCGGCGTGGCGCAGGGCGCGGGCGAAGCGGGCCGACGCCTCCCTGCAAGCACCCGCCTCCTGACCATTACGGTCGCGTAAAAAGGCCCGGGCGTGAGGCGGCAATGGCCTCACGCCCGGGCCTTTAGTTTTGCGCCGGCGGTCTGGTCTTAGTAACCGTTCCAGCCGTCGCGGTAGCCGTTCTCGAAGCCCTGACGGAAGAAGCGCTGGTAGAGCGAGCGGCTGCCGAGGCGCGAGCTGTAGTCCTCGGTCGCGTTGCGGTAGTCGCTCTCGTCCACGTAGTTGAAGCGCTCGCCGCGCTGGCGGTCACGGCGGCCTTCCTGAATGCCGTTGTTGTAGCCGGCGTTCAGAGCGGTCTGGCGGAGCTGGTAAGAGCCGCCCCAGTTGCCGTAGTTGCCCCACGTGGAACCGCGGCGCGCCTCACGCCGCTCCTCGCGACGCTCCTGACGATCTTCGCGCCTGTCCTGACGCCGCTCGCGGCGATCCTCGCGCCTCTCCTGCCGGCGCTCGCGCCGGTTGTTCCCCCAAGTCTGCGCGTTGACGGTCGTCGCCGGCAGCAGCAGGAACATCCCGAGCGCCAACACCGAAGCCCCCTTCATCAACCCCTTAACATTGCCTCTCATCTTGAAATTGACCCCCTTTGGTTCTCTGCCGCCTTCGCCCGACGTTGTGTCGCCGAAGCGGCATTTCCTGCCGGGAGTAACTACAAGCCCCGTGCCACACGGCCGCGGGCCAATAAACCGCGGTAAAATGGCGTCACAACTGCGCCCCGCGCCCCCGCGTTACACGATAAGGTGTCCCATCTCCCCACAAAGTCGAGGCGGCACGTACGATTGAAGTGCTTTTGACAAACTGGCGCGGGGTGTTGCTGCTTGCGGGACGGGGGGAGGTGTTGTTTAATTTGCCGTCCGCACGGATGCGCTGCCGCACGTATGAACCCGGCTCACATCGCAACTGAATTCGGCGACGCCGACGGCCGCCGCGCCGCACGCGCGCCCCGGCGCGGCGGCGCGGTCAGTTCACGCGCGTGCCTTTCAACGTCGCGCGCGCTCCTGCGTCGTTAACCGACTCGGATGAATCTGCCTCCCATCCCATATCTCGGCGCGTCGCCGCTGACCGGCAAGATGAGACGCCTCGCGTCGCGCCTGCGCCGGAAGGTCACGCCCCGACGCCACCAACTACTGTTCGCGTTCACCGGAGGCTCGGGCGCGCGGCGCGACGCCGGGCGCGGGCTGTACCGCGACGAGCGCGTGTTCCGCGAGAGCGTTGATGCCTGCGGCCGCGTCGTGGAAAAACTTTTCGGACTGCCGGCCGCGGCTTTGTTCCGCGGGGACGCAACGCCGCACGCGTCGCCCGCGACGGCCCGGCGCGACGAGTTGCTGCGTCTGGGCCTGTCGCAGTTCGGCCTCTTCGACCTTTGGGCGAGTGCGGGCGTGAAGCCGTCCGGGCTGCTTGGCGTCGGCTTGGGCGAGGTGGCCGCGGCGTACGCGTCGCGCTCGCTTTCGCGCGAAGACGCGACGACCGTCCTCTGCTCGCTCGTGACGAACCTTGCGCGCGACGTTTCCACCGAGACTCATTTCGTGCTCGACGCCGACGCCGAGACGGCGAGGCGACTCTGCCGCAACGCGCCCGCGCGGCTCGACCTGCTCGGCACGACCAGCCCCGGCGTGTGGGTGTTGACGAGTTCGGCGTCTGAAGCCGGGACGAATCGCGCGTTCCTCGCGCGCCGCGCCGCCGTGCGCGCAGAGTTGACGACGGAGCCGGGCGAGCATAGGCCGCGCCTGCCTTTGCGTCTCACCTCGCTTGACGAAGACCTGCGCGGCATCACCACGCGGCCCGCCGGCCTGAAAGTCTACTCGGCCGCCGCCGGGGGGTGCGTCGCGGAAGAGACTCCGCTCGACGCGCATTTCTGGGGCTGGGTCTTGAGGGGGCCTTTCGACTTCGACGGCGCGCTGTCGGCCGCATTCGCCGACGGCTTCGACCTCGTCGTCCACGTCGGCGCGGCCGCTGCGGCCGCCGACTGGATGCGCGAGACGGCGCGCGCCCGCGGCCGCGCGGCCCACTTCGTCGAGTCGTCGCGAGGCGGGGAGCCGGAGGGCGAGGCGTGGGCGCGCGCTTTGAAGGAGGTGCGCTCGCGCAGGCTGGCCGAGGTTCAGAGGCGGCCGCCGCGTCCGCCTTCGACCGCCGAGACGCTCGACCTTTCCGCCCCGGAGGTCGCCCTCGACCCGTTCCCTCACTACGAGGAGCTGCGCCGCACGGGGTCTGTACACTTCCTGCCGCGCCACGGCTTCTGGCTCGTCCTCGGCTTCGACGACGCGCACGCGGCGCTGATGCGGCCCAACCTCTTCTCGAACCGCGTGCCGGAATGGCTGGCCGTCGATCAGACGCTCCTCGGCGCAGACCCTCCCGAACACACGGCCGCGCGCCGCATTCTCGGCCAACTGTTTTCCGCGCAGTCTCTCGAAGCTCAGGCGGCGTTCGCCGGAGCGGCGGCGGAAAGGTTGCTGCGGCCGCTGGCCGAGGGCCGCGCGTGCGACGTGCTGCCCGAGTTCGCCGCGCCGCTGAGCGAGGAGGTGGCCGCGCACTTAATCGGCTTTGACCGGGAGACCGTAGCGGCCATCCGCGCGGCACAGGAGGCGGGGCAAGACCTCGGCCAAGTGCTCGACTCGATTGACTCGATCATCGCGGGCGCGGCCGAACGCCTCCCGATTTATAAGCAACTGCTGCGCGACGGCGAAGGGAAACTCGCCGAGGCCGAGGCGCGCAGCCTGATCCGTCTGCTTTGGGTGGCGGGCACGACGACGACGCGGCGCGCCGTCGCGTCCTCGGTGCTGATGCTGCTGCGGCACGAGCCGGTCAGGCTCCGCGTCGCGGCCGACCCGAGGCTGCTCCCGGCCTTCGTCGAAGAGTCGCTGCGGCTGCACCCGCCCGAGCACATGCTCTCGCGCCGGACGACCGCGCCGGCCGAGCTGTCGGGCGTGAAGCTGCCCGCGGGCGCGGCCGTGATGCTGTGCGTGGCCGCGGCCAACCGCGACCCCGCGCGCTTCGATCACCCGGCCGCGCTCCTGCCCGAGCGCGCGCCCAACCGTCACCTTTCTTTCGGCGGCGGGATTCACCGCTGCCTCGGCGCGGCCGTGGCCCGCGCCGAGGCCGTGGCCGCGCTGCGCGTGCTGCTGCGACTCGCGCCGCGCTTCCGCCCGGTTCAACCGCTCGGCACGCTGCGCTTCGCCGGGTTCGTCAACGACACCGAGCGGCTGGTGATCGAATGCTGACGCGCGAGCCGGACACGGCCGGGGGCGGAGGGGTGCGGCCGGGCGAGTTGGACGCGGCCGTCGGGCGCGCGCTCGACTTCCTCCGCCGCAGCCAGTTGCCTTCGGGCGAGTTCAAGGCGTTCATGTCCACCGACAACAGCCTTGAGAGGGACTGCGTCGTGGACAGCTCGCCGTTCCCGACGGCGCTCATCGCCTACTCGCTCGGCTTCGCCGACCCGGCCGCGGCGGGGCCGATGCTGGAGAAGGCCGTGCGTTTCTTCGTGGCCGAGATGGAGGGGCCGGGCCTCTGGCGTTACTGGACGAAGCAGCACCGGTATCACTCCGTCATCCCCTTCGACCTCGACGACGTGGCCTGCGTCTCTTACGTGCTGCGCCGCCACGGCGTCGCCTTCCCGGCCAACGCGGAGCTCATCCTCGCCAACCGCAGCCCCGCCGGCCTGTTCTACACGTGGATGACGCCGCGCTGGCCGCCGCCGCTCAAATCCTCTTACCTGCGCGTGGTCTTGCGGCAGTGGTTAAGCCCCCTGAAGCTCTACTACTTCTGGAAGCTCAACGAGTCGGCCCCGAATGACGTGGACTGCGTCGTCAACGCCAACGTCCTCTTCTACGTCGGCGAGAGCGAGGCGACGCGGCCCGTGGTCGAATACCTGATCGAGATCGCGCGGCGGGGCGGGGAAGCCTGCTGCGACAAGTGGCACCTGAACCCGTTCACGTTCTACTACGTCGTGGCGCGCAACTTCCACGCGGGCGTCGCGGCTTTCGAGTCCGTGCGCGAAGAAGTGGTCGGCCGGATCGTCGCCGCCGCGAACGAAGACGGCCGCATCGGCGAGAACGCTTTGGAGACGGCGCTGGCCGCGTGCGCCCTGCTGTACTGGGGCAGCGCGCCGCCGGAGCTGGGGCGGGCCGTCCGCTACCTGTTGACCGGGCAGCGGCCCGCGGGCGACTGGCCGCGCGCCGCGCTCTACTTCGGCGGGCCGAAAAAGTATTACGGCTGGGGTTCGGAAGAGTTGACCACGGGCTTCTGCCTCGAAGCCCTCCTGCGCTACAGCGCGGCGCGGTGAGAGCCCGCCGCCAGACGTCAGCATGGCCCAGCACCTCATCCACGTCGGGTACCCGAAGGCCGGCTCCACGTTCTTACAGGCGTGGTTCGGGCGCCACCCCGAACTCTGCTACAAGCCCGGCGGCCTCGGCGGCTTCCACAACGTCTACGAGATCGCGCGCCCGTCCGAGGCGGACTGCAAGTATTACGTGACGAGCTTCGAGGGGCTGTGCACGCCGCACGAGAGCGCGGGCGACGTGCGGCTCGACTTCGGCGGGGTCGAGCCCGTGCGGCCGGAGCCCCTGAAGGAGAATCAGGCGCGCGTGTGCGCCGTGCTCAAAAGCCTCTACCCCGCGAGCCGCATCCTCGTCGTCACGCGCGGCTTCAAGGCGATGATCCTCTCCGGCTATTCGCAGTACGTGAGGATGGGCGGCCGCCTCCACCTCGCCGGCATGTGCCGCGACCTCGCGGCGCTCGAAGAAGACGGCGCGTACTATTACGACTTCGACCACCTGCTCCGGCTCTACGGCGAGGCGTTCGGCGAAGAGAACCTGATCGTGCTCCCCTACGAGTTGCTGCGTGACGATCAGGGCAGGTTCCTCAGAGTGCTCGAAGAGAGGCTCGGCCTGCGGCACGCCGAGATCAGGCTCGGGCGGGCGAACCCTTCGCTCACGCCGGAGGAGCTGTACTGGTATCCTCTGATTTCGCGCGCGGTCTCGGCCGCGGCGTCGCGGCTCGGCCCGGCGCGCTTCCGGAGGGTTTACCGCTGGTATGTCGGCAAGACGCTCGACAACAAGCTGCGGCCGCTCGTCGGCGCGCTCTGCCTCGCGCGGCCCGGCCGGAAGATCACCGAGGCGGACTTCCCCGCCGAGATTCTGAGCCGCTTCGAGGGGAAGGCGGCGCGGCTGAAGGGCGACCCTTTGTACGCGCCTTACGCCGCGGATTATCTGTGGGACGCGGACGCGAACCCGACCGCGAGTTTATGACGCGGCCGGCTCCGTCCTCAGTGAAGGGAAACCCGGAGAGTTAATGTCTTCAACATCAAACGCCCCCGAGGACGGCCCGCGCGCGGGAGCAGCCTCCGACGAGTTCCCGCGCTTCGTCGCGTCTCAAAGGGCGCGCGTCGAGGCGGCGCTCGAAACGTGGCTGCCGGTCAGCGACGCGCCCGGCACCGAGCGCTTCAACGAGGCCGTGAGGTACGCCGTCTTCCCCGGCGGCAAACGCCTGCGGCCGCTCCTCACGCTCGTCGCCTCCGGCCTCGGCGGGGCTTCGGGCGAGCAGGCTTTAATGCACGGCTGCGCGGTCGAGTTCATCCACACCAGCTCGCTCGTCCTCGACGACCTGCCCTCGATGGACGACGCGGAGCTGCGGCGACGGCGGCCGGCGCTGCACCTCGCCTACGGCGAAGGCATGGCGCTGCTCGTCGCGGTCGCGCTGCTCAACCAGTCTTACGTCCTCTTCGCCGGCTCGGCGCGCGACGGCGAGCAGGCCGCGCGGCTGCCGCGGCTGATTCGTGAAGTCGTGGGCTGCGTCGGGGGCGCGGGCATGATCGCCGGGCAGGCGGTCGAGCTGGCGCTGAGCGGCGAGCGCTCGGACGACGCCGTGCTGGCGAGCCGCGAGTTGAAGACGACGGGGCTGATGCGGCTGATGATGGTCGCCGGCGGGATTCTCGCGGGCGCGCCCGACGGGGACACGAACGCGCTCGCCGCCTTCGGCGAAAGTCTCGGCCGGGCTTACCAGATTTACGACGACCTCGCCGACGCGTGGGGCGACCAGCAGTCCACGGGCAAGAGCGTCGGGCAGGACTTGCGACACCTGCGCCCGACCGTGGTGCGCGGCCTGAGCCCCGAGGAGGCGCGCGAGCTGAGCGCGGGCGTGGTCGCGTCCGGCAAGGAGGCGCTGGCCCGCTTCGGCGGGCGGCCCGAGGCGCGGCTCCTGCGTTCGGCCGCCGACCACATCATCCTCCACCTCGCCGGCTCGTTCTCGAAGCCGGCCGCCTGAGCGAAACGAAGCCCGCCCGCGGCGGCGCGAAACTCGTTCTCACGCGCCGCCGCGCGCCCGCAGGAAGCCGCCGACGCGTTGCCTCGTCATCTTGAGCGCGTCCTTCACGGTCTGCGTCGCGCGCTTCGGGAAGAGCAGGAGGTGCGCGGCGAGGACGAGCGCGTCGTAAGGGTGCGCGGCGGCGGAGGCGAGCAGGACGGCGAGGGGGAAGAAGGCTTCGTAGTATTCGAGCATCACGATGTGGAAGCGCTCCTTCGGGGCGACGATGACGAGGTTCATCTTCCACCACGAACTGCGCGACCATTCGAGCAGCGCGTAGAGGCCGAGCAAGACGAAGGCGAGGGGACTGCCCAACCGCCACAGCATCACGGCGAAGGCGGCGGCCTCGGCCGGGAAGATGACGAAATTGCCCAGCCTGTTCAGGCGTGTTATCTTATGCCGCCTCGCGAAGGTTCGCAGGCCCGTCTTCTCGTCGTTAGGTAAATCGCTGAGCTGGTGCCAGAGGTTGCCGCGCAGCCCGAGGCACAGAGACCAGACGGCGACGGCCGCGAACCAGACCGCCTCGACCGGCTCGGCGCGCCAGCGGTGGACGAGGCTGACGACCAGAAGTGTCGGAAAGAGGTGCGCCCCCGAGGCGTCGGCCAGCAGCCCGAGGAAGCCGCGCGCCTTCAGCCTGACCGGCGGCAGCGAGTAGAGCGAGAAGGCGACCCACGCGGCGAGGTACAGCGAAAGCAGCAAGGGGTCGTCGCGCCAGTAGAGCGACACGGCGAGGCCGGGCGCGAGGCAGCACGCCAGCGCCAGCGCGACGAACGCGCGCGACTTGCCGACCATCCGGTTGCTCTTGCCGCTGGCGAGGTCGTCGCGGATGTCGGTCAGGTCGTTAATCAGGCTGACGTAGGCGGCCCCCGGCGCGAGTGCCGCGAGGGCGAGCAGCAGCAGCGGCCACAGCGGGGCGATCGGCTGCCCCGACAGCGACGCGGTCGCGTAGGCGGTGGCGAAGATCGGTGAGAGCTTGAACTCCCACCAGTCGTAAGCCCTGACGGTGTGGGTGATCTCAGGTCTGCGCACGGCGGAGGTTGTTCGAGACGCGCGCGCTCACGCTCGAAAATTTCTTCATACTGACACTGATTCGGTAGAGGTCAACGCTTCTCTAGTCCCCGTATGAGAAGAGACTCTCGCGCCAAGCCTGCGCGCCGGTTCGTCGTGGTGAGCACCTGCCCTGAGAAGTGGGGCGGGAGCGAGGAGCTTTGGTCGAGGGCGGCCGCCGTGCTCGCCGAGCGGGGCCACCGCGTCTCGGCCTTCAAGACCGTGGTGGACGAGTCGCACCCGAGCGTCCGCCGCCTGCGCTCCCTTTCGTGCCCGGTGCGCGATCTGCGGCGGCTCCCCCTGTGCCCGCAGCGCGTCGTCACGCTCTCGCATTTCCTGTCCCTCACGCTGCGCCTGAAAACGCGCCGCCCCGACCTCGTCGTCATCTCGCAGGGCGACAACTACGACGGGCTGCACTTCGGCTACCTCTGCCGCAAACTCGGGCTACCTTACACGCTGATCAGCCAGAAAGCTACCGACCACTTCTGGCCGCCCGACGGCGCGCGCCGCCACCGGCGCGAGACCTTCGAGGGGGCCGTCCGCTGCTTCTTCGTCTCCGAGCACAACCGGAGACTGACCGAAGACCAGCTCGGCGCGAGCCTCCCGAACGCCTCCGTGGTCAGGAACCCGTACCTCGTCGCGGCCGACCGCCCGCTCCCGTGGCCCGGCGGCGAGGGCGAGTCTCTGCGGCTCGCCTGCGTGGCCCGCCTGTATCTGCTCGACAAGGGGCAGGACATCCTGCTGCGCGTGCTCGCGCGCGAGAAGTGGAAGGCCCGCAAACTCCACGTCTCCTTTTACGGGCGCGGGGACAACCGCGAGGGGCTGGAGGGCTTGGCCTCAAGGCTCGGCGTCACGAACGTCTCGTTCGAGGGGCAGACCGACGACGTGCCCGGCATCTGGCGCGGGCACCACGCGCTCGTCCTCGCTTCGCGCACCGAGGGCCTGCCGCTCGCGCTCGTCGAGGCGATGATGTGCGGCCGGCCCGCGGTCGTCACAGACGTGGGCGGCAACGCCGAGGTGATCGAGGAGGGCGTGACCGGCTTCCTCTCCGCCCCGGCCGAGGACGCCATCGACGCGGCGCTGGAGCGCGCGTGGGCCGCGCGGCGCCGGCTGCCGGAGATGGGGCGGCTGGCCGCGCGCCGCATCCGCGAGCTGGTTCCGCCGAGCCCGGAAGAGGATTTCGCCGACCTCCTTCTGGAGACGGCCGACGCGCTAGCCGAGGCGCGCGCCCTCCGCGCCGCCACCGGGACGATGCGCGACGAAGAGACTGTTGGTGAGCAGACGCCCTGAACCTCACTTGACCACCGGCGACCGAACGAGGCCCGCTATCACCCGGGCCGCCGCCTCAGCGCGGAGAGAGCGAACGCGATGATTAAAGGGCTGGTCTCCATCATCATCCCCACCTACAACCGCGCCGACTACGTCGTCGAAGCCATCCGCAGCGCGCAGGCGCAGACCTACCCGCTCAAGCAGATCGTCGTCGTGGACGACGGCTCCGGCGACGACACGGCGCGTCGCGTGGCCGGGTTCGAGGGCGTCGAGTACCACTACCAGCGCAACCGCGGGCAGGGCAGCGCGCGCAACTTCGGCCTCGCGCTGGCGCGGGGCGAGTACGTCGCCTCGCTCGACTCGGACGACGTGTGGGCCGAGGATTTTCTGGCCCGCAGCGTCGAATGCCTCGAAGACTTCCGGCTCGACTTCGTCTTCACGAACTGGGTGAAGTTGAAGGGCGCCGAGTCGCAGCCGAGCGACTGGATGCGCGTCGGCAAGTGGCGGCGCTACCAGACCGACCGCCGCGGCGAGTGGTCTCTGCTCACGCCCGCGCAGGTCAGACGGCTGTTCCTCGACACCTGCCCGGCCCCCTCCTCCTCGCTCCTCATCCGCCGCGACGCCATCGCCTCGGGCTGGGGCGAGCGCATGCGGATCGCCGACGACTGGTACCTGATTCTGGAGATGGCCCTGCGCCGCCCCTGCCGCGCGGCCTTCACCCTCACGCCGCGCTGGACGAAGCGCGTCGTCGGCGACAACGTCTACGACGGCCGCCCCTTCGAGGAGATCGTGAGGCACCTCTACCTGCACGACTTCGCGCGCTTCCGCCGAGACTTCGCCGCGCGCCTCACGCGCCGCGAGAAGCTGCGCCTCGCCCGCACCGAGGCGCGCTACCGCCTCCACCTGCACGCGCGCGGCCTCGTCAGGGCCGACCTCGCCGCCCGCGTCCGGATGGACGCCCTCGTCTCGCGCCTCCGCAACGCGGCGGGGGCCGCGGTCAACCACCCCGAGCCGGCCGAGCCGGACGCGTAAAGAGCCGAACCCGCGCCGCCCTGTCGCCGAGGCTATAAAATTCGGGTGACCGGAGGTCGGCCGCTGGTATAAACTCGGCGGCCAGCCGAAGCGACCCGCGGCGTTCCCGTTCCTTCGGCGCATCCATCATGCAGGGCCGGACGTTTCAATTCCCCCCCTTTCAACTGCCCCACGACGTTGACCTGCTGTACCGCGACGGCGTGCCGGTGCGACTGGAGCCGCGCGCCGTGCAGGTCTTGCGTTACCTCATCGCGCACCGCGGCCGCGTCGTCCCCAAAGACGAACTGCTCGAAGCGGTCTGGGCCGAGGTCTTCACCACGGACGCCGTCCTCAAGCAGGCCGTCTCGCAGGCGCGGCGCGCGCTCGGCGACTCCCCGGAAGCGCCCCGCTACATCCAGACCTTCCACGCCCGCGGCTACCGCTTCATCGCCCCCGTCACCGCCCTGACGACCGCACAGCACGGGGCCGACGAAGCCGAAGGCGCTCGCGCGCCCGCCGCCGACTCGCCCCACGCAGCCGCACACGCGCCTGACCACGCGCAGCCCAACTACGACCTGCTCGTCGGGCGCGAGACGGAGTTGTCCATCCTCCGCGCCGAGTACGGCCGCGCGCTCGCGGGCGGCGGCCAGCCCGTCATCGTCAAGGGCGAGCCGGGCATCGGCAAGACGCAGCTCGTCCGACACTTCGGCCGCCGGGTCAGGGCCGGGGGCGCGACGTTCGCCTACGTCCGCTTCTTCGATTACGAGGGGAGCCGCCTCGCGCCCTACGAGGCCTTCATCGAATTGCTGCGCGCGTGCCTCGACGACGGCAGCCGCCCGCAGACGGCGCGGCGCAGCGAGTCCACGGCGCAGGACTTGCGCGAGGCGGTCGAGGCGCGCTGCGGCGAGCGACTGCCCGACGAGTTATTCCGCGGCGGGCGCGAGCGCGCGCCGCTCGAACAGGTCGCGGCCGGCGCGGGCGCCAGCGACCACTTCCGCGTCCTCATCCCGCTGGCGCGCGCCTTCCTGCGCCTGTCGCGCGAGCGCCCGCTCGTGATGGTGCTCGACGACCTCCAGTGGGCCGACGAGGTGAGCCTCGACTGCCTCGGCTACCTGATGCGCGCGCGGGCCGACGAGCCGCTGCTGCTCGTCCTGCCGGCCCGCGCCGGCGAAGCCTCCGAGCCGGGCCACCCTCTGGCGCGCTGGCTCAAGCGCGAGGCGGCCTACCGCAGCTTCACCGTCATCGGCCTGCGGCCGCTCGACGAGAGCGCCTGCCGCTCGGCCGTCGAAGAAGTCTTCGGCGGCGCGGCCCGCGCCCCGCTCGTCCCGCGCGACGACACGCGCCTGATGTACCGCGTCACCGGCGGCAACCCTTATTTTCTGATCGAGACGCTGCGGCTGCTCGTGGCCGAAGGCGTCATCAGCGAGGACAAGGCCGAGGCGCGCGCGGGCGGCCGCTGGCGTTGGCACGGCATCGAGGGCGTGCCGCTGCCCGACTCGCTCGTCATGGCCGCGATGGGCAAGCTCGAACGACTCTCGACGCCGTTGCGCGGGCTGCTCGAAGAGGCGGCCGTCATCGGCGACGAGTTCCGCGTCGAGACGCTGGCGCGGATGTCGGGGCGCGGCGAGGAGGTTCTGGACGAGAGCCTGCGCGAAGGCGTCGAGCTCGGCGTGCTCTCCGGGCGCGGCGTCTCGGCCGGCGAGGACTACCGCTTCTACCACACGATCCTGCGGCACGTGCTCTACGACAGCCTCGCGCCGCGCCGCCGGCGCCGCCTCCACCTGTCGGCGGCCGGGGCCATCGCGGACGTTTACGCGCCCCACCTCGACCGCGTCGCCGACGCCCTCAGCGCCCACTACGAGGCGGCCGGCGACCACCTGCGCGCCTTCCGCTGGGGCATGCGCGCGTGGGCCTCGGCCAGCGCGCGCTGGCACTGGGCCGAGGCCGTCTCCTGCATCGAGCGCGCGCGGCGCGCGGCCGCTCAACTCGAATTCGCCGGCGAGACGGTCGCCCCGCCCGGCGATCCGACGGCGGGAGAGTCGCGGCCGGTCACGGCCGCCGACAAGCTGGAGCTGCTGCTCGCCGTCTGCGAGAGCTTCCACGCCGTCGGCCGCAACAAAGAACTCGCGCCCCTGCTCGGCGAGGCGCTCGCGCTCGCCCGCTCGCTCGGCGACCGGCGCGCGGAGGCCGCGCTTCTGTTTCAGACCGGGCTGGCGCTCGTCGCCCTCAGCCAGTACGCCGAGGCCCAGCGCGCCACGGCCGAGGCGTTGGAACTCTACCGGCAGCTCGGCGAGGCCGAGCGCGCGCGGCTCGCCCTGCTGCAACTCGCCAACGTCCGCGCCGGCGTCGGCGATTACGAATCGGCCGCGCAGCTCATCGAAGGCATGCTCGAAGAGGGCGGGGCGGCCGAGGCCACGGCGGCCGCGGCGGCGGGCACGCTCGGCTGGGCGCGCGCGCTGCAAGGCCGCCACGCCGAAGGCGTCGGGCTGCTCGAAAAGGCGCTCGAACACCACGCGCTCTGCGGCAACGTGCGCCTGCGCGCGCAAGTCCTGCGCCGCCTGCACTGGGCCGACCTGAGCCGCGGCCAGTACGAGTCGGCCGTCTCGCTCGCGCGGCGCGCGCAGAAAGATTTCCAGACCATCGGCGACCTCTTCGGCGAGGCGAAGACCCACATGGGCGTCGGGCAGGCGCGCATCGCGCAGGGGCTTTACGACGAAGGCATCAGCCACCTGCGGCGAACTCTGGAGAGTTTGAAGACGAACGGCG
>Ga0196962_10000588_pt1 | contig 13943 bp, 15 predicted proteins | sample S3v_20metaG_FD_183186 | JGI IMG/M metagenome (GOLD analysis project Ga0196962, IMG submission 183186) | Soil microbial communities from Anza Borrego desert, Southern California, United States - S3+v_20 | ecosystem: Environmental > Terrestrial > Soil > Desert | place: USA: California | collected... | reverse complement strand
ATCTCCGCGAGCTCGCGCTTCGGGGTCTCGCCGGAGACGGCGCGGGCGTTGATCCCGACCTCTTGGAACGCCTTGGCGACGTTGTTCGCGTGCTTGACGCCGGCGGTGTAGACGACGCCCGGGACCTTGCGGAAGCGAGACTTATAGAGGTCGGCGATCGCGACGTTGAACGGCGTCTGGTCCAGCAGCTTCGCGAGCTCCTCCTGGTCGAAGTCCTGGTCGACCTCGCCCTTGCGCAGCGGCACCTTCGCGATCGTTCGGACGCCGGGGCCGGGCGGGATCCGGATGCAGCGCAGCGGCGAGATCACGCCGCGCCGCGCGGCCTGGGCGAGGTCGAATCGCGAGGTCTGGGTCGGGAACAGGTCGGCGACGTGGCGGGCGATCAGGGCGCCGGTGGCCGTCATCCCGATGAACACGGGGCCGGTCCAGGCGCGGATGCAGGCGCTTGTCTTCTCGCCGAGCGCGGTGTGGGCCTCGTCGCAGATCACGATCGAGTACGCGTCGGAGATCCGGCCCGCGTTGCGGACGAACCACTGGTAGGTCTCGACGGTGACCGGCCCGTAGGGATGATCGGCGCCGTCCAGCAGCGGCGGCGACAGGCGCTCGCCGTAGCCGCGGTCCGAGATCTCGCCGATGAACTGGTCGACGAGGTTTCGCCGGTGGGTGAGGATCAGGATCCCGCCGGTGCGGGAGGCCTCGATGAAGCCGACCGCGGCGACCGTCTTCCCGGCGCCGGTCGCGTGCTCGAACCAGAAGCGGCGGCTCGCGCCCGGGTCCTCTGGAGCTTCGTCGCTGACGTCCTCGTCCTCGTCGGCCTCCTCCCAGTCCTTCGGCTCCTCGTCGGGCTCGAGCGCGTCGTCCTCGTTGCTCTGCCCGTCGAGGGAGTCGCCGTTCTCGGCGGCGCCGTTCGCGGCGGGGGCGTTCCCGTTCGTCGCCTTCGGCTTCCCGTTCTGGACCTGAAGATCGGAGATCAGCGCCGCGAGCGTTCCCGAAAGGGCGTCGACCTGGTGCGCGGAGAGCTCGGCTCCGTCGGCGAGGTGGGGGGTGTCCTCGTCGAGCAGTCGCTCGAGGCCGAGCATCAGCGAGTAGCTGCGGCGCCAGTCGATCGAGGGCGCCTCGTTGCCGTCGCCGAGCTCGACGAGAGCGGCGTCGAGCGCGCGCCGGCGGGGAGTGCCGGCTTCGAGGTCGGCGAGCTTCTCGCCCTCGAGCAGGAACGGCTCGCGCGCGAACTCGCGTGCGCGCTCGAGATCGGCGCTGGTTGGCGCCTTCGCCGCCTTCGCGGCCACTTGAGTGCTTTCAGCCATGAGGCTTTCTGATCCGGCGCTCCCCGTCGCAAGATTCGCGAACAGGGCGCGTTGAGCCTGATCGTGGGCGGCTGCGGGAACGTCCCTCGCTCCGAGCCCCCCTCCCGGTCCAGGAGTGATTGGACCGCTAAGAATTAAAGCAGCCTCGCGCAAATAAATCGTGATCCTTCGCCCCGTCCGCACCCTCCCTGCCTGCCTGCTCGCCGCGCTCGCGCTCGCCGCCTGCGGCGGCGGAGACGAGGGCGCCGGCAATCCCGACTCGGAGCTATCGCTCGATGAGGCGACCGCGCCGATCGAGGGCGCGCCCCCGGCGCTCGCGGCGATCCGCGATCAGGCGAACGAGCTGATCCACGGCGGCGTCGACGCCTACGGACAGCGGCTCGCCGAGCTCGATGGCACGCCGGTGGTCGTCAACAAGTGGGCCTCGTGGTGCGGACCGTGCCGGCTCGAATTCCCGTTCTTCCAGGCCCAGGCCGCCGAGCGCGGCGGCGAGGTCGCATTCCTCGGGATCGACAGCAACGACTCCGAGCGCGCCGCGGAGACCTTCCTCGAGCAGCTGCCGCTGCCGTACCCCTCCTACGTCGATCCGGACTCCAAGATCGCGAACGAGATCAAGGCGCCCGTCGCGTTCCCGGCGACCGCGTTCTACGACGCGAGCGGTCAGCTTGCTTATACCCACGCCGGGCCGTACACCGACGAGGCAGACCTCGCCGCGGACATCGACCGGTACGCGCTCGGCCGCGGGTCGTGACCAGTTGAGCTGACCCCACCGGCCCCGCCCGGTCGCGCAGCCGGGATAATCCCCTCATGGAGGTCGTCTACGTAATCGCAGGGATCGCGATCGCGGTGATGCTCGCCGAGCTGCTGCTGCCGACCGGCGGCGTCCTCGCCGTGATCGGCGCTGGGGGTCTGGTCGCCGCGGGGATCATCGCCCTCGGCGACGATTCCGAGGTCGGCGACTACGTCGGGCCCGGGCTGATCACCCTCGGGGTGCTGTCGCTCGTTACATCCCTGGTCGTCGGCCGCAAGGTCCTCGCCGCCCACCGTGACGAGCCGATCCGGACCGGCTGGGAGGAGCTCGTCGGCAAGGACGCCGAGGTCCGCGACCCGCTCGACCCCGTCGGCCAGATCTGGATCGAGGGTGCGCTGTGGCGCGCCCGCGTCGCCGACGGCGAGCCGGACGTGAGGATCGGGAATAGAGTGCGGGTCGAGCGGGTGGACGGACTGACGCTGATCGTCCGGCCCGCCGCCGGGACCGAGACCAACTAGGAGGAATCTGCGCATGGCGGTACTGATCGGTGTCCTCGTCGTCGTCGGGTTCTTCCTCCTGCTGTTCCTCGGCGCGGCCGTCCGGGTGTTGCGCGAGTACGAGCGCGGCGTCATCTTCCGGCTCGGGCGCCTGATCGCCCAGAAGGGACCGGGACTGATCCTCCTGATCCCGATCATCGACCGGATGGTCCGGGTGGACCTGCGGACGGTGACCCTCAACATCCCGCCGCAGGAAGTGATCACCCGCGACAACGTCCCAACCCGCGTCAACGCGGTCTGCTACTTCCGGGTGATCGACCCGAACCGGGCGATCGTCGAGGTCGAGAACTTCCTGCTCGCGACGTCGCAGATCTCGCAGACGGCGCTGCGCTCGGTGCTCGGCAAGGCCGAGCTCGACCAGCTCCTGTCCGAGCGCGAGCGCCTGAACGAGGATCTGCAGAAGATCATCGACGAGCAGACCGAGCCCTGGGGAGTGAAGGTCAGCATCGTCGAGATCAAGGACGTCGAGATCCCCGAGCAGATGCAGCGGGCGATGGCGCGCCAGGCCGAGGCCGAGCGCGAGCGGCGGGCGAAGATCATCAACGCCGAGGGTGAGTTCCAGGCGGCCGAGAAGCTCTCCTCGGCCGCCGACATCATCAGCAAGAACCCGGCCACACTGCAGCTCCGCTACCTGCAGACGCTGCTCGAGATGGGCGTGAACCAGAACACGACGATCGTCTTCCCGCTGCCGATCGACCTGATCGAGGCGTTCACGGAGATCAGGGCCCGCGCCGCGGGGGTCAGCCCCAAGTGAGACTCGCCCGGCCGCGCCCCGGTTGAGCGCGGACTGCCGGCTCACCCTGACCGTGCGCGAGGCGCGCGATGACGCCGAGGTCGCGGCGGCCCAGGAGCTGCGGGTTCGCGTGTTCTGCGACGAGCAGGGCGTGAGCCGGGCCGAAGAGCTGGACGAGTTCGAGGACTCGGCGACCCACGTCGTCGCCCGCGACGAGACCGGCGTCGTCGCGACCTGCCGCCTGCGCGAGACGGACGAGGGTGTGAAGCTCGAGCGAATGGCGGTCGAGCGCCGCCTGCGGGGGCTCGGCGCCGGTGCCCGGCTGCTCGCCGAGGCGGAGTTGATCGCTCGCGAGCGCGGCGCGAGGCGGATGGTCCTTCACGCCCAGACGCGGGCGCAGGGCTTCTACGCCGGTCAGGGCTATGAGCCCGAGGGCGACCGGTTCGACGAGGCGGGGATCGAGCACGTACAGATGGTGAAGTCGCTGTGAGCTCGCCGCCGCCGGAGATCAGAATCGACCAGCTCACCGGCCTGCGAACGATCCTCGCCCCGGCGCGGGCGGAGCGGCCGCTGGATTGGGACGCGCCGGCCGAAGCCGCCGACAGAACCCCGCCGGAGTCGTGTCCGTTCTGCGAGGGAATGGAGCAACGGACCCCGCTCGAGACCTGGGCGGACCGGCCCGGCGACGCGGGTGCGAATACGCCGGGATGGCGCGTGCGCGCGATTCCCAACCTCTACCCGGCGCTCGGGGGCGAGGCGGGGGCGCCCTCGAACGCGACGGCCTCCGCGGTCCCGGCCGACCCCCTCCGGGCCTCGTCGCGTGCCGCCGAGCCCGACCTCTTCACCTCGCTCCCGGCTGACGGGGCACACGAGGTCGTGGTCCACTCGCCGCGACACCGCCGCTCGCTCGACGAGCTCGACGACTCCGAGTTCGCCGCCGCCGTGTCGGGCTGGCGAGCACGGATGCGAGCCCTCGGCGCCGAGGCCTCCTACGTGCAGCTGATCGTGAACGAGGGCCGCGACGCGGGCGCCTCGCTCGAGCACTCCCACGCTCAGGTCTACGCACTCGGGTTCGTGCCGGTCCTGATCGCGCGCGAGCGCGAGCGCTTCAACGCCTACAACGAGCGGACGATGGGCGGCGACCTGCTCGCCGACATCTGCTCCGAGGAGGTCCGCCGGCGCGAGCGTCTGGTCGCGATCGACGACGAAGCGATGGTGATCTGCCCGTGGGCGTCCCGTTCGCCGTTCGAGCTCCGGATCGCGCCGCGGCGTGCCGCAGCTCGATTCGAATCCGACGCGGACGTCGGCGTCGGCGCCCTGCGCACGGCGCTGCGGTCGCTCGCCGCGCGCTTCGGCGGCCGCACCCCCGAGCTCAACCTCTGGGTGCGAACGGCTCCGCCGGGAACCGAGATCTTCCACTGGCACATCGACATCGCCCCCCGCCTCGGGATCAAGGCCGGGTTCGAGCTCGCGACCGGCGTCGACATCAACGTGTTCCCGCCCGAGCGCGCGGCGTCCGAGCTGCGCGACGCGCTCGGCTAGGGTGCGCCGATGACCGCGACGAGCCTGCAGCACGCATGACCTGGATCGCCGTGTTCGCGGTCGCGGCGGCGATCACCGCGTTCGTGATCTACCTGTTCGTTATCCGCTGGCGGCGGATGGCGCGCCACGGGCGGTTCGAGCTTCCCTGCGACGAGGTGATCGGGCTCCCGGCCGGGCCGGTGACGATCTACTACGAGGACGACGTCAATCGCCGCTACTCGGACGCGCCGCGGATTCCGACCGCGTTCTCCGTCCTCGTCAGCGAGGCCGACGGCGATACCCGCATCGACCTCGGCGAGCCGCCGAACGCGACCGCGACCCGACGGGGCGGGTCGACCCGGATTCCCTACGCGTCGCTCGCCGTTCCGCGCGCGGGCCGGTACCGCGTGGTCGCGCAGGTGAGCCCGAGCGAGGCGGCGGCGGTCACCTTCGGCTGACTAGGTTTTCGACCCGATGAGCCCGCCGATCCCCCGTCCGATTCCCCGCTTCATCGCCGACGCCTCGGCCGAGGGCCTGCCCTACGGCCGCTGGGCGCAGCAGCTTCGCGACCGGTTCGCGCAGGCCTGCGAGCCGCACGCGGGCGAGGCGGGCGGCGGCCCGGGCGAGGTCACCTGGTTCCCCGAGCGCGCCTGGGGCGGTCGGGTCTACGTCCCCGCGACGGCACCGGTCCAGGGGACTTCGACAGCAAGCGAGTTCTTCGGCTACGTCTCGTTCGTCCGCAGCGAGGACGGGGAACCGCGCGAGCTGGGCGCGAGCGCCGACTTCACCGACGTCACCGCCGCGGACAACCCCGACTGGGCGATCGACCTGAACGAGGAGGTCATCGGCCCCTGGCGCGGCGAGGGGGAGCGCCGCGCTGACGTCACCCTCGTCTGGGGGACGCCGATGGTGCGCGGCGCTCGCGCCGCGACCGCCGAGCTCGACGGCGACGTCGTCGACCAGACCCCGGTGAGCGACGAGCGCTTCACGATGATCGCCGTCGATGCCGTCAAGGGCTTCCCGGACGACCTCTACCTCGAGATTGCGCTGTGGGGGAACCGCAACGCCGAGCTCGCGCGCGAGAGCCTCTACGAGGCGCCGGAGGAGCCGGGGGGATAGACCCCGGCGAGCTCGTCGACGGTCTCGATCGATTGGTCGAGACCCGAGACCTCGAACGCGCGCCTGACCCCGCCGCGCGGATTGACGATCACGAACCGCCGACCCGCGTCCAGGGCGCGTGCGTGCGCGGCGGCGATCACCGCCATCCCGCTCGAGTCCATGAAGCTGAGCCCACTGAGGTCGATCACGAGCAGCTTTGGCGCGCCTGCTTCAGCCTCCTCGACCGCCGTCGCCGCCTGTTCGGCGACCTGGATGTCGAGGTCACCGGTGAGGCGGACGAGCGCGCTGTCGCCCTCACGCTCGGTACTGACGTCGAAGTTGAGCACCCGTTGATCCTAGGCCTCCGGCGTACACTCGGCCCGAGCCCCGATAGCTCAGCTGGATAGAGCGACTCCCTCCTAAGGAGTAGGCCCCAGGTTCGAATCCTGGTCGGGGCGCTTCAGCCGACGCGTTCGTCGATCCGGACCGTCACCTCCTCGCCGGCCTCCTTCCCGATCTCGCCTCGGATTTCGGCCTTGACCGGGAGCTTGTGGGTGCCGTCGCCCATCGCCATGAACGAAGCGCGGAACGGGTGGCCGTCGATCGTCCCGCGGACCTTGACGAGGCCGCGGGTGCCGAAGAAGTCGACCGATTCGGGCCAGACCAGATAGGTCCAGCCGCCCTTCGCGTCGCTCTTCACCAGGGTCGCCTTGAACTCCGTCAGTGGCATCTCTCCCTCCTTTCGGTTCATCGAGATAGACCGGCGCGGGCGGCCGAACTCATCGGCCCCTTAAGGTCCAGCGGGACGTATGGACACGGCTCGCTCGATCCAGCGGACATATCTCCTCCTGCTTCTCGGGAACACCCTGGCCGCGTCGCTGATCTGGGGGATCAACACGATCTTCCTGCTCGATGCCGGACTCTCGAACCTCGAGGCGTTCGCCGCGAACGCGTTCTTCACCGCGGGGATGGTGCTGTTCGAGGTCCCCACCGGGATCGTCGCCGACACCGTCGGGCGGCGGCTGTCCTACCTGCTCGGGACGCTGACGCTCGCGCTCTCGACGCTCCTCTACGTCTGGCTCTGGCAGATCGAGGGACCTTTCTGGGCGTGGGCGCTGGTCTCGGTCTTCATCGGGCTCGGATTCACGTTCTTCTCCGGCGCGGTCGAGGCGTGGCTGGTCGACGCGCTCACCGCGGTCGACTTCGAGGGCGACCTCGAGACGGTGTTCGGGAGGGGCGAGATCGTGACCGGCATCGGGATGCTGGTCGGCTCGGTCGGCGGCGGCTACCTCGCCGCCGAGACCACCCTCGGCGTTCCGTTCGTCGCCCGCGGCGTGATCCTGGTCGTGATGTTCGTCGCCGCGTTCCGGATGATGCACGACATCGGCTTCACCCCCGAGCGGGGCCGGGGCCTGGTCGGCGACATGCGGCGCGTCGCCGGGAACTCGATCGAATACGGCTGGCGGGTGCGACCGGTGAAGTGGCTGATGGTCGAGGCGCTGTTCACCGGCGGGGTCGGGATCTACGCCTTCTACGCGCTGCAGCCCTACCTGCTCGAGCTCTACGGCGATCCCGAGGCCTACCAGGTGGCCGGGCTCGCGGCGGCGGTGATCGCCGGCGCCCAGATCCTCGGAGGCGTGGCGGCACCGCGTATCCGGCGCCTGTTCAAGCGCCGCACCTCGGCGCTGATCCTCCTCGCCGCCGTGAACACGACCGCGCTCCTGCTGATGGGGCTGATCGAGGTGTTCTGGGTCGTGCTCGCGCTCACCGTCGCCTGGGGCCTGGTGTTCTCGGCGACCGTCCCGATCCGTCAGACCTACATCAACGGGATGATCCCCTCCAACCAGCGGGCGTCGATTCTCTCCTTCGACTCGATGATGGCGTCGAGCGGCGGCGTCTGGGCGCAGCCGCCGCTCGGCAAGGCCGCCGACGCCTACGGATATCCGACCTCGTTCGTGATGAGCTCGGCGATCACGATCTTCGCGCTGCCGATGCTGGGTCTCTCGCGGCGCCAGAACTCGCCCGCGGACACGATGGACCCGACCGCCGAGGCCGAGACCGCCCCGGCGCCGGCCTGAGCGACCGCCTCGGTTTCTCTACGCTCACGGCCAGGATGGGAATCACCACCACAGCTCCGGACGAGCGTCAGCAGAAGCTGCTGAAACGGGCGCGCGAGGGCGACGAGGGCGCCTTCCAGGAGCTGATCGAGGGCTTTCGCTCCGAGCTCCAGGCGCACTGCTACCGGATGCTGGGCTCGGTCCACGACGCTGAGGACGCGATGCAGAACGCGATGCTGCGCGCGTGGCGGGGGCTGAAGAAGTTCGAGGGCCGCAGCTCGCTGCGCTCGTGGCTGTACAAGATCGCGACCAACACCTGCCTCGACGAGATCGAGAAGCGGCCGAAGCGGATCCTCCCCGCCGACTACGGGCCGGCGACCGAGCCGAGCGACGGCCCCGGCGACCCCGTCGTCGAGAACGTATGGGTGGAGCCCTACCCGGACGAGCTGCTCGGGGTCGAGGACGGCTACGCCGCGCCCGAGGCGCGCTACGAGCAGCGGGAGGCGGTCGAGCTCGCGTTCATCGCCGCCCTTCAGCATCTGCCGCCGAGCCAGCGCGCGGTCCTGATCCTCCGCGAGGTCCTCGGCTACTCGGCGAAGGAGACCGCGGCGACGCTGGAGACGACCGTCGCCTCGGTGAACAGCGCGCTGCAGCGCGCGCGGGCCGCGGTCTCCGAGCGGACCCCGGAGCAGACCCAGCAGGAGACGCTGCGTCAGCTGGGCGACGAGAAGCTGCGCGAGATCGTCGACCGCTACGTCGAAGCCTGGGAGCGCAACGACGTCGATGCCGTCGTCGACCTCCTCGCCGAGGACGCAGCGATCTCGATGCCTCCGCTCGCGAGCTGGTTCGGACCGAAGGCGAAGTTCGCCGAGTTCCTGCGGTTCTCGCCGATGTCTGGCCAGTGGCAGTGGAAGACCGTGCAGACGCAGGCGAACGGCCAGCCGGCGATCGGCTATTACACCTTCAACCCCGAGACCGGCGCCTACGAGCGCTTCGCGCTCAACGTCCTCACCCTGGAGGGGGAGAAGATCAGGGACGTGACCGCGTTCCTGATCCCCGACCCAGCGGGCGCCAGCCGCGAGGAGATCCTGAGGATGCCCGAGCGCGAGGAGGACGAATTCTGGGCGCATGCCGCATTCGACCGCTTCGAGCTCCCGGAGCGGATCGAGAAGGACGGCTAGGCGGCGTCGCCCTCGGCCGCCGCGAGGAAGTCCTCGAGCACGCGGTTGTACGACTCGCCGGCGGCGGGGATGCTGTGCGCGCGGCCGCTCACCTCGGCCCGGTCGGCGCCGATCGCCGCGGCGAGCGCGTCGCAGACCGCCTCGAACGCGGGCGAGTGGCCGCCGGAGATCACGAGCTTGGGGAACTCGGCCGCGGCGATCGCCTCGACCGGCGGGTGCGCGTCCCACGGCGGGCGCTCGCGCTTGAGCAGCTCGACTCCCCGGCGGAGCTCCGCCGGGAGCTCGCTCGGCGTCGCCCGGATCGAGCCGACGCCCGAGCGGAAGAGGCCGAGGAAGGCCCGGTCGGGGATCGCGTCGGGATCGCGGTAGAGCTCACGGCCGTCGGCGATCATCTGCGCGACCGCAGGGACGTCGGCGGCGAGCTGCAGCGCCGGCGGCTCCGATACGCACAGCGATCGCACCGCATCCGGCCGCAGCGCGGCGACGTAGAGCGCGACCAGGGCGCCGTAGGAGTGGCCGACGAGGTGGGCGCCCTCCCCCAGCAGCGCCGCCAGCGCGGGCGCCTCGGCTTCGTAGTCGCTGCGCTCGAGCGCGGGGCTGGCGCCGAACCCCGCCCGGTTCGGAAGCAGCAGCCGCCAGCGCCGCGCGAGCTGCCGCTGCTTCGCCCAGCTCACGGTCGCGGGAACGACGTCGCCGTGGACGAACAGGACCGGCGGCCCCTCGCCGAGCACCTCCAGCTCGAGTCCCGAGTCCATCTCGCGGGCGATCGTAGACTGGCGCCGATGGGCGGAGCGGACGAGCGAAGCGGGGGTCCGCCGTGACGAGCCTCGGGCGGCTGAGATGGGTGATGCTCGCGAGCGCGGTCGCGATCGCCGCGCTCGGCGGGGTCGCGATCTGGCTGCTCAGCGACGACGACGAGGGCGGGGGCGACGACGCCCCCGTGGCCGCACCGGCGGCGGAGACGGTGGACCCGATTCCGGACCTGCCGCGCCGCTGGACGAAGGCGGTCAACCCGGCGGGTGGGTTCGCGATCGGAGTGCCACCGGGGTGGAGCGAGGGACGGGAGGGGGCGAAGACGACGCTGCGTTCGCCCGGCGGCTCGGTCGTCGTCGCGATCACCGCCGACCGCAGCGATGAGGCGCTCGAGCAGGACCTGGACGCGTACGCGCTCGGGATCGCCGAGCGCCTCGAGCCCGCAGCCGAGCAGCGCCCGCTGCGGCCCCTGCCCGAATCGGGCGACCCCGACTACGAGACCGCGGGAGCGCTCGTCATCGACGCCGGCTCGAGCGAGGGCGGCGCGAAACGGCTCGATGTGATCGTCGTCCGCCGCCGCGGCCTTGCCGCCTATCCCCTCCTGATCGCCAGTGACGCGGCGGTGAAGCCGGCGGAGCTGAATCCGCTCGCGGCGAGGCTCGTGCGCTCGCTTCGGGGGCGGCCGTCCGGCTGAGGGCGCCCCCCGCGGCGTACCATCCGCCCGCGATGAAGCTGATCATCCAGGTCCCCTGCCTGAACGAGGAGGAGACGCTCCCCGAAGTCCTCGCCGAGCTCCCGCGGGAGGTGCCGGGGTTCGACACGGTCGAGTGGCTCGTGATCGACGACGGCTCGACCGACAGGACCGTCGAGGTCGCGCGCGACGGCGGAGTCGATCACGTCGTCCGCCTCACCAACAACAAGGGCCTCGCCGCCGCGTTCCAGGCGGGGCTCGACGCGTCGCTGAAGCTCGGCGCCGACGCGATCGTCAACACCGACGCCGACAACCAGTACCGCGCCACCGACATCCCCCGCCTCGTCGAGCCGATCGTTGCCGGGCGGGCCGACATGGTCGTCGGCGACCGCGGCGTCGCGACGATCGAGCACTTCTCGCCGACGAAGCGGCTGCTGCAGCGGCTCGGGAGCGCGGTCGTGCGCCGCGCCTCGGGGACCCGCGTCCCCGACACGACCTCGGGCTTTCGCGCCTACAACCGCGAGGCGGCGCTGCAGCTGATCGTCGTCGACAACTACACCTACACGCTCGAGAGCCTGATCCAAGCCGGCAAAGGCCTCGTCGCCGTCGAGGACGTCCCGATCTCGACCAACCCCACGTCGCGCCGGTCACGACTGGCGACCTCGACGTTTCGCTACGTCGTCCGCAACGCCGTCGGGATCGTCCGCGCCTACGCCCGCCACGAGCCGCTGCGCGTGTTCACTGCGCTCGCGGCCCTGTTCGCGCTCGGGGCGCTCGCCGCCTGGACCCCGTTCCTCTACGACTGGATCGCGAACGGCGACCGCGACGGCCACCTTCAGTCGCTGATCCTCGGTGCGGTGCTCGCCCTCGTCGCCGTCCAGATGCTGGCGCTCGGGATCATCGGCGACGCCCTCGCCGGCCAGCGGGTGCTCGCCCAGCGCGTCTACGAGCGCGTGCGCCGGCTCGAGCTCGAGGCGGGGGTCGCCCCGTCCCACTACGAGCACGCGCAGGCCGGCGCGACCGACACCGCCGCCGAACCAGCCGAGAGCCTCACGGTCGAGTCGATCGAGCCCTCACTGCGGCGGTGACCTCGCAGGCGACGGGCGCGTCGCGACCCGATCCGGCCCTGGTCGGCGCCGACGAGAGCGGCGGCAACGTCTACGACAAGTACGCGTCGGCGAATCCGATCGAGCGGCGCCTCGTCTCCGGTTTCCTCGCCGCGTTCGATGAGCTCACCGGCCTGAGCGGCGCGAGCGAAGCGCACGAGGTCGGCTGCGGCGAGGGCGAGCTCGCGCGCCGGCTGGCCCGGCGCGGCATGCGGGTGCGCGGAAGCGACGCGTTCGCGAACGTGATCGAGACCGCACGCGAGCGCGCCGGCGCCGACGGGCTCGAGATCCCGTACGAGGTGCGCGCGGTGCAGGAGCTCGACCCCGGGCGCGACGGCGCCGAGCTGATCGTCTGCTGCGAGGTGCTCGAGCACCTCCCCGACCCCGACGCGGCGCTCGCGAAGCTGTGCGAGTTGGCCCAGCCGTGGCTGCTGGTGAGCGTCCCACGCGAGCCGCTCTGGCGCGCGCTCAACCTGGCGCGATTCGCGTACATCCGCGAACTCGGCAACACCCCCGGCCACCTGAACCACTGGTCGCGGCGCGGGTTCCTCCGCTGGCTCGGCGAGCGGGCCGACGTCGTCGAGGCGGGCAGCCCGATGCCCTGGACGATGGCCCTGTGCCGGGTGCGATGAGCGCCGCCGCCGAGCTTCCACGGCGGGCGGCCGCCGCCGTCCGCGCCCGCCCGGGTACGGCGGCGATCGTCTGCCTCGGGATCTGCTGGGGACTCGTGATGCACTCGATGGGCTGGGCGCAGCTCGCCCACTTCGCCCAGGTCCGCGCGCTTGCGGATGGAAACGCCGAGATCGACCGCTACCACTGGGAGACGAAGGACAAGGGCTGGGTCGACGGCCACTTCTACTCGGTGAAGTCACCGGGGCTGGCGGCGCTTTCCCTGCCCGCCTATCTCGCTCTCGACGCCGCAGGGGGCTGGGGCCTCGCCGAGGACGCCGCCCGAAACGCCCGCGACGCCGAGTTCCCCCGCTGGGCGGCGCGGTACGACCCGCCGCTCGAGAACTACGGCTACGACTACGACCGCGCCCGCGCGGTCGAGGCGACGATCGAGCGCGGCGCGCCGATGGTCTGGGCGCTGACGCTGATCGTCGCCGTGATCCCCGCGGTCCTGCTGCTGCTCGCGGTCCGCTCGGTCGCGGACCGGCTCGAGCCCGGCTACGGGACGGCGGCGGCGATCACGCTCGGGCTCGGGACGATCGTGATGTCGTTCGCCTCGGAGTACTTCTCTCACGTGATCGCCGCCGCGCTCGGATTCGGCGCGTTCTGGGTCCTGTTCCGCGAGCGTGAGGGGCCGCCGAGGCCGGCTCTCGCCGCCGTCGCGGGCCTGCTCGCCGGGCTCGCGGTCACGTTCGAGTTCCAGGTCGGGCTCGTGGGAGTGGTGCTGTTCGCCTACGCGCTCGCGCGCTCGGCGCCGCGGCTTCCCCGCGCCGCGCTGTACGCGGCCGGGGCGATGCTCGGTGCGGTGCCGGCGCTCGCGTTCAACTGGTGGGCGCTGGGGTCGCCGTTCGAGTTCGCCTACGCGCACGCCGTCGAGGTGCAGGGAATCACCGGCCACGATCACGTCGGACTCAACGACGACGGCTTCTTCGGGATCGGCGCACCGCGAGTCGACAGCGCCGTCGAGCTCCTGATCGGCGACCGAGGCCTGATCACGCTGACGCCGGTGATCGCGCTCGCCGTCGCCGGAGTCGTGATGATGCGGCGCGCCGGTCGCCGCGTCGAGGCGGCCGTGGTCGCGGCGGTCGCCCTCGCCTACTTCGTCTACAACGCCGGCTACTGGCTGCCGTTCGGTGGCGGCAGCCCCGGGCCGCGCTTCCTGATCCCGGCGCTCCCGTTCCTCGCGCTCGGGCTCGCGTTCGCCTACCGGCGGCTACCGGCGACGACTCTCGCGCTCGCGATCCCCTCGCTGCTGTTCATGGGGGCGGCCGCGATCAGCTTCCCCCTTCTCGGCGAGCAGGGGCCCGGGGAGTGGGCGGACTTCATCGAGGACGCCCACCTCGAGCACACCGTCTTCACGGCGCTCGGGGTCTCGAACGCGTGGCTCGCGCTCGCCCCCGCGATCGCCGCTGGTCTGGCGGCGATCTGGTTCGCGGCGAGGGCGACTCCCTCGACCGCGGTCACCGACATCCGCGTCGCCGTCGCGGCCGTCGCCGGATGGGCGGTCGTGGCCGTCGTCGGG
>Ga0196962_10000587_pt1 | contig 14004 bp, 11 predicted proteins | sample S3v_20metaG_FD_183186 | JGI IMG/M metagenome (GOLD analysis project Ga0196962, IMG submission 183186) | Soil microbial communities from Anza Borrego desert, Southern California, United States - S3+v_20 | ecosystem: Environmental > Terrestrial > Soil > Desert | place: USA: California | collected... | reverse complement strand
TCTCCGCCAACCCCGCGAGGCCCCCGCGGCCCCCGCGTTGAGACGAAGGCGCGTGACGCCCGAAGGCAGCCCGCCGTCACTAGGCGGAGGCGAGGTAGAGCGACGCCTTGAGCCAGAGGAAGGTGAGGACGGCGTGCGGCTCTTTGAGCAGGAGGGCTTTCAAGACCTCGGGCGGCGCGCCGTAGCGCTCCTTCATGCGGCGGTGCGCTTCGAGGATGGCGCGGCGCGCGGCTGCGTCGTCTTTGAGCATCGCGTCCCACGCGCGGCTGGCGTCCATGTGCGCCTCCATCGCCTGCCGGATTTCCGACTTGCGGCGGCACTCGGGCAGGTGCAGCAGCGCCTGATTCACTTTGGGGAAGGCGCGCAGCACCATCGCCCTGTACTGCTCGGGCGTGGTCAGGATGCGCGCGGGCTGCTCCGGCTCGCGCCTGACGACCTCGGCCTCCAGCTTGCGCAGCGGCGCGACGGCCCCCTTCAGATGCTTGAGGCTCTTGATGGACGCGAGGTAGTGCTCGCGCTCCTCGCCGTCGAAGACCGTGTAGCGGACGCCGAAGCCGATGTCGGGGAAGTGGTTGGCGACCTCGCCCCACGCGACGACCGTGACGCCGATGGGGAGTTGAATCTCGACCCGGATCAACTCCCTCACCAAGACCTTCCCGCCCGTGAGGAGGAAGCAGCCGCCGGGGCTGATGTCGCTGACCGTCCCCTCGTGGCGGCCCGCGTTGCCCTCCCACGCCGCGGGCAGGTGAACCTGCACGCGGCCGTTCGAGCGGCGGTCGGCGACCGTCACGGCCGAAGGGTCTAAAATGACTGTCTCTTCGCTCTGGCTCATCTTTGACTCGGGCCGGGGCTTTTTCGGCGGTCGATCTGCGCCGGCGGCGTCCCGGCGTGGATGGATTTCAGCTCGCTCCGCATGCCGACGTGGTTCTGGAGCGTGCGCAGGTACTGGCCGAAGCGGTGCAGCACGGGCCCCAGCTCGCCCAGCTCCTCGCACGTCCGCGTCACCTCGTCGCAGAACCGCTCGAACTCCTCCCAGTCCTTGTAGAAGAGGTGGTGCATCGTCTCGGCGCGGAAGCGGCCGAGGCGGTTGATGAGCGCGAGCTTGGGCATCACCTCGCGGGCCACCTCGGCGCGCGACACCTCGGTGATGAGCGCGGTCAACTCGCGGTAGAGCGTGAAAGCGCGCTCGGCCTTCTCCCGGTAGTCGCAGAAGAGGGCCTCGCCGTCGAGGGCCGGGTCGAAGTGCTGCGCGAGGGCGACGGCCGACTGCCGGAAGCAGTTCTGGAGCAGGCTGTGGGCGCAGGCCAACTGCGCGCGCGAAGCCTGAAAGCTGCCGGGCGAGCCGAGGCCGCGAATCTCCTCCTGAAAGACGCGGCGCAGCTCGTGCGAGATGATGAAGTGCGTGCCGTCGAGCACCTCGCGCAGCGGCCCGCCCGTGCCCTCGGCTTCGAGGATGTTGCGGCTGATGTAGTTGAGCAGGGCCGAGGCGCGCTCGCGGATCAGCCTGAAGATCGTCCAACTCCTCTGGAGCGTCTTGTCGCGGCTCAGGCAGCCCTCGATGACGCGCAGGTAGTCGAGGATGCGCGCGACCTCGACGAAGACCGGCGTCACGACCTTGAACTGCGGCTCGGGCTGGAGGGCGACGATGAGGCGGCCGATGGCCGGCGGCAGGCCGCTGACCGGCGACGCCCCGGCCTGCGCCGCCGGCTGCGTCTCTTCGAGCAGGCCGCTCACGTCCAAGTCTGTTTCGAAGGCGCTCATGGAGGAATCCCGGCAGGCGGCGTGTGGTCGAGAGAGTAAGAAGGAACGTCGGAGGCGTGCGCCCCGCGTCCGGAGGGCCGACGCAATTATACGTTGAACATAATGTTAAACGCAATACCGTACTCGGCAATAAATTCGCCCGCGGGCGGGCCGACGGCGGCGGAGCCTTCGGCGCTTTCTTGACAACTTCCGGCCGGGGCGGGATGTTGTCGGTGGGCGTGAGCGAAAAAAACCGGCCGGGCGGAGTTTGCGCCGTCAGGCTGCCGGGCCGGGAGTCGCCGGCCGGGTTCGCGAACGGTCTTTTAACATTTCGCGCGGCGGACGGTCGGTTCGGCCGCGGGCGAGGCAGGGAAGATGTCCGAACAGGTGATTCTCGTGGACGAGGGCGACCGGGAGGTGGGGGCCGGCGAGAAGCTACAGGCGCACCGCGAGGGTTTGCTGCACAGGGCCTTCTCCGTCTTCGTCTTCGACGGCGCGGGGCGTCTGCTGCTCCAGAGGCGCGCCGCCGCGAAGTACCACTCGGGCGGGCTGTGGTCGAACACGGCCTGCGGCCACCCGCGGCCGGGCGAGGCCACGGCCGAGGCCGCGCGCCGGCGGCTGCGCGAGGAGATGAACTTCGACTGCGAACTGCGCGAGGCGTTCGACTTCATCTACCGCGCCGAACTGGCCGGCGGCCTCGTCGAGCACGAGTTCGACCACGTCTTCGTGGGCTTCTACGACGGCGAGCCCGCGCCCGACGCGGCCGAGGTCGAGGACTGGAAATGGGTGAGCATGCCCGAGTTGCGGCGCGCGCTTGAGTCGGAGCCGGAGAGCTACAGCCGCTGGCTGAAGCTGGCCGTCGCCGGCCGCGGCTGGCGCCGCGTCGAAGAAATCATCAAGCCAACGAAGAACTAAGAATTAAGAATTAAAAATTAAGAATGACGTGGCGAGGATTCGTGAAGCTTCCCGGGGCGCAACACTCACAATTCTTAATTCTTAATTCTTAATTCTTAATTGAATTCGTACCGAGCCGTACACTCGATGTTCTACAAGCGTTCGGCAGCGCGGGCGGGGCGGGGCGGGAGTGGTTCGCCACGGCCCCGGCGCATCTGCCTGTGTTGACAGGAGATTGGCGGCTTCGGCCGGCGGGGCGCGGGCGAGTCCGGAGGTGGCATCCGGTTTGCACTTTTGCCCTTCGATGAAACCGAACGCAAGAAAACTGACCGCTCTCGCGGCCGGGCTGGCGGCCCTCTTGTGCCTGTCGCTCGCGCCGCGCCGCGCCGCCGCGCAGGCCGCAGGCCCCTCGGGCGAGGCGCAGACGGTGGCCGCCTTCGAGGCGCGCGCCAAGGACTATTCGCGTCTGCGCGAGGACTTGGAGGAGAAGCTGCCGAAGCTCTCCAAAGAGGCCAAGCCCGAGCAGATCGCGGCGCACAAGGAGACCTTTCAGGGGATGGTGAGGCAGGCGCGCGCCGGGGCCAAGCAAGGCGACGTGTTCACCCCGGAGATCGCCGCCGTCATCCGCGCGGTGATCAAAAGTGAGTACGCCGGGCAGGAGTTGCGCGAGCTGCGCGAGACGGTGATGGAGGCCGAGACGCAGGGCGTGCCGCTGCGCGTCAACTACCCGTACCCGGAGAGCGGGGAGCTGGTCGAGATGCCGCCCACGCTGCTGCTCAAGCTCCCGCAGTTGCCGAAGCAGTTGCGCTACCGCTTCGTCGGCACCAACCTCCTTCTGGTTGACCGGGAGAACGGCCTGATCGTTGACTACATGACGAGCGCCCTGCCGTAGGGGCGCGGTGAGAAGGGGTGAAGCTTATGAGACGGATTTTCGCGACGATGACGATGGCGGCCGCGCTCCTGCTCGGCGGCCTCGCCCACGATGCCCTCGGCCAGACCTACGCCACCGGCGCGAAGGTGGGGGCCGGCGCGGCCCCGCGCATCCTGTTGCCCGTCAGGGAAGGCTCAGTCCGCTTCCTCGTCATCGGCGACACGGGCACGGGCACCCAGCAGCAGAAGCAGTTGGCGGACGTGATGATCAAGAGCCGCGCGGCCTTCCCCTACGAGTTCGTCCTGATGCTCGGCGACAACATGTACGGCGGCGAGAAGCCGGCCGACTTCAAGGTCAAGTTCGAGGACGTTTACCGGCCGCTGCTCGACCAGAAGGTCACCTTCTACGCCTCGCTCGGCAACCACGACGAGTCGAACCAGCGCTTCTACGACCACTTCAACATGAAGGGCGAGGAGTATTACCGCCTTGAGAAGGGCGACGTTTCCTTCTACTCGCTCAACAGCAACTACATGGACAAGAAGCAGGTGCAGTGGCTCGAAGACGAGTTGTCGAGGGACGACTCGAAGTGGAAGGTCGCCTTCTTCCACCACCCGCCCTACTCGTCGGGCGGCAAGCACGGCTCCTCGTCGGGGCTGCGCAAGGTGGTCGAGCCGATCTTCCTCAAGCACGGCGTCAACGTCGTGCTCGCCGGCCACGAGCACTTCTACGAGCGCATCAAGCCGCAGAAGGGCATCTACTACTTCATCTCGGGCGCGGGCGGGAAGCTGCGCAAGGGCGACGTGAAGGAGAACTCGCCGCTCACCGAGGTGGCCTACGACAAGGACATGTCCTTCATGCTCGTCGAGATCGCCGGCGACGAGATGCACTTTCAGGTGCTCTCGCGCACGGGCGAGACCGTGGACTCGGGCGTCATCGCCCGGCAGGGCAGCGACGCTGCGGTGTCGCCGAACAAGAACTGAAAGCGGTTGAGCATCGGGCCAGACCACTTTCATACGGAGTTGACGGGGCGGGCACGGGGGGCGCGGAGAAGAAGTGAGTCTTCTCCGTGCCCCCCGTGCCCGCCCCGCGTCGTCCGCGTTGAAATGAACGCCCGGCAGGCCCGACTCAGAAGCGCCCCCGTCGCCCGGTGACCGCCCGCCTCCCGTTCCGCGCGTGACGGGGAGCGCGCGGGGCTTTAAGATGGCCGCGAACGAAATCCCGCCGAAAGGACGCGCACATGCCCGAGCGACCGAAGATTGCTGACAACATGCTGGAGCTGATCGGCTACACGCCGCTGGTGCGTCTCAACCGCATCCCCGAACCCGGCTCGGCCGAGCTGATCGTCAAGCTCGAATCGCAGAACCCGATGGACTCGGTCAAAGACCGCATCGGCGCGGCCATGATCGAGGCGGCCGAGCGCGACGGCCTCATCAGCCCCGGCCGCACCGTCCTCGTCGAGCCGACCTCCGGCAACACCGGCATCGCGCTCGCCTTCGCGGCCGCCGTCAAAGGCTACCGCCTCGTCGTCACCATGCCCGAGACGGTGACCGAGGAGCGCCGCCGCGTGCTCACGGCGCTCGGCGCGGAGGTGGTGCTGACGCCGGGGGCCGAGGGGATGAAGGGCGCGATCAGAAGGGCCGCGGAGCTGGCCGGGGAGACGCCCGAGAGCTGGACGCCGGGTCAGTTTGAGAACCCGGCGAACCCGGAGGTTCACCGCCGCACGACGGCCGAGGAGCTTCTGGAGGACACCGATGGTCGCCTCGACGCCTTCGTCTCGGGCGTCGGCACGGGTGGCACGATCACGGGCGTGGGGCGCGTGTTGAAGGAGCGGGTCGGGGCGGGCGTGCTCGTCGTCGCGGTCGAGCCAGCGTCGTCGCCGGTGCTCTCGGGGGGCGAGCCGGGGCCGAACAAGATTCAGGGCATCGGCGCGGGCTTCGTGCCGCGCAACTACGACGCCTCGGTGGTTGACCGCGTGGTGAGCGTCGCCTACGAGGATGCGGTCGAGATGGCGCGCCGGCTCGGGCGCGAGGAGGGCATCTTCTGCGGCATCTCGTCGGGCGCGATCACGTGGGCGGCGCGCGAGCTGGCGCGCGAACTGGGCGAGGGCAAGCGCGTCGTCTCCGTCATCTGCGACTTCGGCGAACGCTACCTCTCGCACGAGCTGTTCGCCAACGCCTAGAGATTTCAACCGCCGCCCGCGGCCCCGTGTTCTTGCCGTCACCTGACGATCAGCTTGCCGCGCAGCATGCTCATGCCGCAGGTGAAGGTGAACTCGCCGGGCCGCTCGGGCGTGAACTCGACCGGCGTCGTGCGGAAGGCCGGCAGGTCGCGCGCGATGCGGAAGTCGCCGAAGACGACCTGCTCGCTGCACGAGTCGGCCTCGTCGCGGTAGAAGTTGAGCCGCACGGGGCGGCCGCGCTCGACCACGATCACGTCCGGCGAGTAGCCGCCCCTGATCGTCACCGTTATCTCCTGCACGCCGCCCGCGCCCGCCCGCGCCGCCACCGCCTCGCGCTCGCCGAAGAAGTACCAGAGGACGAGCGCGATGGTCGCGAGGCCCCCGATCACCACTATGATTTCCGTCGTGTCCATCACTTCCCCCCTTCTCAACGCGACGCGAACCGCGGGCGGAACCGCCGCAGCCGCAAACTGTTGGCGACCACCGAGACGCTCGAGAGCGACATCGCCGCGCTGGCGAGCACGGGCGAGAGCAGCCACCCCGTCAGGGGGTAGAGCGCCCCGGCCGCGACGGGGATGCCGATGACGTTGTAGACGAAGGCCCAGAAGAGGTTCTGCTTGACCGTCCGGATGGTCGCCTTCGACAGCTCGAAGGCCGTGACGACGCCGCGCAAATCGCCGCGCATCAGCGTCACGTCGGCCGCCTCGAGGGCCACGTCCGCGCCCGTGCCGATGGCGACGCCGAGGTCGGCCTGCGCCAGCGCCGGCGCGTCGTTGATGCCGTCGCCGACCATCGCCACCTTCCTGCCTTCCTCCTCTTGCAGCCGCCTGATCTCGCCGGCCTTGCCCTCGGGCAGCACCTCCGCGAGCACGCGCGTGATGCCGACCTCGCGCGCCACCGATTCGGCCGTGCGGCGGTTGTCGCCCGTCACCATCAAGACCTCGAGCCCGAGCCGCCGCATCGCCTCGACGGCCTCCTTCGACTCCGGCTTCACGCGGTCGGCGACGGCCAGAAGACCCGCGAGCCTACCGTCGACGGCGGCGTACATCGGCGTCTTGCCCTCGCCCGCGAGCGCCGCCGCGCGCCCCTCAAACTCCCCGGTCTCGACGCCGCGCTCGCGCATCAGTTTTAAGTTCCCGACGACGAGCCGGCGGCCTTCGACCGCGGCCTCGACGCCGTGGCCGGCGACGGCCACGAAGTCCGAAACCTCCGAGAGACTGACCCCGCGCTCGGCCGCGCCGCGCACGACGGCCTCGCCCAGAGGGTGCTCGCTCCCGCGCTCGGCCGAGGCCGCGAGCCGCAGCAACTCTTCGCCCGGCCCGAAGTCAGGCGCCGCGAAAACATCCGTGAGCGCCGGCCGGCCCTCGGTGATCGTGCCCGTCTTGTCGAGCACCACGGTGTCGAGCCGGTGCGCCGTCTCCAGACTCTCGCCGCCCTTGACGAGCACGCCGTGCTCCGCGCCGCGGCCCGTCCCGACCATGACGGCCGTCGGCGTCGCCAGCCCCAGCGCGCACGGGCAGGCGATGATGAGCACCGAGACGAAGCTGACGAGCGCCGTGGTGAAGCGCGCCTCGTCGGGCGCGGCGACGAACCAGACGACGAAGGTCAGGACGGCGACGCAGATGACGACCGGCGTGAAGATGCCGCTCACGCGGTCGGCCGTGCGCGAGATGGGGGCCTTCGACCCCTGCGCCTCCTGCACCAGCTTGACGATCTGGCGGAGCGCCGTGTCGCGCCCCACCTTCGTCGCGCGGAAGCGGAAGAGTCCCGCCCGGTTGATGGTCGCGCCGTAGACCTCGGCGCCGGCCGACTTCTCGACCGGCAGACTCTCGCCCGTCAGCATCGCCTCGTCCACGGCCGAGCGGCCTTCGGTGACCACGCCGTCGACGGGAATCTTCTCGCCGGGGCGGACGACGACGATGTCGCCGACCGAGACCTCCTCGACCGGCACGTCCTGCTCGCGGCCCCCGCGCACGACGCGCGCCGTCTTCGCCTGCAAGCCCATCAGACGCCGGATGGCCTCGCCCGTCTGGCCCTTCGCGCGCGCTTCGAGCAGACGCCCCAAGAGGATGAGCGCGATGATGACCGACGCCGCCTCGAAGTAGACGGGCGGCGCGGCGGCCGCGCCCATGCCGCTCATCCCACCCATCTCGCCGGCCGCGCCGGCCGCGCCGGCGAAGAAGCCGGGCGCGAGGGTGGCGGCCGTCGAGTAGAGGTAGGCCGCGCCCGTGCCGACGGCGATGAGCGTGTTCATGTCGGCGGCGCGGTGGCGCAGCGCGGCCCACGCGCCGCGGTAGAACTGCGCGCCGCAGTAGAGGACGACCGGGGTCGTCAGCGCGAGTTGCAGCCAGTTGATCCACGGCACGTCGAAGGCCGGGATGCGCCCGTGCGACATGGCGACGACGAGCACCGGCAGCGACAACGCGGCGGCGATGACGAACTTCCGCCGCAGCCCGCGGTACTCAGCCTCGCGCGCCTCGCGCTCGGCGTCGCCGCCCGCTTCCCGTTCCTCGACCACGCCGTAGCCGGCGTCGCGCACCGCCTCGACGAACTCGCGCACGCCGACGGCCGCCGGGTCGTACCGCACGGTCGCGCGCGAGGTCGCGAAATTAACGTTGCTCTCGCGCACGCCCGGAACCTTCGCGAGTTTCCGCTCGACGCGCCGCGCGCAGGCCGCGCACGTCATCCCCGTGATCGGCAAATCGACGCGCGCGGCGTCGCTCTGCGGAGCCCGCCCGCGCCCCGCCGCGCCCCTCTCCTCTTCGATGATAGCCCTGCTCATATCACCCACCTTTCCGGCGATTTTCGCCTTCAGGTACATGATAAACCCTGTACCCCAATCCAGAGTCAAGCGGGAAAGTTTCGAGTTTTAAAGACGACCGACGCAAGCCCGGCCGCGGGCGAGGGCGTTAAAGGTCGTGGTGGCCTTCAACGCCCTCCCCCGCGGCCGGGCTTGCGTTCTTAGCTCGGAACTCGCGACCCGCGACTCGAACTTTTTTATTCGAGCCGGACGCCCTGCATGTCGTCGAGGCGGGCGATGAAGCCCCAGCCGCCGAAGTAGTCGGCGACGGCGAGGACGAGTTCGTTGCGCCCTTTTTTCAGGTCGAGGTAGACGGCGTCATTCTCCACGTCCATGATGCCGAGGAAGCCGGGGTCGCGGTAGCGGAAGGCGCTGCGGCCGCTGAAGACCGGCCGCGAGTTGAGGAAGACCGTGGCCTCGTCGCTGTAGCCGAGCGACATCCGCTTGACCGACTCGCGCTCGGAGTGGATGACGGCGCGCGCGTAGACGAACCTGCGCCCCTCGCGCTTGCCCGTCCGCTCGGCCGGCTCGGCGAAGAAGCGGACGACGCTCGGGCTGCGGCGGTAGCGGTCGACGACGACCATGCCCGGCGGCTCGACCCCGACCGCCTGCCACTTCATCGCGCTCAACTCCGCGGCCGGCGGCAAGGACTCGGCGTCGCGCGCGCCCACGTCGAAGGCTTCGGACAACTCCCATTTGACGATGGTGCCGGCGGCGGGCGCGAAGGGGGGCGCGGAGGGCCTGCGCTCGCGCCCCCCGGCGGCCGGCGCGGCGCGGTAGGTGAAGTTCGAGAAGTGGCCGCCGTTCGCGCCGGCCCACAGCCCGACCGTGCCGCGGCTGTGGCCGCGCTTCAGGTCTTCGATGACGAGGACGGGCTTTTCGGAGTTGTCGAGGTAGACCCTGCCGCCGAGCCCCTCGACCTCGATGCGGGCGCGCACCCAACGCTGCTTCGGGATGGGCGCGGCGGCCGTGAACCCGCGGCCGCTGTAGAGTTGCCAGCAGGCCGAGCCGTTGAAGGAAGGCGTGTACTGCACGGCGTCCTCCAGCCCGCTCTTGTGCGGCCGGAAGTAGACGATCTCGTGCTCGTCCTCGCTCTCGAAGCGGAAGACGACGCCGACGAAGGAGCGCAGCGTCGGGGCCGCGATGTCCACCTCGATGACGCCGTCCTCGAAGGCCGCGTCCTTCAGGAAGGCGAAGCCCGAGGTCAGGTAGAGGCTCTGGCGGCCGAGGTGTTCTTCCCGGCGGGCCTTCGGGTCTTTGATCTCCCAGCCGCCCGAGTCGAAGGCGCCGGCGACCGGCGACTGTAACCCGCGGCCCGTGGCGGCGGGCGGCGTCAGGACGAGCGTCGCCGCGGCCGAGAGCGCGAGGGTCGCCGCGAGCAGCAGTCTCTTCGTGTTCATAATTTACCTCCCCCAGACCTCGGCGTAGGCGGCCGTGACCAGCCCGCGCAGGCTGAAGCTGTCGAAGAAGTCGCGGTTGTCCGGGTCGTCGCCGGCGAACTTCTGCCGCCACGCGGCCGCGTCCACGGCCTTGAGCACCGCCTCGCGCACGGCTTCGAGGTTCTGCGGGCCGTTGCCCAGACGGTAGACCTCGCGGCTGACCTGCGCCGTCACGGCCTCCACGAAGTCGGCCACCTGCTTCAGGTAGGTTCGCGCGTAGTCGCCGCGCAGCACGTCGCCGTGGCCGGGGACGATGGTCTGCGGGTCGAGGCGGGCCATCTCGCGCAGCGTCTCGACGAGCCGCGAGGGGTAGCCGCCGCCGAGGTAGGGCACGGGGTGGTCGAGCAGGTCGCCGGCGACGACGATGCGCTCCTTCGGCAAAAAGACGACGGCGTCGCCGGCCGTGTTGCCGCGCCCGAGGTGCATCACCCGCACCTCGCGGCCGCCGAGGTCAACGGTCAGCTCGCGCTCGAAGGTGAGGTTGGGCGCGCGGTCGACCAACCGCCTGAACTCCTCGGCCACGGGCGCGACGCCGGCCAGCGCGTCGGCGTAGTCCTTCTTCTCGGTGTCGGTCAGCGGCCTGCCGTCCGGGGCCGTGCCCGAATCGAGGCGCCGTTTGAAGACGGCGGCGCGGCCCGGGAAGCGCTCGAACCAGCCGGGGTTGTAGCCCGCGCTCTGGCGGCGCGTCTCGGCGTGGGCGACGATGGCGAGGGCGGGGAAGGCCTCGGCGTAGACGCCGTTGCCCATCGTGTGGTCGTAGTGCCAGTGGGTGTTGACGAGGTAGCGGACGGGCTTCGTCGTCCACTTGCGTATCTGCTCGATGTCCTCGCGCGCGCTCGAAGGCAGGTAGCACGAGTCGACGACGAGGACTTCGCGGCCGCCGATGACGACCGTGGTGTTGCCCTGCGGGAAGCCGTCGGGCGCGTCCTTGTGGCGGATGACGTAGACGCCCTCGGCCGCCTGCGTCACCGTCCGCTCGCGCGTGTTGACGGAGTCGGCCGCGGCGCGCGGCGCGCTCAGGGTGAAGAGCAGGAGGAGGGCTGCGGGGGACAGGATGTTCACGATTTCTCCCTTCGACTCGCGACTCGCGGACGGGCCCGGCGCGGGCTTGACGCGCCGGCACGTCGCGGCTCGGTCGGAGCTTAAAGGAGGGGCGCGGGGCTGTCTTGAACGTTCTTGCTGTTTCGCGCGTACTGGCCGGGCGTGACGACGGCGAGCCTTTTGAAGTGGCGCGTGAGGTGGCTCTGGTCGGCGAAGCCGGTGCTCAAGGCGACCTGCGGGATGGGCCAGCCTTCGCGCAGGAGCGCCTTCGCGCGCTCGACGCGGAGCTGTATCTGGAAGGCGTGCGGCGGCATCCCCATCTGCTCGGAGAAGACGCGGCTGAAGTGGAAGGGGCTGAGGTTGGCGACGCGCGCCAGCTCTTCGAGGGAGACGTTCTCGGCGTAGCGCGCGACGAGGTAGTCGCGCGCGCGCGCGACCGAGAGCCGCTCCGCGCCGAAGCGCCGAGGCGCCGCGCGCCCCTCGGCGAAGCGGCCGACGAGCAGGGTGAGCAGGTCGAGGAGCGCCGCCTGCCGCTCAAGGCTCGAAGCCGCCTGCTCGAAGGCGGCGTGGACTTCGAGGTAGCGGCGGATCGCCTCGCGGTCGAAGACGACGGCCGCGGGGAAGAAGGGCGGGCCGGCCTCCTTGCGCCCGAGTTCGGCGGCGGCGCGGCGCATCAAACGGGCGTCGGCGAAGATGGTGCGGTAGCTACAGCCCTCGCTGCCGTGGGCGCGGTTCGAGTGAACCTCGCCGGGGTGGACGATGAAGAGGCTCGCCGGTGGCGTGACGAGGTTATCGCCGCGGTAGACCAAGTCGCCCGAGCCGGACTGGATGAGGCAGAGTTGATACTGCTCGTGCCAGTGGCGCGGCACCGGGCGCGAGACGCCGAAGCCCCGCCGCAACTCCAGCTCGGGGAGTTCCGTCGGCCGCCACACCTCGATCACGCCGCGTCGTTCGACAGGTTGCATTAACCGACAAGCCCGTGGACGGATTCGCCAAACCTCGACGGCAAAACTTACGAATCCTGCGCCGCGATAGTTTCCCGCGTCAATCTAAAAGACGTGAGTCGTGAATCGTGAATCGTAAAAAAACCTGAGGGCCGCCGCGGGTTGACGAGTTCGGGCGCGGGCGGCGCTCAACCTGTCCTTATCGGTTCACGATTGACGGCTTTCACGTTTAGCGCGGGCCGAGGCGCAGCCTGACGCCGAGGCGGAGCGTGAGCGGGGGGCCGAGCGTGAGGAGCGGCGTGCGGCCGACCTCGGCGCGGCGGCCCGTGGGGTTCTCGGCGGCGGCGAAGGCTTCGACGGCGTCGGTGAGGCGGCGCGAGGCGAGCGCGTCGAGGTTGAAGAAGGGGGCGAGGCGGAAGCGGTTGAGGTCGTCGTCGAACTGCGCGCCGCCGGCGCGGCCCTGCACGCCGAGCGCGAGCCGGCGCGGGTCGCGGTAGTCGAGGCGGAACGTGAAGGCGTGGCGCGGAACCTGCGGCACGCGCCGGCCTTCGAGCAGGCGGTTGACGGGGAAGCTGACGACCGTCGAGTCCGTCAGTTGGTAGCCGCCCGAGAGCGACCAGCGCGCGCCGAGACGCGCGTCGGCCTCCAGCTCAAGGCCGCGCGAGCGCGTGCGCCCGAGGTTGCGCCGCTGCCGCGTGGTGAGCGCGGGCGCCTCCGCGAGCGTCACGTTGGCGACCGGGTCTGTGATGCCCAGCCAGAAAAGGGTGGCGCGCGCCTCGAAGCCGCGGCGCGGCGAGACGTAAGCGGCCCCGCCCTCCGCGCCCGCGAGTCGTTCGGCGCGCAGGTTCTCGTTGGCGAGCGTCAGCACGTTGCCGACGCGGAAGGCGCGGTACAACTCGTTGAGCGTCGGCGCGCGGAAGGCGCGGTAGGCCGAGGCGTAGAGCGAGAGGCCGCCGCCGGTCTGGTAGAGGAGCGACGCGCGCGGGCTGAAGGCCGACTCGGAGCGGTCTGGAAAATCGGTCACGACCGAAGGCCCGCGCCCGCCCGTGGGCGTCGTGACCGAGAGCGCGTCGAAGTTGCGCCAGCGGTCGAAGCGCCCGCCCAATGTCAATAAGAGTTTCGCCGGGAGGCGGACGGTGTCTTCGGCGAAGACGCCCGCCGTCCGCTCGCGGCCGCCGGCCCCGACGAGGCTCGTCGCGCGGCCCTGCGCGAAGACCAACTCGTCGCTCGCGCCCCGCACCTCGCGCGCCTCGAAGCCCGCGACGAAGGCGTGCCGGCGGCCGAGCGCGCGCGACCACTGCGTGAGCAGCCCGGCCGACTGCGCCGGGGCGCGCTGGTCGCGCGTCAGCGCCTCGGTCTGCCGGTCCGCGGAGACGGCGGTGAAGCTCTGGTCGAAGACCTGCGTGCCGGCGTAGGCGCGCAGGGTGAAAGCTCCGGCGCGCTCGTCCGTGAAGTCCGCGCCCGCGACCACCTGCCGCAGGTGCGTGCGGTTGCGCTGGAGGCGGGTGCCGTTCGCGCGCGCCTCGCCGAAGTAAGAGCCGCGCGCGAAGACTCCGAGGCGTTCGCTCAACCGGCGTTCGAGCGTGGCGGTCAGAGACGCGTAGCGCGCCGCCGCCGGCGTGTCGGCCGCGCCGCGCTCGTCGCCGGGGACGAGGAAGTAGCCGCCGGTATGAAACGTCTCGGCGGCGACGCTCGCGCCCCAGCCGCCGCGCCGCGCCGAGGCGAAGAGCGTGGCGTCGAGCGTCCGCTGGCTCCCGGCCGAAGCCTCGAAGAAAAGTGCCGGCTCCCCGGCGATGCGCTTGGTCAGGATTTGGACGACGCCGCCGAGGGCGGAACTGCCGTAGAGGTGCGACGCGCCGCCGCGCAAGACCTCGACGCGGCCGACCGAGGCGCGCGGGACGCGGCCCCACGAGACCCACCCCCCGAAGGGGTCGCCCAGCGGCACGCCGTCGGCGAGCACCAGCGCGCGGCTCGCGCCGCTGGCGCCCACGCCGCGCAGCGAGACGCCCTGCGCCGTCGGGTTGGCGGCGCGGCTCCCCGAGCGGCGGAACAGTTGGAAGCCGGGCACCTGCCGGAGCGCGTCGTCAAGGGTCACG
>Ga0196962_10000585_pt1 | contig 14010 bp, 13 predicted proteins | sample S3v_20metaG_FD_183186 | JGI IMG/M metagenome (GOLD analysis project Ga0196962, IMG submission 183186) | Soil microbial communities from Anza Borrego desert, Southern California, United States - S3+v_20 | ecosystem: Environmental > Terrestrial > Soil > Desert | place: USA: California | collected... | reverse complement strand
GAGGGGGTCTGGCCGCCCCTGCCGCCATGCCCGCCGGAGTAATCGTCCGGCAGGCCGCGGGCTCCATCGGCGGGCGGGAACCCCCCGTGTCCGCCGACGCCCCCGTGCCCACCCGCGCCCCAGCTGCTTCTCAGGAAGATCGACCCGTTGCCGCCGCCGCCCCCGCCGCCGCCGCCGATCACCACCGGCTTGCCGGCGAGGAGAACCGCGCTGCTGCCGCCGCCACCGGCTCCGGGAATCGCAAAGGGCGACGGCGTCTTGCCTGGCGCGCCGCCGTGGCCCCAGCCGAACCCCGCCGAGCGCGTTCCCCCGCAGCCGACCACCGCTTCGACCGACTCGCCGGGAGAGACTTCGACCAAGGTGCTTGCCGTGCCGGCCGGGCCGCCGGTGCCGCTCGCTCCCGGGAGGGTGGTGCCGCCCGCGCCCCCGATCGCTTCGATGCGCATCAAGCCGATGCCGCTCGGGACCGTGAGCTTCGCGGTGCCGCCCGTGCAGGGAAGCACCACCGTGTCGAGGGTGCTGAGGACGACGCTCCCTGCCCCGGACCCGTAGCCCGCCAGGTAGGCGAAGTCCTCGGCGCCCGGGGCGATGTAGGAGCTGCCGCCACCACCGCCGCCGGAGCCGCTCTCCACCGCGACCGCGCCCCCACCGCCACCGCGGTAGCCGCCGCCACCACCGCCGCCGCCGCTGCCGGTGTCGACACCGAGGTTCGGCGTGCCCGCCTGTCCGTAGTACCACTGCAGGCAGCCGCCACAGCCGCCGACGGCTACTTCTCCGCCGGTCTGGCCCTTCTTCGGAGGATGGCCTCCGTCGCCCCCGCGCCCGCCGATGGAGACGTCATGAGATGGCGGCAGGGAAAGTGAGTTGCCCCCTCCGCCGCCGCCGCCACCGGCGACCATCAGGATTTCGCTCTCCGCCGGGCGGCTCCTGCAGTCGGCCTGGTTGCCGTGGAAATCGCCGCGGGTAACGGCGCTGGAGGCCCCGCCACCGCCGCCGGTGGCGGGGCCCGTCAGATCTTCGCCTTGACCGCCGGCCGCCCCACATCCGAAGCCCCAGGAGACGCCGGCGGGGCCGGTTTTCGGACTGCCCTGTCCGCCGACCCAGACGGTCAGCACTTCGCCCGGCGTGACGGGGAATCTCGCGAACGTCATGCCGCTCAGGCCCCCTGGCGCCCCAGAGTGAAAGGCGTTCCCGTGTTCGCCCGCTCCCCCGACGGCGAACATCGTCATCTTGTGGACGCCGTCGGGCACGACGAAGGTCTCGGTGTGGCCCGTGTATTGGAACTGCCACGTCCCCGTCGCCGGGGCGGCCGCGGCCGCCCCGGCGCTCAGCCCGAGGACTACGCCGGCCGCGAGTGCCACGAATGCCGCGAGCTTTCGCCGGGTCCGGCGCCTGGCGCCCGGTCCCTCAGCGTCGACGCTGCCCCTCTCCCTCGATGAATTCACGATTGGCCGATGCGACCGCCTGACCAGGCCGCCTGACAAGGGTTACAGGTACGGGGAGAAGGTGCCGCAGCGGCCTCGAACAGCCGTCCGGCCGATGCCGAGCGAGACCGCCGCGGAGCTGCCCGACGATGAGTCGGCGCTGTCGCCGTGCATCGAACCGTGGGACTACTTGCCGGCTGATTCAGCGACGAATTCGGCGACCGATTTGATTTCGGCGGGGGAGAGGCGGCCTTTGAAGGAGGGCATCCGGTGGCCCCCGGTGATTACCTGCGATTCGACCGTCGCCGCATCGGGCTGCAGTTGGTCGAGGTTGGGCCCGGCAGTGCCGGTCGCTTCTGCCGCTTTCAGGGTGTGGCAGCTCGCGCAGTTGGTCGCGAAGGTGCTCTCGCCTCCTTCCTTGCCGGCCGCTGCGGGTGGTTCCAGCGGTCCCGGTTCGGTCGCGTTCAGCGCAAAGCCGAGCAGCACTGCCTTCCCTTCGAGCGTCGCTACGAAGGTGACGTACTCGGTTCCTTCGTCTTCGTAGATGACCGGCGGCGCGTTGACCACCAGGCCCTTGCCCTTGCGCGTCCAGCTCCACAGTCGCTTTCCGGTCTTGGCGTCGTAGGCGTACACGTAACCCGCGGAGTCGGAGACGAAGACGAGGCCCCCTGCGGTCGTCGACGAGCCGCCCGCGCATTCGATCCCCGATTTGCTTTTCACCTGCCAGGCCGTCTGGTTGTCACGGACGTCGATCGCCGTGAACCAGCCCTGCCGCGGCTCGACCATGCCCTTGGCTTCGCCGTAGCCCTCGAGCTGCTCGAAGACTTTGAAGTTGTCCTTCTGCTTGGCGTTCAGGTCTTTCACTTTCGCGGCATGGATACCGACGTTGGCGCAGTAGTAGGTGTAGCCGGTCTGCGGGTTGTAGCTGGTCGGGGCCCAGACGAGCGAGGTCCCGTTCCAACCGGCAGTGAAGTGGTCCGGCCCGAAGTAGGAGTAGGCGCAGGCGTACTCGTAACCCTTGCCGTCGGGCGCCTCCGCGGGGAGCAGGTCCGGGTCCGCGCAATGGGGCGTGACTTCGCCGGCGTCGACCGGAATCGGCTCGGTCAGGGGTTCTCCGTTTTGCTTCTTCCAGCCGCGCTTTTCGTCATAGGCTTTCGCCTCTGGGTTGGTCTTGGCGTTGGAGAGCGGTTCCTCCCTCACCGGGGTCACCGGCTTGCCGGTCGCGCGGTCGAGCTCGTAGACGTAGCCGTTCTTGCAGCCGATGCTGAGCCCGTCGACGGTTTTGCCTTCGACTTCATGGGTCCAGAGGACGGGCGGCTGGGCGCAGTCGTAGTCCCACTCGTCGTGGTGGGTCGTCTGGTAGAACCAGCGCAGCTTGCCGGTCTTCAGGTCGAGTGCGACGACGCCGTCGAGGTAGTACTCGTCACCCGGGCCGCGGCCGCCGATGTCGGGGTTGGGGTTCCCGGTCGGGAAGTAGACGAGGCCGAGCTCCGGGTCGACGACCGCGTTGGTCCAGACGCCGCCGCCGCCGTCCTTCAGTTCCTCCGGCGAGTCCCAGGTCTCCGACCCCGGTTCCCCCGGACGGGGAAGGGTGTGGAAGGTCCAGGCCAGCTTGCCGGTCTTCGCGTCGACCGCCTTGACGAAGCCGCGCAGCCCGCCGACGATGTCGCTGCCCGACTGGCCGATGTAAACCATCCCGTCCCAGTAGACCGGGGTCGGCTGCGAGTACTGGTAGACGCGCTGGGTGTTGATCAGGGTCTTCCAGATCATCTTGCCGGTCTTCTGGTCGAGCGCCACCAGGTAGCCGCCCGGCTCCTCGATGTAGAGGCGCCCTTCGCCGATCGCCTGGCCACGCGAACCGGAACCCGGTTCCACTTCCCCTGGGATGATGCCGACGTCGAGCCCGGTCGTCTGCCAGATCTTCTCGCCAGTGCTGGCGTCGTAGGCGCCGACGGTCGGATTCATCGAGCCGGAGGCGGCGTAAATCACTCCTTCGGACTCGATCGGGTTGTTCTCGCTGCCCGTTCCGTCTTTGGTTCCCTCTGGGTCGAGCGGCGCCGCAAAGGCCAGTTTCAGCTGGGCGACGTTGGAGGTATCGATCTGGTCGGCCGTCGAGTAGCGGCTGCCCCCGACGTCGCCGCCGACCGAAGGCCATTCGGAGGTGGGTTCTTCGCTGGCGAAGGCGGCAGTCTTCGATTCGGATCCTTCGCCGCCGGCGCCCGCTCCCGTCGCGGTCGTCGACGAGGACGAGGAGCTGTCACCGCCGCATGCGCTGAGCACCAGCGCGAACGCGACGCAGCACAGCAACGCCACCGATGAGTAAAGAGCTTTCGAGGGCCTGAAATTCACGCCTCCACCTCCCGAGCGTGGTGTGGCCTTGACCGAGATCCACCGCTGATACTGAGTCTCACTCCCAACCGCAGTGTACACGAGGAAACGAGCTGTCTCATCGGCCGAGCTCAGGACCTACCACTCGCCTTTCGAGCCGAAGATGGCGGCCTGCGCATTCCCTGGATCCGCCCGGTCCCGGGCTCGCGGTCAGCGGGCGAACGCGCTAGACACCGAGGCTCGCCTGTTGCGGCGGATAGCACAGGTGCTCACCCTCGACCACCGCGAAGTCGGTGAGGGTGTGCGGCTCCAGCCGGCCGCGGGAGTCGAGGTGCTCGACGTCGTGACCGCGGACCAGGAGGGCGTCGGCGAGGAGGCGGCGATGGCAGCGCCACCACTGCGCCTCCGCGCACATCACCGCCGTGCGGCGTCGTTTGGCCAGGGTGAGGAGGCGGGAGAGTCCGCGCTCGAATTCGGGGCTGTCCATGTGGTCGGCGTAGCCCTGGAACTGGGCGACGCGCCAGCCGGTGTTGGGTGAGCTCGGGAGCGGCTTGCGGCGGCCTCCAAGCTCCGACAGGTGGTCGTACTCGATGCCGGCGGCGGGCAGGGCGGTGCGCAGCTCGGCCTCGTTGAACCAGGGGAGACGGCGGGAGCCGGGGTATCGGCGTACGTCCGCCAGGGCTTCGACGCCAGCGCTCCTTAGCAGGGTGAGGAACTGATCCTGCTGGTGCGTCGAATGGCCGACCGTGAGCAACTCCACAGGGGCCGAATGCTAGGCGGGGGGATCAGGCGGGTGCGATCGGCTGTTGGGTTCGCGCCGCCGACCCGGACAGGAGCCGGGCCGGCGGCGGAGCCTGGCCGAAAGGTCTGGGTCAGGCGGTCTCGGCGGCGAACTCGGTCGGGCCCTGTTCGACGGCCACCGGGTCCATCCAGGCGATCTCCCAAAGGTGGCCGTCGAGATCGTGGAAGCTGCGCTGGTACATGAAGCCGTAGTCCTGGGCGTCCTTGGCGGGAGCGGCGCCGGCGGCGATCGCGGCGGCGGCGAGGGAGTCGACTTCGTCGCGGTCGGTGGCGCTGATGCAGGCGGTGAGGGCGGTCTGGGCGGTGGCGTCGGCGACGGGTTTGGTGACGAAGTCGGCGAAGCGGTCGCGCTGGAGGAGCATCACGTACGCCTGGTCGGAGACGACCATGCAGGCGGCGCCGTCGTCGCAGAACTTCTCGTCGAAGTCGAAGCCGAGGTGGGCGAAGAAGGTGCGGCTGGCCGGCAGGTCGGCGACGGGAAGGTTGAGGAAGAGCAGGCGGGACATAATGGGTCTCCTTGTGAATGGGTCGGTTGAAGGTGGAGACGGGCGCGGTGGCCGGAACTAATCGGTCCGCCGGAAGCTCGGTTGCGCCGCCCGCGGCGGTGGCGGGGCTCGAGGGGGAGCTGGAGCGGCTGCGGCCGAAGCTGACCGGCTACTGCTACCGGATGCTCGGCTCTGGCTTCGAGGCCGAGGACGCAACCCAGGAGACGCTGCTTCGCGCCTGGCGGCGCGCGGACACGCTGGCCGAGCCGGCCGCCCTGAAGTCGTGGCTGTTCTCGATCGCCACCAACGTCTGCCTCGACCAGATCGACGCGCGGAAGCGGCGGGCGCGGCCGGTCGATTTGGCGGAACCCGGCACCGTGGATTCGCCGCTGGGGGCGCCCCTGCCGGAGGCGAGCTGGATCCTGCCGATCGCCGACGGCCAGGTGATCGACCCCGAGGCGGGGCCGGAGGCGCGGGCGGCCGAGCGGGAGTCGTTGCGGCTCGCGTTCGTCGCCGCGCTGCAGCACCTCCCCGCCCGCCAGCGGGTGGTGCTGGTGCTGCGCGAGGTGCTGCGCTGGAGCGCGAAGGAAGTCGCCGAGGTGCTGGAGACCTCGGTCGCCTCCGTAAACAGCGCCCTGCAGCGGGCGCGGGCAACGCTCGACGAGCTGGCGCTGGAGGACTCCGACGCCCCAGCGCAGCCCACGGACGAGGACGAGCGGCGGCTGCTCGAGCTGTACCTCGACGCCTTCGCCGAGTACGACGTCGACCGGATCATCGCCCTGCTCCGCTACGACGTGGTCTTCGACATGCCGCCGCTGCCGCTCTGGTTGCGGGGCCCGGAGCAGGTCGGCGAGTTCATGCTCGGCCCCGGCGCCGGCTGCCGCGGCTCGAAGCTGATCGCGACCGCCGCCAACGGGCTGCCGGCGTTCGCCGCCTACAAGCCCGACCCCGACTCGGGCGCCTGGCTACCGTGGTCGCTGACGTTGCTCGAGCCGGGGATGCCCACCGGCGGCGGGCTGCAAATCGTCGCCGGCGTCCACAACTTCCTCGCGCCCTACCTCCCTAACCTCTTCCGCTCGTTCGGACTGCCGGAGCGGCTGGGGGAGGCGGACCCGGTCATCGCGACCGGCTAACGACCTGAACGCCAGCCCGGCTGGCCAGGGCGGATTAGGCTCGCACCAGCGGGCTCGGTCAGCCAATGCCTGAGGGGAGAGGTCATGAACGCCAACAAGGAACTCTGGGAGAAGGGCGACTTCACCAGGATCGCCGAGACGATGCGGCCGAGCGGTGAAGCGCTGGTCGCGGAGCTGGGGATCGAGGAGGGCATGAAGGTGCTCGACCTCGGCTGCGGCGACGGGACGACGGCGCTGCCGGCGGCGCAGCGCGGCGCCGAGGTGACCGGCGTCGACATCGCCGCCAACCTGGTCGCCGCCGGCAACGCCCGGGCCGAGGCCGCGGGCCTCGCGAACCTCCGCTTCCAGGAGGGAGACGCGTCGGACCTGGACGGGCTCGCCGACGAGAGCTTCGACCTGGTGGTCAGCGTCTTCGGGGCGATGTTCGCGCCGCGGCCGTTCGACGTCGCCAAGGAGATGGTGCGGGTGGCGAAGCCGGGCGGGCGAATCGTGATGGCGAACTGGATCCCCGGCGACCCGACCCTGGTGGCGCAGATCCTGAAGATCAGCGCCGCCTACTCGCCGCCGCCACCGGAGGGGTTCGTCAGCCCGGTCACCTGGGGCGTCGAGGACGAGGTGCGGGAGCGCTTCGGCGCGGCCGGGATCCCCGCCGAGCGGATCTCCTGCCAGCGGGACACCTGGCGGTTCGAGCTCGACGGCTCGCCGGCGGAGCTGCTGGCGATCTTCCGCGATTACTACGGTCCGACCATGAACGCCTTCGCGGCAGCGGCGAAAGACGGGCGCGAGGAGGAGCTGCAGGGCGAGCTCGAGGCGCTCTTCGAGGCGCAGAACACGAGCGCCGAGGGGACCTCGATCCCGGCCACCTACCTGCGGGTGACGGTCGCGCGTTGACGGGTAAGGGACGGCCGTGGCGAGACGCGGAGCCGGAACGGACGCAGCCGGGACGAAGGAGTGGCGCGACGCCGAGGGCCGGCTGCACCGCGACGACGGCCCGGCGCGCGTCCTCCCCAGCGGGCGCGAGGAATGGTTCCGCCACGGCCGCCTGCACCGTGAGGACGGCCCGGCCGTCGTCCACGCCAACGGCTCGGTCAAGTACTACGAGAACGGCGCCCGCCACCGCGAGGGGGCGCCGGCGTGCGTCTACGTCAACGGCACCGAGAAGTGGTACCGGCGCGGCCGCCGCCACCGCGACGACGGCCCCGCCGCGATCTACCCCGACGGCCGGCGGATCTGGTTTCGCGACGGCGTCAAGCTCAAAGAAGAGCGCGGCGGGTAGCGCCGCTGGCGGGAGCCGGCGGTGAGCGGCGACGGGGTCGCGCTCTCCTGGAGCGGCGGCAAGGACTCCTCGCTGGCGCTCTGGGCGCTGCGCGAGGAGCGGGGCATCGAGCCGGTGGCGCTGCTGACGACGGTCACCGAGGACTACGGCCGGGTCAGCATGCACGGGGTGCGGCAGGAGCTGGTCCGCGCCCAGGCCGAGGCGGCGGGCCTGCCGCTGGTCGAGGTCGGGATCCCGGCGCAGTGCCCGAACGAGGTCTACGAGCAGCGGATGGAAGCGGCGCTCGGCTCGCCGCCGCTGGCCGCGGCGCCGACGATGGCCTTCGCCGACCTCTTCCTCGCCGATATCCGCGCCTACCGCGAGGAGCGGCTGCGCTCGGTCGGGCGCGCCGCGACCTTCCCCCTCTGGGGACGCGACACCGCCGAGCTCGCCCGCACCTTCCTCGCCGCCGGCTTCGAGGCGACGATCTGCTGCCTCGACTCGAGCCAGCTCGACCCGTCCTTCGCCGGGCGCCGCTTCGACCACTCGCTGCTGGCCGACCTGCCGGCGGGGGTCGACCCCTGCGGCGAGAACGGCGAGTTCCACACCTTCGTCCACGCCGGGCCGATCTTCGCGGCGCCGATCCCGGTCGCGGTGGGGGAGACCGTCGAGCGCGAGGGTTTCCTCTTCACCGACCTTTCCTAGTCGCCTTCTTCGCCGCCGGCAGCTTCAGGGTCAGCACGCGGTGGAGTTCGGTGCGGGCGCTGTTCGGGCCGCTGAGGGCGATCGTGAAGCTGGCCCGCAGCGAGCGCTTCGCCGCGAGCAGCGCCGCTCCCCGTTTCGAGAGGGTGAGGACGACCGTCTTCCGCTTCCCCGCCTGGAGGCTGAAGCGAACCCTGCCGAGCGAGACCCTGCGGCGCCTGGAGTCGCCTTTCGGCCTGGGCGTGGCCGCGGCCGCGGCGGAGGTGGACGCGAACCGCTTGGCGGTCGTGCCGGTGAGGACGCCGAGGCAGTCGACCGGCGAGCCCAGGGTGAAGCTGACCTTGCCGCCGCCCGGTTTCACCCGGGCGCGGAAGCTGGTCAGCTTGATCGGCGCTTTCTTGGCGGCGCTGGGGGCGGGGGCGGCCGGCGTGGCGCCGAGGCCACGCGGCGGCAGCTTCAGGAGGTGGTCTTGGAGGGCGGTGCCGTTGGGGGCGGCGGGGGTGCCGTTGTAGTCGGTGAGGAGGTAGAAGGCGCTGCAGCCGCCGGCGGCGATCTCCCGCGGCGTCAGCACCCACCAGCCCCAGGCCAGGTAGCCAACCCCGTGCTGGTCGGCCCAGCTCATGTATTCCTCGTCGAAGCTGCTCGGGGCGCAGATTTCCTGGTCGAACTCGCCGGTGACGACCGGCACCTGGGCGGCGACCGAGGCGATCGTCGAGTCCCAGCAGCCGGCCTTGTCGCACGGCTTGCCCTGGTAGTTGTGGAAGGAGGCCGCCAGCTGGCCCAGCGGGTCGCTCGGCCTGTTGGCGAGCCAGCCGCTGAGGTCGTTGGCGTAGTCGAGGCCGCCGAGCAGCAGCGGCTGGGTGGCGCCGGTGGCGCGGACCGCGTCGACCAGGGGCCTGCATGCCGACCGCGGTGTAGAGCGCTTTGCTCGGCGGTTCGGCGTCGCTCGAGACCGGGACCGGGCAGCCGCCGTTCCGCCAGCAGTCCCAGCTGACCGGATGCGCCGGGTCGTTTACCGCGGCCGGCGAGTAGGGCTCGTTGAAGAGGTCGAAGACGACCGCCGGGTTGTCCTTGAAAGCGGTGGCAACCGAGCTCCAGAAGGCGGCCGAGTGGTCGTCGGGCATCGGCCGCTGGCCGTCGGCGGAGAGGGCGCCGGGCGCGGTCCAGTGCAGGTCGAGGATCGCGTAGAGCCCGTGGGCGTTCACCGCCGCGACGTAGTCCTTCACCGCCTGCTGGTAGCCGGCGGCGGTCAGCGGCTGGGGCGGTCCCTGGGCGTTGCTGGGCCGGCCGTTGATCCCCAGCCAGCAGTCCTCGTTCAGGGGGATGCGGACCGCGCTGGCGTTTCAGCTGGCGATCGCGTTGGCGTCGGCGGCGTCCATGTGACCGTCGTCGTAGGCGTAGCCGAACTCGCAGGCGTACTCGAAGCTGGGGTGGTTGACGCCGAGCAGGCGGACCGTCTGGCCGTCGCCGTTGACGAAGCGGTTGCCTTCGACCTTGATCGAGAGCGGGGCCGCGGTCGCGGCACTCGCCGGCGCCACGGCGCAGACCAGCGCGGTGCAGGCGAGGGCGAGGACGCCGGCGAGACGGTTTCGCGAAGGCATACCGGCGGCAGCCTGGCGGAGCGGAGCCGCCGCCGCAACAGGGAGAGGCCGAAGGATTAGCCGCTTTCGTCGAGGTTGCCTTTTCCCGCGCTATACGCCGGAAAAGGCAACCTCAACGCGCGAGCTCCGCCTCGTAGGCGGCTTGGAGGCGGTCGAAGACCGACTCGGTGCCGGCCGGCCGGGGGATGCCGAGGTGCTGTTCGCGCAGCTCGGCCATGAATTCCTCCCAGAGCTCGGGGCCGCCCTCCTCGAGCAGCTCGGCGCGGATCGAGAGCTCGCGGCTGACCGGCCGGTGGCGGCGGCCCCAGGCGCCGAGCTGGGCGATCACCGGCACCAGCTCGATCGCCGGCTCGGTGAGGCTGTAGATCACCTTCTGCTTGTGGGAGGGATCGGGGGCGCGGGAGACCAGGCCCTGCTCGGTCAGGCGGCGGAGGCGGTCGGCGAGGATGTTGGAGGCGATTCCCTCCTCCGAGCCGGCCAAGAGCTCGCCGAAGTGGTGGCGGTTGCCGAACATCATGTCGCGGATCACCAAGAGCGACCACTTGTCGCCGATCACCTCGATCGAGAGGTTGATCGGGCAGCCGGAGCGGCCGTCGTTCTTGCCGCCGCTCGGGCGATCCGAAGCGCTCGTCCGGGCGTCCGAATTTCCAGTTGCACTCTGCAAGTGGTTTATGTTAGCGTGCTCGCAACCACTTGCAGTTTGCAACTAGTTAACGGACAGAGGAGGAGAGATGCCAGAGGTCACCGCAGACATGTCGATAAGCCTCGACGGCTACGGGTCGGGGAGGGGTCAGAGCGCAGAGCGCCCGTTCGGCGACATCGACGAGAACCGCCTGCACGCCTGGCAGTTCGAGCACCGCGACGAAAACGCCGAGGAGGCCGAGGCGATCACCCGCACCGGCGCCTTCATCATGGGCCGCAACATGTTCGGGCCCGACCGCGGCGAGTGGGACCTGGATTGGAAGGGGTGGTGGGGACCGGACCCGGTGTACCACGCGCCGGTCTTCGTCCTCGCCCACCGGCCGCGCGCGAGCGTCGAGATGGAAGGCGGCACCATCTACCACTTCGTCACCGACGGGATCGAGGCGGCGCTAGAGCGGGCGCGGGAGGCGGCGGGCGAGAAGAACGTCTCGATCGCCGGCGGGCTCAGCACCCTGAACCAGTACCTGGCCGCCGACCTCGTCGACGAGCTGCGGCTGCACGTGGCGCCGTTCGTCGCCGGCGGCGGCGAGCGGATCTTCGACGGGGTCGAGGAGTTCGGGCTGAAGCCGGCCTCGAGCCGCGCCACGCCCCACGTCACCCACCTCGTCTACCGGCGGTGATTGTCGCGCGGATCCCAGAGGTCGACGGCGGCGGTGTCTTCGTAGGCCATCCCGTGCGGGTAGCTGATCAGCTCGACGTCGGTGCCGAAGGGGGTGTGGAAGTAGTTGATCGACTGGCCCGCGGCGGGGCCTTCGGTGATCGGGACCGGGCCGGCGAGCTTGGTCCCGACCCGCGCCTGCAGGGTCGCGACCGCCTTCTCGATCTCGCGGACGTAGAAGGCGAGGTGGTGGGCGCCCCAGTCGGAGTTGATCCGGAAGGAGCGGTCCTGGTCGGGCGCGCGGTACTGGAACAGCTCGACCCCGGGACCGTTGCCGCCGCGCAGGACCCGGATCTGGTCGACGACGGCGCGCGGGTCGACGTCGACCAGTTCGGTCATGAAGTCGCCTTTCGGGTCGCTGAAGGGCCCGAAGGTGAGCGGGTTGGTGAAGCCGAGGTTCCGCTCGAACCAGGCAGCCGCCTGCTTCACGTCCGGGACCGTGATCCCGATGTGGTCGATGCCGAGTAGGCCCGGCACCTTGGTCGCCTCGCTCTTGCGCCCGTTCAGCTGCGGCGACCAGAGCGGCTTCACGCCGGGCCCTTCGTAGGCCATCCCCCGCGGGTAGCTGATGAACTCGACGTAGCCGCCCCAGGGCGTGCGGAAGTACTGGATCGTCTGCCCCGCCGCCGGGCCTTCGGTCAGCGAGAAGGGGCCGGCGGGCATCCGCCGCACGCCCTTGCTCTTCATGTAGTCGACCGCGGCATCGATATCGGTGACGTAGAAGGCGACGTGGTGGCCCGACCAGTCCGAGTTCTTCGGCATCTCGTCGCGCTGGCCGTCCGGGGCCGTGTACTTGAAGAGCTCGATGTTGGCGCTGTGGCCGATCCGCAGCTCCGTGATCTGGTCGATCGAGGTGGTGGTGGCGACGTCGACGACGCCGGCGACGAAATCACCCGCCGGCAGCGGCCCGAAGGTCAGCGGCGCCTCCGCTCCCAGCACGTCCTCGAACCACTCGATCGCCTGGTTTATGTCCGGGACGGTGATCCCGACGTGGTCCATCCCGACCAGGTTGAGGCGGCCGCGCCCTTTGCCGGGCGGCGCCTGCTTGGGCGCGGCGGTGGCGCCGGCGGCGCCGAGCAGCGAGGAGGCGGCGACGGCGCCGAACGCGCCCGCGCTCCTGGTGACGAACTCCCTTCGCGGCATCCTCGCGCCGTCGTCCACGCGCCCACCTCCTCGGGCCGAGATCATCGTCTCACCCGGGCGGCCCGCTGTCGACCGGCCGTTCAGGGGGTCTTGCGATTGTTTGGTTGGGGTGGCTATCGCGCCGTCAATCGGACAACGAGCGGGCGAGGCGAGCGGCCAGGTCGCCTTTGCGCCCGACCGCGACCCGCTCGAGACCGAGCCAGGCGGCCATCGCGCGCAGCTCGGCGGCGAGCTCCCGGGCGACCGCGGCGGGGTCGGCGCCCGGCTCGGCGAAGGCGCCGCGGACCAAGAGTGCGCCACCCTCGCGGTCGCTCTTCAGGTCGACGCGGGCGACGAGCCGGTCGCCGAGCAGGAAGGGGAGGACGTAGTAGCCGTGGCGGCGCTTCGGCGCCGGCGTGTAGATCTCGATCCGGTAGTGGAAGTCGAAGAGCCGTTCGGTCCGCTCGCGGGCCCAGATCAGCGAGTCGAAGGGGGAGAGGAGGGCGCGGGCGGCGACGGCCTTGCGGCGCGGGCGCAGGCCCGCCGGAACGTAGGCGGGCTTCGCCCAGCCCTCGACCGCGGCGGGCCGGAGCTCGCCGGCCTCGGCCAGCTCCGCCACCCGGGCCTTCGAGTCGGCGCGGGGGAGGCGGAAGTAGTCGCCGAGGTCGGGCTCGGTGGCGACGCCGAGGCACCTGGCGGCGACCATGATCAGCCGCCGCTGCGCCTCGTCCTCGACCGGGGTCGGCGCCGCCAGGACCGCGGCGGGAAGCACCCGCTCGGGCAGGTCGTAGCGGCGCTCGAAGTTGACCCGGCCGGCGGCGGCGACGCGGCCGGCGAAGAAGAGGTGCTCGAGCGCCGTCTTCTCCTCCGACCAGCTCCACATCTCGCCGCTCCCCCGCGGCCGCCGCGGCACCCCCAGCTCCGAGGCGCGGAGCGGCCCGCGCTCGCGCACCTGGTCGAGCACCCAGGCGACCAGCTCGGGCTGCTCGCGGCCGATCCGCGCCACCGATTTCCAGGCGAGCTCGTCCACCCGCGCCATCCGCCAGCGCAAAAGCGGCTGCAGCTCGACCGGCAGGAGCGAGGCCTCGTGCGCCCAGTACTCGAACAGCTCGCGCGCGCCCCGGCCGGCACCGCCGCTCTTGCCGTCGCGGTGGAAGGCGAGCCGGTCGAGCGCCTCGCGCGGGTAGGGGCCGAGGCGCGAGAAGGCCGGCAGGTAGTGGGCGCGCGAGAGGACGTTCACCGAGTCGAGCTGCAGCAGGCCGACGTCGCCGACCAGCCGCCGCAGGTGGCGGGCGTCGACCCGGCCGCTCGGGCGGGGGCGGGCGAAGCCCTGCGCCGCAAGCACGGTGGCGCGGGCCTGCCGCAGGCTCAGCTCGATGTCCGCGCGCTTCAGCGCCCTACGCCAGCCGGGCGCTGAGGTTGATCTCCGGCACCGCCGCCAGCGCCCGCGAGACCGGGCAGGCCTGCTTCGCCTCTTCGGCCACCGCGACGAACTTCGCCTCGTCGATCCCCGGCACCGAGCCGACCACCTCGAGGTCGATCTGGGCGATCGTCGGCGCGTCGTCGATCCGCCGCAGGCTGACCCCGGCCGTCGCCTTCACCGAGTCGGGCGGGTTGCCGCCTTCGGCCAGCGCGTTCGAGAGCGCCATCGCGAAGCAGGAGGCGTGGGCGGCGGCGATCAGCTCCTCGGGGTTGGTCCCCTTCCCCTCCTCGAAGCGCGAGGTGAAGGAGTAGTCGCCGGTCCACGCGCTCTCGCCGACGGTGACGGTGCCGCCGCCGCCATTGAGGTCGCCCTGCCA
>Ga0196962_10000584_pt1 | contig 14093 bp, 13 predicted proteins | sample S3v_20metaG_FD_183186 | JGI IMG/M metagenome (GOLD analysis project Ga0196962, IMG submission 183186) | Soil microbial communities from Anza Borrego desert, Southern California, United States - S3+v_20 | ecosystem: Environmental > Terrestrial > Soil > Desert | place: USA: California | collected... | reverse complement strand
GCTCCCGGCACGCGCGCGGCGCAGCGCGGCACCGAGATCAGCCTGCGCGGGGTCGCGCCCGGCGCGGTCGGGTCCGTCACCGTGACGGGAGCGGTCACCGGCGAGCACCAGGGCACGCTCCAGCCCCACTCAGACGGCCGCGGCGCGAGCTTCGTGCCGGCCGGCGTCTTCCGGCCCGGCGAGCGCGTCACCGTGCGCACCGGCCTCGACGTCCGCGGCGGCCGCGACGGCGACTACAGCTTCCGGATCCTGCGCGGCGAGTACGAAACCGGCCGCGGCGGCTCCGACCGGGCGGTGCCGCGGCCGCGCAAGGGCACGTACCACTCGTACCGCTCCGACCGCTCGCTCAGGGCGCCGCGCCTACGCGTGACGCGCCGCCGCTCCGGCCGCGCGCCCGGGTACCTGGTCCTCAACACCGGCTGGGACGAGGAGCGCCCGCGGCCGGAGGGCCTGCTGATCGCCGACGACCGCGGCCGCCCCGTCTACTTCAAGCAGCGCACCGCCGAGCGCAAGATCTTCGACGTCGCCGTCCAGCGCTACCGGGGCCGGCCCGTGATCACGTACTGGGAGGGCCGCTTCGCCGCCGGATGGGGCTACGGCGACTACGTCGTGCTCGACGAGACCTACCGCGAGATCCTGCGCGTCGAGGCCAAGAGCGGGTACCGGGCGGACATCCACGACATGCGGATCACGCCGCAGGACACGCTGCTGGTGCAGGTCTACAACCGCGTCAGGCACGACCTGCGGAGCGTCGGCGGCCGCCGGGGTGGCGAGGTGCTCGACAACGTCATCCAGGAGATCGACCCCGCGACGGGCCGGCTGCTGTTCGAGTGGCACAGCCTGGGCGTCATCGGCCTGCGCGAGAGCCTGGACCGTCCGGAGCGGGGGAAGCCGTTCGACCCCTTCCACCTGAACTCGATGGACGTCGGGCCCGACGGCGACATCCTCATCTCCGCCCGCAACACCTGCGCGGTGTACGAGATCGACCGCACGACCGGCACCGTGAACTGGCGCCTCGGCGGCCGGCGCAGCGACTTCCGGGTGCCCCGCAACGCCCGGTTCTGCCGCCAGCACGACGCCCGGTGGATCGCCGACGACGAGATGTCGATCTTCGACAACCACATCGACCGGCGCCGCGATGGTGGCCAATCGCGCGCCATCAAGCTCGCGGTCGACGAGCGCCGCCGCCGCGTCCGGCTGCTGCGCGGCTACAAGCACCCGCGCCGGCTGGCGGCGGCGAACAAGGGCGGCGCGCGCGTGCAGCCCAACGGCAACGTGCTCGTCGCCTGGGGCGCGGTGCCCGTGATCACCGAGTACACGCGCCGCGGCCGGATCGTGCTCGACGCGCGCTTCGCGGGCGCGACCGACGGGAGCTATCGCGCAGTGCGCTCCGAATGGGTCGGCCGCCCGGCGACCGACCCCGCGGTGGCCGCCGAGCGTCGCGGGGAGCGCGTCGCGGTGTGGGCGAGCTGGAACGGCGCCACGGAGGTCGCCCGCTGGGAGGTCCTCGCCGGGACGAGCCCGGACGCGTTGACGCCGGTCGGCAGCCGCGCCCGCACGGGCTTCGAGACTTCGCAGTCGGTCACGGGACCGCATGCGTACGTCGCGGTCCGGGCGCTCGCGGCGGACGGCACGGTGCTCGGCACGTCGCGCGCGGTTCGGCCGTAGTCTGCGCCCGATGTGGGTCCAGCGGGAGGTCACGCTGCGGCCGCGGCCGCGCGGCTTCCACCTCGTCACGAGCGAGATCGAGTCGGCGGTGCCGGAGCTGCGCTCGCTGCGAGTCGGCCTCGCGCACCTCTTCATCCGCCACACGTCGGCGTCACTGACGCTCAACGAGAATGCCTCGCCGGACGTCCGGGAAGACTTCGAAGCCTACTTCGACGCAGCCGTGCCCGAGGACGCACGCTACTGGACGCATACGATCGAGGGGCCCGACGACATGCCGGCGCACATCAAGGCGTCGCTGCTCGGGCCGTCGCTGTCGCTGCCGGTCAGCGACGGCCGGCTCGCGCTGGGCACGTGGCAGGGCGTGTACCTGTGCGAGCACCGCGACCGCGGCGGCCCGCGCTCGGTCGTCGTGACGCTGTTCGGTGAGAACTGACGTGCGCCGCGCGCCGGCCGTGCTGGCCGCCCTCGTGCTCGTCGCCGCCGGGTGCGGCGGGGAGGAGCTCCGCGAGGCGCGCGAGCGCGCCGAGACGGATCTGCGGGAGCGCGTCGACGACCTGCGCGACCGCGCGCGGCGGGCCGGGGAGGAGTTCTCCGACACCGTCCGCCAGGTGCTCGACGACATCCGCAAGGCCGTCCCCGAGGCGTCGCTGCCGACGCCGCAGGTGCAGAAGCCCTCCGCGATCTCGCGCTACATGACGCGGGTGCTCCGAAGCGTCGACGGCTACTGGACGCGCACGCTGCGGGCATCCGGACTTCAGGCGCCGCGGGTGCAGTACGCGTGGATCCCGCGCGGGCGGTCGGCGCTCACCGGCTGCCGGGTGGTGGCCGGCGGCGACGCCGCCTTCTACTGCCCGGCCGACGACACGATCTACATCGCCGAGCGGTTCGCGCACGATGTCTACAACGGCATCGGCGACCGCTTCCCCGGCGAGCGGGCGGGCCAGGGCAACGCCGTCGGCGAGTTCGGCCTCGCCTACGTGGTCGCCCACGAGTACGCGCACAACGTCCAGTTCGAGCTCGGGTTCTACGAGCTCCAGGATCCGCGCGACGGCGTGAAGGCGTTCGAGCTGCAGGCCGACTGCATGGCGGGCCTGTGGGGCAACGCCGTCTACCACGAGGGCCGCTACGACGACCGCGACGTCGAAGAGGCGATCTCGACCGCCCAGGCGGCCGGCGACTTCGACTACGGCACCGCTCAGCACCACGGAACCCCCGACGAACGCCGCACCGCCTGGCTGGCCGGCTTCCGGACCGGCGACCCGGCGCAATGCCGGCGGTACGTGCCGGGCGCGTAACCCGAACCGCCTCGTCAAGCGGCGTCCGGCCGGAGCGCCGGCGCTGTGTTCACTTCTGGTCGCCAGACGACCACAGATCGACACAGCGGCCCGCGCAGGCCCGCTCATCCGAACAGGGTCAGCGCCGGCTCGCGCTCGCCGCGCAGCTCGGCGAGGTCGACCTCGACCCAGTCGAGCCCGCGCGCGTCGGCCAGAACGCGCGCCTGCGGCTTGACCACCCGCGCCGCCAGCACGCCGCGGCAGTCCGCCATCGCCGGGTCGAGCCGGATCCGCTCCAGGTACCGCGAGAGCTGCTCGACCGCCTCGATGGTCCCGACCCGCTTGATCTCGACCGCGATCCATCCGTCCTCCTCGTCGCGGCACATGAGGTCGACGGGCCCGATGTCGGTCGGCCACTCGCGGCGCACGAGCCGGAACCCCTCCCCGCACCATCCCGGCGCCTCCGCCAGGAGGGCCTGCAGGTCGGCCTCCACGCCGTCCTTCTCGAGCTGCGCGGCGTCGAAGTCCATGGCGTGCTCGACGTCCGAGAGCACCTCGGCCAGGACGATGTCCAGCCGGTCGTCGCCCTTGACCTTGCGCACCGCGATCCGGCCGTCGGACTCCTCCACGACGGTCGGCGGCGTCATCCAGTTCAGCGGCTTGTAGCCCCCGGCGTCGGCGTGCACGAGCACGGACCCGTCGGCCTTGAGGATCAGCAGCCGCAGCGCCTCCGGCAGCCGCGCCGACAGGCGGCCGGAGTACTCGACGGAGCAGCGGGCGACGATCAAGCGCATCGGAATCCGGACCGTAGTCGGCGCACCGGACAGTGCGTGCGTGGCAGCGGGACCGCCGCGTCGGCCGGTAGGGTGCCGCCCCAAGGCGATGAGCGCGGGAGTGGGGCATCTCGTCGAACTCGAGAGGGTGCGGAAGAGCTTCGGCGACAACCTGGTGCTTGACGGCATCGATCTGACGATCGACCGCGGCGAGGTCGTGGTGATCGCGGGACCGTCGGGCTCGGGCAAGTCCACGATGCTGCGCTGCATCAACGGGCTCGAGGGGATCGACGAGGGCGACGTCCGCTTCGAAGGCGCCTCGCTCGCGCGGGCGGGCAAGGACGTCAACCGGATGCGCGCCGAGATCGGCATGGTGTTCCAGCAGTTCAACCTGTTCGCCCACAAGACCGTCATGGAGAACCTGACCATGGCGCCCGTCGAGGTCAAGCGGCTGGAGAAGCGCGCGGCCAGGGAGCGGGCGGAGCGGCTGCTCGAGCGCGTCGGGATGGCCGAGAAGGCGGACGCCTTCCCGGCCGACCTGTCGGGCGGCCAGCAGCAGCGCGTCGCGATCGCCCGCGCGCTCGCCATGGAGCCCAAGCTCATGCTGTTCGACGAGCCGACGTCCGCGCTGGATCCCGAGATGATCCGCGAGGTGCTCGACGTCATGCGCGACCTCGCGCGCGACGGCATGACGATGGCCGTCGTCACGCACGAGATGGGGTTCGCGCGCGAGGTCGGCGACCGGATCGTCTTCATCGACGGCGGCCAGATCGTCGAGCAGGCGCCCCCCGGCGAGTTCTTCGCGGCCGCAAAGAGCGCGCGGGCGCGCGACTTCGTCGACAAGATCATCCATCACTAGCGAGGAGACTGGAATGAAGACCACACGCTGGGCACTGCTCCTGGTGCTCGTACTGGGGCTGTTCGCGGCCGCTTGTGGCGACGACGAGGAGGAGCAGCCGGCCGGGGGCGGCGAGCCCACCGCCGAGGCCGAGCAGTTCCCCGAGGACACCACGATGGGGCGGATCCAGGCGGCGGGCGAGATCAAGATCGGCGTCAAGTACGACGTGCCGCCGTTCGGGTTCAAGAACCCGCAGAACGACCAGATCGAGGGCTTCGACGTCGACCTCGGCCGTGCGATCGCCGACAAGCTCGGGGTCGAGCCGAACTTCATCGAGGCGATCTCCGACAACCGGATCCCGTTCCTGCAGGACGGCACGGTCGATCTCGTGCTGTCGACCATGACGATCAACAAGGAGCGCGATCAGGAGATCGACTTCTCCGAGCCCTACTACATCGCCCGCGGGCGCATCCTGGTGCCGCAGGACTCCGACATCACGGGCATCGACTCGCTGGCCGGCCGCAAGGTCTGCACCGCGCTCGGCTCCACCTACGAGGAGACGATCAAGGAGCAGGCGCCCGACGCCGACCTGCGGCTCGTCGACTCCTACTCGGAGTGCCTCGAGCTGGTGCAGAACGGCGCCGTCGACGCGGTCTCGACCGACGACGTGATCCTCACCGGCATGATCATCCAGGACGACACGCTCAAGCTCACCGAGGGCGAGCCGCTGACGACCGAGCCCTACGGCGCCGGCATCAAGCAGGGCGACAGGGAGCTCAAGGAGTTCGTCGACGGCGTCATCGAGGAGTACAAGAGCGGAGGCGGCTGGGCCGAGGCCTACGAGAAGTGGGTCGGCCAGTACACGGACGAGCAGCAGGACCCGCCGACGATGACGCTCCAGGAGGCGCTCGAGGCGACCTCGTAGCCCCATGGGCGATCTCATCAGCGTCCTCACGGACAACCTCGACGAGTGGCTCGCGGGGTTCTGGGTGACCCTGCGGATCGTGGCGATCGCATTCGCGATCGCCATGGTCGTGGGGACGCTGGTGGCCGCCCTCCGGATCGCGCCCAACAAGGTGCTGCAGCGGCTCGGCGGCGCGTACGTGGAGACGTTCCGCAACGTGCCGCTGCTGGTGCTGCTGTTCATCTCGTTCGCCGGCCTGAGGCGCGCCGGCTTCGAGGTAGGGCCCTGGGAGGCCGGCATCGCCAGCCTCGGCCTCTACACGGCCGCCTACGTCGCCGAGGCTCTGCGCTCGGGCGTGTTCTCGGTCAGCAAGGGGCAGATCGAGGCCGCTCTTTCGCTCGGCTACACCTACCGCCACGCGCTGCGGCGGGTCGTGTTCCCGCAGGCGTTCCGCACGGTGATCTCGCCGCTCGGCTCGCTGATCATCGCCATGATCAAGAACTCGGCGATCATCGGCGTCTCCCTGCTCGCGCTCGATGACCTGCTCAAGACGGCGCGGGTCATCTCCTCGCGTGGATTCCAGACCGACGAGGCGTTCTTCTGGGCCGCCGTCGGCTACCTCACGCTGACGGGGCTCGCCACCGTCACGATCCGGTTCCTCGAGAAGCGGTACGCGATCCACCGATGACCTACGTCTTCGACCCGGACAACTGGGAGTGGCTCGTCACCGGCAACAACGTCCGGTTCATCCTCGAGGGCTTCGCGGTCAACCTCGAGATCGCGGTCATCGCGATGGTGCTGTCGCTGATCTGCGGCCTCGCGCTCGCCCTCGGGCGCCTCTCGCGCTGGACGCCGCTGAGCGTGGCGGCGGGCGCGTGGGTCGACGTCTTCCGCAACCTGCCGCTCATCTTCCTCCTCCTCTACCTCGCGCTCTCGATCCCCGGCGCGTGGCCGGACGCGTACGAGGACGCGATTCCCTCGTGGTTCCCCGAGGGCCTGCAGTCCGGCCGCGTGCTGGCCGCGATCCTCGGCCTCGTGCTCTACAACTCGGCCGTGCTGGCCGAGATCATGCGCGCCGGCATCCTGTCGCTCGACCGCGGGCAGAGCGAGGCGGCCCGCGCGCTCGGGATGTCCTACGCGCAGTCGATGCGCCTCGTCGTGCTGCCCCAGGGCTTGCGGCGGATGGTGCCGGCGACCGTGTCGCAGCTGATCACGCTCAACAAGGACACGACACTGGTCAGCATCGTCGCCATCCAGGAGGTCATGCGGCACGGCCGGATCGTCACCAGCGCCAACTTCTTCGGCGGCGTGCAGGCGCCGGTGCTCCAGGTCTTCCTGTTCGTCGGCGCCCTGTTCATCATCGTCAACCTTCTCCTGTCGCGGCTCTCGCGGCGGCTCGAGATCCACGAGCAGCGGCGCACCGCGGTCGGCAGGGTGCAGCGCGTCCGCGGCCTCGAGGAGCAGGCGGTCTAAGCAGCGGCCGGAGCCCGCCAACGGGCGATTGCCCGCGGGGCCGATGTCCCGGTCGGCACCCCTAGGCGACGAGCTCGCGCGGGGCGGCGGCGCGGACGCGCTCGAGCAGGTCGCGGACCTCGGGATCCGGCGCCAGCTCGAGCGCGCGCTCGCAGGCGGCCAGGCAGTCGGACGTGCGGTCCGTGCGCGCGAGCGCGTGCGCGTAGCGGGCCCATGCGTCGGGCGACTCGGGCGCCAGCACGGTGGCCTGCTCGCAGGCCGTGACCTCTGCGCCGACGTCGCCCATCAGGTTCGCGACCAGCGCGAGGTCGAGCAGGCCCTGCTCGCTCCCGCCGAGCTCGCGGGCGCGCTCGAGCGCCTCGCGGGCGCCCCGGCGGTCGAACGAGCGCATCCGGAGCCGGCCGAGGCGCTCCCACGACGACGCGTCGGCCGGGTGGCGCTCGACCTCCTGCGTCGCCGCCTCGACGGCCTGCGTGAGGGAGCCCATGTCCTCGTAGATGCGGGCGGCGTAGCGGTACGGGGCCGGGCGGTCGCCCTCCTGGCGGATCCAGTCGCGCACGGCGCGAGCGGCCGCCGAGAAGTCGCCGGCCTGCCAGAACGCGAGCGTCATCAGGCGCAGGACCGCGGTGTTGCGCGGCTCGGCGTCGCGCGCGTAGATGAGCCGGCGGGCGGCGAGCTGGAAGTCGCCCTCCGCGAGGGCGTGCCTGGCGGCGGTCATGAACCGCTGCACGCGGTCGGCGCCCGGATCGGGCTTGGAGAAGTCGACGAACTGGAGCGACCCCGCCGGCACCGTGCGCACGCCGAGGTGGAAGCTCACGCGCGCCCACTGCTTGATGTCGTCGCCGCCGCCGGTGAAGTAGATGCCGTTCACGCTGCCGACCCCCCACTCCGGGTACGACAGGCAGCGCGCGTAGCGGTGGACGACCGAGTGGTCGGGGACGCGCGAGCCGAACGGGTCGTGCCTGGCGCGATCCGCCGCCTCGGCGCGGGCGCGCTGCTCCTCTTCGTACGCGCGCCGGCCCTCCTCGGCGCGCCGCTTGCGCGCGGCCGCGGCGCCGACCTTGACCGCGTTGCGGGTGACGCGCCCGCCGCGCAACTCCTCGGCGAGCCGCTCGAGCTGGTCGGCCGCCTCGTTGATCGCCTTCAGGTGCCGCTCGTGCTCGAGCTGCCGGCCCGGGGGTGCGATGTCCGGGTGCCAGAGCTTGGCGAGCCGGCGGCGGGCGAGCTGGATGTCGCGCTTCTCGAACGGCGGCTCGATCTCCAGCAGCAGCACGGCCTGCTCGATGTCCAGCACCTGTGGCATGACCCGCTTACGGTAGCGGCGCGCTACGCTCGGTGGCCCATCCCTGGCCTCCACGACCGAGCGCTAGGACGCGCGCCGAGCATCGGCTAGTGCCGCCAGCCCATCGTCGCCTCCTCGTCTCGTTCGATTGTTCGCAGGGATCCTCAGATCGCTAGTGCCGCCAACCCATCGCAGGCCTCCTATCGTCCGCTCGGTTGTTCGCGGGACCCTCATCTCGCTAGTGCCGCCAGCCCATCGCCGACCTCCTCGTTGATTTGCTCGTTGAGCCGAAAATCGAACGCACTAGTGCCGCCAGCCCATCGCCGACCTCCTTTCGTGCTCGCTGCTCGACGGAAGGTGGGCATCGCCGGTGGCGTCAGCCCACGCTGGATCTGCCCTGCCGACCCCGTCCCTATGGTCGGTCCTCGTCCCCCGGAGGTTCCGACTCGATGGGGTCAAGTCGGCATTTTGTCCAAATGGTGGCACCGCCCGGCAGCGCTTACTACCTTTCAGCTCAGCCGTGATCATCTGGCTCGCCGTCGCCCTCTGGGTTGTCATCGTCGCGTGGTCGCTCGCGCTCATGCGCGCGGCCGGCCGCAGCGACCGCTATAGCGGGGCGCCGGGCGCGAAGCGCCAGCGTACGCCCAGGATCCTGCGACCCCTGGGCCGCCGCACGGAGCTCGTCGTCGTCGCGGCCGAGGCCGTACTGCTCGTGGTCGTCGCGCTCGTGGCCGTGGCCGTGTCGACGCCCGGCCAGTGGCAGCCGCAGGAGCTCGTCGGCCTGCTCGTCGTGCTCGTGCTCGGCAGCGACTTCATCGTCCTCAACGCCAAGCGGTTCCGGATCGGCGCGTCGTTCCTCGGGATCGTCCTGGCGATGGCGGTCCTGGGACCGGCGCCGGCGGCGGCGATCGGCTTCCTCGCCGCGGCGTGCGACGCGATCCGGAGCCGGACGCGCGGCTCGCACCTGCTCAGCAACCTCGTCACCTACGCCACGTTCCCGCTCGTCGGCGGGCTCGCGCTCGACGCCCTCCGGCATGCGTACGCGTCCGAAGAGGGCGCCTTCGCGGTCGCCGTGTTCGTCGTCTTCATGGCGACGAACATGCTCAACTTCGCCATGATCGCGGGACACACCGTTCTCCTGCGAGGCGGCTCCCTGAGGCGGATGTTCCGGTTCGTCTACCTGCCGGTGCTGCCGTGGGAGGTCGTCACCGGCCTGCTCACCGCGATGGCCGTGTACGGCTTCGTGCTCTACGGCGCCGGGATCATCGGGCTGTTCGCGCTCGCCCTCGGAGTCTGCCAGGTGCTGCTGCGGGCGCTGCTCAAGGGGCAGGCGGACGGCGAGGAGATCGTGCGCCGCACCGACCAGCTCGACATCCGCCACGAGGGGATGGTCGGCCTGCTGCTCGAGACGCTGGCGCTGCGCGACCCCACCGCCGCCCGCCACGCCGCCGCCGTCGCCCACTACGCGCACGAGCTCGCGCGCGCGGCCGGGCTCTCCGAGCGCGAGCAGGCGGTCGTGCACACCGCGGGGCTGCTGCACGACATCGGCAAGGAGGCGCTGCCGGACCACATCCTGCTCGGCCGCAGCGAGCTCCACGCCACGGAGCGGCGGCTGGTCGAGCGCCATCCGGCGGACGGCGCGCGGCTGCTGCTGCGGGTCGAGGGCCTCGGCGAGGTCGCCAACGCCGTCCTCGCCCACCACGAGCGGATCGACGGGCACGGCTACCCCGACGGCCTCACGGGCGACGACATCCCGATGACGGCCCGCATCCTCGCCATCGCCGAGGTCTATGACGTGCTGACGGCGCCGGACTCATACAAGATCCCGCTCGGCGCCGCCAGAGCCGAGGACGAGCTGCGGCGCGTGGCAGGCAGCCAGCTCGACGGCCGGCTCGTGTGGTTGTTCGTCACCCAGGTGCTGCGCGGCTCGGTCGTCGACCAGGAGGGCCGGATCGCCGACCTGGAGACCGAGCTGCACATCCAGCGCCGGATGCGCGGCGTGCTCGACGAGCCGCTGGTGCTCGGCCCGCCGACGGCCTAGCAGGCCAGGGCCAGCTCGTACTCGAGCGCGTCGCCGTCGCTGCCGGCGTACCGGAAGCCGAGCCGCCGCAGGAGCCGCTGGGCGGGGAGGTTGTCCGCCAGCGTCAGGGCCGTCAGGCGGGCGATGCCGTTGGCGCGAGCGGCGCGCACGAGCTGGGCGGCGAGGCGGGAGCCGACCCCGCGGCCCTGCCAGCCGTCGGCGACCATGATCGCGAAGTCCGCGGTCCGGTCGCCGGGCCGGGCCGTCGCGTAGCGCGCCTCGCCGACCAGCTCGCCGGCGGCGTCGACTGCGACCAGCGCCGTGTGGCTTACGTGGTCGACCTCGGTGAAGTAGGTCAGCTCGCGCGCGCTCAGCCGCGGCTTGGGGCCGTGGAACCGCCGCCGGCGCGACTCCGGGGTGAGCCGCCCGAACCACGTCGAGAACGCGTCGCGGTCCTCCGCCGAGATCGGACGGACGCCGAGACGGGCTCCGTCGGCGAGGACGAGGGCGGCGGTGTGCATCAGATCGGGCGGATGTCGTTGACGCGGATGACGGTCTCGCGGCCCCGGCGCGCGCGCCCGAGCGCGGACGAGGAGGCGTACAGCGGCGACATGACCCCAGGATCGCGGCCGCCCGGCCCTCGCGCATCGGGGGTGCCCCGAATGCGGGGGTTCGGTTTGCCACTAGGCGGCGCGTAGCGTGGGGGCCCCGACGGCGGAGGCTACGAGGCCCTCGAAGAGCGCGCGGTGACGCGGCAGCGAGGCCAACCCCTCGGCGTGCCACTGGACGCAGACGACGAAGCGCGGGCCGCGCGCCTCGATGGCCTCGACCGTCCCATCGGGCGCATGGGCGACGGCATCCAGGGCGCGGCCGAGTCGTTCGACGGCCTGATGGTGGAACGAGTTCACGCGCAGGACCTCGCAGCCCACCAGACCGGCCAGCCGCGTTCCGGGCTCCACGTGGACCGTGTGCGTCGTCGCGGTGGCGGGCTCGGTCTGGCGGTGTCCGGGGAGGTGCTGGCGCAGCGTGCCGCCGCGGGCCACGTTGAGGGCCTGAGCCCCCCGGCAGATGCCGAGCAGCGGGAGGCCGCGCTCGTCCGCCGCCCGCGCGAGCTCGAGCTCGAACGCGTCGAGGTCCGGCTCGGTCGGCCCGAGCTCCGGGTGGCGGTCGGCCGCGCCGTAGGCGTCGGGGTCGAGGTCCGGGCCGCCCGACAGGCAGACGCCGTCGAGGCGGTCGAGGTAGACCGCCGGGTCGCCCAGCGGCGGCAGCACGACCGGCAGACCGCCGGCGGCCTCGATCGCGCGCAGGTACGTCATGCCGAGCGCCATCTCGGCGTGCGGCGGCTCGCCGTGCCGGCGCAGCGTCCCGGCGCCGCTCGGCCGCAGCTCCGAGGTGGTGACGCCGATCAGCGGCTTCATCTCCCGATTTATCGCCCACGCCCGGCGGTTCCTGGAATGGACATCCGGATAGGAATCGGCCGCGGCGACTTCGACACGGGGGCGGCTCGTATCCTCAGTCGCCGCATGTCGAGCCAACACATCTTCACGATGTACAAGCTGTCCCGGACGCATCCGCCCGACAAGCAGGTGCTGAAGGACATCTCGCTCAGCTTCCTGCCGGGGGCGAAGATCGGCGTGCTCGGCCTCAACGGCTCGGGCAAGTCGACGCTGCTGCGCATCATGGCGGGGCTCGACAAGGACTACCGCGGCGAGGCGCAGCTCGCGCCCGGCGCCACCGTCGGCCTGCTCGAGCAGGAGCCGCAGCTCGACGAGTCCAAGGACGTCCGCGGCAATGTCGAGGACGGCGTCGCCCCCACGCGCGCGCTGCTCGACCGCTTCAACGAGCTCGCCGCCAACTACTCGGACGAGACGGCCGACGAGTTCGCGCGGCTGCAGGAGCGCATCGACGCCGCCGACGCCTGGAACCTCGACTCCCAGCTCGACCAGGCGATGGACGCTCTCCGCCTGCCGCCCGGCGACGCCGACGTCTCGAGGCTGTCCGGCGGCGAGCGCCGCCGCGTCGCGCTCTGCCGGCTGCTCCTCAGCGCGCCCGATCTGCTGCTCCTCGACGAGCCCACCAACCACCTCGACGCCGAGTCGGTGGCGTGGCTGGAGAAGCACCTCGAGGACTACCGGGGCACCGTCGTGGCGGTGACCCACGACCGGTACTTCCTCGACAACGTCGCCGGCTGGATCCTCGAGCTGGACCGCGGCCACGGCATCCCCTTCAAGGGCAACTACTCGAGCTGGCTCGAGCAGAAGCAGGCGCGGCTCGCGCTCCAGGAGCGCCAGGAGTCCGCGCGTCAACGCACGATCGCGCGCGAGCTCGAGTGGGTGCGGACGAACCCCAAGGGCCGGCGCACCAAGTCGAAGGCGCGCCTGGCCAACTACGAGCGGCTGCTCGCCGAGGAGCGCAACGTCCGGCTCGACCAGGTCCAGATCCACATCCCCGCCGGCCAGCGCCTGGGCGGCAAGGTGATCGAGGCCGACGACGTGCGCAAGGGGTTCGGCGACCGCCTGCTGATCGAGGACCTCTCGTTCGACCTTCCGCCGGCGGGCATCGTCGGCGTCATCGGTCCCAACGGCGCAGGCAAGACGACGCTGTTCCGGATGATCGTCGGCCAGGAGCAGCCCGACGCCGGCGCCATCCGCCTCGGCGACACCGCCGACCTCGCCTACGTCGACCAGTCGCGCGACGCGCTCGATCCGGACCGGACGGTCTGGGAGGAGATCTCGGAGGGCCACGACACCATCAAGGTCGGCGACCGCGAGATGAACTCGCGCGCGTACGTGGCCGGCTTCAACTTCAGGGGCTCGGACCAGCAGAAGAAGGTCGGCGCGCTCTCCGGCGGCGAGCGCAACCGCGTCCACCTGGCGAAGCTGCTGCGGCGCGGCGGCAACGTGCTGCTGCTCGACGAGCCGACCAACGACCTCGACGTCGACACGCTGCGGGCCCTCGAGGAGGCCCTGCTGGCATTCCCAGGGTGCGCGGTGATCATCTCCCACGACCGCTGGTTCCTCGACCGCGTCGCCACCCACGTGCTCGCCTTCGAAGGCGACTCGCAGGTGCGCTGGTTCGAGGGCAACTTCGAGGCCTACGAGGAGTGGCGCCACGAGCGGCTGGGCGCCGAGGCCGACCGCCCGCACCGGATCACGTACAAGAAGCTGACCCGCGCGTGACCGCGGTCACGGTCCGCTGCTTCACGGATCCAGGCTGTCCGCCCGACCCGGAGCGGATGCTGCTGCGCTGGCGGTACGGCGAGCAGGCCGCATGGGAGCTGCGGATGATCGTCGTGCGCGAGCACCGGGCAGGCGGCCGGCCGCGCGAGCGCGGGAGCGACGCGACGATCCATGCCTGCCGGGCGGTCGTCGCCACCGGCCTGCGCTGGCCGGAGCGGCGGGAGGCGATGCTGCGGCACCTGCAGGTGCTGGCGCAGGCCGGCGAGCCGCTCGACGACTCCGAAACGCTGGAGCTCGCGGCGGAGCGCGCCCGTCTGCCGGTCGCCGAGCTCGCTGCCTACTGCGCCGAGCCCGAGGTCGAGGCCGCGCTGCGCGCCGACATTCGGGCCGCCGCGGGGCGGCCGTGCGCGACGCGTGAGCTCATCGGCGATCTGGCCCGGCTCGAGCCTCGCGAGGACGCGACGTCGGTCGAGGAGGTGCTGGCGTGGGCGGGCGTGCCGCTCGTCGCGGCCGAGGTCGCCGCGATCTGCGGCCGCGACGTCGCGCCCGAGCTCGCCCGCGTGGCGCGGTCCGACCAGGCCGGATTCTGGTGGCTGTGAGCCTCGACCGGCGATCTCCGCGGCCTCAGTTGGTACCTTCGGCGCCCTGATGGTGTCGGTGGTCGCGTGCTTGGCTCTGGGCT
>Ga0196962_10000583_pt1 | contig 14101 bp, 17 predicted proteins | sample S3v_20metaG_FD_183186 | JGI IMG/M metagenome (GOLD analysis project Ga0196962, IMG submission 183186) | Soil microbial communities from Anza Borrego desert, Southern California, United States - S3+v_20 | ecosystem: Environmental > Terrestrial > Soil > Desert | place: USA: California | collected... | reverse complement strand
CGCGAACCGGTCACCTTCACCGCCGACGTTCGCGTCGACGAAGAAACCGGCGCGCAGGCGGGCGTCGTGCCGACCGGCGAAGTCCAGTTCCGGGTCGACGGCCTCGACTTCGGCGAACCGGTGACGCTGCAAGATGGCCACGCCGCCTCGCGGCCCAACGGCGAGTTCGAACCGGGCCGCCACGATGTCGAAGTGATCTACACCCCGGCGGACGGCAACTTCATGCCCGGCGACGACGCCATCGTCCACGCGGTCGAGCAGCCGACCACCACCTCCGTCGTCTCCTCGAACAACCCATCGCGCCACGGCGACGCCGTTACCGTCAGCGCGCACGTCGGCCCGATCGCTCCGGTCGGCGGGATCAGCTTCGCGGTCGACGGCGCGCCCGTGGCGGGCTGCCAGAGAGTTCCGCTGGAGGAAACCGACGCGAGCTGCGAGCTGAGGAACCTGGCGCCGGGCAGCCACGAGGTGCTGGCCGCCTACACGGGAGCGCCGCTCTTCGATCCCTCGCGAGCTTCGCTGGTGCAGGAGGTGGAAGCGGTGCCGGAGGTGGAAGCGGTGCCGGAGCTGAAGGCGGCGCCGACCGTTCCCTCTCTCTCGCAATGCAAGCTCCTCGACGTCCGCGGGCGCATGCTGATCTTCCGCGGTCGCGACGGGATCAGGCTGGTCGCCCGATACCACGCTCATGCCAGGGGCACGGTCGCCGTCCGCTTCTTCGAGCTGAGCGGCCGCGGCCGGAAGGCCCGCCGCCTCGGCTCGCTCACCCACGACTTCCGCAAGCGCGACGAGGTCCGGGTCTACCAGCGCCTGCCGGCGAAGTTGATGAAGCGCCTGCGCCGCCAGGACGCGGGCTTCGTCGCCAAGTTCGACGTCAAGGGCGATCCCGGCTTCTGCACCCAGGCTTTCAGCAAGAAGCTGACGATCCGGCGGAAGATCGACCGCCAGCTCGTCTGGTTCCAGAGCGATTCCGACCGCGCCGCGCTGCCGTCGAACTCGCGCCCGCGCCGGCACGCGCAGCATCGCTGAGCACGCCCCCTTCCTGATCGACCGGGCGAGGGTGGCTCAGCAGAGGGGAGAGCGGCAGCTCAGCAGCGGGGATCGATCCGCGGCCCAAGGGGTCGCGCCAGGAACGAAATCAGCCCTTTGCTGACTTTCGCTGCCTCAGCGGACGCTCCCTCTTAATCCAACCAGCGGCCCCAGTTGCGACCTGCAGAGCCAAATCTGGCGCCACAAGCGAGCGACCTTCGGCTTGAAAGACCGGGGGGCGTTGGCGTCGGCAGCAGGTTTGCGTCGGCGATGTGACCGGGATGAGACTCGCTCAGGGCACGCGGACGTCGACCAGATCGTCAATCAATTTGAAGTCGTCCGGGTTCAGGGTCAGCAGCGGCACACTGTGAACGTTCGCGGTGGCGGCAATCGCCAGATCGAAGGCGCGGCGTCGAGGCTGGCCGCCGCGCTGCGCCACGGCTGCATAGAGGCGTCCGCATTCGCGCGCCGCCGCCGCCTCGAAGGGCAGCGGTTCGAAGTTTTCCTCGATCGCCCCAAGCCGGCGCAGGCGCACGGCCCGGGCCTCCTCATCCGCCGCGACGAGGACGCCGAAGTGAAGCTCAGTGAGAGAGACAACGCTGATCGCAACCTCGTCATCAGGATCCTCGCTGCCGCGGATCAGGACCGAGGTATCAAGCAGAGCCGGCACCGAGCGCTACTGGGCCCAGGGATCGCGAAGCTCGCCGTCCATCTTCTCGAGGTCGGCCTCGAGGGTCGGGTCGGCGGGCGCCCTCCAGAGCTCGGCGAGCTGTGAGCTCGGCACCCAGCGGCGGCCCCTAGCCGGTCCCAGCGAAGCGACCGGCCGCCCAGAAACGGTGATCGTCAGCTCCTCGCCCGCTTCAGCGCGGCGAAGTACCTCGGCAACGTTGTTGCGTAGCTCTTTCTGCGGAACCTTCACCACGGAACCAGGGTAGCAGTTCTGCTACCAGACGCTCTCGCGGCCATGGGATGGGAATAAAGGCCCTACGCTCCGCTCGCCCAGCGCTCCGCATAAGCATCCAAATAATCAAGGTCCTGGCATATGCAGCGCGCCTCGCGCTTTCGCGGCCGCGCCCAATGCTGCTCGCCACCACGCAGCACGTCGTACTTGGCCACCGTCTCCCCCGGCCGCCGCTCACGGAGCCCGGGCACCCGGTCGACCACTAGGGCGCTCGCCAGGAGGATCCCGGCGAGCGCCGACTGGTGGGCGAGAGGAACTGAGACCTCGGCCTCTCGCTCGGTTCCCTCGGCGATCAGCATCCCGGCGCAGACCGCGTCACGGTAGAGGCCATCGACCCCGAGCCCGCCGAGCGGCTCGAACTGGGTTCGAGGCAGTCCGCGCGCGGTGATTAGGTCCTCGAGCAGCGCGACCTCCGCCCATCGCGGCGCATCCTCGGGCAGCGGACGGCGTGGGCTCGCCTTTAGCTGCTCGGCGCTGAGTGGCGTTCCGACCGGCAGGCCGGAGAGGAGATAGCGCGACACCCGCTGCTCGTGCTGTCCGAGGGCGGCGGCGATCAGCTCGACCCGGCTCGGACGCGGACCCTTCGGCCAACCGAGGCAGGCCAGACAGGGCTCGGTGCCGAACGCCTGGTGGCGCGAGACACCGGTGTCGAGCGGCTGGGTCCAGGCGTTGAAAATCTCACGCGGCAGTCCGCCCTGCAGCTCGATTCGCCCCTGTTTCGTGTCGAGGGCGGAGAGCACCGTTGCACGCCCTGGGGCACTTCTGTCGTCGCTGCCCCAGCGGGCGGGCACCGCGACCACCTCGAGCGGGTGCCCGGCGAGAGCGCGCTCAACGAGCTCGACCTTCGCCGTGCCCTGGTCGGCGGCGCGCGCGAGGAGGTACCGCTGCAGATTCCCCTCGTCCAAGGGCTCATGGTCGACCGCCACCAAGGTGCCGGTGACCGGAACCGCGGAGAGCGTCAGCACCGCGGCCTGGCCGATCGCCCCGCAGCCCGCCAGGTGGACCTCACCGAGCTCGACATCTTGAGGGAACGGCGGCAGCTCGGTCGGCTCGCTGAGGGTGACCAGGTTCAGCGCAAAAGGCGAGGGCGCAGTGCGCCCGTGCTCGAGTAGATCGGCGAAGAGCGCCCGGAAGAGCTCGCCGACCCCGATCGTCGCCGCCGCCATTGCTGCCGGTGGCACCGCGCCCGCGGCCGCGGGCTCGCCGGTGTCGCAGAAGAGGTTCCAGCCCTCCGCGGCGAGCGTCACCCGCCGTGGGCCAGGCTCCCCGCCGCGCCAGCTAAGGGTCAGCACGTCGCCCTTCGGCGGCCCGAACTCGCAGCGCGGGTTGATCGCGCTGGCAAGTGCGGCGGCCTCCTCGGTAAGGTCCGCCGGGGCGTCGAGAGCGAGGCGGGGGTAGAGGCGGGCGCCAAGGTTCGCTGCCAGGAGGTAGCCGGCCCGGTGTCCGGGATCGGCGGCGGGCGCGTCGGAGATCTCAAGCAGGACGGTGGTGGCGGCTAGGCGCTCGCCGAGCTCCGACTCGCCGATGCCGCCGAGGAGCGGGCCGGCAGCGTTGTGGATGCGGGTGAGAAAGGTGGGCAAGCTCACGTCAGCGCCAACCTGACCCTGCGCGGGCGCCGTCCCCAGCGCCCGTCGGCGCGGCGTTGGTAAACCGACCAGAGCCGCGGCGAGGGCGGCGAGGCGGCGAAGTCGGGGACGACGATGCTGAGCGCGCCGGGCAGGCGAACCATCGCCAGCTGATCGTCGGCACCGGAGTGATAAGCGCGGCCGGGGTGGGCGTGGATCTGACCGGCGAGGATCTCACCGGCGGCATAGGCATCCTGGCTGAGGGCGAAAATCGCCTCGCCCTCGATCGTCACCAGGAGACCCTCCTCGGTGCGGTGGCAGGTCTGCTCGGGGATGAGCGCGCGGGCAAAGGTCGCGGTGCGAGCGCCTGGATCGAGCCGAGCGCTCAGGGCGATGAAAAGCTCAAGCCCTTCGTCGCCACGCAGGCGCAGGGCCCCGTAGCAGTGCTCCAGCAACGCCCGCGGCAGCTCGAAGCGGCCCACCTCGAGAAGGGCGGGGCCGTTCATGCCGAGGCCTGGGCACCGGCGAAGATCGCCTGCAGCTCGGGCGGCATCTGGGCGAGGACCCCGGGCGGGATGGCGCCGCCGGGGGTCAGTGCGATCATCTGGGCGTCCCCTTGGCCCGGGGTCGCTTGGGCGGGGAGCTGGGCCTCAATCTCGGCGCTGAGCGCGTCGACATCCTCCTGGCGGATCTCGACGCGGGTGCCGGTCATCGCGGCGCCCTGGCCGGCTAACGGGATGCGCTGGGCGATGAAGTTGAGGCCGGTGACCGTCCTTGAGCCGAGGCGCCAGAGGGTCTCTGCGATCTGGGCCAGGGTGCCGTAGCCCTGGTCGCGATGGAGGAGCCAGTCATCGCCTGAGTGTTCGGGGTGGCTGTGGTACTCGCGCACCCCGCGTTTGCAGAGGAATACACGGCCAGTGTCAGGGTGCCCCTCGACGAAGACGTCGAGCGCGTTGCCGGCGGCGTCCGTATTCGAAAAGTCCACTGCCCGCAACCGCGGCTGAATCAGCCAGCGCCGGGTAATCGGGTCGATAACCCGCACCGAGGGCGCCCACAGGTCGTAGTTCTCGAACCCGATCCGCACCGCCAGCGGCATCGCCGCGGTCTCCGAGTTGGGGCCGACCGGCAGCTCGGCGAGGAAGCCGACTTCGGCGTGGAGCTCGCCGGTACCAAGGAGCACGATACCGCGCGCGCGGTAAAGCTCCTCGCTCGCCCGCCAGTCGGCGAGCTGGCGGGCGAGCTTCGCCGCCGAGACCGCGGAGTCGACCAGAAGCGGCGGCTCGGCGGGCTCGGGCGGGCCGAAGGTGACGGCGACCTCGCCGCCGCCACCTTCGTCGGGATCGAGGAAGAGCGTCGCGCGGTCGGTGATCCCTGCCGCCCCGATCTGCGAGCCCGGGTCGATCGCCCCGCCGCCCTGGGCAAAGCGGAGCGTCCATTCGGCCAAGTTCGCGCCGTGGATGCCTGCCTCCTTTAGCGCCTCCTTCATAAGGTGCTCGACCTTCTGGTTCTCCTTCACCTCGACCGTCTGCGGGGCCCCCGAGACAACCACGGTCAAGGTCAGCGTCTGGTTTTTTCCTGCCAACTCTCACCTCCTGCCAGTGGACGTGGACGCCCTCGTCTCGAATGGCGCCCACTGCCGACCGTATCCGCCCCGGCGCGACCGGTATGAAGCTGCGATTAAAGAGGCCGAGGTGATTCGCGCAAAACGGGAGGAAGTGCCGGAAGCCCTCGCGACGCGGCCATTCCGATCGCCCACCGCCTTGACTTCTTACCCACCGCCCGTAGGCTGGCGCGCCAGTCCCGGCAATGATTGAGGAGGGGATCTTGAACGCTTCGGGCGCGAGTAGGGAGCCGGAGTCTGAGGAGAGAATCGAGGAGCGGCGCAAGGAGACGATCCGCGAAGCGCTCGAGCGCACCGAGGGCGAGGACGACTCGCGTCGGGCGGAGATAATCGCCGAGGCGATGCTGGCAGAACCGGGCCCCGAGACGACCGACTGGCTGTGGCGGATCCTGGTCGGCGGTTTGCTCTTCCTGATGTTTTTGGCGCTGGCGGGGATCATCGCCCTCGATGCCGCTGGCAAGGGCACCCAAGTTCTGATGACGATTTTCGCCGCCCTCCTCGGCGGCCTCCTAGGGCTTTTTGTACCCGGCCCCGGGCGCGGCGGCTGACTCAGTCCTCCCACTCGAGGGTCAGCCTGTCACCGGTGACCGAATAGTCGAAGTTAGAGAGGAAGTCCTGGCGGCCGACCAGGGGCCTGGGCGCGGGCGCCGCGGCGCCGAGGAGGCGCCGCGGCGCCTTCACGAACCAGGGGTCGAGCCGAACCTCGGGCCCAAAGTGCCTGGGCTCGTCGTTAACGAGCTCGGCGAGCCGCGCGTTGAGCGGGGCGCTGGTGCGCCAGGCGCGGGCGCGGGCGCCACCGGCCAAGCGGATCAGGCGCGGCCTGCGCAGGGTGCCCTCTAAGCCGAGGACGGATACCGCGCTGTAGGGGAGAAGGCTCCGGGCCGAGCCGCCGTCGACCAGTGCCTCGACGCAGTGGAAGCGGTTGCCGTGTTCGATAAGGACCCCGACGCTCGCGCCATTCTCGTGATGGTGCTCGACCTCATGCCGCTGCCGACCCACCGCCAAGACTCCCGGCGCCCTAGAAGACGAGGATCCCGAGCGCGAGCCCGAGCGCAAAGGTCAGGAGGGGGATCGCGAGGAGGAGGATTCGCCGCTTGCGCTGGGCGCGCTCTAGCCGCGCGGCAAGGATGCTCACCTCGAGCTCTTCCTGGAGCTCCTCGGTCAGCTCACATGCCTTGACCAGGGCGCCGGTCCCCTCCTCCCAGGCAGACCAGCTCACCATGCGCTTGCTCTGGCGGCCTTCCTCGAGAAGGGCCGCGATCTCCTCGCGCTTCTCTAGGAGTTCGGCGGGCGTTCGTGCGCCGGCCGGCGCGGCCCCGCGCTCAAACAGCGGCCTGACCTCGAAGAAGTAGTCCTCCCAGCGCTCGGCGACGTCGGCGAGGCGGAATTTCAGAAGCTGCTCGAAGGCCTCCATCATCGAGCGCCGCAGATGATCCTCGAGCATCGCCACCTGCTCTGCCTGGCCGGTCGGTCCGAGCTCCTCGGCCTGTTCGACCAGGGTCGAGAAATGCGAGAGCGCGTCGACGAGATTGTTAGTGCCGGCCTCGTTGTGAAAGCCGGTGCGCTCCTCGAAGTAGCGGTTGGCCTCAAAGACGCGCGGCAGCCGGTCGCGGAGCAAGCTGAGGACCCGTTCGAGTTGGAGGGGATCGACCGCGCCAAGTCCGCCGGGCTCGGCCGCGCCGCGCAGGTATTGCTCCTCCTCCCCCACCGCTTCGTGCCCTACTTTTCCGCGCCGCGCTATCCGCGCGGCGCGCTTCGTCGCTCATCGGGTCGCCGCGCGGAGCGTGCCGGGGTGGCGGTCGAACGCCTGGCCGACTCGCCCGCACGGTCGACGAAGCGATCGGCACGCGCGAGACGCTCGATCACCTCGGTGTCGCGCAGGTGTCGCAGGTGGAAGTCAAAGCGACCGCCGTGGGGGGAGCCGGTGGCCTCGACGTTGTAGCGAAGGCCCGAGAGCCGCGGCAGCCGTTCGCGCGTCTCGGTAGGGCCGAGGCCGCGGGCGGGCGCCCCCATGCGCTCGGCCGCCCAGGCTTCGATCACCTCAAAGCGCCCGAGGCGGGCGAGGGAGGTGTGCGGGAAGACGTGTCTTGACTCTCTGTCCATCGGTTCAGCTTTCGGCGGCGAAGCGTCGGCACTTTAGGTCAAGGGTCGGGATTTCGCTTCCAGCCTGAGAAGGCGGGCGTCGTGCTGCGCCGCTGCCGGGCAGAATGGAGGTTAGAGCGTTCGAATAGGTGATCATTTTCCCTCCTTTTCGACCACTACTATGACCGCCGAGACGGACGAAACCGCCCACCTGACCCGCGCCCGCCTCTGCGAGCTGGCCGAGGTCGAGCGCGGCAAGCACCGGCGCTGGCAGGAGCGTCGGCTGCTCGCCGCGCGAACCGCCTACGGGCTGCTCGACCTCCTGCAGGCCGCTCAGCTCGACGAGCTCAGCCGCAGCCTCGGCCCGAGCACCTCGGCAGGGGTGTGGGGACAGGTGCGCGAGGACCTGGGCATCGCCGGCACGCGCCTCGAGGTCGTGGTCGAGCTGGCAACGCTCCGCGCCTCGATCGTCCGCTCCGACACCGAGCTGGGGGCGCTCCTGCCGCGCGGGGAGAAGGTGGTGGTCATCGACCTGAGCGCCCGCTCGGCGCGCGCCCAGGAGCGGTTTCGTTCCTTCCTCGCCAGCGAGGCGCCGGGACGGCGAGTGACCGGGGCCACGCCCGAGAGCGCCGGGCGCGAGGCCGGCCAGAGCCGTTAGTCGGCCAAGTGCGCCGAGCGTCTCGGTCTGGTTGCAGGCCGTTCCCACAGCCGCAGCCTATGCTCAGGGGAATTCCGTGGCAAGCCCGGATCAGTGATGGTGAGCGGCGCGACCCTCCAATTTTCGGTTTCGATTCAACTCCCGGGATCGCGCGATTTCTTCGCGGGTCTTGACCTCGCCACCGAAGTCGCGGGCCGAATCGCGAACTCGGCGCCCCGCTGCAGCCTCTCGGGCTCCCGTGGGCCCAATCATGGCCTGTCAGCCAATCGCGCTTCGCACCGAGCTGAAGCTTTCTCCAACCGCGTGCGTGTACCGGGCCAGCATCGTCTGCACACGATGCCCGGCGATCTCGGCCAGATCGGCATCGTCCACACCGCCGGCCCGAAGATGAGTGACGTAACTGTGGCGGCACTCGTGCGGGCGGATGTCGAGGCCCGAAGCGACCTGGGTCGGCTTCCAGACGTCGCGGTAGAAGGTGCGCTCGCGCCAGAGGCGGCCGCGAGGCGTGGTGAAGATCAGATTGCAGTCGGGGCCGTTGAGGTTGATCTGGGCTTCCAGCATCCAGGCGAGGGTTGCGGGGACGGGGACGACGCGGCCGGCGTCCTCCTCGCCGTGGTCGGTCTTGGTGCCCTCGAGGATCTGACCCTCGTGGGCGGTGCGGCGGACTTGCAGGGTCTCGCCGTCGAAGTCTTCGGGACGGAGGGGAAGGACCTCGCCGAGGCGCATGCCGGTGTCGGTGAAGGTGCGGACCAGGGTCTCGTAGCGGCCCGCCGCCTTGGCGAAGCGGTGCATTTCCTCGAAGGTGAAGACACGGATCGGGCGGCGTTTCTTCCGGGCTCGCGGGTCGTTGGCGCGGATGCGGACACCCTTGAAGGGGTTGAGATCGCAGACTTCGTCGGTGATCGCGTCCTCGGCCATCGCCGAGAGGGCGCGGAGGATGCCGACGGCGCCGGTGGTGGCTCGACCTTCGGTCCTCAGCATGTGGTCGACCAGGGCGAGGGCGTGGCGGCGGCGGAGCTCGCGGAGGGGGCCAGTCCTCCAAGGGGATGCCCTCGACCTCAACGTCGGCGACTCGGCCGATCCGGTGCTCGTTGGTGGCGTTGGTGCGCTCGGAGCGCGGGTGACGGTCGGTCCAGGTAGCGAAGTAGTCGCCGAGGGTGTCCGGTCGGTCGGAGAGGCCGTAGGCCCTCGGCGCTAGTCCGATGTGACCAGGATGTGACACAGACTCGCCGGAATGCCGCGGAATCGCCTGGCAGTCGGCGGAACGTCTGCTAAATCCGAACCGGCGATTTGGCTCTACACCGGCAACTGACGGCAAGAAGCGGAACCCAGACGAATGCGCCCGACGGGAGTCGAACCCGCGACCTTCGGCTTGAAAGACCGACGCTCTTTGGGCCCCCGAAAGGACCCGTTGACCACTGAGCTACGGGCGCCTGCCCGGGAACTTTACCCGCACAGGCGTTCTTGAGCTTTGTGCCCTCTGGAGTGCATGGGAGGCTCTCGGCGGCTCACGGCGGCTCGCAGGCGCCGGGTGGGCCGAGGGCTCAGTCGGCCAGCCAGTCGCGAGCCTCTGGCTCCTCGTCGGGCTTGAAGACCTTGGTCTCCACCGGGACCATTGGCGCCCAGAGGCGGGCGGTGCGGCGGAGCATGCCGGAGTCGGTGATCACGGCTACTCGCTTCCAATCGCTGCGGTGGCCGAGGCCGGGGAGGCTCTGGACTCGTTTGGCGACCTCGGTGACCTCGCCGCTGCCGAAGCCGGGTGGGGCGACGAGGAGGAGGCGGACGCCGCCGTTGGCGACGGCTTCGCGGAGGGGCGGGGCGATGGTGTCGTAGTCGGAGTCGGTCAGCTCGCCATTGGCGCGGAAACCGAGGGTGCCGGCGGGCATGTCGGCGATGGGTTCGACCACGGGTGGAAGGCTAACCGCCGCCGAGGGCTTCGACGATGCGGCCGGTGCCGGCGCAGTTGGAGCATCGGTTGCCGTCCACCTCGCCGCTGCCCTCGCAGACCGGGCAGACGTTCTCCGCGGCGGAAGGCTCCTCGGGCGGCGCCTCGTCGCCGGGCTCGAGCTGCTCCTCGCGGTCGTCGCTCACCGGGCCGCGGCCGGCTTGGTCCGGCGGTGCGGGTGCGGGATTCGCTTCACCGGGGTCGCCGCGGCGCGGCTGGCGCGCATGAATTTCCGCACCAGGTCCTCGCGCACCCGGCGCCGTGGGCCGTTGGCCTGAAACACACTCGACGCTTTCATATCCCTCACTCCTCTGTTCCCGACCGATTGGCTCGGCCGGGAGATACCCGCCGGCGGGGGAAGGGAAACGCGCTACTCCTCGCCGGGCGCCTCGCGCATCGCCGGATAGATGATGACGTCGCGGAGCGTGCTGGCGCCGGTCATGATCATCAGCAGGCGGTCGATGCCGAGGCCGCAGCCCGAGGCGGGCGGCATGCCGTATTCGAGCGAGCGGACGAACTCTTCGTCGTGGGGATGGGGATCGGGCTCGGCGCCCTTCTCCTGGCGTTCGCGCTGTTCGATGAAGCGCTGGCGCTGGTCGACTGGGTCGTTGACGTCGGTGCCGCCGCCGACGATCTCCATCCCCGCCACGATGCCGTCGAAGGCCTCGCAGACCTTGGGATCGTCGGGGTGGGGCTTGACCAGGGGCCAGAGGCCGATCGGCAGGACGGTGATGAAGGTCGGCTGGATCAGCTTCGGCTCGACCAGCTTGCCCTGCAGGGTGTCGACGAGCCCGGCCCAGTCGTCGTCCTCGCCCGCATCGTCGCCGGCCAGCTCGGCCAGCTCGTCGCGGCTCGCTTGGTAGATGTCGACGCCGCTCTCTTTGAGGATCTCGTCGCGGAGCACGACGCGGGGCCAGGGGGCGGCGAAGTCGATCTCGACGCCGTCGCGCTCGACCTTGGTGGTCCCGAGGACGGTCTCGACGACACTAGAGACGAGGCCTTCGACGAAGGCCATAACGCCGTCGTAGTCGGCGCCGCCGACGAACATCTCGAGCATCGTGAACTCGGGGTTGTGCTGGGGCGACATCCCCTCGTTGCGGAAGAACTTGCCGAACTCGTAGACGTCCTCGAAACCGCCGACGATCGCCCGCTTCAGGTAGAGCTCGGTCGCGGTGCGGAGGAAGAGGTCGCGGTCGAGGGCGTTGTGGTGGGTGACGAAGGGGCGCGCCGCGGCGCCGCCGGTGAGCCGCTGCAGGACCGGGGTTTCGAGCTCGACCCAGCCGCGGGAGTTCATGTAGTTCCTGATCTCCCAGATCAGTTTCGAGCGGGTCTTGAAGATCTCTCGTGAGGTTTCGTTGGCGATCAGGTCCAGTTCGCGCTGGCGGTAGCGCACCTCCGGATCGGCGATCCCGTGAAAGAGGTCCGGCGGGTCTTTGAGCGCCTTCGCCAGCAGCGTCAGCTCGCGCACCGCGATCGCCAGCTGGCCCCGTTTGGTGACGTGGAGGACCCCCTCGACCCCGACCAGGTCGCCGACGTCGATGTCCTCGACGCGCCCGAACGCCTCCTCGCCGAGCTCGTCGCGCCGGGCGTAGACCTGGATCGTGCCGGTGATGTCGCGGACGTCGAGGAAGGCGGTCTTGCCGTGGCCGCGCTCGCCGGTCACCCGCCCCATCACCCGGTAGGAGAACTCCTCGTGGTGCCCCTCCCCCAGCTCGGCCGGGTCGTGGGCGGCGAGGATCTCGGCGACGTGGGTGCGGCCTTCGAAGGAGTGCGGGTAGGGGTCGATCCCTTCCGCCCGCAGCTTCTCCAGCTTCGCCAGCCGCGACTCGTAGGTCGAGACGGCAGCCGAACGATCGCCGCTCGGCGCGGCGGTCTCCGCGACGACCTCGGAGGCCGTCTCGTCGCTCATCGCATGGAGGTCGGCTTCATGGCGCGAAGCCGACCGTCACCCGCTCGTCACCTTCATAGTCGCGAAGGGTAGTGGCGTCGCGCAGCAGTTCGCGCATCGCCGGCCCGTGATGGGTGTCGTGCTCCATCGCCATCCGCCAGCCCGAGGGCGTTTCGGCGATCAGGCCGCGGATCACGCCGAGGCCGTCCTCGCCGCACTCGCCGGTGACGGCGATCCGCGGCTCGCGCCGGATCTCGGGCGAGCGCTCGAAGATCGTCTCGTCGGTGACGTAGGGCAGGTTGGCGATCACCAGGTCGACGCCCTCGAGGTCGTCGGGCAGACCGACCCCGACCCGGACGTCGAGCTCGAGGCCGAGCCGCTCGGCGTTCTCGCGCGCCGCTTCGACCGCCTCCGGCGAGAGGTCCGAGGCGGTGACCCGCAGGTCCGGCCGCTCCGAGATCAGCGCCAGGGCGATCGCCCCGGAGCCGGTCCCGACCTCGTGGACGCGCGCGCCCTGGGGCAGTTCGCTGCCCACCTGGACCAGCAGCTCGGTCTCGCGGCGTGGCCACAGGACCCGCTCGTCGACCGCGATTTCGAGGCCGCGGAACGGCGCCCGGCCGAGGATGTAGGCGATCGGCTCGCGCTCGACCCGGCGCGCGACCCGCGCCTCGATCGCCGCCGCGACCTCGTCGGAGACCTCCTCGGCGCTGTCGACCGAGAGTTCCTCGGGGGCGACCCCGAGCGCGTCGGCGACCAGCACTTCGGCGTCGCCGCGGGCGTCGTCGACCCCGGCCGCGCCGATCCTCTCAGCCGCCGCGTCGATCAGGGCGCTGATCGTGCGCACCCGCGGCTCCTCCTGGCTCTCGACTCCCACTGCCGGCATCGTCTCCCGCTCCTCCATGGTCAAAAGTTCTGATCAGTCTAAAAGTATCCGCGCAAGATAGACGAATGCGGGCGGCTCGCTCAAGTCGCGGCCGGCACCGCATCGTTCGCCGCCGGACGGCCGATGCCTCCGTGGCGACGGACCACGATAGCGATCCAGCAAATTCCGATGATCATCATCCCCAGGCTCTCGAGCTGGGCCGTGGTCAGCCCGACCGCGTCCTCGGTGTTGCGGCGGATGAACTCGACCAGGAAGCGCTCGGCCCCCGCGTAGACCAGGTAGATCGCGAAGAGGCAGCCGGCGCGCACCCGTTCGCGCAGCTGCCAGAGGATCCAGGCGCCGAGCCCCATCGCCAGCGTCTCGTAGATCGGCGTCGGGTGGACGGTGCGGTCGGTCGGTTCGGTCCCGTCCGGATAGGCCATCGCCCACGGCCCGTCCCAGGGCTTGCCGTAGTCGCCGTCGCCGGAGAGCTGGCAGCCGCAGCGCCCGATCGCGTAGCCGAGCGCCAGCGGCGGCGCCGCGACGTCGAGCAGGGTGAGGTTGAGGAAGCCGCGCCACCAGGCCCAGGCGATCACCGCCACGGCGCCGCCGATCGCGCCGCCGTACCAGACCAGCCCCGAGCCGGAGAAGAGGTTGCCGAGCAGGTCGTCCTTGACGTCGTCGTAGTTCTGGACGACGAAGTAGACGCGCGAGCCGACGACGCCGCCGACCAGTGCCGCGAAGCCCATCTCATACGCCCAGTCCTGCGGCTTGCCGAGCTCGCCGAAGCGCCTGTAGACGAGTGCGCCGGCGGCGAGGAAGGCGAGCGCGAAGCAGATCCCGAAGGTCTGCAGGGTGAGCGGCCCGATGTCGAATTCCGGTAACACGGCGCGCCGTCCAGGCTAACCCGCGAGCAGCATCTCCAGCAGCGCCTTCTGGGCGTGCAACCGGTTCTCCGCCTGGTCCCAGACGGCGGAGGCGTCCGAGTAGAGGACCTCGGCTTCGATCTCCTCGCCGGGATGGGCGGGGAGGCAGTGGAGGATGGTGGCGCCGTCCTTGGCGGCGGCGACGAGGTCGGCGTCGAGCCGGAACGGGGCGAGGTCGGCGCGGCGCCGCTCGGCCTCGGCCTCGAGGTCGTTCATGCTGACCCAGACATCCGTATAGAGAGCGTCGGCGCCGGCGGCGGCGGCACGCGGGTCGCCGGTCAGCTCGGCGCCGACCCCGTCCTCGAGCTGGTAGCCGGGCGGCGCCGCGACCACGACCTGGAGCCCGGCGCGCTCGCCGAGGATCGCCAGCGAGCGGGCCATGTTGTTGCCGTCGCCGACGTAGGCGAGCCGCAGCCCCTCGAGGTCGCCGCGGCGCTCGCGCAGGGTCAGGAGGTCGGCCAGCACCTGGCAGGGATGGTGCAGCGGGGTGAGGGCGTTGACCACCGGCACCTCGGCCTCGGCGGCGAGGGCGGCGACGTTCTGGTGGGAGCCGGAGCGGATCACGAT
>Ga0196962_10000581_pt1 | contig 14121 bp, 16 predicted proteins | sample S3v_20metaG_FD_183186 | JGI IMG/M metagenome (GOLD analysis project Ga0196962, IMG submission 183186) | Soil microbial communities from Anza Borrego desert, Southern California, United States - S3+v_20 | ecosystem: Environmental > Terrestrial > Soil > Desert | place: USA: California | collected... | reverse complement strand
AGATCAGCATGGGCTTCACGGTAACGGGACAGCGCGCGGACACATGGTGGGCGATCTGTTCCACGCCGGCCACGTGGCGCTGTTGCGGGAGGCTCGACGCCACGGCGTCTGGCTGATCGTCGGCGTGCTCTCCGATGAGACGGCGGCGTCGCCAACCCTGAGTATGGGGATCGCTTCTTCGTGCATGACCGCTCCTCCCTGTTCCGGTTGCCCGCCGAGGGGATTGTACGGGCGACGAACCCCGCTCCCACCCTCGATCCGTCTTTCGCCGTGGGACGTGAGGATCGCGGGGAGGTTTCTCGCTTCTGCCGTGCTTCGCTTAGGGCGGGCGTTGCGAGGTTATTGGCGAGGTCTGCCCTGCCCGGCCAATACAGTGTGCTGAGGCTTCTACCGGACGGAAAAGATAGCTGCATCTCAGCGAGAGGTTGTGGAGGGAACTATTCTTTCACCATGGTCAGGAGCGGATCATCCGGTGGGAGAGGAGATGAGGGCTTGACCGGCAGGGCAGCCATCGGCTACGACCACGGCTACGACGGAGAATCTTCTACCTCGGTCTGGCTCTCGACGAGAGGTACGTGGATGGTTGGGTAGAGGGATGCCTGGAGAGAATCGGTGAGGATCACCCTGAGGAGGAGCTACTCTTCCGGGACCTCTGGGATGATGAGACCCAGAGGGAAGTGGTGATAGATTGCCTCCAGGCTGACTGCGAGGTCAGGACGGGAAGGCCTCCAGGTCTTTGAGATTTCACAGTCCTTCTTTCTGCTACCTGCATGCAAAGCCGGGACTCGTATTGTGACGTACACTACTATTACCGAAGATACACCACAGATGGAGGTCGGATATGGTGGCGCTACGCTGTACGTGCGAGCAGGGGACCAATCTCTGGGGAGAGTTCTGGTGGATCGAAGGTGAGCACCGATGGGTGTTCTTCGACGACGAGAGGACGAGCGAGACCTATGCCGAAGAGCTCACCCACTGTCCTGGCTGTGGCCGGTCGCTGGAGCGGAAGGGTCTCAGGGCGACCCCTTCCTTACTTCCCTAGGCCAACGTCCATCACCTGGTGGTCTGGATGTTCCCTCTTCGGAACTGTATCGGGGCGTAACCACACAGACACATGGGCGGGCTGCAGGGCCTCCCTTATCGTACCTACCAGGCCCCTGCATACGATCGTGGCTGGGGTGAGGTGTACTACTCGCTCTCTACCTCACCAGGTTTGGGATTCTCCATAATCTTCCTTATAAGACCCTCCTCAAGGACGGGCGGCTCCTCTACGAACTCCTCCATCTCCAGACCCTCACACTAGGCCAAGGTAGCGGCGGTGGTGGGTCATGCCTCTCCCTCCACAAGGTGATCAGGTCATCCCATATCCCTAGTGCCCTGGCCGACTCCCCGTAGCCACTATGGTTGATGAAGAGTCTGTGGAGTAGGTCCAGCTGGTTGATGGTGTTCCCTATCTTCTCCTTACTGTCGCTCTCCACGACGCTCTTCTCCTAGGTCTCATCCAGCCTTATCTCCTCTCATAGAGCCACAATAATACGATTGATCCCTGTTGGGCCCGACGCTGTTTATCGGACATCTGCACCCTCTCTTGCCCTCCCCCTTACCTCGACCTTCCCGCCCTCCAGGACGTCCCTCCTGTGTGCCCTTAGACGGCCTGTTACAGTAGAGAATCGGCGAGGACGATCTAGGAGGAGGGGAGTCCTAGGTTGACCGGGGACCCCGAAGGATTAAGCTCTTGGGTAGTAGCTTGGGACGAACCAATCAACGATGCGGGAGGAGAACAGCTTGCCAGCCAACCGAACGGAGCCGGAGACATACACTATGGACGACACGATACGGGTGCCTGTCACACTTAGAGACGAGGAGGGTGTGGCCCACGTCAGGGCCATCTTCCGGCGCATGCGTCTACCCGGTAACCTGGGACCCAGGGGTCTGGACCCCGACGACACGCTGGAGTTGCGTGGTAACGGGGAAGGTCAGAAGCAGGCCACGGTGGAGACGACGCTGAAGGTGCGAGACGAACATGAGCCGGGCGACTACCTCTGTGTGGCCATCCAGGCCTACGACTCTGAGGGCAACATGGTGATGATCGAGAACCCCACGCCCACCAAGATCTTCCGCATCGTGGACCTTGGGAACAAGGACGATCACAAGATGGAGTTCCTAGGATGGGGAGAAGGCTAGCCGCACACCGTTACCCGATCATCTTCCTCGGCTGTTAGCTCGCTCTCCGTATGGGAGGATAACCGGGTATCCCTACCTTTGTCCGCCTAGAGAGTGCCGCTCCTGCGGCTGCCCCCGATGAGGTCTGCCACCAAGGGATAGCGGTAGTCTATTCCCTGGTTGACCTTGTAGGCGGCGTAGGCCATGTGAACGAAGGGCACCACCGAGAGGACGATCATCACCGGGATGAGCAGTAAGCCTACGATGATTACCGTCAGCAGACCCGTGATCGTCCACCCTATGGCGAGGATTACCGCCCAGGCTAGCTGGTAGAGCGTCGACTGCAGGGCATGGAAGGAGACCCTCTCGGAGCGATCCCGGTAGACGAACCAGATGATCAGGGCTACCACGGGACCCAAGAAGCCCGTCAGCAGGTTGACGAAGACGGAGAGGTGAGCGAGGACCGACCAGGTGTTCTCGTCCCTCGGGCTCATGGCCGTCGTCGTTGTCATGCCCGGACCAGACCCGCCGCCGGACCCTCTGGGCTCGACTCCGTAGTTTGTTCGCTCGTCAGACAATGCACGCCTCCCAATCTCTCCATATCTCTGGACCGATAAGTACGCGAGGTTGAATAGAATGTTTCACGGCCATTCAGTTATTTCCCCCACCTGCCCACCTGTGCTGCTAAGAGACGAGACTCAGAGGGAGGTGGTGATAGAAAGTCTCAAGGCCGACTGTGAGATCAGGACGGGAAAACCTGCGGACCTTTGAGATATAGGCTCACGGAGATTAGAGGCGTCTTCGACCCACATCCCAGAGGCAGATACGTATAGTAGTCAGACCTCCCGCAGCTACTCTGCCTGCTCGCCCTTCGGAACCGTCTCGGGCCGCAGCCACAGAGAGACGTGAGCAGGCTGCATCGTCTCCCTTACCATCCCTACCAGGTCGCCTCTCAATGCGTTCAGGTCTGTCTCGTTGCGCAGCTTGGCCGAGAAGGCTTCCAGGGTCTTCCTGGCGTCGTACTTCCCTCTGTAGAAGCGCCTGTCTATAAACCCCTGCACCCTGCGACGCAGCGGGACAAACAGGGCAGCGATAGCTAGTGTTGAGGCCACCACCGCGAGGGTGGACTGCTGGCCGGTGAGTAAGACGAACACCCTCTGCAACACGACGATGACGCTGAAGTAGAGGGCTATCAGCATGGCGGTCAGGGAGCCGTAGACGAGGGTGCGGTTGATTATGATGTCAATGTCGTAGAGACGGTAGCGTAGGATAGCTATGCCGATGGCTACAGGGACGCCCAAGCCACTAACTACCCCAAGGAAATTGCCAACCCACAAAGCCCAAGACCCCTCTACCCGCACAACGTAGGAGACGGTGATTTGGAAGGTCGGACCGGCAAAGAATATCGCTCCGGCATAGAGCAGCCACTTGATCTGTTGTCGCTCCACCCCCCTTGCACCGCGCCGCCCTACCACCACTGATGCCGCCGCGACCAGCCCGAGAAGCATTACAGACAGCTGGACTGGGGAGGGAGGCGCGTCGGGTCTGACATCGGGCGAGATTATCGACGACCATATCACCGCTACCGAGATCATGGCCACGCTCACCCACGCAAAGGGTCGCCAGCGACTGCTGGGCAGCCGACCAGTAGGGAACAGTAGAACCAAGAACACAAGGAGCCCGACGAACAACATCCACAACCAACTCTGGAGCCAGAGCATCGCTTGACTACCCGGGAGCGCCTCGGAGCGCGCCAGCACGGCGTAGACAGCGTACTCGCCGGCGAAGTGGTCCACCGCCGCGATAAAGACTATCGCGCAGCAGATCCAACCGATGGGTTGATGGGGGAGGCGGGAGACAATGATAGCCCCGATCACCGAATAGCCCATCGCGATTACCGTCAAGTAGAGCCAGAAGAAGTAGACAGGGGTATCCAGGCGCAGGATGAGGGCCATAAGGAAGAAGCAGAGGGCTGTGAGAGCTAGAGAGAGCGCACACACGGCCCATGCGAGCCACGCAGCCGAGCGGCGACTCATCCCATAGTTTCCTCTACCCTGTTCTCTTGCCCTTTCTGTCACAACACCACTCTACAGCACTACCGTCTCCCAAGCGTTACGACAAACGTTACGAGGGAAAGGTCTAGATGATATTGACCCGCACCACCAACCACGAGGACATGGTGGTCCCGAGGATGTGGAGGTGGGGGTCACAAGTCATCTCACCAGCTTCAGTAACAATGGTGAACATCCCTCTCAGACCCTCTGAGAGCCACGAGAATGGCTTCTGAGGGCCTCCGCTACCCCGTCTAATGGGAGGGGTACTTAGGGTGCTGGGAATGAGCAGGGCCGATCCTCGCGGCCCTTCGTCTACGAGCTTCGGTGAATAAGGCTCCAGCCGATGTGCCAGAGCCCTCCGGGTGGCATCATGGATGGTGTCGACCAAGTGGAGAAAGGTGTGAGTTGGCAAGGAGGAGAACTTCTATGTCCTCAGTGGAGGAGAACATGGCATTGGCTAGGCGTTTCATGGAGGCACGAGTCAGGGGAGAGGTGGACGCCTTGGAGAAGATGTTGCCTGCCGACTTCGTTAGCCACACCAAACTGCTTCCCGAAGAAGTGCAAGACCGCGAAGGCGCAATATGGGCAGCTGCCCAAGTCGCTGGCGCCATCTCAAACGCCAGAGTAGTAGTCGAGGACCAGGTAGCCCAAGGCGAGAAGGTGGTTACCCGCTTCAGTGTGCACTCCACCCACGATCGGGGAGAGATTATGGGCCTTGCCCCAACCGGCAGGCAGATGACCAATAGGGTCATCCTCATCCACCGCATCTGTGAGGGCAAGATCGCCGAGGAGTGGGGCATAGGAACGATTGGCTCAAATCTAAGGGGACAGCTTCTAGAGCAAGAGAGGATCGAGCGCGAGCGCGTCGATCAGGAACTTAGGGTAGCAAGGCGCATCCAGCAAGCCTCCCTGCCCAATGAGGTGCCCGAACTTGAGGGCTGGCAGATTAGTCCCTACTACCAGCCCGCTAGAGAGGTGGGAGGTGACTTCTACGACTTCCACCTCCTCCCGGAAGGTAGGCTGGGAGTGGTGGTGGGCGACGCTACGGGCAAGGGAGTGCCTGCTGCGCTTGTGATGTCCACGACCTGCGGTATGCTGCAGCTCGCCGCTCGGGCCTTAGACTCCGCCTCGCCTGGAGAGGTACTGGCTCAAGTCAACGATACGTTGTTTGCCCGCATACCCTCCAACATGTTCGTCACCTGCTTCTACGCCATCCTTGAGCCCAACAGCGGTAGCTTGAGCTACGCTAACGCAGGCCATGATCTGCCCTACCTACACCGTAACGGTGACTCCGAGAAACTGAGAGCCAGAGGGATGCCCTTGGGGCTAATGCCGGGGATGAGCTACGAGGAGAGGGAGGTAGTGGTCGATGCTGGCGAGAGTGTCCTCTTCTACAGCGATGGGTTGGTAGAGGCCCACGACCCCGAGGGAGAGATGTTCGGTTTCCCGCGACTACGTGCACTCGTAACCGACCACGATGAGGAGAGGGAGATGGGGGACTCGCTCCTAGAGGAACTCTACTCCTTCGTAGGGGAGGGCTGGGAGCAGGAGGATGACATCACCCTCCTTACGCTCAAGCGCGAGCACTAGCTGCAGCGCTACAGGAGAACCGGGGCGATCTATTCTTCACTACTTCTGTAGAGAATAGATAGTCCCTCTGTATATCGGGCATTATCCAGGTACACGTACAGGTACACCCACAACAGACGCACGAGGATGTTCTCTAAGAGCCTGGGAGAGGGAGGGTAGGGTCTCCACCACCCCTACCTCCTCCTTATCCTGATCCTTACCAGGAGGGCACGGAGTACAGGCCACCCTCCTCCTCCCTTCTCAGGGTGATCACAAGAGATCGTAGAGGTCCTCCTGTTAGGCGGGGCCTTCTCTGGGTACTCTTGGTTCTGGGGCTGATCTTCGGGCGACGCTAGAGAGGAGGGGGCATGGTGGAGTATCGAGAGACTTGTCTGACGTGCGAAGGGGTCGGGACCGTCGCAATCGAGTCGACCCGGACCTACCCTGAGGGAGACCCAGAGATCAAACCGTGCGCAGAATGCGACGGACTGGGGGCGATCCTGACCCAGGAGGGTCACAACCTGATCCGGTTCCTCGAACAGGTCTCCCCTGAGGTCCTGGGTCGGAGGGTCCCGGACGGGGGCTTCGGATGACAGACTATAATCACCCCACAGGGGCACTAGTACCCTGGACTTCTAGGAGTGCGACAGGTTGGGACGTCAAGTAGTCCCAACTCCCAACAGGGTACCTGAGCCCCGCCTCCACCAGGGCGCACGGGGGCCCTGGTGGAGGCGGGTGTTCGGAGGATGAGTCCAGAGGTACTACTGTCGGGGCTGTTCGGTGCGCTCCTAGTGTTCCTGCTGGGGGTGCTTAGGGAGTGGTGGAGAAACGAGCAGGAGCGGCGCGGATTGCTGATCCTCCTACTAACCGAGATCTCGCACAACGGCGAGGTGATCCGCACCGTGCAGGACCGCATCAACCCTGACCAGGCGATGGAGGACTTGATAGGGCACCCTCACTTCTCGACCCAGAAGGTGAGGACGTGGGACAACGTGCAGGAGAGGGCTGCCGCGCTGCTACCGGACGACCTTATGGCTGCACTCGACGAGTACTACGCGCCGTTGGAGACACTGCTTACCCTTGTGCGCTAGGCATTTCAAGGAACCACGTATATGCGGCAACGGTTTCCGGGGCCGTGTGTCGCAGGTTCGAATCCTGCCAGGCCCGCTCTCTGAACGGAGGACGCCGACTGACGTCGAATCTTAGGGTTACGCCCCGGCCACCGTACCTGGTTCTTACTTCGACCTCCTGACGAACGCGACGTCCAGAAACCTCAATCCGCTCACGCCCAGAACGTCCCACAAAAAGAAGTCATTCTCATCCATAAGCTCCGTTAACTCGGCTAACGTGTAGCTATCCACGAATCTTTCCGCCAGGGAGACCTCAGCGATCACGAACTCCGTCCGGCGCAGGAAGTTGGTTGCGCCCCTAATAACCTGGTCCTCGAAGCCCTCCGTATCGATTTTGAGGCCGAAGGGGGGCTCGAAACCGTATTCTTCCATAAGCGTATCGAGGGTTTTCACCGCAACCTCCCGTTTCTCGACCTGCTTGCCGGTAGAGGTGAGGTTGGTGCGGGCCAGGAAGGAGCTCATCATCGGCCTCGATTCTACGTTGATGAACGCCCTGGTATTGGTGGCGCCCGCGGCGGCAAAAATGTACTCGCCTCGGTACGGTTCCAGGGCTTTGCGTAAGTCGGACTCGTACTCAGTCAACGGCTCTACGAGGAAGTGGTAGGCCTCCGGGAAAGCTTCGTAGAGCTGTGGGGTTCCGCGGCCCGCTCCCACATCCACGACCGTTCGGGGACTGAACCTGGCTCCCTTCACCCCGCCGAGGGTCCAACCTCCAATGCCGAACTTCGCCAGCAACCATAAGGCCAGATCCCGAGACGTCCATGCGTCCCGACGCTCGAACATGGCTTACCCTTCGTTACGTGATCCTCAACACCGAATGCGCCAGGATACATGTTGCGTACTACATGGGCAACGTCGACGCGGGCACGGGTGAGGCCGTGGTCGTGACGGTCATGCTCCGAAAGGGGGAAGGTTCGGGTAGGTCTTCTGCGCGGACACTTCCGTCCGCAGGAAGCCGAGAATCCTCTGCCGATACTCCGGGTGCGCGTAGGCGCCGACGTGCTCGTAGCCCTCGACCCTCCAGAGGGCGGCCTCAGGGCACGCGGCCTTGATCCTCCTGGCATGCTCGAACGGCGTCGTCTCGTCGTCGGAAGAGTGGATGATGAAGAGGGGTATCCCCTCTTCGCAGAGCCTTCGGGCGTCCTCCTCCGGTCGCACCGCCCAGGGGTCTATGCCCAAGAATAGTTTACCCATGAGGAAGACGCCGGGGGTGAAGAAAGAAGGCAATCCGCTAACCTCGGGCAGCTGCCGCCGCAATATCAGCGGGAGATCGGCGTAGGCGGAATCCTCCACGACAGCCGCAACGCCGCTCTCGGGGGCCGCGCGCAAGACCGTCGCCCCACCCAGAGAGAAACCGTGCAGAACTACCTCTCCCGGCGCGAAGCCTCGCTCGTTGAGCCACAAGAGCGCTCCCCGTACGTCCCGCACCTCCTCATAGCCCATGGTGACCCGTTCCCCTTCTGAGCCACCTTGGGCTCTGAGGTCGATCATCAAAACGCCGTAGCCCGCCCCGGCGTAGACGGAGGCACTCTTGACGACGTGCCTGTCGGACTTGTCGCCCTGTATGCCGGAGACCAGCACCACAGCCCGGGAAGGGTCATTCCCAGGTACCCACCAGCCCGCAAGCTCCAGCCCGTCGGTGCTCCGGACGCTCACCCCGCGGTAGTCGAGACCGACGTCGGCGGGGGTCAGCTCCTGTGGCCGGTGGCCAGGGGCGGAGAGTTGTGCAGCCACGAACAGGCCGACGCCCAGGTATCCTGCTGCCAGGACCGCCAGCACCGGTAGCGCCCACAACGTGCGCTTCACGGCAAAGGCCCTCGCGTGGTCTCAGCGCACGATCAAGGACGCTATGAAATTGTCCCGGCTCGTCTGGTGAGATAACGCATCTTCGATCAGCAGGTGCCCGGGCAAGGGACTGAACAAGACCCACGCTACCCTCTCGCGAAGGGCGAACAGAAGCGAGATCATCTCACCAACAGAGAACCCCCTTACGTACCACCCTTCTCCGAGGGCGGCGGAGTCTATGAACCTCCTGGCTGCTTCCCTGGCGCAGAACACCGGCAGCACCCCCTCACCGCAACGGAAGAAGGTGTGGGGAACCTCGAAGCCTGTGGGCTCACGCCGGACGATGAGGTAGTGCACCGACGACTCGTACGTGGGAAGGGGAGAAGTAACTTCCCATCGTTCCCCTCCTTCGTTCTCAGTCAATGGCTCTCAATTCCTGTTGATAGAGCCTCTCCGAACGCAGGTATTCGTCTTGCCTCTTCCGCCAATCCCGATACTCCCGGTCCCACGGGTGGGGTGCTTCGTCCTGCGGTTGCCCGAAAGCCATGGTCTCCCGAACCAAAGCCTCGTGGTCGATCCCACACCGGCAGACCGGTTCCGAGACGGTCAAGATCAATGTCTCGCCGCAGTCACACTCGACCACGACGCACTCAGGGCACCAAACGTACGCCTTCCCGTACGACATGCGCTGCGTCTCGTAGTGCCCCTCTACGTGATCTATCACCGTCGTCATTCATCCGCCCCCTTCTCCCCCTGGACGCCCCACCGCCTTGCTTGACATGTTACTTTTGTGTCGAAACACTATAGCTATATGGTGGAAACCTTGTCAACCCCAGATGTCGAACCTTAACCAAAAGTTAACGAGGGGTCCTACGGAATCCGGGTGATCGATGCGCGTCGTTCGTCATCGGGGAGTGGGAAAGAGTGAACTTCTGCTCGGCTCCATTTCACCCATGACAGGTCCTGCCGGACCTTTAGTATCCTTAGATACACAAAAGGGTGCCCAGGCCTGCTATACATCGTGATCGGGAATGGGAAAGCCGTTTGGGGTCTGGTCCTGCATTCCACTGGTGGGCGGGTCTGGCCCCAACGGGGGGTGCACAGGAGGTTCTTGCTCTTGCAGGCTTACGAAGCTCGTAGAGGCAAAGTGGTGCGGGTGAGGCGCGGTCATTGGAAAGGCGAGTTTGCCGGGATGCGTGGCACCATACAGGAGCGCTGGGGCAATTCAGAACATGCTGCTGTCGAAGTTCTGCTAGAGGACGGGAGCTCTGAGTTATTCTGGCTCGCTGACCTGTCTGAGGTGGATCGGCACCTCTCCGTCTAGCCGTTGGGTCTGTTGCTGGTGGAGCAGGAGAGCAGAGACGGGCAGGATGGGTTCTGGTTGCCCTTCGGCTATTACCTGGAACGGGAGGCAGACCTGCTGATCCTACGCAGGTCCGACGATTCTCTCGTGGCGGAGTTCCGTGCCGAGGGCGTAGACCTCTTCGAAGTGGAGTTCGCGGTTTGGGCAGACGCCGATTAGCGTTCAGGGCGAGTAGCCTGCGGGCCTCTTCCTTGGCTCGAAATGGGCTCTATAGTCAGCCGGCGTAGTGTAGCCCGTTCCCAGCCTGTGTGTAGGTGAATAGATACCTACTCGACTAGTGTACCCGCGGTACAATCCGCTCTCGTGTTTGATCTCGAGGACAGGGCAGCTGCGACGACGGAGGTCTCGCTGGTCCTGGCTGCGACCTTCTGGGGCCTGAACTTCGCCGCTACCAAGTATGCCGCCGCGAGCATCTCGCCGATGTTGCTGGTGGCACTGCGGTTTACGGTCGGTGGGCTATTGCTGCTGCTCGTTCTACGGCTTCTCGAACCCAAGAGCAGGCTCCGAAGGGGCGATGTACTCCCGATGGCTGCACTGGGTTGCTTCGGGGTGGCGACGGCCCAGACGGGTTTCACGTTCGGCGTTAGCCTCTCCAGCGCCGGCAGCACGGGCCTCATCTTCGCGACGGCGCCGGTATGGGGATTGTTGCTTGGCGCGTCCCTCGGTCTCGAGCGGCCGACGTGGAAGGGTGTGCTCGGCGTCGGACTCTCCATCGTGGGGGTGGCACTGGTGGTCCTGGATGGGCTGACATCAGAGAATGCCAGCCTCGTCGGAGACTTGCTCGTCCTCATCGCCGCCTTCTGCGTCGGCGCATACGCGGTTCTCTCTATGCCGCTGCTGGAGCGCCACACCCCGCTCGCCGTTGCGACCTATCCTGTGTTGTTCGGGATCCCCTTTCTTATGCTCATCTCCTCGCCACAGCTCCTGAGCCTGGAATGGGCGAGCGTGGGGGCAGGACCCTGGGCCGCGGTCGCCTACTCTGCTGTCTTCGCCACCGCGTTCGCGTTCGCGGCCTGGCAGAGGGGGATCAGCCGCATCGGGGCGAACAGGGTGCTCGTCTACCAGTACCTCATCACCGTCGTCGGGGTCACGTCAGGTATCGTGTTCTTCGGCGAGACGCTGGGGATCAATAAGATCGTCGGCGGAGTAGTGATCCTCTTCGGCGTCTATCTGGCACGCCGACAATGAGGTAGGTAACAGGTATCAGGCGACAGAGTCCACACGGAATGCCTACTCCCTAGCTCCTAACTCGATGGGCGTCGCTCCCGTCTCCTCTCTGGCATTCCCGCGAAAGCGGGGTGTCCGAGGTAGGTGATCATGCATCCAGCCCCTTCTGGTGCAGCAGGCGTGCGATGTCTTCAGAAAAGCGCGCTTCAGAGTCGTCGACGGGCTCGTACCCGATGACCTTCCTGGCGTTGGTTATGCTCCAGAACGTCCTGGCGTTGTCCGAGACGCCGTAGAAGATGTGGAAAGGGACGCCGTGTTCGTCTTCTATGTCCGGCGTCTCTACGGACTTGCAGAAGAGCTGCTGCATGTCGCGCTCGCTGATGTACCCTGCGAGCTCGCGCACGTAGCGTTTGGGCGGCTCGTTCTCGAAGAGGCTCGCGTCGATCTCGCGCGGCACGACTATCCGGATCTGGACGACCTCCAGCTTTCGTCCCAGGCTGCCGCAGGCGTAGAGGAAACCGAGCGGCTCGTATGCCGCCTTGGCCCACCCGTAGAAGCTGTCCGGACGCGGGTAATCTTCGGGGTCTACTCTATCCTTAAGCCCCGCGTAAAATGGGTTCTCGTACCACTTCGCCGCCTGGTTGGTGCTCGCCGCGACCACCCGCTCTACGCCGTGCTCGAGCGCGAGCCGGTAGACGCGTTGCATCATGTCAACGTTGCGCCGCTCACCCCAGTAGAGCGCCTCGGGGTCGTCGCCTTCCGGCTTGAGGTGCCCGCAATGGACGACCACGTCCACGTCCGAGAACAAGGGCTCCAGCGTGGAGTCTTCGTCCGAGAGCAGATCGAAGGTCTCGACCCCTTCGATGGTGTTGCCCGAGGCATCCATCTCCCTGACGTCGATGAGCCTCAGGTCGTAGCGCTCCCTGAACGCCGGCAGGAGCTGTCCTGCTATGTAGCCGGTGGCGCCCGTCAGGAGGACACGCCGGCGCCGGTCTGCATGCGCCTCGTCCGTTTCGTAGAGGGCCAAGAGTCTTCTCCCAAGTCGGGTTCCGTCCCCCTTATCTACCCACAATCGCGGGCTTCACGCACTACCTGCCGCCCGTCGCTGCGACACTTCGATCTCCAGCCGGTGCAGGCGTATCTCGCCCGGCTCCAGCCGGATGACGCGCCCGGCCGCCTCTTCTGCAGCCGACCCTTCGACCCTGCAGGTGGCCGGCTCCAGGCCGAGGACGTACGTCCCTTCGCCCGTCATGGTCCACTGCACGAACTCGGGCAGTTCCTCCGGACGGAACCTGACAGAGAATGTGAGTCCGAGCGCGGGGTTCTCCACGCGTGCTTCGGCGAGGCCGTCGAGCCCTGCGGCGGGACGGTGGTAGAAGACCCTCTCCTTGAAACCAGGTGTCGGGGTAGCGAAGCGATCCCAGGCTTCTAGACCGCCCTGTGCCACTTCGTTCCTCGGCTCCGGCGGATCTCCGGCTCTCCCCGGACCGACCAGTCGGGACGTTTCGTCGAGCAGCGGCCAGCCGAGGTTGATGTGGTAGAGGACCATCAGGGGCTCCGGCTGGAATCCCTCGTTCTCTATTTCGTCCTCGATCCACAGGCGTGGTTCGCCGACTCGGACGGACATGCGTCGCCGCAGAACCAGGTTGGGACCGAAGACGCTTGCCTCCCTGACCTCCCCTCTGGCTTCGAGGACGCAGCCTTCATTGTCCCAGGACGCGTCGTAGGAGACTCTGGACGCGGGAGTATTGGAAGCGCGACCGTGGAGGCCGAGTTCTTCGCCTTCGCGCCCGCCCGGAGGTCCGACGTTTCTGAGCCCGCAGGTGACGAGAAGCCCGCCGGGGAAAGAGCGGAGCCAGCCCTCGCCCGCGGGTTCGTAGAACGACGGTGCGACAACACCGTTCGGAGAGAGCCAGGCCAGTGGCGTGCCCCCGTGCTCGGCGAAGCTAACATCCATGCCGCGGTCGGGGACGACGTCGAAAGACAGGCCGCTACCCGTCCGGAACCGGAAGGTGCGCACGCCACGGGCCGGCCCGTCATCGAAGACGAAAGGCTCTATTCCCGCGACCTGCTCCAGCCGTCCTATACGCCTTAGCAACTCCCTTCGCGTCATGGAGTTGCCCGAGGGGTCTGTGATCATCGCGGTCCTCCTCCTTTGGGGCCGAGCTTGCGCCCGAGGCTGCCAACAAATGTAGAATACCCCTGTTCGTAGGCGAGGGGATAGGGAGATGTGCCGTGGATGCCTACCCGATCAAGCTGAGTTACCACGTGCGCGACTACTACTTCGGGGGGCGTCTGATCCCCGAGATGCTCGGCAAGTGCGACGCGCCAGAGGGCGTGGTGGCCGAGACCTGGGAGATCAGCGACTACCGGGAGACGACGGGGACAGTCGCCAACGGTCCCTACGCGGGACGCACACTCCACGAGCTGGTCGAGGAGTTCCCTGATGAGCTGGTGGGGGAGGGCTGGCGTGGGCCGCATTTCCCGCTTCTGATCAAGTTCCTCGACGCCTCCGAGTTGCTGCCCGTCCACCTGCACCCCGACGACGAGACCGCGAGAGAGAAACACGGCGAGCCCCACGGCAAGACGGAGGCTTGGCACATCCTGTGGGCCGCCGCCGACGCGACGATACTCGCCGGGGTCGATAAGAACCTCTCACGAGAGGATCTCATCGCGGCCTTCAAGGCCGAGGACTACGGAGACGTCATGCCGCGACAAGGGATCCGGCCGGGCGACACCGTATACGTGCCCGGCGGCATCCTGCACACCTTCGGACCGGACACCCTGATCCTCGAAGTCCAGCAGACCTCGGACCTGGGCCAGTTCGTGATGCCTTTCGACCTCTACGGCAACCGCCTGGACGAGGAGGAATGGGACGCGAATATAGAGG
>Ga0196962_10000580_pt1 | contig 14151 bp, 14 predicted proteins | sample S3v_20metaG_FD_183186 | JGI IMG/M metagenome (GOLD analysis project Ga0196962, IMG submission 183186) | Soil microbial communities from Anza Borrego desert, Southern California, United States - S3+v_20 | ecosystem: Environmental > Terrestrial > Soil > Desert | place: USA: California | collected... | reverse complement strand
AGATCAACGGGATCGTCGTCGTCGAGAAGAAGAACTTGACCTTCGTCTCCTCGGAGTTCTGGAGGATGAAGATCGCGGCGAGGATCACCGCCCCGATCGCGATCCAGAGGCGCCAGCGGCCGGCGGGCGTCCTCGTCGCGGGCATTCCCTCCATCGGCCGCGACCCTAGCACGGCCCCGCGCGGCTTCCGCGACGTCCGCGCCGGTCTCCAGACACGGTTTCCGGCCATCGGCATGGGATCGCCGCGGAGGCTGGGCCCGTGTGCCACGAAGCGAGACCTCCCCGCTCGGGATGCGGCCAGGCGAGCGTCGAGTGGATCGCGCTCGTCGCCCTCGTCGCGCTCCTGCTCGCCGCGATCGCGTCGGCGACCGGGGCGGTGGGCGCGGTCGCCTCGGTCCCCCGGGCGGTGCTCGAGCGATTCGTCTGCGCCGTCCGCCTGAGCGAGAACTGCCGCGACGCCCCGAAGCTCGAGAGCGCCTACGACGCCGAGATCGCGCACCTGCTCCAGGCCCACGCCCCGACGCTGCTCTACGAGCGGGGGATGCGGGCGCTGCCCGTCGACTACCGCAGCTGCCGCGCCGACGCCTGCGCCGAAGGCGGTGGCCGCCACCAGACGCGCTCGCGCGCGCGAGAGCCGGTGACCGCGTTCACCCACGTGATCGACTGCCGCGCGGGCCGCGCCGCGCGCACCGAGGCGGCCGGCGCGGACTGCTCCGGCCGGCGTCGAGGCAACCTCTACCTCCAGTACTGGTTCTACTACCCGGGCAGCGCCACCGCCGAGGGGAGCACGCCGCTGAAGCCCGCGATCCGTCAAGTGAGCGCCGCGATCGGGAAGCCGAGCTTCCATCCCGATGACTGGGAGAGCTACCAGGTGAGGGTCGGCCCGCGCGGCCCCTTCGCCCGCGCCAGTTCCCACCATGGCCACGGCTACGAGCTCGGAAGCGACCGGCTGATCCCCGGCGTCCGCCTCGACGGCCGCCGCGGCCTCAGGTTCGTCTCCGCGCCCCGCGTCGATAACGGCTGGGGTCCCGAGGCCGGAACGCTCTACGTCTCGGGGGGCAGCCACGCGGGCAGCGCGCGGATCTACAAGCGAGTCGAGCGCACGACCAAGGACTACCGGATCCGCCTGATCCCGCTACGCCGGATCGCGGCGAGCGACCGGACCTCGTTCGCGGTGACGCCGCCGTGGCGCAAGCGCGTCTTCCGCGACCCCGAGTACGGAGGAACCGACTGAGTCAGCGGCCGCGGCTCAGAGCGAGCCGGTCCGCTCGCAGCCCTTCGCCCGGTCGCGGCCCTTGCCGCCGAGGCAGCGATCCTTGCCCTTCTGCCCGAGCAGGCGGTCGCGGCCCTTTCCACCGGAGAGCCGGTCCTTGCCCTTGCCGCCGCAGATCCGATCGCGGCCGCCCTGGCCGCGGACGTTGTCGCGACCGCCCTTCGCGGCGACCACGTCGCGCCCCTTGCCGAGCTTGATCAGATCGCGCCCCGGCCCGGCGACGCGCGCGAGCTTGCCGCCGCACTTGCCGCTGAGGCCGATCCGGCGCACGAAGACGTTGAAGACGTCGTTCACCGCGGTGTCGCCGGAGAACGGGACCAGCCACTCGCTCAGCTGTGAGTTCGCCGCGATCGCCAGCGGCTGGGCGCTCTCGGTGATGTTCAGGCCGAAGTCCGGATTGCCGTCGGGCGTCAGCGCCGAGACGCGAACGTCGTTGTCCCCGAGCTCCTCTCCGTCCGAGCCGACTCGCTGCGCGAACGCCTCGAACTCATCCGCGGGCCCGAGGTCGTTCGCACCGTAGGCGACGACGAACTCGCGGGCGGAGGGGCTGAACGCAACCGCGGGCGAGAACGCGAGCCGGTTGACGTCGCCCTCGCCGCCGACGTCGCTGATCCGCGCGTCGTTGACATCGACCTGAGCCCCGTCGGGGGCGAGAACCTGGACCTTGATCTCGCGCTCCTCGCTCGGCACCAGGGCGGCGCTGAACGCGACCAGGTACTCGCCGTTCTTCGAGTTCGCATCGACGCTGGGATCGGTGCCGCTGAAGTCGGCGTCGCCGTCAGACCCCGTCTCGGAGATCCGGAAGTCGTTCGCTCCGACCGGAACGGCGCCGCCGTTCAGGCGCTGGCCGAACACGTCGCGCTCCTGGTCGGCCGCGAAGCCGTCCTGGTGCCAGGCGACGAGGAACTCCTTGCTTTCCTCGTTGTAGGCGACCGTGGGCGCCTGGGCGTCGCGCGCGTCGTTTCCCGCCGTCGTCGAGACCTGCGTCTCCGGCCCGATCTCGTTCCCCGTCGCGGCGACTCGCTGAACCGAGATCTCGAACTTGTCGTCGCTCTGATGGTCGCCGGACCAGGCGACCAGGAACTGGTCCTCGTCCGGGTTCTCGGCCATCGCCGGCCCGAAGTCCGCGTCGGGTCCCCGGTCGGTGTCGCCGTCGGCCCCGATCTGCGAGATCCGGATGCGCGATCCCGCCAGCTCGCCGTCGCCGCTGACGCGCTGGCCGAACACCTCGAACTCCTCATCGATCCCGCCCGCGTCGGCGACGAAGGCGACGAGGTAGTCGTTCGTCTTCCGGTTGTAGGCGACGACTGGTGCGAACGCGCTCGTCGCGGCGCCCGGCAGGTTGCCGATCGAGAACGGCGACCCGATCGGGTTGCCCAGATCGGAGACGCGCTGGCCGAGCACGTCGAGGTCGCCTCCCGCGACCGACTCGTAGACGACGAGCCACTGCCGCTTCTTCGAGTTGTAGGCGACGCTGGGGTCGACCGCCCCGGGGGCGGCGGCGCTCTGGGTCAGCTGCTGCTGGTCGGAGAGCAGGCTCGTCGCCATCGCCGGCGAGGCGGCCACGGCGGAGGCGGCGAGGACGGCGACCGCCGTACCGATTCGCCTCGCCGACCCGCTCCTGAGCGCGCCCCTGCCCACGTCGCCACTTCTAACACAGGCGCGATCGGGTAGCTGCGCTCGGTCCGAACCTCTATTTCGGCGGCATCCGCAGCGCCCCGTCGAGCCGGATCGTCTCGCCGTTGAGCATCGTGTTCTCCACGATCTGGACCGCGAGCTGCCCGTACTCCTCGGGGCGCCCGAGGCGCGAGGGGAACGGGATCCCGGCGCCGAGCGCCCGCTGCTGCTCCTCGGGCAGCGCCGCGAGCAGGGGCGTGTCGAACAGGCCCGGCGCGATCGTGTTCACGCGGATCCCGCGGCTCGACATGTCGCGCGCGGCGGGGAGCGTGAGGCCGACGATTCCGCCCTTCGAAGCCGAATAGGCGACCTGGCCGATCTGGCCGTCGAACGCCGCGATCGAGGCGGTGTTGACGCAGACGCCGCGCTCGCCGCCCTCGTCCGGGTCGTTCTCGTTCATCGCCGTGCACGCGAGCCGGAGGACGTTGAAGGTGCCGACCAGGTTCACCTTGATCACGTTGTGGAAGATCTCGAGGTCGTGCGGACCCTGCTTCCCCGCGGTGCGCTGCGCCCAGCCGATCCCCGCGCAGCAGACCGAGATCCGCAGGCCGCCGTCGGCCTCGGCCGCGACGTCGACGGCAGCCTGGACCGGTTCGGGCTCCATCACGTTCGCCTCGACGAACCGGGCGCGGTCGCCGAGCTCCGATACCAGCGCCTCGCCCTTCTCGGCGTTGAGGTCGGCGATCACGACCGATGCGCCTTGCTCGTGAAGGGTGCGCACGGTCGCGGCGCCGAGCCCCGAGGCGCCGCCGGCGACGAGCGCGCTTGATCCCTGCACCTTCATCGGCGCGAGACCCTACCCATCAGGGGACGAGCGCCTCGATCAGCTCGCCGAGCTTGTCCGGCGTCGTGATCGGCGTCAGCACCGGGAGGGTGATCCCGCCCTCGACGTAGGCCCGCAGCCGCTCCTTCATCTCCTCGGGCGATCCGAAGATGAACATGTCCTCGATCAGGTCCCACGGCGCGAGCTCGGCGGCCCTCTGGCGGTCCTTCTCAGCCCACGCCCGGACCATCGGGTCGATCTTCTCCCCGTGCCCGAGCCAGCGGTAGAACGCCTCGTAGACGGGGACGGTGATGTAGGAGGAGAACATGAACCGGGCGAGCGGCTCGACCTGCTCGCGGGGACCCGGAAGGCAGAAGAACCGGCACAGGAGCTCGAATCCGTCCGGCGCGTCGGCGAGCTGCTCGGTCACCTTCGGCAGTCCCGAGAGCGGGAGGAAGTTCGTGAACGCGCCCTGCGCCTTCTCCACCGCGAGCCGCAGCATCTTCCCGCGCAGCGCCGCGAGCACGATCGGGACATCGTGGCCGGGGGCGGACTCGAGCTTGAACCCGTCGACGCGCTCGCCGGCGAGGACCGGGCGGAGGAAGTCGACCGTCTCGGAGATCCGAGTGAGCGGGCGCTCGAACGGCATCTGGTTCCAGCCCTCGACGATCCGGTCCGAGGAGGCGCCGATCCCGAGCGCGAAGCGGCCGCCCGACGCGTCAGCGAGCGCCGCCGCCTGCTGTGCGAGCAGCGCCCGTCCGCGCAGGGGGACTCCGACGACCCCGGTTCCGAGGCGGACCGTGTCGGTCCACTCGCAGCAGAGCGCGAGCGGGGTGAAGCCGTCGGGCCCGTTCGTCTCGCCGGACCAGATGTCGGTGTAGCCGGCGGACTCGGCGCGCCGCACGTGCTCGGGGCTCGCCGACAGCGGCGTCGCCGGGAGCGGCAGCGTCAATCCCCAGCGGTTCACAGTCGCGCGACACTACATAAACGGGATAGGGTGGCGCCGTGGATACGTCGAAGCTGAGCCGGGCGGAGATCTTCGGGATCGTCGCGGGGATCGTTCTCGTGCTCAGCCTGTTCACCGAGTGGTTCACGCTCGACACCGAGGGCGTCCAGCGCGACGAGGGCGACGACTGGGTTTGCGGGACCGGCGACACCTCATGCACCGGCTGGGACACGTTCCCGATCCTGCGGATCCTCCTGGTGCTCGCCGCCGCCGCGCCGCTGATCCTGTCCTGGATCGTGATCCGCGGGCACGAGCTCACCTGGCCGCGCGGCGAGCTCACCGCGATCGTCGGGCTGACGGCGTTCGTCCTGATCGCCTACAACGGCTTCATCGACAAGCCGTCGCCGAACGACATCGGCGTCAACCTCTCCTACGGCTACTTCCTCGGGCTCTTCGCGGCGCTCGGGATCTTCGCCGCCGGCGGCTATCGCACCGTCGAGAGCGGCGGGGGTGCGCGGCGGAAGCCGCCCGCGACCTTCTAGCCGTCTCTCTAGCCTCCACGCCGTGGAACGCGGAGAGAACGTCATCTCCCAGGACGTGCGCTCCGGCTCGCACCCGGACCGCAACCTCGCGCTCGAGCTCGTCCGCGTGACCGAGGCGGGCGCGCTCGCTGCCGGCCGCTGGATCGGGCGCGGCGAGAAGGAGTCGGCCGACGGCGCCGCGGTCGATGCGATGAGGCTGATGCTCGACACGGTGCCGATGGACGGGGTCGTCGTGATCGGCGAGGGCGAGAAGGACGAGGCGCCGATGCTCTACAACGGCGAGCAGATCGGCGACGGCAGCCCGCCGGTGGTCGACATCGCCGTCGACCCGCTCGAGGGGACGACGCTGACCGCCCGAGGGATGCCGTCGGCGCTGTCGGTGATCGCGCTCGCCGAGCGGGGGACGATGTTCGACCCCGGCCCCTGCGTCTACATGGAGAAGATCGCGACCGGGCCGCGCGCCGCCGACGTGATCAGCCTTGACGACCCGCTCGAGGACGTGATCAAGCGGGTGGCGGAGCGGAAGGGAGGGGACCCGAGCGACGTCACGGTGATCATGCTCGACCGCCCGCGCCACGAAGAGGCCATCGCGACACTGCGCGAGGTCGGGGCGAGCATTCGCTTCATCTCCGACGGCGACGTTGCCGCCGCCCTGTTCGCGGTGATGCCCGACACCGGCATCGACCTGCTCTGGGGGATCGGCGGGACGCCCGAGGGGGTGCTGTCGGCGGCGGCGATCAAGTGCATGGGCGGGCGCATCCTCGGCCGCCTGTGGCCGCGCGACGAGGACGAGCGCCAGCGGGCCGAGGACGCCGGCTACGACCTCAGCCGCGTCCTCGACACCGACGACCTCGTCGGCGGCGAGGACGTCTTCTTCGCGGCGACAGGCGTCACCGACGGCGACCTCCTCGACGGCGTTCGCGTCACGGACGCCGGGCTCGCGACGACCGACTCTCTCGTGATGCGTTCGCGCTCGGGGACGATCCGCGAGGTGAAGGCGCGCCACAACCGCCCGAAGCTGCGCGAGGTGACCGGTGGGCTGTACGGGTAACCCGCAGGGAGCAGCCGTCGCTTTAACGGGCGGAGGCCACTCGAGCGGAGGAGGTTGCGGTGATGCGAGCGAGAATTGATTCGACGATGTGGAGGTTCGTCGCGTTATGGCTGTCGCTGGCGCTGGGCGTGCTCATCCTCGCCGGTGTCGCGAGTGGCCACAAACAGGGCTATGACACCAACCTCCAGCTCAGGGTCGACAGGCTTACCGCGACCACCACGCAGTACTCCGGCAGCGTCCGGAGCGACCGGGCGAAGTGCGAGCGGAACCGCGTGATCACGATCACGACCGGCGGCGTTGCGATCGGCACCGCGACCTCTGACTTCGAAGGCAACTACACGGTCGTCGTAACCGGGACACCCCCGGCGAGGAACCAGGACGTGATCGCATCGACGCCGAAGACGTTCCTCAAGCGGAACAGCAAGCACAAGCACAAGTGCAGGCCGGCGACGGTTACCCGCAAGGCGACCGGGCAGCCCGTCTGAGACCGATTCGCCGCTAGCCCTCGGTCGGCAGCGTCCCTGTGTCGTCGCGCTCGTGACGGAGTGAGTTGATCACTGCTCCGGCCAGCAGCCCGAGGCTGATCGCGTAGAACCAGATCAGGGCGACGAGGATGAACCCGAGCGTTCCCCCGATCCGGTTGAGGTCGGAGACGCTCGTCAAATAGAGCGGGAAGACGTAGCTGGCGATGCTCGCGGCGGTGCTGAAGAACAGCGCCCCGGGCCAAACTGAGCGCCAGGGCATGTGGCCCTTCGGAACCGCCCAGTAGATCGCCGAGACGACGAAGAAGGTGACGACGAACCCGCCCGCGACGACGATCCCGGTCCGGACGACGCCCCACTCGTCGAGGCCCCAGGGCAGGTCCTCGGTTCCCGACAGCGCCGCGCTCTCGACTGCGGGGACCGCGACGCTCGCGGCGAGCAGGAGCGTGAGCGCGAGCAGCATCACGAGTGCGAACCGCTTCTGCTCGACCCAGCTGCGGCACTGGACGTGGTAGATGCGGCAGAAGGCGGTGTCCATCGCCCCCCAGAACGAGGTCCCGATCCAGATCCCGCCGACCGCGGCGGCGACTCCGATCGTCGTCGAGCTGTCGCGAACTCGGTCGATCGCGTTCGAGAGCCCCTCCTCGCCGATGTTCGGGAACAGGAGCTGGATGTCGCGGATCACGCTCTCCTCGATCTCCGGGCTGTCGACGACCTGGCCGAACACGAACAGGACGAGGAGCGCGAACGGGAAGATCGCGAGCATCAGGTTGTAGGCGACCATCCCGGCGAGGCCGGTGATGTTCTCCTTGTAGGCGCGATTCCAGAAACCGCGCGCCCACGGCGACCGCCATGGGGCGCGCGAGTCGGGCTCGCGCCGGCGGCGCGGGAGCAACCTCATTCGTAACGATCGTCGTGGGGCGTGTACTGAGATGGGCGGGCGGAACTTTCCCGCACCCGCGTTGTTCTCGCGGGACGCGGGGTTGCAGGCACGGCCCCGTTCTTGACTTCAAAATGTATAGCGGCTACCCTCGGGTAGGAATATCGGGCGTAAAAGGGGCGAACTGCCCCTCGAGTTGGACTCAGATGCGGACCCGGAAGCAGGCAGGTCCGCGTTTTTGTGATCTGGAGGCGCCGCGCTGAAGCACCCGGGCCGGTGGCCGACGATGACACCACGAGCCCAATGTTGGGTAGTTGAATTTCGACGGCGAGGAAATCGGTAGAGAAGAAGGAAGGAAGAGCCTAGGCGGATGCTAGTTGCGGAGCTGCAGGAACTCGAAGAAGTAAAGACGCTTATCAGCAGGGGACAGCAGCTGGGCGTGCTCACGTTCGGCGACGTCGCCGCTGCCGTGTCCGAGGTCGAGCTCGACGAATCCGACGTCGAGGACCTCTACGGGCACCTGGAGAAGACGGGCATCGAGCTGGTCGAGGACCTCGATCCCGCCCAGCGCGCCGCCGCCGAGGCCGAGGCCGAGAAGAGCTCGGGCCGTGGTCGCCGCGCCAAGAAGCAGGCGCTCGACCTGAAGCCCGACATGACCACCGACTCGCTCCAGCTGTTCCTCAAGGACATCGGCAAGGTGCGACTGCTCACCGCCGCCGAGGAAGTCGACCTCGCGAAGCGGATCGAGCGCGGCGATCTCGACGCGAAGCAGAAGATGGTCGAGTCGAACCTGCGGCTCGTCGTCTCGATCGCGAAGAACTACCGAAACCAGGGCCTGCCCTTCCTCGATCTGATCCAGGAGGGCACGCTCGGCCTCGTTCGAGCCGCCGAGAAGTTCGATTACCGCAAGGGCTTCAAGTTCTCGACGTATGCGACGTGGTGGATCCGCCAGGCGATCGCACGCGCGCTCGCCGACAAGGCGCGGACGATCCGGATCCCGGTCCACGTCGTCGAAAAGCTGAACAAGATCGGGCGCGCCGAGCGCAAGCTCGTCACCGAGCTCGGTCGCGAGCCGACTCCGGAGGAGATCGCCGAGGTCACCGGAATCGAGCCCGAGGAGGTCGACTCGATCAAGCGCTCCGCGCAGGCGCCGGTCTCGCTGGAGAAGCCTGTCGGGGACGAGGAGGAGTCCGAGTTCGGCCAGTTCATCGCCGACGAGCGCGCGGAGTCGCCGTTCGAGCGCGCCGCCGAGCTGCTCACCAAGGAGGCGCTGAAGGAGGCGCTCGAGAACCTCTCCTACCGCGAGCGTCGCGTGCTCGAGCTCCGCTACGGGCTCGGCGGCGAGCATCCGCGGACCCTGGACGAGGTCGGTCGCACCTTCAACGTCACCCGCGAGCGGATCCGCCAGATCGAGAATCAGTCGCTGAAGAAGCTGCAGTCACTCGCGGAGGCGCAGAAGCTCCGCGAGGTCGCCTAGCTTCGGCCGCAGCTACTGGAAGGCGCCGATGATCGCGCCGGCGATCAGGAAACAGGCGAGTATGTAGCCGCCCTCGATCAGGAAGGTCGCCAGGCGGTTCACCTTCGCCTCTGAGAAGTTGATCTGGGTGAGTTGGACCGTGCCGGCGAAGCCGACCCAGGTGAATGCGGCGATCGCGATGCAGTCGCCGACCGAGTCCGCGCCGGTCATGTCCACGAGCCGGGCCAGGGTGTAGACGATCACCAGGGCGCAGAGGAGCGGGACCAGGTAGACCACCGGTCCGGGATTCTCTTCCTTGGAGAGGTCGATCGCTCGGGCCGACACCCAGGCTTCGTCGAACACCTTCCCGTACCAGAGGAAGCCGAGCGCCTGGGTCGCGATCACGGCCAAGATCACCGCCAGGTAGTTGACGTCTGCTTCGAACAGGCTGTCCATCACCTCTCCCTCGTCGCTGTCCGGGCAAGGATCACCCGGGAGTCGGACGAGATCGCCGCTGACGGATCGCGTCCTAGGGCGGCTCGATCGTCCCGTCGGGTGTGAGCCGGGCGTTGAAGGAGCTCGCGGCGCGGGCCTGGAGCTCGGCGAGGCGCTCGGTCGGCGCGGTGTCGCTGAGCGGCTTCCAGAGGCCGCGCCGGTTGATCTGGGCGGCGGCCGAGACCTCGGCGTCGAGGGTCCCGGCGGCGAATACGACGGTGCAGTCGCCCTGCTCGCCGGCGGCCGGATCGAGGCCGTCGGGCCGCAGCATCGCCACCTGGACGTCGATGTAGCCGTGGACCGAGGTCTGGTGCCTGCCGAGGGCGACCGAGTAGGAGTCGTCGTTCCAGGCGCTCACGCACTCGGGCGGCGCCTCGGGGAACGAGCGGTCCTCGCCGCCCGAGAAGGCGACGACGGCGACTATCAGCGCCGCGAGGCCGCCGGTGACGCCCGCCACGAACAGCAGCCTCGCCCGCATCGGGGGGGCAGTATTCCAGCGCCCCAGACGGCGGATCGGCCATAGCTTCAAAAAGTGAAGCTATGGCGCTATCCTGGCTCCCCGTGGACGACTCGTGCCCAGTCTGTCGCACGGCCGAGGTGATCTCGGGCAAGTGGACGCTCCTGATCATCCGCGACCTCGCCGACGATTCGCTTCGCTTCTGCGAGCTCGAACGCTCGCTGGACGGAATCAGCCCTCGCACCCTGTCGCTGCGCCTGCGGGCGCTGGAGGGCCAGGGGATCGTCGAGCGTCGCACCTATCCCGAGGTCCCGCCCCGCGTCGAGTACGCGCTCACGAGCAAGGGCCGGGCGCTGGTGCCGTTGATCGAGGACATGCGCTCCTACGGCCGCCGCTGGCTTCCGCGCGACCGCCAGCCGGCGGGCGCCTCTGCCTGACTCGCTAGCGCCGCGCGCCCGCCGAGTGCTGCAACGGACCCTGCAGGGGCAGGAGCCGGTGCCCGCGCGGTCAAATCAGGCAGGCGTGACGACTTTGGAAAGCCCCAGCGAGCGCCTCGCGGAGGCGCTGCGGCGGCTCGCGGTCGAGGCGGCCGACCTCTTCGAGGAGCTGCTCGCCTCCGGCGCGGAGCTTCCGTTCGAGATCGAACCCAGCGACGGCGGGCCGCTGCCGATGTACTCCTACGCGCCGCAGACGGGCGACTTCATCCGCGGCCACGTCGCCGAGCTCCGCAGGCTCGAGGCGTTCGTCGAGGTCCGCGAGCTCACCTCCGAGGAGGTCGCGGTCGGATTCCTCGTCGGGCTCTGGGACGGGCGCGGCGAGTTCGAGATCGCCGGCGATCGCCTCGAGGGCGCGATCGACGGCGCCCTCGCGATCGCGGGCTCCGATTCCGACGCGACTCCGGCCGGGGAGGTGGTCGTGCCCCTGATCGGGTTCCACATGCCCGCCGACGAGCTGGAACTCGACGGCGTCCGAATCGCCCGCGCCGAGGAGATCGCCGACGCGCCGGTCGACGCCATCGACGCGACTCGACAGGGGCGGGACGGCAAGCCCGGGTTTCTCGCCGTCGTGAGCTGCGGCTGGGCGGGGGTGGCGCCGGGCGCCGCCGTCGCCGACGACCTCCAGCGAATGCTGCGAACGCTGCGCCTGTTCCGCCCCGGCGCCGTCGCACTCTCGCCGCACGGATGGGTGCGGCGCGCAGACGGCTGGGAGCGGTTCGGCACCGGCGCCGGGCGGGCCCGCAACGGCGGCTACCGGCTGACCGGGAACGAGGTCTCCGAGCTCAAGGACTTCTCGCGCAAGCTCGCCGATCGCGGCGCACGGATCCCCGCGCTCGCGTGGGCACTGTCGCGGTTCGACCTCGGCGCCGAGCGCTCCTCGCTGATCGAGGCGGTGAGCGACTACCTGCTCGCGCTTCGCGGCCTTCTCGAGGGCGGCGGCCCCGCCCGGGCCGGGATCACGACCCGGATCGCGGCGCTCGTCTGCGAGCCCCACGAACGTGAGGCCGCGCGCATCTGCGTCGAGCGGGCGCTTCGGATCGAGCGGCAGCTGATGGGCGGCGCCCGTTACCGGCCGACCGCCGGCGCCTCGCCTCTGGCCGTGATCGCCGAGCTCGAGGAGCTCCTTCGGAGGCTGTTGAAGCGGATGGCGACAGGCGATCTCGGCGGCGACATGCGGGCCGCCGCCGACGAGATCCTGCTCACCGAGGGCCTCGCGGCGGCCGAGCCCGCCGCCTCTGCGAGTGAGACCGCCGAGTGGCGCCTGCCCGATCCCGTCGACGAGGGCGACGACGAGTTCGACCTCGCCGCGGTCGCCGACGGCAACGTCGGCGAGATCGAGATTCGCCGCGTGGGCGAGGACGGGGGTGCGGTCGGAACCGTCGCGCACGAGCCCGCCCAGGACGAGCCGACTACGAGGATCGTCGTCACCGACGTCGAACTCCCGGAGATCATGGGAGCCGACGACGAGCGTCCCGCGCCCCGCGAGCCCGACCCGCGCCCCGAGCGCGAGCGGGTGTTCGAGCCTGCGCCCGAGCCGAGCGCGAAGGCGGACTGGTTCGAGGCCGCCGGAGGCGAGCTCGAGTGGCCCGCGTTCGCGAGCCCGCGCCGGGGTCGCGACGCCGACGAGCGCCCGGCCGAGCTGAGCGACCGCGTCCGCTACCTGTTCCCGGTCCCGGACGCGACCGACTGGGACGTCGGCGAGCTTCGTTACGAGAGCAGGCGCGGCCGCTAGCCCGCGCTAGGCGGCCTGTCCCGCTGCCAGCGCCTCTCGTTCGCGCTCGCTCGCGAACAGGTACCGGTCGATCTTCAGCAGCCCGGCGAGGTCGTGGATGTCCTCGTCCAGGTAGGGGATCCGGATCACGCGCTCGGCCTTGAGCTCGTGCCCCAGGTGCTCGACGTTGCGGGCGTCGCGCTGGGCGAGCGCCTGGTAGTCGGCGAAGTTGGCGGCGACGCGCTTGGCGAGCTCGCCGCCGAGAGGCTGCTCGAGCTCGTCCTCGACACGGCCCTCGCTCAGGTCCTCCTCGCTCTCGTAGTGAACCTTGTTCACGATCACACCGCCCATGGGCAGCTTCGCCTCGACGAGCTTGCGGTGGAAATAGACGGCCTCCTCGATCGGTTCGCCCTGGGGCCCGCAGACGATCACGAACGTCGTCGCCGGGTCGCCGAGGAGCTCGTTGACGCGTTTCGCACGCTCGCGGAAGCCATCGACCATCCCGCTCATCGCCTGGAAGAACTCACTCAGGTCGCTGAGCAGGTCGAGACCGGTGATCTTCTTCAGGACCCCGAACACCATCGTGCTCCCACGCCCGACCATCTTCGTCGCGATCCCCGTCGGCTTCATGAACAGCTGCATCCCCTTGCCCTCGATGAACTGAGTCAGCCGCTTCGGGGCGTCGAGGAAGTCGAGCGCGTTGCGCGACGGAGGCGTGTCGAGGACGAGGAAGTCGTACTCTCCCGACTGGTGGACCTCGAACAGCTTCTCCATCGCCATGTACTCCTGCGAGCCGGCGAGCGCGTTGGACAGCTGGCGGTAGATCCGGTTCTCCAGGATCCGGTCGCGCGTCTCGGCGTCGGGCGCGTGCTTGCGGACGAGCTCGTCGAAGGTCGCCTTCGCGTCGAGCATCATCGCCCACAGCTCGCCCTCCATCTCGACGCCCGCCTTCTCGAACAGCTTCGGGTCGACGCGACGGGGCTCGTTCTCGAGCTCCTGGAGGCCGAGCGAATCGGCGAGCCGCTTCGCCGGGTCGATCGTCAGCACCGCCACCTTCTTCCCGCGCGCAGCGAGCCCGGCGGCGACCGCCGCCGACGTCGTCGTCTTCCCGACCCCGCCGGAGCCGGCGCAGATGCAGACCTCGCGTCCCTCGAGGATCTCGGCGACGCTCGGCATCAGAGGGCCTCGGCGAGCCGGTTAAGCGCCGGAACGTCCAGGCGCGGCTGGAAGATGAACGGGAGCGTCTTCACCGGCGTGCGGACGCGGTCGCTGAGCCGCTTCAGCTGCTCGCGCTGGCTGCGCGCGCGGCGGAACTGCGACAGGGCGGCCCGGACGGCGGCGTGCGGGGCGCCCTCGGTGATCTCGGCGACGCGCTCGAGCTTCGCGGCCTCGTCGCTGTCGAAGCGCTCCGGATACATCGCGTTCATGTACATGCGGTCGACGGCGATCCCGACGTCGCCCGTGAGCTGCTCCTCGAGCAGCGCGGACTCGTTCACCGGCATCTCCTCGGGAATCGAGACGATCGCGACGCCGGTCGTGTCGTGGTCGGTGATGAAGCGGTCGAGCTCGTTCGCCTGGTTGTGCATCGGGCCGACGCGTGCGATCGAGGCGAACGTGCGCGGCGTCTGCAGGAAGCCGATTCCGTGTCCCGTCGCGGGGGCGTCGACGACCACGAGGTCGTAGCTGCGTCCCTTCTTCACCTTGCGGTCGGTCTGGGCGAGCTCCCAGACCTTCCCGATCGTGACCAGCTCCTTCAGCCCGGGGGTGGCGGCGGCGAGGTAGTTGAAGATCCGGGACCGAACCAAGAGGTCGCGCATCGCCCGCACGCGCAGCTGCAGCAGCAGGTACTCGCGCAGCGACTCGTCGGGGTCGATCGAGATCGCCCACAGGTTCTCGGCGACCTCGACCTCGTTGAATCCGA
>Ga0196962_10000578_pt1 | contig 14180 bp, 15 predicted proteins | sample S3v_20metaG_FD_183186 | JGI IMG/M metagenome (GOLD analysis project Ga0196962, IMG submission 183186) | Soil microbial communities from Anza Borrego desert, Southern California, United States - S3+v_20 | ecosystem: Environmental > Terrestrial > Soil > Desert | place: USA: California | collected... | reverse complement strand
CGAGGCGGCCCCGCGCCGCGCCCACCGGGGAGTACTCTGCCGAGTCCGCAAGCCCGATCCTCTCCGCCCCCGCGCGGTCGCGGGCCAGGCTAAGCGGGTGCGGGCACGGGTAGACCTGCCCCCTTGCCCCATCCCCGACGGTGTCCGGTTGCGCGGGGTGCGCTAGACTGGGTAACTGCATCAGGAGCTCCTTTCCTGGTGCCGTGCTCCGGGAGGCTCCACCCTCGCCGGGGCATCTTCTTTACCGGCCCCCTATCTCGGGTGCGCGGGTTGTCAAACCTTGTAACAATTTATCACAGACTCGGCCGCTAGTCAAGCGTTTTCAGCTTATGTATGCGGAATGTCTCCTCTAGTGGATTGTAACATCGCCAGCCGTTCACCTTGATCGGAGCACGGTATAGGCATACGATGCATAATGCGCGGGCATTGTTTCTCGCTCCGCTCCCTCTCTGGCATGCAACCTCGTCTCAGAAGAACCCTCTCACGCGCAGGTGAACGCTGACGGGTACTCCCTGCCAGGGTAGATCAGCCAGCGTCCTCATATACCGGGAGTGGACTCCTGCGGATCGCTTTCCGCACACTGGGCATTGAGCTGCGCTGGTTGAAGTTCGTGCGCAGAGGGCGATGGCGCTCTCCTCTGCACGCAAACTGGTCAGGTTCAGCAGCTTGGGGGCGGGCAGGACGGTGCGGGAGTCTGGCATGAGCGGCCTCGATGGTCCATTGGTTCTTCTCAGCTGCCAGCTTGCCGCGCCTCGTCACCGAAAGCCAGGAAGAGCCGTGGCGACGGGGCAAACCCATGATCTTCTCGGGCACCAGAACCATCTTGTCGTCCAACCGATGCGGGGTGATCAACCACCGCGTGTTCCTTAGGGCCTTGCCTTCTGGAAGCCCCGCTCCGCCGTAGTGTGGTGCCATAGGCGGATTGATTCGCGCGACACTCAGCCCAACCTCCTACCCTATCGTAGTCCCAAAGCTTGAGGCTGTCGGCTAGAAGTGCCGTACTCCGTCGTGCATGGGTCGCCTTACGGCGACCACGGTGAGGGTGGGAGCGTTTGTGTCTGGGGTAACTGACTCCCTGCGGTCCATGGCGCGGACGAGCACGTTGGTGTCCACCACACAGCGAGCGGCCATTCCCTAAGGGTCCTCGTACGTGATCCTCGTAGAGCTCGTTTCGGTGGAACGCATACCCCCTCTGGAAGCGGTGGAACTACGCCAGCCGGTCGGCCTCCTTAAGGAGGCCCTCCAGTGCCTCCGCAGCGCCTGCCCCGGCAAGCCCTCTCCCTCCCCGTCGAGCAGCAACCGTCCAGCATCCGCCGAACCGACTCGGCCTCGGAAACCCCGAGCTCCCTCGCCCTCGCCTTCAGTGCCCGCTCGTGCTCCTCGCTTATGTACAACTGCTTCCTGACCATATATACATCATTTACATCACAAGGTGCCATCGCAGCCTCGGTGCCTCCTGCATCCAAGCCACCTCCTTCTGCACGACCCACGCAAAGGTCGAGCCGTTCGAGGAGCCGCAGAGCTGGCTGCCCCTCGAAAAATCTTCTGAAAGAGTTCGATAGAAGTGTCTGAACTAAGTAAGAGTGGGCTTAACGATAGTAGAAGCACTCTGTAAGCAACCCACAGAGAAGGAGAGAGTATGCTTCACTTTTTCGCCAAGAGGCTCGCTGAGCTTCACGAGAAGGACAGGGACGAGCGAGGATTCACCCTCATCGAGCTTTTGGTGGTCGTGGTCATCATCGGCATCCTCGCGGCGATAGCGATTCCGACGTTCCTGGCGCAGAGGGACCGGGCCAGGGCCGCGTCCGTGCAGAGCGACCTCAGGAACGCCGCTGCCGCAGCCCAGACCTGCGCCTCCGCCGCCAACGACAGCTACATTGCCGACCCCGACGGCGCCGGCCCGCTCGGCAACTGCACGACGCAGGCCGCGCTCGAGGCCTTCGGCTGGAACAACACCCCCGGCGTCACCATCGGGTTCGGCGCGGGCGCGGACGCCGCCACGGCAACCTTCGTCTGCATAGACGGCGTCCACGCCGCTATGGCAGGCAGCACCCAGGACGACTTCAGGTACGACACCGCCGCTGGAAGAGTTCAGGGACCGAACCAAGGATGCGCGTAATCCACAACCTGACGTAGCGGCCACCATCCGGCGCTCCTCTTCGCGGAGGAGCGCCCTTCTTCATGTCGCAAGCGCGAAGGGATCGGGAGTTGGCAACGAGCGGAGGATTAGTGGTCGCGCTGTTGCCGCTAGTCGTGGTGGCCTTCGCGGTTGGCGTCGTACCGCTGGTCAGCGGCACGCTTTCGGGGGCGCTCGGTCTGAGCCGAGGCTCCCGTACCAGTGTCAGTCTGGAAGAGACGCTTATCAAGGCGGGGTTGCGCCTGATCTTCGGGGCCGGGATGGTTTGGCTCTTGCTGTGGATGTAGGAGAACGTCGTTCCGGGCTGGGTCGAAACCCTTCCGGGCGGATAGCGACACTTCCTAAACTCCTCCTGTCGTGGCGACGCTTCTTCCCCAAGTCGGGGCAGGAAACCCTCACCCGGGTGAGATAGGGGAGAGGTGCTTACCAACAGGACACTCGCCCGGATAAACAACCGCCCCAGGAAGGTTAACCGCCTTCCGCTTCTGGCTGTTGGCGGCGGGACACTTGTTCTGGCGGTTCTGGCGGCGCTGCTGTACGTCTTCGAGTTCTTGCCCTCCTACGCCGTCCTCGCCGTCATAGGCGGGGGCGCCTTGCTCGCCTTTGTCCTCTACGGGACACAGAAGGCGAAGATGACCATCTCCATCTCTTACAAAGGCAACCTCGACGAAGAGGTCGCCTCGCAATTCTCCTCCGTGAGGGAAGCCCTGGAGGGTCTTGCCTCATCTGGGAAGATCTGGCGCCTCGCCAGCTCGGCGCGGCTCCCGAAGGCAGGCGAGGTAGCACCTTCTCCAGAGCGAAAGCCGGCGAGGATCGGGCTCCTTCCTACACCGGGCATCAAGTCCGACGTCCCGATCTGGGGAATAGATGCAGGCGATGAGAGCATCTTCTTCTTCCCCGAAGGCGCCCTCATCTACGTGGACGATCGCTACGATGCCCTCCCTTACAAGTCGCTTAAGGTGGCCTTCTCCTCGGGACGCTTCTTTGAGGAGGAAGACCTTCCTCATGACGCGACGGTTGTGGAGCGCACCTGGCGCTTCAGCAGGCCGGACGGAAGCCCCGATCCCCGCTACAAGAAGGACAACGTAGAGATCCCCGTCGTCCTCTACGGGCTGCTGGAGATAAGCATTCCCTCCTTACCGAAGGTGCGTCTCGAGGTCTCGGACAGGCACACCGCAGCGAGCTTCGCAAGGACATTCGGCGCCGAGGTATCGACAGAGGAGCTAAACGGGGAGAAGGCCGGCCACGGCGAAGAAGACCGCCGGGCAGAGAAGGATTTTAGGCACTCCTCTTCGAAGGAGCGGGCAGAGGAGCGCCGTTCCGCGGAGATACTGGAGAGGGAGGCCAGGATCGCCACGGCGCGAACGGCTCTCGGGGTGCCGAAGGGGGCGGGGGCAGAGGAGATCAGCGCCGCATACAGGAAACTTGCCCGGACCCACCACCCTGACAAGGTGGCCAACCTGGAACCGGAGGTCAGGGAGTATTCGGAGCGGAGGATGAAGGAGATCAACGCCGCCTACGCGGAGTTCAAGCGCCAGTGGAACGATCCAACCACCGAAGGCGCGAGAGTGGGGTGAAGATGAACACGTATTACGAAAGTAACAGTGCGGTTTGGAGCATGAGGAGAAGGTTCGCCATACTCTCGATGGCCGCCTGTGTCGCGCTGTCCGGCGTGGTCGCCGGGTCCGGATGCGGAGTCAGGATGGGCATGGAGAAGATAGATGATGCCAAGCAGGCCAAGAAGCAGGCAGAGAAACATCGGCAGGATCTGGAGAAACAACTGCGGAAGGGGCAGAAGAGCGATTAGCAGAGGAACCTTCTGCTAATCTCGCATTTCAGCACGCTCCGGCCTTTCAGGCCTCCGCTTGTCGGCATTTCAGCATTTTGTGTAGTGGGCTGGCCGTCCAGCGTACGGAGTGTAGAATGCGTTCGTCTATTCTGGCGAGAGTATGGGAGAGTATGGAGGGTACAGGTGTCGGCGTGTTCGGACCGATCGGGGCTCGTGCAGGCGGTGGCGATCGTTCGGCGCGGCGCGTAGCGGGCCTTTCGCTGTAGCGTGATGCTTCGAGAGATCAGACGCAGGCTTGCGGAGGACCCTTTACTGAAGGTCGGCGTCTTCGCGATGACCTTCGCGCTCGCTCTTACGGGGGTAGCTGCCTTGATCGTCTTTCTGGACGGTCCTCCGCGCTCGCTTGCGGCAAAATCTTCCGGGGAGTCGACCCGCTGGCCGCTGGCGCGCTCGGCTCCCGACACGGACTGGTGGAACTGGGACGATCCCTCTTCAGCAGAAACCTCACCGGAGCCTGGGGCCACATCTGGAGAGTCAGGCTCAGGGACGGCGCCGGATCAGAGCCGCCAGACCCTCCCCTCGGAGGAGTATGACTACCCTCTGCCAACCGATAGGCAACTAAGGGCTGCCAACCAACCAAGGCACTACGACCTTCCTCCAGGGGCGGTCATGAGCCTCACCATAAATGCTCTGGAGCTAAGGAACGTCCCCGTCATCTCCTCTGACACTACCGAAGCCCTGGATCAGGGGGTGATCCACCTCCCGGGCACTTCCTATCCTTGGTCAGGCACCCCGGAAAGGAACGTGTACCTGGCCGGACACAGGCTGGGATGGCCTGGGACGGGGAGCCACCTCGTCTTCTACCGCCTCAACGAGCTAGGTAGGCGAGACAGGATCACGGTTAGGGACAGGGAGGGTGGGAGATACGACTACATGGTGATAGAGAGCTTCGAGGTAGGACCACTTGATAGGTGGGTAACGGGGAGAGTGCGAGGCAGGGACCTCTTGACGTTACAGACGTGCACGCCTATCCCCACCTTCGAGAGGCGATTGATAGTGCGGGCCGAGCGCATTTAGAGCATTTCAGCACTTCGGCACGCTCAGGCTTTTAGCCTTCGCTTGTCAGCATTCGAGCATCTCAGCAATTTAGCTAAGCAGTTGGAGCAGATAGTCTGATCGACGTGGTTGTGAGGGACTTCAGGGAGCTGAAGGTTTGGGAGAAGAGCCAGCGGCTGACCCTGGCCATGATAAGGTTTGCAAGAGGTTCGTCAATGGCCAGATTCAATGCTCCTCCCGGAAGCTTGTGGCCATACTACTTACGAGAAAGGGACCACGAAGCGCTCTTGGCCGGGCGCGACGGAGAGATCGCAGAGCGTGAAAGATCATTCTGCGACCATCGTACGTGCGGAGTTCCCCGAAGTCCTATGCTTGAAGAGTAGCACCCAGCAATCGGATGAACTAAACAGCACAGTCTGCTACGCTGCACCACACCCATAGGGCACGCGCTACCCGTGGTGGGGTAGAGGCGAAGAATCCGTCCCGCAAGATACATGGGCACCTGGGGACGTGGGGAGCCAGTGGTGCAACCGGCTACCGCAATGAAAGAGAAGACGCGGAAGCAGAGCCAAGGCGCCCATCGTGAGCGACCACCACATAATGATAGAAGAAGGCCAACAGGAGGCCGCCATAGGGGCGTTCCTCCTGGCTCACGAGGGTCATACCCAAGAGGTCGACGTCCAACGCGGTGCGTGGACCGTCTACTGCCGCTGCAAGCGCTGCGACAATGTCCACACCTACGAGGTGGATAACGAGGCCAGGGAGCGGGCGATCGGGTTACCGCCATGGCCTAAGTTAAGGAAGAAGATGGGGTGAGCCTCGCCCTGGCCCGTACAACACGCGGTAGCAGCCTCATTCACCCGAGTGCCTGGAAGGCAGCTCCTACAAAGTTTGTAAGTGTTGTGGGTGCGGAGTTCTCGGCTCCTCTTTGTCAAGCTGCGCTTTGCGAATGCGCCCGCGAGTCCGCCAGGAAGCTCTTGAAGACGGCATCCGAGACGCGCCTTTTGAGGCACCGCAGCGCCTCCTTACAGGACATGATGCCACCCTGAGGGTTCGGACGCACTGATCGGAGGCCTATTCACCTGAGGGCGTGGAAGGGGTCTGCCCGGAGGTCCATCAGTTCGGAGCATTCTGCCGCAATGGTACCTTGGCTCGGAACATCTTGAGCCTCCTGCCCCGGTAACTGCTCACAGCGGAAAGACGTAGTGCTCTCCGTCCTTGATCGCCCGGGACTCATCACCGACACTGACCTCGATGGTCCGGCCGAGGCCGTCAGTGTGTACAGCAACCATCAGGCTGTCCTCTTTGAGCGCGAACTCGACCTGCGTCTTGCGAAACCGCAGGGGGAACGAGAGGCCGTTCAGCCTCTCATTCGGCTTCGGGCTGAAGCGCAGCACGCCGTCCTGGATCTCGGCCCCTATGTAGCCCCGTTGGATCAAATCCAACGCCCCGGCCATCACCCCCATGTGAATGCCTTCTTTTGTGGTGCCGCCTTGAATATCGCTGACGTCGCTCTCCAGCGCGGTTGTGAACATTTCCCACGAGCTCTTCGGGTCCAAATCAGCCAGGATGGCGGCGTGCACGACGAAGCTCAACGTCGAGCCGTGCGTGGTCCGGGGCTCGTAGTAGGCGATGTTCTTACGGGCAGTGTCGGACGTGTACTCGTAGCCAAGTCGGTCGAAGATCCGACGGAGCTCTTCCTCAGCAAACATGAAGAACAGCATCAGGGCGTCGGCCTGCTTGCTGAGCTTGTAGCGGTCGGGCGTATCCCCCTCAGCCCTCAAGATCCTGTCGAGCCTCTGGATATTGCCGTACTTGGCGCGATAGAACTCCCAGTCTAGCTCCTCCAGCTCCTCGTAGCCCTCGAACTGGCTAATGATGCCGTTGTCGTGGAATGGCACGAACAGTCTATGGCTCATGTCCCTCCACGACTGGACTTCGTCTTCAGAGAGGCCGATCTTGGCACACAAAGACCGGCGTGCCCGCTCGGGGAGACGCTCGATCACCCCCACGGCCATCTCGCAGATCCAGGCGACCATAACGTTGGTATAGGCGTTGTTCCTTAAGCCTTCTTCCTCCGAGTCAGGGTACTTCTCATGGAACTCGTCCGGACCCATGACGCCATGGATCTCGTACCGCCCGCGATCCGGGTTGAACTTGGCGATTGACGACCAGAAGCGGGCGATCTCCAGCATTATCTCGGCACCGTAGCCGAGCAGGAATTCGTAGTCCTCGGTCGCTTGGTAGTATCGCCAGATGTTGTAGAAGATGGCCGCATTGACGTGCCTCTGGTTGTGGCTTAGGTCCCGATCCCAGCGTCCAGAGCGTGGGTTGAGGTGGACGACCTGGGTCTCCTCCTTGCCGTCGCTACCGCTCTGCCAGGGGTACATCGCACCCCTGTAACCGGCGAATTTCGCCGCCGCGCGGGCCTCGTCGAGTCGCCGGTAGCGATACATCACGAGCTCGCGCGTTATCTCGGGCAGCCGGAAGTTGAGGAACGGGTAGATGTAGAGTTCGTCCCAGAAGACATGGCCGCGGTAGGCTTCGCCGTTAAGGCCGCGGGCCGGCACCCCAGCGTCCAGGTCAGCCGTGTGCGGCGAGCAGACCTGAAGTACGTGGGAGATGTGCAGGCGAACCAGGAGTTGGACCCGGCTGTCTTTGGGTATGCGCACGTCGCATACGGACCAAAGCTCATCCCAGGCCCTGGCGTGGTGGTCGAAGGCCTCGGCGAACGGTTCGTAGCGGCCGACGGCCTTTATGGCATCAGCCAGCGGCTCATTTATGGCGTGGTCGCGCGAGCTGTACAAGGCGACCATCTTCTCGACGCGCACAGGGCTATTCTCTTTGACATCAAAGGTAAGTGTCTCCTGGATGTAGTTGTCCGTCTGGTAGAAGTCGCGACCTACACTCATTACCTCGTGCTCCCCGTAAACCCGGGTGCGTGCTGCCTCGGCGATGTGTATGTGCGACTGGCGAGTCCGCGCCCGGAGGGCGATGACGTCGGGACCTATCGCGCGGGTGAGGTCCGGTTCCAGGTGCCTACCTTCGAGCTGCCGGTAGCGCGCGACGCCACGATTCATAACCCTGCCGTCCAGCGCGGAAATCACCACCACCTTGCCGGACCAGTTCTCCGGCGTGATCGTCCACTCGATCGCCCCCTGGTGCATGTCGGCCATGCTGACGAAGCGGCGAGCGAGTAGGGTGGTCTCGCGGCCTGCCCGGTCACGGAACCGCACGGCGCGCACAACCGTCGCGTTCCGCGCGTCCAGCTCGTGTCGGTAGGAGAGCAACTCGACGTTGTTGAAGTTGACCAGCTCGTCTTCAAGCCGAAGTTTGAGCACGAGCCAGTTGGGCAGGTTAACCAGGTCCTCGTTCAATATGGGCCGACCGCCCATGATCGTGGTCTCCCGATTGTAGCCGCCGTGCATGTAGGTGCCTGGGTAGTGGACGTCGTCGGCGTCGGCCCACTCGGCGGCGCCCCGCGAGCAGAAGTAGCCGTTGCCGGTTGAGCTGAGCGCCTCGCGAAGGCCTTCTTCATCGGGATCGAAGGAGTCGTAGGCAAACGTCCACTCCGACGCGGCGTGCGCTATTTCCTTTCCCAACATCGCCCCCTCCCTATCCATCAGCGTGCGAGCGTGTCCAAGAACCGTCTCACTTCCTCCGTCGAGAAGAGTATGTAGTCGGCGGCGGTGGTTCGCCCGGCGACCTCCGGGTCGTCGGGCGAGCCGACGAAGATGCCCACCCCGCGCTCCGCGAGAGCCTCGAAGGCATCCTCGTCTGTGACGTCGTCGCCCAGGTAGAGGGGCACCACGTCGTCGCGGTCGAGCTCTAGGGTCTCGAGCAGATAGAGCATGGCTCTCCCCTTGTCCCATTCTATTTTGGGCTGCATCTCGTAGACCATCTTGCCGGGCGTAATTTTGAGCTTCTCAGGGTGCTCGGAAAGAATAGTATCGACGACCTTCCTCACCCTAGGACGCTCCTCGTCGGAGACCAGCCGGTAGTGCGCCGCAACTGAGGTTCTCTTGAGCTCGACCAGGGCACCCTCGATGGGATCGAGCTCCTCATGGAGTCGGCCCTTTACCTCGTCGAGCAACGCCTCAAACTCGGCGCCCTCCTCGCGCTCGACGGTGCCCTCTGGGCTCCAGATGTCGAACCCGTGGCTGCCGGCGACGATAAGGTTGTCGAGGCCCATGAGCTCCTGCACCACCCGCCTATCGCGCCCGCTGACGACGCACACCGGACACCGCCCGGCGAGTTCGCGGACGGTTCTGCGCATATCGTACGAGATGACGGCGTCTTCGGGCCGGTTCACTATCGGCGTCAGGGTGCCGTCATAGTCGAGGAATACAGCGGGGCTTCTCACGTTCAGCAGCCGGGTCAGCTCATCGCTGTGGGCCAGCGCATGCGGCAGATCACTGATGTCCTTGGCCATTATCCACTCCTTGTCTCATACTAGGCTAAGTTCTGCAAGGTCGCGCACGACGATGTCGGCGCCGTTCTGGCGAAGCACCTCCGGGTCGTGGCTCCGGGCTACGCCGATGACAAGACCGAAGCCGCCCGTCCGGCCCGCCTGTACCCCGGAGATGGCATCCTCTATCACAACGGCCTGCTCCGGCAGTGCCCCGAGCATTCGGGTGGCTTCTTCATAGGTGTCAGGGGAGGGCTTGCCGGCGAGCTTCTTCGCTGCGGCAACGTTACCGTCTACTCTGACCTCAAAGAGGTTTTGGATGCCGCCCGCTCGTAGCACCGCGTCAGAGTTCTTGCTGGAGGTGACTACAGCTACGCGCTTGCCTCTAGTTCTTAGCTTTTGGACCAGGGCTACCGAAGACTCGAACACCTCCACGCCCCGTAATCTCAAGACCTCGTTAAATAGTACGTTCTTACGGTTCCCAATCCCGCAGACTGTTTCCCTGCTCGGGGGATCGCTGGAATCTCCCCAATCCACAATGAGGCCGCGCGAGCGCAGGAAGCTGTCCACGCCTGCGTAGCGTGGCTTGCCGTCCACATACCGATAGTAGTCTGGATCTATTTTGAACGGTTCGTAGGATCTTTCCTGACGCTCTGACACCACTTTCAGGTACCCGTCGAACGTCTCCTTCCAGGCGGCGGCGTGCACGCTAGCCGTGTCGGTGATAACCCCATCGAGGTCGAACAGCCAGGCCTCGTACCCGCCAGGGGAAACCAAGTGCCTTTCCTGAGATACGCTCAACAGACTCTACTTCCCCTCCTCATACGATTATGCGCTAGGCGCGCTTCTCGCTGCCGGGCACGCCCGGCGCTTCGTACAAAGCATAGCTCCATACGGTCCCGGTTTGAACCATATCGGGAGGTCCGCCGCAAGACTTGTTGGACAGGAGCGCCCCGAGCGGAGTGTAACGCTCAGTTAGCGATCAAGAACTCTACAAAACTATCGCGGCGCATCAGCTGCGATAGCGCATCCTCAGCCAGTAGTCGTTCCAGCGGGGGGTCGGGTAGGACCCACGCCACCCTCTTGGGGAGTATGAACAGGAGCGAGACCAGTTCTCCGGTGGAGAACTCTCTGACGTGCCATCTGTCGCCTAGAGCGAGTGATGCGAGGAACCTTCGGGCCGCTTCGGCGGAGGAGAACACCGGCAGCACCTCCTTGCCCACGTGGAAAAAGGTGTGGGGAAGCTCGAACCCCGTGATCTCACGGCGGGCAATCACGTAGTGAACCAAGCATGAACGTCCGGAAGGAGGCCACGAGGGCTCCCGATATTCTTCCTTCTTCACTACTCGATGACCCTTCATCTCAGCCAGTCGTGAGGTGCTCCGTCCGAACGTATTCCTCTAACTCCTTCCGCCACCCGCGGTACTGATCGTCTCAGGAGCGCGTCCCCCGTCCGACGCCCGCTCCCCCCTGACCAAGGCCGTGTGGTTGGGTCCCCACCGGCAGACGGCTTCGGAGGTGGTCAGCACTAGGCTTTCCCACAGGCACGCTCCAACACGAGGCACTCCGGGCCTCACAAACGTAGGCCTCGCCATACGACGTCTCCTGCGCCTCGTAGTGATCCTCAGTACGCTCGATTCTCGTTGCTATTCAGCTATCCCCTTACCCCAACGGATGCACCGCTCGACGTAGCATGTCACTATTGTGTCCACCCACCATACCTGCCACTTCCGAGCGTTGTCAACACCACATTTGGCCCTGACGCATACCCACCTACTCCTGAGGTAGCGGTCGAGGTAGACATACGCTTCTGAGAATTCGGTTTGCACAAAAGCCCATGAGCAGGATGCGCGACCTCCGAGTTTTCTTCGGTCAGGAGAGCGCTAAACCGCAAGTCAGAAAATACTGTGCTTTCGAACCTTAATAAATCTGCAAGGTTACTGGTGGACTCCCCCGACAAGCAACGTACGGACTGCCACCCAGCTCCGTCGTTGCTCCGCTTCTATTCCTGCCAACATCGCCGAAGGTTGCGGCAGGAGTGGTGATGCAGAGTTGGGCCGCTTTATGCCAATCTCGATGGGCTCAGCAAGCGAGCTCGAATATCTTCTGCCGCTAGCTCGCGACCTCGGCTACTTGGACTCTCAGCGATACCGAGATCTCTTTCAGAGAACGCAAGAGATCAAGAGAATGCTCTCGACGTTCATAACCAAGCTACGCCACACCAAGTCCTAACTACCTCACAGGCTGACTTGCTGACAAGCGAAGCCCGAAGGCGTCGTAGCGTGCTGGAATGCTGAAGTACTCTAAGTGAGTCTCCTCGCTCCGTAATAACCTTCCACGGCATTCATCGGGCTCTCGACGACCCCGCCCCAGTAATTCGAAGAGTGGAGGATGTTGCCGCGGCCTGAGTATATGCCCACGTGGGTTATGGGACGGTTCGGGCCTGCCTCCTTGAAGAAGACCAGGTCTCCGGGTAGGAGGTCTGATCTCTCTACGCTCTCTCCCATGTACCATTGTCCGACGGGGTTATCGGGCATCGTTACCCACTCGCTGAAGACCAGGCTCGTGAAGCAGGAGCAGTCTTCAGACTGGTAGGCCGTGCAAGGCATCGGGGGTGAGTGCACGTAAGGTGTGCCGAGGTGCGTCCTCGCCCTTTCGATCACCTCCGATGCCACGGCGTTGCCGCCCACTATCGTCTCTCCGTTGAATGCGGAGGGGCCGGCAACGTACGGTGTGTTGCTCTCCGGGGATGTGCCGTCATCGCCGGCATGTGGGGCGGCCTGCGTGCCCGCGACGACCATCACGGCGTCGGCGACTACCCGGCCCTCGGCCTTCGAGCGCCCGCCGACCCGCACGGAGTAACGGTTGCCCGCGTTCATCTTGAAAGCGCCTAGCCTCATCCAGACTCCGCCGTCTCTTCTCTGGTTGACTCTGATCTTCTCCAGCCCCGAAGCGGTACTGATCTGGAAACGAGTCTTCGGGTTGTTACCCTTTGCAGAAGGCCAGCGGGCGTATACGGTATAGAAGCCGTCCGTAGGAATCCTCACCTTGAACCACGCGGGAGTCACATCCTTCGCGGGCCTGACGTATCTGTAATTCTTGCCGTAGCGGGTCAACCTGTTGTTGCTCTTTCTCCATTCACCGCGCGCCGAGAAGAATTTTCGGGACGAAGCGTTGTCGACGACCTGCGAATAGGGGGTTGGAGGCTCCATGATAGAGAGCGCCCTCGCCGGCGCCTGCGACGTGGGTTCGGACCCCTGCGACGGTGACTGCACCGAGAGCGCACCTGCTGGTGGGACGTCCTCCGCCCTCCAGCGGTCGTAGAAGCGGTAATAGCCCGGACCTGGACCCTTTTCGGTGTCCGTCGAGATCGTTCCCCGGCCAGCATACTGCGCCTCACTAGCGCTCTCTTTGTCGCCCGTGGGCAACGCACCCGCCGACACCACGAATATCGAAACGACCACGGCCACACCAGCAGCCAGAGACACCGCCGATAGAGCCGATTTCAGCCGAACCATTGGCCTACCCCCCGAAACTCCTGTGCCCCTACCTGGCGGCGAACATCTCTAGCGGCTCTACCCCACCGCATCTCGTCAAAGCCAGCAACAAGCGTACATCCCCTCCAACGGCTAATCCACGCCGGGTGAATTATGCCTGTCTTCCTCCCCATGCGCCACCGTTGAAGCACGCGCCCTGTCGGGCGCTAGTCAGCATGTCAGCACGCTCCAGCCTGCGGCTGTCGCTTGTCAGCACTTCAGCATTTGAGCTTTGTCCGTCCTGGGCCACGCTCCGTCGCGTGAGAGTAACCCTTGGAGTTACTCCCGAGCCTCGGGTGAGGCCTACCACCTGGCTGAAGAGCTGAGAGCCGCTAAGCGGCGAGCTGACTGGCTGACAAGGCGGCGCAGCCGCCGTGCTGATTTGCTGACAAGCGGAGGCCTGAAAGGCCGGAGCGTGCTGACTAGCTTTCAGGAGGGATCACATCATTGACCTGGATGTTCACCTCGGTGACCTCGAGGCCTGTCAGGTTCTGCACGCGCTCTATTATCCGCTCGCGCACGGCCTGGGTCACCTGCGGGATCGAACGCCCGTATTCCACGTTGATCGTTATATCTGCCGCCGTCTGCCGCTCGCCGACGTCTACGGAGAGCCCGCGGGTGCGACTGGCGCCGCCGGTGATGTTGTCTACGAACTCCCCGACGGTGGGTGACGTATCACCTGGCAGTCTTACGCCTCCGTGGGACGTCGTGACGCCCTCTACCTCCTCGGCCGCCATTGAGATAATGGCGGTTACCACGGAGTCCTGTATCGTGGTGGTGCCGAGATCACTTTGGAGTGGGCTCTGCCCTGCATTCTGCGTGTCGGTACTGCTCACCGGCTATGCTCCTTTCAGAGACGTCCCCGTACTTGCATAACCGGGTAGCATAACCGCTGCCGGAGCCAGCCGATAGGGGGACACAACTCCCCATAGAAATCCTAATGCCTGGAAAATGCTACCTGAAGCCGTATTTAGACGTCGGCCGGCGCCTAAGCACTTTCAACCTCGGGCACAGGGAGCAGAGCGGCTTCGATCTTCTTGGTGAGATCTTCCAGCCGGCAGGGCCATGGTATAAAGGCGGCCCCTCCGGCTAGGGCTTCCTTGAGGCTCGTGGATAACGTGAGCACCGGTATGTTCGCGGCATCGAGCGTACTGCCTATCTCCGCCAGGAGAGTCTCCCTGGACTCAGCGCTCAGAGTGGGGGCGAGGAGCAGGAGCCTGACCCTTTCGAGGAGCTGCTCTGGCGGTCTCTCGG
>Ga0196962_10000577_pt1 | contig 14271 bp, 15 predicted proteins | sample S3v_20metaG_FD_183186 | JGI IMG/M metagenome (GOLD analysis project Ga0196962, IMG submission 183186) | Soil microbial communities from Anza Borrego desert, Southern California, United States - S3+v_20 | ecosystem: Environmental > Terrestrial > Soil > Desert | place: USA: California | collected... | reverse complement strand
GGACACCGCAGCCGACAATAGGATGTACGGGACCCCAGAGGAGGACGACATAACGACGTTCAGCGGGGATGACACCGTTCATGCCTACAAGGGCGACGACTTCCTCGAAGGCGACAAGGGGGACGACACTTATTACGCGGGCCGTGGCGACGATTACCTAGCCGCAGACTGCGATTTGGACGCCTATTGCGGCGAGGACGAAAAGCACGGCGGCCAGGGAGCGGATCACATAGTCGGGAACCTGCGATCCGAGAAGCACTTCGGGGGACGTGGCAACGACTTAATCGTGGACCCCGACTCAGGCCGGTACCCGGACGTGATCCGCTGCGGGCCAGGCCGCGACGAGGTCCTCTATAACAAGGGTTTCGATAAGGTGGCCGACGATTGCGAGATCTTGAAGCCCTACCCGAAGCGCTGGTGGATGCCGTAGGAGGTAGCGGTGGATAAATGGATCGAGAGCTTCCTGCGGGGACGCAACGGGTACGAGGGCGATCAGGTGTATAGAGTGCTTGTGGGGCTAGCGCTGATAGGGGCACTCTTGGTAACGGTATGGAGAGTTGCCGGGCCTCTCCTGTGTATCGGCTCCCTAGCCTTAGTGCTGTTGGTCCTACGGGTACGTCGCCTGGCGCTGCCCCTGCTGATTGGGGCGATCGTTGTAGTGGGGTGGCTCCTCCTCGGCCCGCTGCTGACCATACCCCGCTTTACTACCGGGGGGCCGGTGGTGCGCAACGGTACCGCCGTCATCGTGGCCTGCGGGAAGAAGCAAGGTATCAAGGGCATGCCTGCAGCAATGAAGTACGCCCACGAGCCCGCGACGGGCGGGTGGTGGCCGGAGAAACGAGGCGAGTGCACGATCTGGTACCACCGCCCGCCGGGGTTGGAGCAGCGCATTAACCGTCACGAGCGGGCGCATTAGTAAGGTAGTCATGAAGCGGATAGCTATAACGGTCTTGGCGGCGTTGCTGCTCGCGGGCTGTGGTGAGGCAAGCACTGGGTACGACTACGTGGCTGAGCCTCGCCGGGTGCCCAAGCCGAGGATATGCAGCGACTACACAAACGCCCGGCAGATAGAGCGTAACGAGCGGACGGGCAAGCTGTCCAGGGACGACAGGCAATGGCTCGACATGGATGGCGATGGGCGCTACTGCGAGGAGCCCGGCGTAGAGTGGAAAGGCGAGCAGGCGCAATAGCAAGGTAGACGGCAAGGCCGGGGTGCTATGCCTCGACCTAGCTCTTGCCCTTATTAAACGGAGTGAGTGGAATAGATTCTCTGCGAACCCCGCGTGTACGGCTTTCTGAGAAGTTCGCCCATTCGGCCTTCTGTGAAGTCGATCTGCTTCAACGCCTGCAACTACCTCACAGTCCCCGACGATATTGGCTCCCCTTCTGGGATCCCTGGCCTATCGGGTGGGGCTATGCAGGAGTACATCGCCCATACATTGTGGGCCTGTTAGTATGCCTTCCGGCAAAGAGTCCCAGAGAGAGTCCTCCCCTTCCTCTCTGGGCGACGACACACGAGGAGGAGGGCCACAATGAACCGAAGAGGGCTATGGGCAGCGGGTGTCGCACTGATCCTACTGGTCGTAGGCGCGGCAGCCCTAACTACTATCGGAGCCGGATATGCCAAGGATGAGGACGCCTCGAGGGCGAAGTGCTCTGTGGCCACGCTCAAGGGGACGTATCTGTTCGCCCAGAATGGGGTTGAAATCAAGGGAGATGAGCAGAGGCCTTTCGCCATTGCAGGCTATGATGTCTTCGACGGCAACGGTGGGGTCAAAGGTGTCGATTCAGGTAACTTTAATGGGGAGGTTTTTCGTAAGGACCCCTTCACTGGGACGTATACGGTCAAGGCGAATTGCACAGGCACCGTCACCTTTAGGGAAGGTGACGCTATACACGGCGACATCTTCATCGCCCCTGATGGCTCTCAGTTCGCGTTCGTGCGGACCGATCCCGAGTTTGTGGGGGCATCGATTGACGAGCAGGTGACGGCCAAGCGTGTAGGAGAGTGAACCGCTAAGAAGAGAGCCTGGGCGGAGGTAGTGGGGGAGGCTAATCCTCCGCCTTTTCTCTTCTTTTCTTGCCTTTATTCACCGGAGTGCGTGGAAGGGGATTTCTGCGAAGTGCACAACCCTGCATAGGCCCGGTCCTCCAGTCTAAGGTTCACCCCGTCACCCTGCGGGCGGGCTAATAATAACCTTCCAAGCAACGTTCCTGGTGCACGCGCTGAGGTATAGAGCTTCTCGGCGGCACCACTTTTGGCGTTTGAGCGCAACCTTAAAGCCTTTGGCCCCTTCCTTACTCGCGTACCACCAGCACCGGGCAGTGGGCGTGGCGGACCACAGAATCGGAGACGCTGCCCACCAACGCCCTCCTCAAGGGCCCGAGGCCCCGGCTTCCCAAAACGATCAGTCCCGCGCCGAGCTCATCAGCCAGTCCCACGATCTCCGCATCGGGCCTGCCAATCCTCGCGTGTAGCTCCGCTATCTCGCCGCCGCTCTGCCCTTCCCGCTGCACCAGCTCCTCGAGCATTGTTCTAGCCTCTTGCTCGGCACCCTCGTGCATCCTTCCTGAGAGACCCGGGTCAAGGGTTGTAGCGCCCGGGGCCTCGTAGGATACGAGCGGCATGTGCCCCACATAGACGACGTGCAGCTCCGAGCCTGTTTTCTCGGACAGGTCGGCGGCCGAGGCTAAGGCCAGCTTGGCTTCCTCAGAGCCGTCGGTGGCCAGGAGGATCTTGGTAGGAAAGATGCTCATCGGGTTTCGCCTCCTTATTCGATGCGTTCACAGCTCTGAAGCCGTATGATGCCAGCAGGCGAGCTTCGGCGCTCCCAGCAAGGCGTTAGCTGCCCTTATTCACTCGAGTGCGTGGAATATTAGTACTCCGAAGTTCGGCGAAAGGCGTAAGATGGTAGCACGTTGGTAGCTTGTTGTTTCCAAATGAACCCCTTGTGCGATGCTCGACCGTTGAGAGTCTTGGCTGCACACCTGCTAGCACTGTGCGTTGTCGTCTCTCAGCCCGTTGCCTCTCTCGCTTGGCTCGGTGGGGCACACGCAACCCTGGAGCAGGCCGCCCTCCACCAAGCGGCCGTCGAGCAAGGGCACAATCCCCATCACGGCATATTGGAGCACCACGAGCACCAGCCCCAGCACACAGACGACAAGACGGATGTCCACTTCTCCCGATCCATACTCGGGCTGGGGTTCCCCTCCGCGGCACCCTACGCAGGCTCTTTCCAAGACCTTCTCCAGACGCTTCTCCAGGTGACGCTGACCGTATCCCTCGGTGTTCTCTGGCCCGATCACCGACTGCGCTTCGCTTCTCTTGCGGAGGACGTTCCCTCTCAGCACTCGCCACCCGTGCCGCACAGGCCGCCGATCTTGCCCCTCCTGAGTCTCGCCATCCCATAGGAGAGTAGTGTGGCCCGGCCTCGGCCTGCAGCGGCGTCGCGTCAGGCCGAGTGAGGGCGCGATTGAGGAGGAATAGATGAATCGATTGTTGTTCGTCGGGGCTACGGCCCTTGGCACCTGCCTCGGCATCTGCACGATGCTCGCCGTGTCCGCCCCAGCCTGGGCTCACGTGGTCGTCTCCCCGGAAGTGGTGACGGCCGGCGACTACGAAACCCTTACCGTCTCCGTTCCCACAGAGAAGGAGATACCGACCACCAAAATAAGGGTGGAGGTGCCCGAGGGGTTCTTGCTCTCTGGGGTGCAGCCCGTGCCCGGGTGGGAGCACACCTTCCAGGAGGACGGCGGTGTTGTGAGGGCCGTGACCTTCTCCGGCGGAGAGATACGCCCGCGGGAGTTCCAGCAGTTCCTCGTGCAGGCTCAAGCCCCCGACAAACCAGGCAAATACCCATGGAAGGCGTTCCAGACCTACGAGGATGGCAGCGTCGTAGAGTGGGTAGGCGCCTCCGAATCAGAGGAGCCAGCCTCTGTGGTCGAGGTGGTCTCCGCCGGATCTGAGCAATCCCAGTCCAGCCCGAAGCCCTCGGAGGCGAGCGCCTCCCAGAAGGAAGCGAGTAGTGATGCGGCGTTCCTAGCAGAGACGGGCGGGACGAACCCGGCAGTTTATGCAGGGCTTGGCTTCGTCGGACTGGTAGTTTCGGCTTTGCTAGCGAGACGCCTCCTGGGGTAGAGGATGCCGAAAAGGGAGGCGATAAGGCGCGGCGTGCTCCTTGCGGGTCTGGCCTGCGCCTGGCTCCTGCTGGCTTGTGCACCGGCACTCGCCCACGCGAGCCTCGTGGAGGCCTCTCCCCCGCAGGGAAGCGAAGTGTCCAACCCCCCCGATCGAGTAGAACTACGCTTCAGCGAGCCCGTGGACGCGGAGTTCGACCCTGTGATGGTGCGTGGTGCTGACGGTACCCGAGTCGACACTCGCGATGCCCACGTGGATCCGGACGACGCGAGGGTCGTGCTGGCGTACCTCGAGAGGGTGCCTGAGGGATCTTACACCGTCAAGTGGCGGGTCACCTCCATAGACGGGCACGTCGTGGAGGGCAGATACGCCTTCGCCGTGGCAGCCACGGCAAAGAACTGGCCGACTAAAGATGCTGGGGAGAAGGATACCTCCGCCGAAGACGCAGGGGCGCAGAGCGGACACCATGGTGGGCACCACGGAGGAGGTGCAGAGAGAGTAGCGGCTCCCCACCAGCGAGAGCCCATCTCTGAGTCAGCCGCGGGACGCGCCACAAGTAGTGGGGCTGCAAGTATCGAACACGGGCTCGCCCTGGCTGCGAGCGCGTTCCTCGCCGGCCTGGCGCCATTCGTTGCGCTCGTGTGGCTCCCGGCCAGTCGGCAGACCGGCGCCGCCGGCCACGGCGCGCTCCGCCCGTTCGGGGTGCTGGCGTGGGCGTTGTTGTGCGTGCTCGCCGTCGCTGGCGTAGGCGAGTTGTCCGCCTACGCGGTCCGCGCCTCTGGCGAGCCCTTCAGCACGGGGCTATTCGCACAAACGCTCTTCGGCAGCAGGGTAGGCGAGGTCTGGCTCATCCGGCTCGCCTTGGCGCTGCTGACGGCCGCAGCGATCACCGCGGCGGCGGGTTCGGGGCGGACTTGGGAGTGGGGGGTGGCGACCGCGACCGGGGGCTTGCTGCTGATGACCCTGACGGGGCTCAGCCATGCAGCCGCCACGGGCCGCATCTTGCCCCTCGTGGCGGACTGGACCCACGCCGTTGCGGCGGCGGTGTGGATGGGTGGCTTGCTGGGCTTCGTCGTAGCTCTGTTCTTCGGGCAGCTTCGGAGCCTGCCACCAGACCGGCAAGCGAAGCTGCGCGAGCGCTCGGTACGCCGCTTCTCGACCGTGGCCACCATCGCCGTCGCGGTCCTTGCCGCCACTGGCCTGTACGCAGCCCTCCTCCACGTCCCTAGTCCGCAAGCGTTGGTCGATACGCCCTACGGCCGCGCCCTGCTCGTGAAACTCGGACTGCTAGCCCTCGTGCTCGCCATAGGTACATGCAACTTGCTGCTGCGCGGTCGTGGACCGTTCGGTCGCCTGATGACCGTCGAGTTGCTCCTGGCGCTCGGGTTGTTCGTGGCCACGGGCTTCCTGACCAGCCTGCCCCCCGCAAGCGGCACTTAGCAGGCCAGGGCTCCCTCCGGAGCGCTATTCACCGGAGTACGTGGAATATAGATTCTGCGAACTTCGCCTTTACGCAGTTCTAAGAAGTTCGCATAGCCCCATTCCACTACTACTCAGCAGCCGCGTTTAGCTTTGCCAGGAGAACGGGTAGGCCTGTTAGTAGTATGTTGGCACGGAGCATCTTATGTGGAGGTATTTACCTTGGAGCACCAAGAGCGCACTGACAAGTTTACGGAGGAAGTAGCTCATCGCTTCGCAGGCTACACGGTCTGCGACCAAGACTACGAGAAGATCGGCAACGTAGACGACCTGTTCCTCGACCAGAGCGACCATCCCGAGTACATAGGCGTGAGGATGGGCTTCCTGGGAACGCGTACCACCTTGATCCCGGTCCAGATGGCAAGGGTCAACGAGGCGCGGCAGCTCATCGAGGTCGCAGCAGACAAGCAGACGCTCAAGAACGGCCCCACCTTCGATGACGACCGGCAGATCACCCCTCAGTTCGAGAACCAGCTCTACTCCTACTACGGCCTTAAGCGTCCTTCTACCATCGAGCACAGCGGCACCTACGCAGCCCACTCTGCCGAACAGAGCACCCAGACAACGGGCCGCATTAAGGAAGCCGGTGGGACGAAGGACAATGTCACCGACGAGCTGGACGAAGCCGCCGGGCGAGGCAGGCGCAGGAGAGTAGTCCGCAAGGAGGCCGCCCCCGAGGAAGTGGGGCAGCCTGGCTCCGGGGGAGTCAAGGCGAATGTCCGGGACGAGTGGGCCGAGTCCCAAGAGCGTCGCTAGCCGGAAAAGAGCCAATCCGCGAAAGCTGGGCCGGAGTCCTAAGGGGCTCCGGCCCTTTCTCTTGCCCTTATTCACCTGAGTGCGTGGAATAGATTTTCTCGGAAGCTCATATTCAAGATCGTGTATAGCCTCACCCCGGTAGCCCTGAGAACACCCGTCCAAGCACCCTGCACAGCCCCGCCTCGATACCGCTTGTGACACCGATGGATAGATATGCGCGATCATGGATGTTCTTTCTACAGACATCAGTCTGTACTTCGGAGAGAACACCCCCACGCCCTTCCCTAATGCTCCAGGTAGCGGGACGGGACTATGCTGAACTTCTGTGAGAACCCGAAACAGGCGAAGTTCGCAGAATTCCCCAGCCCGTTGAAAAACTCCTCAATGCCACCTTGGAGCCCGGTTCAAGGACTCAAAGACCCTCTTTCCGCAGTGTTTTGGTCTTGATTTGGCGGTGTTGAATTCGTTTCTGATCTGCCAAGTGGCCAGATAGTGACTTTTCCAACAGGCCGTCATATTCCACGCACTCCGGTGAATAAGATCAAGAGATAAGCCGAGGTTGCTACGCTCCGTAACCTCCCGTAGTGTCTTGGTCGTAAAGAGGGACATACAGCCTGGCCGCGGTAAAGCCTCGCTGTCGGCTGCCGCAGGGTCAAATGCTCGGGGCGCTGCATCTTCCGGCCGATCACCGAACCGCTCAGACGACCTCGCACAGCAGGGGCAAGGCTACCATGCCGTTCGCGCGCAGCTTTGTCCGCACAAACGTGTGGAAGCTCGGCCTGATCAGCTGGTCGAGCATGAACCGGACCGGCCCGCGGGGCAGGCGCACGTAGTTGACGAAGGCGTAGGGCGCCTCGCCGATGGGCTGCAGAAGGGTGGAGTTGTCCACGCCGGTCTTGGTTGTGTACCATCCGGTGAGGCTCTCCCATGCCTCCAGCGCACGCTCGGGGTCTTCGGCCGTGAAGTGGTTGAACAAGAAGGTCCCCGAGAGGTTCTCCTCGGTGTCGCCGATCCGCCTGGTGTTGCGCGCACCCATAACGAAGTCGGCATCCAGTTGCCTGTACGGTTCCGAGGTCTGGACCCCGGAGATCTCCTCAGGCGAGGTGGTCTTTAGGAGGACCGTCACGTCGAAGCGCGGCGCGTCCTCGATCGGCGGGATCAGGACGGCCCGGTAGACGGTGGCTCGGACCACCTCGTCGAGGGCCTCGAGTTGGCCGGCGACGATCTTGAGCTTCTCGAGCGCCTCATCGCGCCTGGCACTCCCGCGAACGAACGGAGCGCGGCCCGGCGGGTCGACCGTCATGCCGGCGTAGATGTAGCCGTAGGGCAGAGGCTCCGCGAACTTGGCCGTCGGATGTCTTAGATCCGGGTTGGCGGACTCCATGGAGGCTCCTCTAAAAGTGAGAGCGCACGCTTACCAGAGCATCTGTAGTATAAACGAGCGCTCACTTACCATGATAAGCATCTGAAACCACCCGACATTACCGTCCCACCGTCATTCCCACGAAAGCGGGAATCCACCGCAGCGGACGCTCCGCGTCTCCAACCACAACCGATCTACCGGATCGAGTGTGATGTGGGGATCAGGTGTTCTCCTGATGCGGACCTTTGTGGAGATATCGGACCTCAACTTCTTGATAATTCCCGCACTCGGGGCAGGTGAAAGGTCGTACTTTTCGGGAGCCGTATGCAGGCACGATGGTAGTCTTGTTCCAGTCGAAGACGTAGCCGCACGCCTCGCACCGCTGCCTGAAGGTAACGACCGTGCCGCGCTCGTTGACGATCTTTCCACCTGTCATCTCTATCGCCATCCAGCCTCCGCCAGGGAAACGCGCCTACGTCCCTATTGTATGCCCACAGCATCCTTCAGATCGAGAACCATAGAGCCGGTATACACCACCCACTGACACCCGAAAACCTACTTCCCGAACAGCCTCAGCCAGAGCGGGCGTATCGGGTCTGTGACTGGAGAGGGCCTGTCGCCCGGCTCGCCGAGTCCTGGTAGTCCGTACTCCCGCCTTACGGCGTTGCGGCCCCTTATCACGTGGTCGTCCGACTCCCAGCCGTCGCCGACCTCTCTTCTTATCTGCTCCTCGATACCGGCGAGTGCGGCTTCACCGACCTCACCGATTCTCGCGGCTTCGTACTTGATGCCGAGGAGCAAGGAGTTCTTGCTCTCCATTTCTCCTCCTCTGTTGGTTATGTCACTGTCGTGGGCCGACGCTATTTCTTGAGTTCGAGCCTGGCCACAGCGGCGCGGTGAACCTCATCGGGGCCGTCGGCGAGGCGCAGGGTGCGGGAGCTGGCCCAGAGGTAGGCGAGCGGGAAGTCATCAGAGACCCCTGCGCCACCGTGGGCTTGTATGGCCCGGTCGAGGACGTTCAATGCCACGTTGGGTGCGACGACTTTGATCATGGCGATCTCCGCCCTGGCCTCTTTGTTGCCTACCGTATCCATCATGTGGGCCGCTTTCAAGGTCAAAAGGCGCGCCTGATCTATCTCCATCCTGGAATCGGAGATCCAGGCCTGCACGACACCTTGCTCCGCAAGCGCCTTCCCGAACGTCTCCCGCCCTTTGACCCGCTCGCACATCATCTCCAGCGCTCTCTCGGCCACGCCTATGAGCCTCATGCAATGGTGGATGCGCCCTGGTCCCAGGCGTCCCTGGGCGATGGCGAAGCCTTTGCCCTCTTCCCAGATGATGTTCTCCCGTGGCACGCGTACGTCCTCGAAAGAGATCTCCGCGTGCCCGTGGGGGGCGTCGTCGTAGCCGAAGACGGGGAGAGTCCGCTCTATCTCTACACCGGGCGTATCGAGCGGGACCAGGATCATGGACTGCTGCTCGTGGCGCGCCGCGTCGGGGTCGGTCTTGCCCATAAAGATGGAGATCCTGCACCGCGGATCCCCGGCCCCAGAGATCCACCACTTCCTGCCGTTGACGACGTACTCGTCCCCGTCCCTCTCTATGCGCGCCCTGATATTCGTCGCATCAGAAGAGGCCACATCCGGCTCGGTCATCGCGAAACAGGACCTTATCTCACCATCGAGCAACGGCCTCAGCCAGCGGTCTTTCTGCTCCTCTGTTCCGTAGCGTACGAGCACCTCCATGTTGCCCGTGTCCGGCGCGCTGCAGTTGAAGACCTCAGGAGCTATCGGGCTGCGGCCCATGACTTCGCACAAGGGTGCGTACTCCAGGTTGGTGAGGCCGGCGCCGAGGTCCGAGTCGGGCAGAAAGAGGTTCCACAACCCTCTCGCCTTCGCCTCCTCTTTGAGCTCCTCCATGACCCGGGGTACGGACCACCGGCTCCCCGACGCCCCTAGTTGCTCGTGGTACTTCGTCTCGTTCGGGTAGATGAGTTCGTCCATGAACGCCTCGACCCGCTCCCGATACCCCCTTGCTTTCTTGGAGAGCTCGAAGATCACAACCACTCCTCTCATAGCGGGTTGCAGAAGGATTGACCTTCTGCAACCCGCGCTGTCAGCTCTTGGCTTTCAGCTGTCAGCTCTTTGTTCTTGCTGATGGCTCGTCGTGCATAAGGAGGCAGCCCTCATGCACGACGCTATCACAACGGCCGAAGTGCCGATTCTGGCACAGCATCATGGGCGTCGCAATCCGGGCGATGGCCTTGGGGACGTGAATCTGGTCATCGTAATGGGGCGAGAGGCTTCTGCTTCAAGGCACGGCGGAGACGAGCCCACCGTCGACTTGCAAAGAGACGCCGGTAATGTACGAGGCGGCTGGGGAGAGCAAGAAGGCCGCCGCCCTCCCCAGCTCCGCAGGTTCACCGTAGCGGCCCAGAGGAATTCCCTCGCTAAAGTTGCGGCGCTGCTCCTCTGTGGAGATGCCTAAGTCCTGGGCCCGCGCCTCGTCGAGAGAGCGGGAGCGGTCGGTGTCTATCCGTCCTGGGGCCATGCTGTTGACCCTGACCCTGGGCCCGACCTCTTGCGCCAGGCACTTGACCAGGGCCGCCACCCCGGGGCGCAGCACGTTCGAGGCGTCGAGGCCTTTTATCGGCTCGCGCACCGATGATGATGTGATGAAGAGCACGGAGGCGCCATCGTTCATCCGCGGGACGAGCGTGCGCAGCAGTCGCACTGGTCCGCCCAACAGCAGACGGAAGGCGTCGAGCCATTGCTCGTCGGTCAGCTCGAGCGCTGGCCCGAAGGGCGGACCGCCGGCGTTGACGAGCACGCCGTCGAGCGTACCGAAGCGGTCGATAGCAACCGTGGCGACCTTGTCTACGCCCGAGGCGTGGGAGACGTCGGCCACACACTGCTCGGCCCGCTCGCCGAGATCTCGTGCCACCTCTTCTATAGCGTCCTCACCGCGTGCGACCAAAAGAACCCTGGCACCCTCCGCGACCAGTTGCTCCGCCACCGCCCTGCCGAGCCCGCTGCTCGCGCCGCCCACCACAAATGCCTTGTTCTCCAGGCCTAGCTCCACGGTCGTTCGCCTCCTCGCCTCGAAAACGCCTACCGGGACAATCCTACACCCTCTCGCGGCGCCAGAAGGGGCGCTACTCGATAAAGCCGTTCTCCCTGAGCCACATCCTGGCTACGCTTTCGGGCGACTTGCCCTGCACGTCCACCGCGTAGTTGAGCTTCCGCAGCGTCTCGGTATCGAGCTTCTCGGAGATGGGGGCGAAAATCTTGCGTAGCTGCGGGTACTGCTTGTATACGTTCTGCCTTACGGTGAGCGCCGGGTTGTAGACGGCGAAGAATTCTTTGTCGTCTTCCAGGAGACGCAGGTCGAGTTCCCGGATAAAGCCGCTCGTCGTGAAAACAACGCCGAAGTTGCAGATCTCTGCTTCGTCGGTGGCGTCGTAGACCGCATCGACGGAAGTCTCGATCAGGTTCTCCTCGGGGAACTCGAACCCGTAGGCCCGCTCCAAGCCGGGTAGGCCGTCGAACCGGGTCAGGAAATCGTCGTCGTTGTTGAGGCAGAGCGTCGCCTCCTCGGGACTGTCCTCGACCAGGCGCTTCAGGTCCGAGATGGTCTCGACCCCGAGGTCCCTGCCCGTCTTCTCGCTCGCGGCGATGGCGTACGTGTCGTTGCCGGGCGCGGGATCCAGCCACTTTATGCCATTCTCTTCGAGGTCTTGCCTGGCAACGGCCTCGTATTGCTCTCGGGGGTCGGATATGGAATCCGTCTCGGAGAGGTGGACCAGCCAACCCGTGGCCGTGTATTCCCAGTAGAGGTCTATCTCGCCGGACTCGAGCGCCTGACGCACCTCCTCGTTGCCGCCGAGGCCCGTCCGGTCGATGACCGTGGCGTCGGCCGCCTCGAGGACCTCTATCGCGATGTTGCCGAGCACCTCCTGCTCGGTGAAGCTCTCCGAGCCCACTGCGAACTGTGCGTCCCTCTGCGTGCCGCTCAGCCTGAATTGATCCCCGGCTATCTTCACCCCATCGTCTGCGCTACCGGCGCCGCACCCCAGGATGGTCAGGGCGACCGCGAGGAGAAGTAGCAGAAGGAGTCCTCCCGTCGGTCGGGGCGTCACACCCCCTCCTCTCCGGATGCGAACGCCTGGCCCGACGTAGGGTCTCCCGCCGCCGGTCGTCTTGCCGCGGGTGGGGCGTCCTCTCTTTCGCGGGCCTCGCTGCGCAGGTGCCTGTAGAAGACGATGCACATAAGGACCATGATCACAGCGAAAGGCGCTCCGAAAAGGACGGAGGCCGACTGCAGCGCGCCGAGACCCCCGGCCACGAGCAAGATACAGGCTATGGCCGCCATCGCAGCCCCCCAGGCCAGCTTGATCCACCGTTTTGGTTCCTGCGGACCGCCGGTGGAGAGGCTGCCGAGCACGACGGTCCCGGCGTCCGCGCCGGCCACAAAGAAGATCCAGAGCACGAGGAGCGTCAGGATCGACATGGGCAGGGCCAGCGGGAACTGATTCAGAAAGACGAACATCCCCGAGGCGGGGTCGGCGGCGACCGTCTCGGCTATCCCCTCGCCCTTCGTCTGGGCGAGGTGGAGGGCAGATCCGCCGAAGACGGCTATCCAGACGAAGGTGACCACGCTGGGCCCGATCACCGTCCCCAAAACGAACTGCCTGACGGTGCGCCCGCGCGAGATGCGCGCGATAAACAGCCCGACGTACGGACACCAGGCGATCCACCAGGACCAGTAGAAGACGGTCCAGCTCCCGAGCCAGGTGTTCTCCGGGTCGAAGGATTCTAGCCTCATGCTCATGGGAACGATACCGCCCAGGTAGTCGCCGATCCCTTGCGTCAGGGCGCCGAGTTGGGTGGCCGTGGGGCCAACGACGAGGAAGAAGACTAGCAGCACCGCGGCCACGTACATGCTGATCTGGCTGAGGTAATTGATCCCCTTCTCGATCGCCGTGGAGGCGGAGATCATAAACGCCACCGTGGTCACGACGATGACGGCGAGCTGCACGGCTATTCCCGTCGGGGTGCCGAAGGTCTCGCCGAGTCCCGCGGTGAGCTGGAGACCCGCCTGTCCGAGTGCCACGGCGACGCCGAACAGGACGGCGAGGACCGACATTACGTCGATGGTCTTCCCCCAGGGACCGTCAACCCGGTCGCCCAGCAGGGGCCTGAAGACGGGGCTTATTAGTCCTGGCTCGTCCCGCCGAAAGCTGAAGTATCCCACCACGAGCCCCACCACGGCATACATAGCCCAGGGGTGCAACGCCCAGTGGAAATACGAGTACTGTATCCCCACCTGGGCGGCCTCCGTCGTGGCTGGCTGCGCCATGCCGAAGGGCGGTGCGCTGTAGTGAGAGAGGGGCTCTGCAACGCCCCAGAAGATCAGAGCTGGCCCCATCCCCGCTTGAAAGAGCATCGCGAACCACGCGAACGTGCGGAACTCGGGCCTGTCACCCTCTTTGCCGAGCTTGAACCTCCCGTAACGGCTGAGGGCGAGGATGACCACGAAGACGAGGAAGAAGTTCCCTGCCAGAAGGTAGAACCAGCCCAGGTTGGAGACGACCCAGTCGAAGACCGCCTGGGTCACGGTGCCGAAGTTCGTCGGCGCGATCACACCCCACAGGATGAACGCCAGGGCTATCGCGGCCGACACCCAGAATACGACGCCAACCTCGTGCCTGTCTCCCTGAGTGTCCTGCACCGCAGACCTCCTTTTCCTAGATTCTGCCGGCGTTCGAGTCGCCGGTAGCCTCATCGTCACCTCTGGGCGATGCCCGGTAGATGCGACCATGCCTGATAGGGGAACCGTGACCGCCCAGCCTTCATTCGATTGGGGTGCGACAGAGCGTCGCGGCAGAAACGCTGCGAGCCACGCCCGGACCGAAGGTCCCGCACTTGAGCGAAGCGGCTCAGGAACGCTGGGCCGTATGCTACACCAGCTTGCCACCGGTTACTACAAGATATGCCGGGCAAGCCTTAGACCCGCGAGTAGTGGGTGGCGTTCGGTACACAGCGAAATCTGGTTCAGGCTATGATAGGCGGCGGGAGGATTATCTCTCGTTCGTTCTGAAACCAGAGGGAAGGGTATGCAGATGATCAAGAACTCCGTTGGGATATGGGCTTTCGGTCCTGCCGTGACCCGCTTTGTGCCGCCGGGCTACCACAACGAGGTCGCAGAAGAGCCTATGGTGGAGAAGACGGAGCGCGTCGCCGGTGGGCTCCACGACCTACTGGAAGGGCTCGAGTACCACTATCCTGGTGAGATCCACGAAGACAACGTCGAGGATGTGCTGCGGGTCCTCGCCGCCCACGGGATGGACCTGCCCGTGATCGCCGCCGGCCTCCACCCCGACCCGACCTACGCGCTTGGCGCGTTCATAAACCCCGACGAGAGACTCCGCCGTCAAGGCATAGACACCCTCAAGCGCGGCATAGACCTCTGCGCCGAGATAAGGGCGAACTTCATCATCTGGCCCGGCGCGGAGGGCTACAACTACACCTTCCAG
>Ga0196962_10000576_pt1 | contig 14326 bp, 13 predicted proteins | sample S3v_20metaG_FD_183186 | JGI IMG/M metagenome (GOLD analysis project Ga0196962, IMG submission 183186) | Soil microbial communities from Anza Borrego desert, Southern California, United States - S3+v_20 | ecosystem: Environmental > Terrestrial > Soil > Desert | place: USA: California | collected... | reverse complement strand
CCCCGTACCGGCGAGCCACCGCGGCCGCCGCGGCCGCGCGCAGCTGCGGGGTGCCGGCCGTCCACGGGTAGCCGGGCTCGCCGGCCGCCGAGGCCAGCGCGGCCCGGACCACGTCGGGCACCTCGTCGACCGGGGTGCCGACCGAGAGGTCCACCACGCCGTCGGGGTGCGCCCTGGCCAGCGCGGCCTGCTCGGCGATGGTGTCCCAGGGGAAGTCGGGCAGCGCCCTTCCCGCGGAGGCGTCCGGCCTACTCGTCATGCACCTGCGGCGGCAGGTCCTTGATCCACTGCGGGTCCGCCGGCACCTTGCCGACCTTGGCCGCACCGCCGGGCGAGCCGAGCTCGATGAAGAAGTCCGCGTTGGCCTTGGTGTACTCGCGCCACTGCTCGGGCACGTCGTCCTCGTAGTAGATGGCCTCCACCGGGCAGACCGGCTCGCACGCTCCGCAGTCGACGCACTCGTCGGGGTGGATATAGAGCATCCGCTCGCCCTCGTAGATGCAGTCCACGGGGCACTCCTCGATGCAGGCCTTGTCGAGCAAGTCGACACAGGGCTCGGCGATCACGTAGGTCACAGCGGCTCTCCTGCTCCTGTCTCACCGTCGAATGCCGTCGGCGGGTAAACGCGCCAAAAGTATCCCTCGCACGGGCGGCCACCGGTGCACAGGGTGGCAATCACACGACAGCTGGACCGGCGATCCGTCACCTCCGGGCGGCCGGATGCTGGGCCAGCCAGCGACAGCCGGCCTTGGCCACCCGGTGCAGCGCCGACCGCTCGCCAAGGTAGTCGCCAGCCATCCCGACCAGCGGAAGCATGCCGAGAACCCGGTGGTACCAGCGGCCCTGCGGCCGCCTGCCCAGCTCGTCGCCGAGGCCCCACAGCAGCCGGCCCATCCGCCACACGGTCGAGGCGATCGCCCGCAGGGTGAACCGGCCGTGCTTGCGCTGCGACTCGGCCAGCTCCTGGGTCAGCTCCTCGCCACGGCGCTCGGCGTCCTGCCGGTCGGCTCCCTGCTTGCCGACCTTGGCGGCCAGCGCGGCGTCCACGTTGCGGTTGAACAGCACGGCCGCCAGCAGCCGGATCTGGTCGTCCTCGTCGCGCACGCCGTACTCGCCCGCGATGGCGCACAGCAGCAGGCCCTGCCCGGCCGCGCCCAGCGCGTCCTGCACCGGCAGCCGGTCGGACAGCGCGCCACCGATGCCCGGCACGGCGGCCAGCAGCGCGGTGAACCGGCCGACCCGGCTGATCCACCAGCGGGTGCGCTGGTCGGCGTCCATGGCGGCCCAGGCCGGCGTGCCGGGCACGTGCACCGCGGACACCCAGTCCAGCACCTTGCTCCTGGCCCCGGCGAACACGCCGCGCTCGACGTCGTCGGCGGCCGCGTTGTCCAGCATCCGCTGCCGCAACCCGAGCGCGTCGGACTCGCGCAGCGCGTCCAGCACCGGCCGGGTGCCGAGCACGAACGGCCGCAGCACCGTCACCACGTGCTCGTCGGTCACCCCGGAGCCACCGAGGCCCTTGATGAAGCTAGACACCATGGCTCTCCTCCACGCCCCGGGCGGCCGGTGCATCGGCCGCGAGCCGGCCGAGGACCACGCCCGCCGGCAGCATCCCGGCCGCCATCAGCAGCAGCGACCGGACGTCCGACGGAAGCATGACGTCCCCACCCGGACCGGCTACCCCGAACGCGAGCACGGTAAGCACCCACGCCGCCAGCGGCGTCCCGGCGACCGCCATCCGGTACGTGCGGTGCACGGCGAGCCGGCCGGCGGCCCACACCAGCAGCGGCGTGCTGAGGCCGGCGAGCAGCACGCTGACCGGCAGCATCACGCCGCCGCGGTCCGGCCCCAGCCGAAGCGGCAGGTAGAACAGCTCGACGATGGCGAGTACCACGGCGTCCACCACGAGCAGCGCCAGCAGCAGCGTCGTCGACAGCCTCACTGCTCGCCGCCGGGGCCCGACCCGCCGAAGAGGTCGGAGCGCACCTGGTCCGCCGCCACCCGCCCGCCGGCCAGGGTGAACTCCTCGACCGGGCCGAGCGGCCTGGCCAGCCCGTTGGACAGCGCGTAGGACCGCTGGCCGTCCGACGAGCCCTCCCACACCGAGATCTGGGTGGCGTGCGCCCGCAGCGCCGCCACCTTGGCCGGTAGCGCCGCGCCGACGTCGACGGTCGTGGTCACCAGGTCGTCCGGCACGCACGGCACCTCGTCGGGAGTGGGCAGCGCGAACGGCAGCCCGTCGAACCCGGCAAGCCCGGCCAGCCCGTCGCGGACCGTGGAGCGGGAGACGACGGTCCAGAACACCGCGTCGACCTCGCGGGCGCCGTCCACCGCGGCCATCGTCACCCGATGCGCCCTGACGTGGTCGGGGTGGCCGTACCCGCCGCTCGGGTCGTAGCTCACGACGACCTGTGGCCGCACCTCGGCCACGATCTTGGCCAGCTCGTGGACCTGCTCGTCCAGCGATCCGTTGACGAACGCCCGCGGGTGCCGGTTGGCCGTGGTGCCGGTCATGCCGCTGTCCCGCCAGCGGCCGATGCCGCCGAGGAACCGCTGGTCGGCGATGCCGAGCGCGGTGCACGCCGCGCGCAGCTCGCCGACCCGGTAGCCGCCGAGCTGGTCGGCGGAGTCGGCGGCCAGCCCGCGCAGCTCGTCCGGGATGACCTCGCCCTCCTCGCCGAGGGTGCAGGTCACCAGCGTGACGTGCACGCCGGCAGCGGCGTAGCGGGCGATGGTGCCGCCGTTGCAGATCGTCTCGTCGTCCGGGTGCGCGTGTACCAGCAGCAGCCGACGGGGTGCGCTGAGCATGTGGCTCCCTGCGGTCGCCCTGTGAGTGGCGTTTGGGCCTATAGCACCATTCGCCACTCACAGGCGAAGCCCTACATGACTTCCCGGACGCTGGCGAAGTGGCATGCCGACAGCGACGTGCTGCCGGAGCCCTCGCGCACGATGAGCGCCGGCTCCTCGGTCGCGCAGATGTCCTGCGCCTTCCAGCAGCGGGTGCGGAACCGGCAGCCGGACGGCGGGTTGACCGGGCTCGGCACGTCGCCCTTGAGCACGATCCGCTCGCGGCCGCGCTCCAGCCTCGGGTCCGGCACCGGCACCGCGGACAGCAGCGCCTGGGTGTACGGGTGGCTGGGCCGCTCGTACACCTCGTCGCGGTCGCCCGTCTCCACGATCTTGCCCAGGTACATCACCGCGACCCGGTCGGAGATGTGCCGCACCACGGACAGGTCGTGCGCGATGAACAGGTAGGACAGGCCCAGCCGCTCCTGCAGCTCTTCGAGCAGGTTGACCACGCCGGCCTGCACCGACACGTCCAGCGCGGACACCGGCTCGTCAAGCACGATCAGCCGCGGCTCCAGGGCCAGCGCCCTGGCGATGCCGATGCGCTGGCGCTGCCCGCCGGAGAACTCGTGCGAGTAGCGGTTGCGGTGCTCGGGGTTGAGGCCGACCAGTTCCAGCAGCTCGTTGACCCGCTTCTGCGGGTTCTTGACGCCGGACGCCGAGCCGTGGATCCGCAGCGGCTCGGCCACGATGTCGTTGACCGTCCAGCGCGGGTTGAGCGAGGCGTACGGGTCCTGGAACACGATCTGCAGGTCGCGCCGCACCGCGCGGAGCGCGCCACCGCGCAGCTTGGTGAGCTCCTTGCCGTCGAACCGGACCGAGCCGGAGGTCGGCTTGTGCAGCTGCAGGATCGCCCGGCCGGTGGTCGACTTGCCGCAACCGGACTCGCCGACCAGCCCGAGGGTCTCGCCGGCGTCCAGGTGGAACGAGATCCCGGACACCGCCTGCACCTCGCCGATGGTCCTGGTGATGATCCCGGTCTTGCGCACCGGGAACGTCTTGACCAGGTCGGTCACCTGCAGCAGCGGGCCGGTCCCGGACGCGGAACCGGCCGGCACCGCGGAGCTCTGCGTGGTCGTGCTGGTCATGACTGCGGCCTCTCCTCGGCACTGGTGGCATCGGCCGTGGGGTCGGTAAGCCGCCCGTCGGCAGTGGTCGCCGGGTTCGGCTGGACGCCGATGCTGGCGGCGTCGGCCCCGGCGACCGTGGCTGTGCCGTCGACGTTCGCGGCGGTGGAGCGCCTGGCCTGCGGATCGGTGTCGTCGGTGCCGGTGACCGCAGCCAACTCGGCGAGGATCCCCTCGTCGAGGACGGTGACATCGTCCGGATTGGCGATCAGCAGCCCGGCCGCGTCCTCGATGGTGCCGATCTCCTCGTGCGCGAACAACCGCTGCGGGTTCTCCAGCGCGGCGAGTTCCTTCCACCGGTGGCACCGTGAACGGTGATCCGGGCGGTCGGTGTCGAGCAGGTCCGGCTCGACGTCGCAGCACACCTGGATCACCAGCGGGCAGCGCGGCGAGAACGAGCAGCCGGACGGCAGGTTCATCAGCGACGGCGGCGCGCCCTTGATCGGCGTGAGCCGCTTGCCGACGAGCCCGACGTGCGGGATCGACCCGATCAGGCCGACGGTGTACGGCATCCGCGGGGCGTCGAACACCTCGTTGACCTGGCCGGCCTCGACGATGGTCCCGCCGTACATCACCTGCACCCGGTCCACCATGCCGGCGATCACGCCGAGGTCGTGGGTGATCACGATGATCGCGGCCGACGTCTCGTCCCTGATCCGCAGCAGCGTCTCCAGGATCTGCGCCTGCACCGTGACGTCCAGCGCCGTGGTCGGCTCGTCGGCGATGATCAGGTCCGGGTCGTTGATGATCGACATCGCGATCATCGCACGCTGCCGCATGCCGCCGGAGTACTCGTGCGGAAACTGCCGGGCGCGCCGGTCCGGCTGCGGGATGCCCACCAGGTCGAGGGTCTCGACGGCCTTGGCCATCGCGGCCTTCTTCGAGACGTCGTGGTGCGCGCGGTAGGCCTCGGCGAGCTGCCAGCCGACCGTGAACACCGGGTTCATCGACGTCATCGGATCCTGGAAGATCATCGCGATGCCGTTGCCGCGGACCGCCCGCATCTCGTTGTACGACAGCCCGACGAGCTCCCGGCCGTTGAAGTTGATCGAGCCGGTCACCTTGGCGGACTTCGGCAGCAGGCCCATGATCGCCATCGAGGACACCGACTTGCCGGAGCCGGACTCGCCCACGACGCCGAGAACCTCGCGCCGGTCGAGGTCGAACGACACGTTGCGCACCGCGCGCACCACGCCGTCGTCGGTGTTGAAGCTGACCGACAGGCCGTCCACGGTCAGCAGGCGGTCGTCGGCGGCCAGCGCGGTCGGCGACCCGCCAGGGCCGGATGCGGCGATCGGGCCGCCGGCCAGCGCGCCGTCGCCGAAGCCGCCAGTCGTCTCGGTCACGCCCGGACCCTCCTCTGCCTCGGGTCGAGCGCGTCGCGCAGCCCGTCACCCATGAAGTTGATCGCAAGCGACACCATGACGATGAACGCGAACGGGATGAAGAACAGCCACGGGTGCAGGTTCAGCTCGTTGCGGTTCTGGTTGATCAGCAGCCCCAACGAGGTGTCCGGTGGTCGCACGCCGAGCCCGATGAACGAGATCGCCGCCTCGGTGAGCACCGCCAGCGCCACCGACAGCGTGGCGTTGACGATGATCACGTCCACGGTGTTGGGCAGGATGTGCTTGAACACGATGCGCATGGTGGAGCCGCCCATGGCCCTGGCGGCCTCGACGAACTCCTTCTCGCGCAGCGACAGCACCATGCCGCGGACCACTCGCGCGATCGTCAGCCAGAACACCAGCGACAGGTACATCGCCACGATGGCCCAGTTGCTGCCGCTCTTGCCCGCCACGTTGCTGAACGAGCTGCGGGCCAGCACCACGACGATGACCAGGCCGGGGATCACCAGCACCAGGTCGATGAACCGGCTGATGATCGCGTCGGTCCAGCCGCGCTTGTAGCCGGCGATGGCGCCGAGCACGACCCCGACCGCCGTGGACACCAGCGCGACGATGATCGCGATCTGCAGCGAGAACCGCAGGCCGCGGATGACCTGCGAGACCATGTCGGCGCCGAGGCCGTCGGTGCCGAACGGATGGTCGCCGCTGGGCGGTGAGTACCGCGGGAAGTCCAGCGACTTGTAGTCGTGCGTCCAGAACCTGCCGCCGGCGAACGCGACCAGGATCAGGAACACGAACAGCGCCATCCCGAACACGGCCAGCCGGTGCCGCAGGAACCTGCGCAGCACCACCTGCCACTGCTTGCGCGCCTCGGTGGAGTCGAACTGGCTGACGTCCCGCCCCGACGGCGCAGCGCCGCCGGGGTCGACCGCCGGGGCTAGGAACTCAGTCAAGGCGGATCCTCGGGTCAAGGAAGGCGTACATGATGTCCGCCATCAGGTTGGCGAAGATGATGAACACGCCGGTCACCATCAGGAAGCCGAGCACCATGTACGGCTCCCTGTCGTTGACCGCGCTGACCAGAAGCTGACCCATCCCCTGCCAGCCGAACACGGTCTCGGTGATGATCGCGCCGCTGATCGTGGTACCGAAGTTCAACGCGAACACGGTCGCGATCGGGATCAGCGCGTTGCGGAAGGCGTGCCGGAAGATCACGCGGGCCTGCGACAGGCCCTTGGCCTGCGCGGTCCGCACGTAGTCGGCGTTCATCACGTCCAGCATCGACGCGCGCTGGAACCGGCTGTAGACCGCGAACTGGATCATCACCAGGCAGATCGTCGGCAGGATGAACGCGCCGCTGTACTGGTAGACCTGGTCGACGAAGCTGCCGTGGAAGCCGCCGTTGGGCGGCCCTGCCGTGCGCAGCCATCGGTCGAACCCGTTGGCCTGTAGGAAGTCGTTGAATTCGATACCGACCGTCTTGATCATCAGCGCCAGACAGAACAACGGCATCGAGAACATCACGAATGCGAAGCCGGTCGCCGTGTAGTCGAACATCGAATATTGGCGTACTGCTCCGATCACCCCGATCGCGACGCCGATTACGAGCGCGATGAACTCGGCGCCGAGCACCAGGCGGGCCGAAACCCAGCTCGCCCGCAGCACCTTGTCCTTGACGTCGACCGTGCCGTGCCCCGGCCCGACCGTGGTCTTCCAGTCCCCCTGGACGAAGTTGACGGCCCAGTCGCCGTAACGCTCCAGGAACGGTTTGTCCATGCCGGCGCGCTGCTCGGCAGCCTGGACCTCGGCGGGTGTGCGCGGGCGTTGCAGCTTCCACTCGCCCAGCGGGTCACCCATCATCGTGGTGAGCCCGAAGCACAGGAACGATGCCGCGACCAGCAGCGGGATCGAGATCAACACTCGCCGGATGATGTAGCGAATCATGAGACGCCCTCCTCGGCAGGCCCCCGGCAAGCTGTGATCCTACCGGGTAATGCGCACCGTTTGGGGGCCGGCGTTGGTAGTACGCCGGCCCCCAACTCAACCGATTGTTACGGTGTAATCGAGCTGTTGCGGTACCTCAGCTCACGAGCGCTGCCACGAGTACGCGTTCCACGTGGCGCCACCGATCGAACCGAGGTACGACACCGGGCCGGAGTGCGTCTTGACGTTGGCCTGGCTGGCGGCGAAGTCCGGGAGCACGAACAGCGGAACGCTGTGCAGGTCGTCGCGCATGATCTTGTCGACCTCGTTCAGCAGCTGGATCCGCTTGTCGAAGTCCAGCTCCTTGTTCGCCTCGAGGTACTTCTTGTCCATCTCGGGGTTGCAGTAGGTGTTGTAGTTGGCAGTGCCTGCCGGCTTGCAGGCGTAGTTGCCGTACGCGCTGGACTTGACCGAGGTGCCGACCCACGCGAACAGGGCCACGTCGAAGTCACCGGCGGGCAGACGCTCGTCGTTGAAGTTCTCCGACTGGTCGTCGATGACCTCGATACCGGCGTTGCGGCAGGACGCCGCGATCAGCCGGACGGTCTGGGCACGACGCTCGACGATGCGGTGACCCATCTTGAAGGAGGCCCGCACACCGTTCTTCTGCATGATGCCGTCGGGGCCGGGGGTCCAGCCGCCGTCGGTCAGGATCTTCTTGGCCGCCTCGACGTCACCGTTGCCGGTGTCGGCGTAGTGGTCCTCGTAGCCCTGCTCGTTGTACATGAACATGAAGCTGCCCTGCGCCTTGGCGTTCGGGTCCACGTCCTTGACCAGCTTGTCGATCAGGTCCTGCCGGTTGACGCAGGCCGCGACCGCCTGACGCAGATCCTTGTTGTCCTTGAAGATCGGCTTGCTGAGCTGGAAGTCGATGTGCTCGTACGTCTGGCCGGCGACCGCGAAGGTCGCGACCGACGAGTCACCGCGAAGCTGCTGCGCCACAGCGGCGTCAGCCTGGATCGCGATGATGTCGACTTCCTTGTTCTGCAGCTGCTGGGCCGACGACTGCGCGTCGTTGTTCACCTTGATGGTGATCTTCGACGGGCCGGCGGGGTTGCCCCACCACTTGTCGTTGCGGACGAGCACGACCTCTTCCTCGTTCGCCGACTCGATCTTGAACGGCCCGGCGGACGGGTCCTTGGCGGCGTCGAAGCCGGTCCAGCCCTTGGTGTAGAACTCGGCGCCCTTCTTGACCTCGGCGGCGTTGGTGGCGTTGGTCGCCTCGTCCTCGTTGGTCACCTTGGTGATGTCGGCGATGCCGGCTTCCTTCTCCAGGATGTGCGCCGGCAGCATCGGGCTGAACAGCGCCCGGTAGTCGGCGAAGATCTTCGAGAAGGTCGTGGTGATCGTCTTGTCACCGTTGGAGCACTCGACCTTGCTGACGTCCTCGTAGCCGGTCGTGCCCGAGTCCCACATCGAGGCCTCGGAACCGTCGTCGCCCTTGACCGTCACCTTGCTGGTGGCGGCGAGCCACTGCAGGTAGAAGTCGTCGCAGTCGACGGGCTCGCCGTCGGACCAGATGGCTTCCTTCTTGACGTTCCACTCGACGACCAGCGGGTCCTGGGACGTGACCTTGACCGACTCCATGTAGTCGCCGTCGAGCTTGAGCACGACCTGGCTGTTGTTCACCAGGTCGGGGATGTACGGCGACGGCTGCAGCAGCGCGTTGACGACCGTGTTCTGGAAGTTGTTGGCGGCGCCGGTGTTGTTGTTGTAGTCCGTGTAAGCGCCCTCACGGACCATGGTGAACTCACCGGAGTCGTCGACATTGGGCCGGTTAAAGACCTCATCAGCGGCACCAACGTCGGCCGGCTTCTGGTTCTGGGTGTTGCCGCCAGTGCCGCCGCTGTCCCCGCTACCGCATGCGCCCAACGCGAGCGCACCGGTGGCCAGCAGAGCTACGGCGGAGACGAGTTTCGATCTCCTCACGAGCATGACCTCCTAGTGCTGGGTCGCGGCCACCGGTTCGGCGGTGCGACCCACCAACGTGTCGGCGCGCCAGGGAGCCCCCAGGCGGCACGCCGTGGGTGCACCGTAGAAACCCGCGGTGCCAGCGGTCACGTTCATCGAGCGATTCGTGACCAAAGGGTGACGAGTATGAGGCCAACCGCGCTTAATCAGTTACCGAACGTGCCCGTTCGACTTCCGAACAAGCTGGTGCCCCCGCGTTCGAATTCCAGCAGCCGCCGCTTCCGGTCCACGCCGCCGCCGTAGCCGACCAGGCCGCCGCCCGTTCCCACCACCCGGTGACACGGCACGATGATCGCCACGGGGTTGCGGCCGTTGGCCATGCCGACCGCCCTGGCCGCGGTCGGACGCCCGATCTGCTCGGCCAGCTCGCGGTACGACACCGTCTCGCCGTACGGCACCCGCTGCAGCGCGGCCCACACCGCCTGCTGGAACGGCGTGCCGGCCAGCGCCAGTGGCACGTCGAACTCGGTGAGCCGGCCGTCGAAGTACGCGGTGAGCTGGCGCGCGGCCTCGGCCAGCACGGCCACGTTCGGCGAGGATGTGCCATTGCCATCCTCTAGGCACGACGATGTCACATCCTCGTCGCCGAGCTCGTCCGCCGTGGGCGGGTGGCGCTGGGTGTCCAGGTACAGGCCGGCGAGGCCCCCATCTGCGGCGACCAGGGTGACCGGGCCCAGCGGGCTGTCCACCGTGGCGTGCACCCGGTTGGCACGATGTGACATTCCGCCAAATCTATGGTTGCAATGCCACATCGAGCTCGGCGGGGGCGGGCTGCGCGGCCGGCCGCACCGTGATCACGATGCGGTCGATGGCCCGCCTGGCGTTCGCCAGCGCCTCGTCCGCGGTCGCGCCGGCGGCCTTGACCAGCACCACCCGGTCCCACGAGCTGCGCAGCTCGTGGATGCGCTCACCGGGCTCGACGCCGACCGAGCAGATGTGCACGCCCTCGCCGGCGCTGGCCTCGTCGACGCCGTCCACGCTGACCACCTCGCCGGCCGGGGCGTGCGCCAACCAGGCGGCGGCATAGCGCGGCGGCGCCGGCGGCGGGGTTTCGGTCGCCGGCTGGCCCTTCATCATCGCCCAGTACTGGCCGAAAGCGTCGTACTTCCAGGCCAGCCCGACCAGGTCCATCACGCCGCCACCGGGCAGCCGGCCGGCGCACTCGACCAGGTGCGGCACGCCGTTCTCGACGATCCACTCGCAGTGCACGAAGCCGCTGTCCATGCCGGCAGCGTCCAGCACCCGGGCGGTGCCGGCGACCAGCCGCTCGGTGAGCTCGCCGCCGACGTCGGCCGGATGCAGGTGCCCGCGCTCCACCGGACGCGGCCCGTCGAACAGGAACTTCCTGGTCACCGCGCCGAACTCGGGCCGCCCGCCGCGGACCATCATCTCGACGCTGAACTCGTCGCCGCGGACGAACCGCTCGGCCAACATGCGCAGCGGCATCGGCCGGTCCGGCACGAACACGCCCTCGTCGTGGTCGATGCACTCCGCCCAGGCCGCCACGACGTCGTCGGTCTGGTACACGATCCGGGTGCCGACCGAGGCCTGCCGGTTGGCCGGCTTGAGCACGATCGGGCCGCCGAGCTCGGCCATGAACGCCTTGACCTCGGCCGGGCCGGCCACCGCCACCGACTCCGGGTTGGGCACGCCGGCGGCCGCGGTGACCCGGCGCAGCAGCTGCTTGTCGCGCAGCACCAGCGCGGCCCCGTAACCGGCGCCGACCACGCCGTACCGCTCGGCCAGCCGGGCCGCGAACGGCACCGAGTATTCGACGACCGGTACCACCGCGGCCGGCCGCAGGTCGCGATATCGGTGGTAGAAGCAATCCGCGGCGCCGTCGAGCAGGTACTCCCACTCGATCAATTCACGCAGCGTAGCGGAATCCGCGGTTTCGTCACGGACACCGCGTTTACGTATGACGTCCGGCTCGTCGACAAAGATCAGTGACCGGTCCGGTTGGTAGTTGGCGAGCGCGCCCAACCACGCCCTGGAATAGCCGACCAATATCACCGGAGCCGTGTTATCGATGAGCACCGGTGCAGCCTATTGCATTTCTACACCGTCGTGGTCGGGCGAACCTTGATCGTGATGTTATCGACCGCGCGCTGCGCGTTGGCCAGCGCTTCGGCGGGCGTGGCACCCTCTGCCGTCACCAGCGTGGCGCGGTCCCACGAGCTGCGCAGCTCGTGGGTCTGGTCGCCGGGCGCGACGGACGCAATGCACGTGTGCACCCCGGGCAGGGCGCTCGCCTCCTCCACGCCGTCCACGCTCTCCACCTCGCCGGCAGGCGCGTGGGACAGCCACACGGCCGCGTAGCTGCGCGGCTCGGCGGGCGGGGTCTGGGTGAACGGGCGGCCCTGCATCATCCCGTAGAACTGGCCGACGACGTCGTAGTCCCAAGCCATCAGGACCAGCTCGATGATCCCGTCACCGGCCATCCGTCCGGCGCATTCCACCAGATGGGGCACGCCGTTCTCGACGATCCATTCACAATGGACGAAGCCGCTGTCCATACCGACTGCGTTCAGTACCCGAGCGGTGTCGTCAATCAGCCGTTCGGTGAGTTCTTGGTCGATATCGGCGGGGTGCAAATGCCCCTGCTCGATCGGGCGCGGGCCGTCGAAAAGAAACTTCCTGGTCACCGCGCCGAACTCGGGGCGGCCCCGATGAAACATCATCTCGACGCTGAACTCGTCGCCGCGCACGAAACGTTCCGCCAACATGCGCAACGGTATTCCTCTGTCCGGCAGCATGACGCCCTCGTCCTGGTCCATGCATTCGATCCAGGACGAGTCGACGTCGGCCGGCTCGTACACGATCTTGGTGCCGACCGAGGCCTGCCGGTTGGCCGGCTTGAGCACGACCGGCCCGCCGACCTCGGCCATGAAGGCCCGCACCTCGTCCGGCCCGGCGACCGGGGTGGACTGCGGGTTGGGGATCCCGGCGGCCGCGGTGATCCGGCGCAGCAGGAGCTTGTCGCGCAGCGCCAGCGCGGCGCCGTAGGTCGCACCCGGCACGCCGTACCGCTCGGCCAGCCGGGCCGCGAACGGCACCGAGTACTCCGAGATCGGCACCACGGCGCCCGGCCGCAGGTCGCGGTACCGGTGGTAGAAGCAGTCCGCGGCGCCGTCGAGCTGGTACTCCCATTCGATCAGCTCCCGCATCGCGGGCGAACCGGCGGTCGCGGTCCGTATGTCGCGCTTGCGGATCACGTCCGGTTCCTCGACGAAGATCATCGATCGCTCCGGGAGGAACTGGGACAACGTGGCCAGCACCGCTCCCGCATAGCCGATCAAGACCACCGGGCCGCCGCTGCCGGCCGCGCCCGCGGCATCCATGGACACCGTCCGCCTCCTCGTCCGCTCGTTCAGCTCGCCGGCTCGACCGCCGTCGTGGTCTGCGCCGTCGTGGTCGGGGCCGCGGTCGTCTGCGCCGGCCGTTGGTCGCTCGGCGACCGAGGTTTGCCAGTGAGGTCGTCCTCGGCGTCTTCCGGCTCGGTGTCCGGCTCGGTGGCTGCCGGCTCGGCGGGCCCGGCCGGGCCTGCTGGCTGACGCATGCCCCAGATCCCGGCCGCCGCCATGAACAGGCCGAACACGAAGACCACGCCCCAGAAGGAGTCGCCGATGTCGGTCCACAGCAGGATGCCCAGTGGCGGCCCGACCGCGTAGCCGAAGCCGAACATGGCGTGCGCGCTGCCGATGTACCGGCCGGTGGCGCCCGGCTTGGCCACCTTCGCCGGGTAGGCGAACGCCGCCGGGCCACCGATGATCTGACCGATCGCCGCCAGCAGCGAGCCGGCGAGGATCATGGAGACGCCGCCGGGCAGCCCGAACATGCCGCGCCCGACCACCAGCAACATCCAGCCGGCGATCACCGCGATCCACGCCGGCCACTTCTGTGTGCTCTTGGTGACCAGCAGCTCGCTGCTGACCACCACGAACGCGGCCATCGCGCTCGCCGCGCCGTACACCCAGGTCGCGTAGCCGTCCCGTTGCAGGGTCAGCGGCAGCACGGCGAAGAACTGCACGTGCACCAGCCCGTTGGCCAGCATCAGCGCCAGGTAGGCCAGGTACCTGGTGTCGCCGAGCAGGGTCCGGTAGCCGGCCCGCTTGGCCTCGGCCGTCTCCGCCTCGCCGGTCTTGTCCTGGTCGGCGGCCTTGTGGTTGCGCGGCAGCACGAACGCCGCGATCGCGGCGTAGATCAGCGCCGACGCCGCGTCGAAGTAGAAGACCAGGTTCCACGAGACGGTGCTCAGCCACACCGCGACCAGCGGGCCGGCCACCGCACCGCCGTTGAGCGCGGTCCGGTACATCGCGAACACCATGACCTGCCGCGACGGCGGCACCATGCTGAAAAGCATGGCGGCGACCGCGGGCCGGGCGGCCTGCGTCATGGCGCCGGACAGCACCACCGCGGCCAGGATGGTGAAGAAGTTGTCCAGCAGCGTCACCGACAGCGTGAACAGCGCGGCCGCACCGACCGAGGTCACGATCGTCCAACGCGGCCCGAGCCGGTCGGACAGCGCGCCGCCGAACAGCGTGCCGACGATGGCACCGGCCGAGTAGGCGCCGAGCGCGATGCCTGCCTGCCCGACCGAGAAGCCGCGCTGGGTCAGGTACAGCACGAGGAAGAACTGCAGGAACGCGCCGAACTGGTTGATGAACACGCCGAGCAACACGAACCGGACCGACGTCGGCAGCTCCCGCAGAGTCTGCAACACGCCGGCGTAGCCGGGCTCCTTCTCGGCAGCTCCGCTGGTCACACCATCACCGCCCTCTGATCCAATCGCCCGAGCCAGGCGACGGCGCGACGTCCCCGCAGGGTGCCACCCTAGATGGTCGATTTCACGACCCGTAGCGCAGGACGTACAGCCGTTAGGGTGACACTGCCGCTCCCCGTCACGGAATCCGCCATAACGCTGAGCCGTCCGAGGTGAGCATGCCGCCGTTGCGGTGAGACGGGTGAGCGCTGCGTCACCGGGCAGCGGGGTCGCGCGCCGCCGACGAGCCGCGTCAGCGGGCTGCATCAGCGGGCCGCGGGCCGCCAGCG